>Ga0209250_1000495_pt1 | contig 17941 bp, 18 predicted proteins | sample SaaInlV_200m_DNA_FD_184663 | JGI IMG/M metagenome (GOLD analysis project Ga0209250, IMG submission 184663) | Marine microbial communities from expanding oxygen minimum zones in the Saanich Inlet - Saanich Inlet SI072_LV_165m_DNA (SPAdes) (version 2) | ecosystem: Environmental > Aquatic > Marine... | reverse complement strand
GGAAAGGTATTGAGAGTGTTTGATAAGATTTTTGTTGTAAAGTCATATGATGGAGCGATAGAAATTATCGAGCATGATTTTAAAGAGATGCCGAAAGTTGGAGAATACTTATGAACAAAATTTTGGTGATTGCAGTACATCCAGATGATGAAACACTTGGTTGTGGCGGCACTTTGTTAAAGCACAAGGCTAATGGTGATGAAATTCATTGGATGATTGCTACTGACATAAAAAAATCAGAGGGTTATGGTATTTCAACAATCAAGAAAAGAAATAAAGAAATAACAAAGATTGAAGATTTATATGGGTTTACTTCGGTCAACAAATTAGACTTATCAACTACAAAAGTAGATACATATAGTATGAGTGTATTGGTCTCAAAAATTTCATCTGTTATTGATAGAATAAAGCCAGATATTATCTATTTACCTTTTAAGGGTGATGTTCATAGTGATCATAAATATATTTTTGATGCGGCATATAGTTGCACAAAAACCTTTCGCTATCCTTTTATTAAGAAAATTTATATGATGGAGACTTTAAGCGAGACAGAGTTTGCGCCAAGTACAAAAGAGGATAGCTTTGTGCCAAATGTGTTTATTGATATAAGTAATAATATGGATAAAAAAATTGAAATTATGAAAGTATTTGAAAGCGAAATGGGCGAACATCCGTTTCCAAGAAGTGAAAGAAACATTAGGGCATTAGGAGCATTAAGAGGCGCTACTTGTGGGTGTGACTACGCAGAGAGTTTTGTACTTTTAAAAGAGATCCGATGAAAAACTACAAAGATATTTTACTAAGCCCAGGATCTACAATAAGAGAGGCGCTGAAAAGCATAGATAGCGGCGCCATAAAGATAGGCGTTGTGGTGGATGAAAATGAAAAACTTTTGGGTACCGTTACAGATGGCGACATAAGGAGGGGCATTTTAAATAACCTTTCATTAGATGATGCGATAGATTCAGTCATTTTTAAAACACCAACAGTTTGTAAAATTGATGATTCGAAAGAAAAGATACTTGAAATAGCAGTAGACAAAAAACTTTATCAAATACCCATTGTAGATAGTAAAGGAAGGCTTGTAGGTATAGAGGAAGTTGATGAGCTTTTAAAGCCTAAATACAAAAGTAGCAAAGTGGTATTAATGACGGGAGGGCTTGGCACAAGACTAAAACCCCTTACTAATGAAACCCCAAAACCGATGCTAAAGATTGGGGATAAACCTCTACTTGAAAACATAATATTAGGCTTTAAAAAATATGGGTTTACAGACATTGTTCTCAGCGTTAGCTATAAGTCAGAAATTATAGAAAACTATTTTGGAGATGGCTCAAATTTTGGAGTGAATATCAAATATATTCACGAAAATAAGCGAATGGGCACAGCTGGCGCACTAAATTATATGCGTGAATTATTGAGTGAGCCATTTTTTGTGATGAATGGAGATTTACTTACCAATATAAATTTTGAACATATGATGGATTATCATGTAGAAAATCGTTCAATAGCCACTATGGGGGTGCGAGAATATGATTTTCAGGTGCCTTATGGCGTTGTAAAATCAAAGGGTGTGGATATTAAAAGTATTGTAGAAAAGCCAATGCATAGTTTTTATGTTAGCGGTGGAGTATATGTACTAGACGCTAAAGTTTTGGATTTTGTGCCAGAAAATGAGTTTTTTGATATGCCAACACTTTTCGAGAAAGTAATTGATAAAAACTTAAAGTGCATATCTTTTCCTATACGAGAGTATTGGCTGGATATTGGAAATCATTTGGATTTTTCCCAGGCTCAAATAGATGTCAAACTATGGAAGTAATTAAGAAGGTAGTTGTAGTCGGTCTCGGAAATATTTCTTTACGACACAGGAGAAATTTAAAATTATTATTTCCTAATGTGCATGTAATAGCAATTCCGGCAAGTGGAAAAATCGTAAATCAAAATATTGAATTTTCAGACCAGATAAGCCTAAGCATTGAGGAGGTCATTCAAGATGGGATAGACATGGCAATTGTAGCTTCGCCAGCCCCATTTCATGCTGAGCACACCATTGCTCTTATACGTGCAGGAATACCAACCCTTGTTGAAAAACCAGTGACGAGTGACTCTCAAGATGCGCACAAATTAATTGAAGTTTATAAAGAAACAAATACCCCTATTGCTATTGGATATTGTTTACGATATATGCCTTCATCTATTAAGATTAAAGAGTTCTTAGATCAAAAAATAATAGGCAATATTTACAATGTATTTATAGATATTGGACAATATCTTCCAGATTGGAGGCCATCAAAAGATTATCGAGATTCAGTCTCTGCCAAAGCAAGTCTTGGAGGTGGTGTGTTATTGGAATTGAGTCATGAAATCGACTATATTCAATGGCTACTTGGCCCTATGAAGGTACATTACGCCCAATTAAGATCATCATTAGAATTAAATTTAGAAGTCGAAGAATTAGCAGATTTAGTTCTGGTGTCTGATATGGGAACGGTATGTAATATACATATGGACTTCTTACAGAAAAAAGCAAAGAGAGTGTGTAGCTTTGTTGGTGAAAAAGGAAGAATCGATTGGGATTTACTAACTAATTCAATTGTGTTGAGCGTCAAAAAAGGGGATAAAACTCTTTTTAAAGAAACAGATTGGGATTCGAACAAAATGTATCTCTCTTTGTTAAAGGATTTTTCAAGTCTAGCCAAAGGGCATGCAAATACCTGTGTTGATTTAATGCAAGCCACTTCGACTGTGAAACTCATAGAAGATATTAAACAGTATGCGATTCAAGGAGTGAAGCAATGATAACTCATGCTTTTATATTTGCTCGTGGCGGCTCAAAAGGGTTGCCTGGAAAGAATATTATGCCGTTATTAGGTAAACCACTTATTCAGTATTCTATTGAAGTCGCGTTAAAGACTATAGGTATTGATAAAGTATTTGTCTCTACAGATGATGCTGATATTGCAACAGTAGCCCAATCAAATGGCGCTATTGTTATTGAGAGACCCACTGAATTAGCGCAAGATAATAGCCCAGAATGGTTAGCATGGAAGCATGCTATCAATTGGGTTAAAGAGCAATATGGAGACTTTAATGAGTTTGTAAGCTTACCAGCTACAAGTCCATTGAGAGGTGTTAAAGATGTAGAATCTGCCATACTTAGAAAGTCTAATGTTGGTGCGGATATTTGCATTGCAATTACCCCTGCAAATCGCAGTCCATATTTTAATATGGTGAAAGAATCGAGCAATAATTTAATCGAATTAGTGAACAAGCCTGATAATTCAATCTCTCGACGTCAAGATGCACCAGAAGTTTATGATATCACAACGGTAGTTTATGTTGCTAATGTGGAATTTATTATGAAAAATAACAACTTATTTGATGGAGATGTCACAAGTATAGAGGTTCCAAAGCATAGAGCGGTTGATATAGATGATATGTACGATTTTAATTTTGCAGAGTCAATATTAAATAACACTTTAAACGAGGACGATTAATGTTACTAGATGGAAAGGTAATTGTAATTACAGGCGGTGCCGGATTAATTGGTCAAGAGTTCGCTAAAGCAGTAATGAGTCAAGGCGGTATAGCTGTGATTGCTGATATTGATGAAGAAAGAATGCAGTATACTGTTAAAGAATTAGCACAAAAATTTCCTAGTGGAAAAATTGACGCATTTAAACTTGATGTTACATCTAAAGATTCACTACAAGAATGTATTGATTATGTGAATCGTAAATATAAGAAAATAGATGCTTTAATTAATAATGCTTATCCGAGAAATAAAAATTATGGCAGACATTTTTTTGATGTGGAATATGATGATTTTGTTGAGAATTTAGGAATGAATTTAGGTGGCTGTATTATTCCGTCTCAGTTATTTTCGTTGTATTTTCAAGAGCAAGGGTATGGAAATATTATTAATATATCTTCAATTTATGGAGTTATAGCGCCAAAATTTGAAATATATGGCAAAACAGGAATGACGATGCCTGTAGAGTATGCCGCTATTAAATCAGGCATGTTGCATTTAACTAAATATATGGCTAAATACTTTAAAGGGAAAAATATTAGAGTTAATGCAATAAGTCCTGGCGGTATTTTAGATAGCCAGCCAAGAAAATTTTTAAGTGAATATAATCAGCAGTGCTCAACTAAAGGCATGCTCGATCCAAAAGATTTAAATGGTGCATTAATATTTTTACTTAGCGATATGAGTAGCTACATAAATGGGCAGAATATTGTAGTGGATGATGGATTTACTCTTTGATAATAAGGGAAGAAAAGATATGCGCAAAGAAGAAATATTTTGGTGTAAGAATTGTTTAAATATGTCAACTAGACCTAGAATTACATTTGATAATAGAGGTTATTGCAATGCTTGTCAGTGGCTTGAAGAAAAAAAAATAATGGATTGGGGGGTGAGAGAAAAAGAGCTTATAGGCCTACTTGATAAATATAGATCGACTAATGGCAACTTTGATTGTATAGTCCCTGTAAGTGGCGGTAAAGATGGCTCTTATGTTGCGCATCAATTAAAGCATAAATATGGAATGAATCCTTTGGCTATAACTGTTAAGCCTGCATTATCGTTAGAAATTGGAGATCAAAATCTTACCAACTTTATAAAGTCTGGTTATAACCATATACACATATCTTGCAACCCAATTGTATTGGATAGACTAAATAAATATGGATTTATTGAAAAAGGATTCCCTTATTACGGCTGGTTAATTGCAATAATGACCGCTGTTATTAAAACAGCTATTAACTTTAAAATACCATTAATCTTTTATGGAGAAGATGGAGAAGTTGAATATGGCGGATCAACCGAAAGTAAAAATAAGTCACTATATAATATAGAATATATGAAGAGTGTTTATCTTGAGGATGGGCACGAAAAAGTTTTTGATAGAATTAAAGCCGATGGAGATATAAGTGATTCAGATTTGGCATTTTTTCAGTTTCCTACAGAAGAGGAAATATCTGAAATAGGCCTATCATTTACGCATTGGTCTTATTATGAAGCATGGGATTCATATCGAAACTATATTATTGCAAAAGACCATTGCGGGCTTATTGAAAAAGATGAAGGAAATCAAGATACATTTACAAATTTTTCTCAAAATGATCAAGCATTGTATTCATTGCATGCATACTTAATGTACCTTAAATTTGGTTTTGGTCGAGCCACTCAAGATGCGGGAATTGAGATAAGAAGAGGTGCAATGGCCAGAGATCAGGCGATAAATTTAGTAAAAATGTATGATAATAGCTATCCAGAGGGGTTGATTGATACTTATCTTGCTTATTATCAAATGACAAAAGATGAATTTGATGCCATATTGGATAAGTACGTTAATAAGGATTTGTTTGAAAAGAAAGATGAAGTATGGCAACCGAAGTTTGATGTTGCTCAAGACTTTTCATATTGGACGTCTGTGTGAAAGTAGTTATTGTTGACTATAGAATGGGCAACATACAGTCAATTGTCGGTGCTTTAAAATATTTAAATGTAGAAGACATTGTAGTGTCAAACGATTCATATGATATATTTTCAGCAAACAAAATAATTCTTCCTGGGGTTGGATCATTTGCTACGGCAATGCACAATATGAAAACACTTGGCTTGGACAAGTGTTTAAGAGAGGCTGTTATTATAAACAAAAAACCCATTCTTGGAATTTGCTTAGGTATGCAGCTTATGGGTGAGAGCAGCACCGAAAATACGTCCAGTAGTGGATTAGGATTTATTAAGGGTAGAGTTTGTAAATTTAAGAAATGCAATTTAAAAATTCCACATATAGGTTTTAATCAGGTTAATTTTGCAAGCAATTCCAAATTATTCAGAGGTCTAGATAATTTCAGTGATTTTTATTTTGTGCACAGTTATCAGATGATTAGTGAGCATAACATTAATCAGTCAATGTGCCACTATGGCAATGATTTTATTGCAAGCTATGAAAAAGATAATATAGCTGGAGTTCAATTCCACCCTGAATTAAGTCAAACTAACGGATTGAAGCTGCTAGATAATTTTATTAAATATTTTTAATGCTAAGAAAAAGGCTGATATTTACACTTATTTATAGTGATGGTTTTTTTAATCAGAGCAGGAATTTTCGCCTTCAAAAAGTAGGGGATATTAACTGGCTTGAGGAAAATTATGGTTTTAAGGATTTGGCATTTTCATTGGATGAATTAATAGTATTAGATGCATCAAGAGGCAAGAGGGATGTAGCAAAGTTTGTAAAGAATTTATCAAAATTAGCAGAAGATGTTTTTATACCAATTTGCGCTGGAGGAGGTATTGAATGCCTAGATGATGCAAAAATATTGTTTGATAATGGCGCTGATAAAATTATCTTAAATACGGCCGTTTATGATAATATTGGCTTAGTGACTGATTTAGTTGAGAAGTACGGATCTCAAAGTATTGTTGCATCTGTTGATTACAAGAAAGATGATGTTTTTATAAAAAACGGAACACAAAAGGTGGATATTGAGCTATTTGAATATATGAGGCGCATAGATAGTTTAAATTTTGGCGAAGTTTATTTTAATTCTATAGATAAAGACGGTACTGGTTTTGGTTATGATATAAAGGCAGTTAATAAAATTGCCAATAGAATCTCAATACCGTTGATAATTTCAGGTGGCGCAGGAAATGCAAAACATTTGATTGATGGGCTAATGGACAGTAATATAGATGCCATAGCTACGGCAAATTTATTTAACTTTATGGGCGATGGTTTGCCTAAAGCAAGAAAGGAAGTTATATTGAATAAGGGTAATATAGCGCAATGGAATTAATCAAAGATTGGCATAAAATTTTAATAAAGCCAACAGATGATCTGAGAAAAGGCATTAAAGTTTTGCATAATGGCGGCTTAAGAATAGTATTAATAATCGATAAAAATAAAAAACTATTAGGAACATTGACAGATGGCGATATTAGGCGCGCACTTATTAGTAACACCCCCATGGACTCTATGGTTTCATCGGCAATGAATAGTCATCCGAAGACTGTAGACCACAACACACCAAGACAAGAAATTATAGATTTAATGGAAAATGATGATTTATTGCATATGCCGATTATAAACGAAGGCGGAAAATTATGTGATTTGGTAACATTGCAACAATTGCACAGAAGGCAAAAGTATAAAAATCCTGTATTTATAATGGCGGGTGGTTTTGGAACAAGACTTTATCCACTGACGAAAGAGATTCCTAAGCCCTTACTAAAAGTTGGAGATAAAGCTATTTTAGATATTATTATTAGTCAGTTTGTCAATTGTGGATTTGAAAATTTTTACATTTCTACGCATTATATGCCAGAAAAAATTAGAAATAATTTTGCTGATAAAGATTCTAGCGATATAAACATTGAATTTATACATGAGGATATTCCACTTGGAACTGCTGGATCGCTAGGATTGTTGCCAGAAAATATCTCAAAACTTCCAATTATTGTAATGAATGGAGATCTTTTGACAAAAGTAGATTTTGGTAATTTATTAGACTTTCATAGAAGTAATAAGGCCGAAGCAACAATGTGTGTTAGAGAATATGATTTTCAGGTTCCTTATGGTGTTGTTGAGGTAAATAATCATAAAATTAAAGGAATTAAAGAAAAACCAGTGCATAAGTTTTTTGTAAATGCTGGTATTTATGTTGTAAATCATAGTCTTATTCAGAAAATTGATGGGACTACTTATTTAGATATGACAGATTTTCTAGAAGGTAAATTGGATAAAGAAAAGGTGAGCGCATTCCCTATTCATGAATACTGGATTGACATTGGCCAAGTTGATGAATATAACAAAGCCAATCGTGATATTCACACGATATTCTAGGCTATTATGATAAGCACTGTAAATACAGTTCTAGTGGTTGGTTTTTGTAGTGTGGTAAAAGAGAATTACCGTAGAGAAATTAGTTGTATTTAATAGTGTGATTAGAGGTATTTTACTAATTTTTTAAACTGTATAATTCATGGTTTCAAACAAAACTGGTTAGAGGAATGATAAGTTTAAATAAATTTAGAAAAAATATTTATCATAATTATGGCGTCAAAGAGTGTCCGCATTATTCTGAAGATGGCGTTATTATTAAGATATTTGAAGAGATAGGAGTTGATAGCAAGGATAAAACTATAGTAGAATTTGGTGAGACAAGAGCACTTGGAACAACTACTAGATCATTTAGAGTTAAGTATATTGCAAACGCAGTTTACTTTACGCAAAAAATTGACTTACGGTCTAAAATTTTAAATATTTTAGATGTTGTAAAAGTTGTTTTTATTAAAAAAAATTTTAAATATTTAAAGTTTTTAAACAACATGCCTTTTGAGTTCTTCGTAACGCCAGAAAATATAGTTGACTTATTGCAAAAAAACTTAAAGCAATTAAGAATATTGACATACTAACAATTGATATTGATTCGTATGATTATTATGTTGCAAAAGAAGTGCTGGAGAATAATTACAGGCCTAAATTACTTATTCTAGAATATAATCCATTTTTGCCAATTGATATCGCATTGTCGTGCCCAAATACTCAGATATTGAATAATAAGCCTTCGAATAAAAAAGTATTTGGCGCTAGTTTTCTTGCAATGGATAGTCTGGCAAAAATATATGGATATAAGTTGATTCATGTATCTGGATTTTGTAATTTATTTTATATAAGAAATGAGTACGCCAATCTATTTACTAGTCCTGATATTAATATTGAATTAACTGATTCAAAAGAGAAGGTTATTGAGTTTATTAGATTATATTGTCAGGACGGTTTTGAACCATCTTGGATGAATGAGAAGAGTCTTACAGGAAATGATATTAAATATTTTGAAAAAGTTTAATCTTATAAATGTGTAATAAAGCGCTTTAAGCTGAATGATTTAAAGGGTATTGTCATTTTATTTTTGAATTTATAAAAATATTTTAAACCATTGGTGTGTATATTATTAATGATGAAGTTTTTATCAAAAGAGTTTATTGATTAATATATTTATTAAGTAGTTATTTAATTAAAGCTAACTGGCAGTATGAAAAAAATTAACACCCCGTCATTTGTTTAAAATAAATTTAAATGATTAAAAGAAAGTATTGTGCAGTGGTAACTGGAGCAACGCGTGGTATTGGTTATTCTATTGCTGAAAGGTTATTGTTAGATGGGCTGGATGTTATTGGCACAGGAACACATCAAGATGGAGAGTGCCCAAGTGGGACGGATTACTATGCAGTAGATTTTTTAGATAAAAACTCAGTCGATGATTTTATTAAATTTATAAAAAAACGGAAGATAGATATATTAATTAATAATGCAGGAATTAATAAAATTGGTGAATTTGCTTCAATCAGGATTAGTGATTTTGATGAAATATTGCAAGTAAACTTACGCACTCCGTTTCAACTATGTCAAGCTGTTATTCCTAATATGATGGAAAATAATTGGGGCAGAATTGTAAATATAACATCTATTTTTGGAAATATAGTCAAGGAGTATCGTGCACCGTACTCTTCAAGTAAATTCGCTCTTGATGGTATGACTGCTGCGCTTGCAGCTGAAGTATCAGAATTTGACATCTTGGCAAATAGTGTTGGCCCTGGGTTTATTGATACAGAGCTTACAAGGAATGTATTGGGTAAAGATGGAATTATAAAAATTCAAAAAAATATTCCAATGAAACGCTTGGGACGTGCAGATGAAATTGCATCATTAGTGAGTTGGTTGGTTAGTGAAGAAAATACCTATATTTCTGGTCAAAACTTAATGATTGATGGAGGGTTTTCTCGTGTCTAATCAAATTACAATACAATCTCACAATGGAGAATACTCTGCGAATTTTATTCGTGGCGGAATGGATCAATTAAATAATAATCCAATAAAAGATGCTATTTATATAGTAGATCAGAATATTTCCAAACTGTACGGTGGTCGTATTAATAATATCCTTAATGCTAGGATATTAATTATTGAAGCCAGTGAAGAAAATAAGTCCTTAAGGTGTTTTCCAAATTACATTAATGAACTGGTTAAGTTAAATGTTAGAAGGGGGCAAATGCTAGTTGCCATTGGCGGTGGAATTATTCAAGATATTACTTGTTTTTTAGCTACAACAATGATGCGTGGATTGCCCTGGGAATTTTACCCAACAACTTTATTAGCTCAATCGGACTCATGTATTGGTTCTAAATCATCCATTAATTCTGGAGATATAAAAAATATTTTAGGCACATTTACCCCTCCAAAGAATATTGTAATAGATGTTGATTTTTTGCAAACATTGAAGAAAAAAGAAATCTACTCTGGCATAGGAGAAATGATAAAAGTTCATGCAATTAACTCCCCTAAGAGTTTTAATGAAATATCAGATGCATATGAAGACATTGTAGAAAATTATGATATTATGGAAAAATTTATTCATAATTCTTTATTAATGAAGAAAAAATTAATTGAAATAGATGAGTTTGATACTGGACCACGTAATATAATGAACTACGGTCATAGCTTTGGACATGCAATTGAAACAGCTACAAACTATGAAATACCTCATGGCATAGCAGTTACAATTGGAATGGATATCGCAAATTATTTTGCAGTTGATATTGGAGTGTCAACTAAAGAGCATTTTGAACGTATGCATTCTGTATTAGATAAAAACTGTACTTCATATCGTCATGTTAAGATAGATACAAAGTTAATTATATCAGCTCTTAAGAAAGACAAAAAAAATAGTGCTACACAGCTACGTTTGATCTTGCCTGATCATAATGGAAAAATTTCAATAGGCCTGTATGAAGGCAATAACGAACTAACTGACACTATTAATGAATATTTTTCTAAATATAGTAAGGCGACTTAATTGTGAAATCGTTAGCAATTGCGTCGCGTTCATTCTCAAAACACCCGGTATTAAGAAAAGAAGTTTTAATGCATTATCCTGATGCTAAATTTAATGATAAAGGTTTGCAACTAAGTGGTGATAGCCTGGTAGAGTTCTTAAATGGGTATAAAACTGCAATAACAGCTCTAGAAAAAATTGATGAGTCAATTCTTAAGCGACTTCCAGATTTAAAAGTAATTGGCAAATATGGAGTTGGCTTGGATATGATTGACCTGTGCGCTATGAATAAGTATGGAGTAAGATTGGGCTGGACTGGAGGAGTTAATAAAAGGTCTGTTTCAGAATTAGTAATATCCTATTCTATTTCCTTATTGCATAAAACAGTATTTGCTAATAATGAAGTAAAAAGAGGGGAGTGGTATCAGGTTAAGGGCAAACAATTAACAGATTGCACTGTTGGTATTATTGGATGTGGTCATGTAGGAAAAGACCTTGTAAAGTTGTTACAGCCATTTAATTGTAAAATACTAGCACATGATATTATAGACTTCAAAGATTTTTATGAAAAGTATGGAGTTACTTCGGTTGACTTAGAAGACTTAATTAGTCAATCTGATGTAGTTACATTGCATTTGCCATTAGACAAATCCACTAAAAATATACTTGATAGCGATAAACTTAACCTTCTAAAAAATGATGCTGTTTTGATAAATCTTGCTAGAGGCGGATTGATTAATGAAGTTGCATTAAAGAAGTTATTGAATAACAACAAGGTGGCTGGCGCAGCACTTGATGTTTTTGAAATTGAACCTCCTATTGATCAAAGTTTTGCAAATATGGATAATGTATTAATTACACCTCATATTGGTGGTAGCACTGAGGAGGCAATACTTGCTATGGGTATGGCCGCAATTGAAGGTCTTGAAAATTCAAAGAATCCGTTGAGTTTTTTATAAATTATAAAAAAATATGAAGCAGATAAAATTTGGTATAGCTGGTTATGGTAAGATGGGGAGAATTAGAGAAGAGTCCATATTAAACTCTTCCAATGCAAAGCTTATGTCTATATATGAAGTATCAGATTATTCTCATAATGACAAAAGCACAGTTCAATGCAATTCTTTTGATGAATTACTGAAGACAGATATTGATGCAGTTATAGTGTCTGCATATGTCTCGGTTGCTGCGGATTATGCCATAAGGGCATTAAATTCAGGAAAGCATGTTTTTTGTGAAAAACCCCCTTCGATGACATTCAAAGAAATGCAAGAAATAATCAAGGCTGAGAAAAAAGCAAACAAAGTTCTTAAATATGGGTTTAATCATAGGTTTCATCATTCGGTAATGGAGGCTAAGAAAGTTATTGACAGTGGTGATCTGGGAAAAATACTGTGGATGCGCGGAGTATATGGAAAAGCTGGAAGTATTGATTTTAACGATAATTGGAGAAACTATAAAAATTATTCTGGTGGCGGTATCTTAATGGATCAAGGTATACACATGCTTGATCTTTTTCGTTATTTTTCAGATAGTGAATTCAGGTGTTTAAATGCACATCTAACCACTTTATTTTGGAATATAGAATGTGAAGATAATGCATTTTTAACCTTAAAAAATAAAAATAATATTGTGGCCACGCTTCACTCCTCTGCCACTCAGTGGAGACATAAGTTTTTACTAGAGATGGAATTTGAGAATGGCTATATTAATTTGGATGGCATTTTATCTTCAACAAGAAGTTATGCGCCAGAAACAATGACTATTGGTAGGCGCGAGTTTGAGGATATAACTTTTGCCATGGGAAAGCCCAAAGAGTCAACTACATATTATGAATATGATGAGTCATGGGATTTAGAGTTGGAAGAATTTATAAATGCTATTTACGGCATAAATCCTATAAAAAATGGGACAAGCAATGATTCTTTAGAGATTATGAAGTTGGTTGATTTTATTTACAAAATTTCTAAAGTTAATTCAAAACAGGGGCTAAATGATAATTGATACATTGGATAACATTATGGTGTATAGAAATATTTCACATGATATTTTTTCCGGACTTTCTTTCTTGCGTAATGCAGAGCCTGATATTGATTTGGGCGTGTTTGATATAAGTGATAATGTTAAGGTGATTGTAGGTCAATATGAAACAGTGGATAGGTTTTCTGATAGTTTTGAATCGCATAGACGTGTAATTGATATTCAATACCCTATTATAGGTATTGAGCGTGTATTTTGGTCCCCAATAAAATATATGGATATTGATATTCCATATGATTATGAAAAAGATTGTATTTACTATAAAAATCCACATAAACAGGCAATGCATGTGGATATTGGAAATAATATCTTTGCTATAATGTTTGAGAATGATGGGCACAGTCCTCAGAACTTCATCCATTCATCTGAATTAATTAAAAAAATTACCGTAAAAGTTTCAATATGACTAGTAAAAAAATAATTGGCGAAATACCTGCGAGACTTGGAAGTGAGAGGGTAAAAAGGAAAAACCTTAGGAATTTAGTGGATAAGCCATTAATACAATATGCTATTGACTCAGCAAAGAAATCTACCTTATTGACAGATTTTTATGTAAATACAGAAAGTAAATTAATTGGTAATTATGCGCTCAAACAAGGGGTGAAATTCTATGAAAGAAATAAAGATTTAGCAACAAATAAGGCAAAGCAAGATGAATTTAATTATGATTTTATAAAAAATACTAAGGCAGATATATTGGTGTTAATAAACCCAGTGGCTCCACTTACAACATCTGATGATATTGATGGCATAATAGAAGAACACTTGAAGAGTGGCAATGATGTAACTGTGACAAGTTTAAAACAGCATTTACACTCTTTTTATAATGGAGATGCTGTTAATTTTAATACCGGTAAAATGCTGCCAAGGACGCAAGATATTACCCCTATAGATACATGTACTTGGGCAGTTTGCGTGTGGAATGCAAAACTATTTGTGCAACAATTTGACAGATACGGGTATGCAGTTTTCTTTGGTAAAGTTGGTTTTTACCCGTTATCTTTTTTAAAATCGATAAAGATCAGTACGGAGGAAGATTTTAGGCTTGCAGAGAAAGTAATTAGCAACAAAATTTTACAGTCTATTATAAGTTAACAATGAATAAAAATAATTTTAAAGTGCTTTTTGTTTATCCAAATATTGAGATGAGAACTATTGTTCCTCCTGGAATTGCACTTATGTCTGCGTTATTAAAAGAAAATGATTTTAGTGTAGAGGTGTTTGACGCAACACGCTATTCCGGTTTGTATACAAATCCAGAAGAAGATTATGATACAAGTCATGAAAAGTTCAATAGAATTGATAGGCGTATTGATAGTGGCAAAAAAACAACAAGAATGGATATACATTCTGATAGGGTGAAAAACTCTAATGTAAGTCCTTTTGATTGGGGTACACGAAATATTGAATTAAAAACAACCAGCGTCATTAATGATTTTATGGAAAAAATAGAGGCATGTGACCCAGATATTATTGCCTTTTCAATTGTAGAAAACACCTTTGATTTTGGGGTTAAATTATTAACTGTTGTTCCTGATAATATCCCTGTAGTTTTTGGCGGTGTATTTTCAACCTATGCCCCAGATAAAGTATTGTCAATAGATAAAATTGATTATGCATGTCGAGGAGAGGGGGAATACCCAATGCTTGATTTATGCAATGCACTAGCTAAAGGCAATAGAACAGATAATATACCAAACATATGGTGTAAGAATATCTTTGGAAATATTATTAAAAATAATATGCGTGACGCTATTGACATTAATTTATTGCCATTTGCTGATTTCTCTATCTTTGAGAGAGAATTATTTTTTACTCCAATGCAAGGCAAGGTCTGGAGAGCGATAGGATTTGAAACTCAAAGAGGGTGCCCGTATACGTGTACTTATTGTAATTCACCAACTAACAACATATCTTATAAAGAAGAAAATGCCGGTAATTTTTATCGTAAGAAGAGTGTTGAAACACTGAAAAGAGAAATGAGCCATATAGTTAGTCACTACAATCCTGAGTTGATATATTTTGTTGCGGATACTTTTTTAGCAATGAGTAAAAAAGAGCTTGATGAATTTTCAGAATTTTATCAAGATTTTAAAATACCATTTTGGATGAACACTAGAGCAGAGACTATTACTGAACACTCTGCTAAACATTTGGCAAATATGAACTGCCTAAGGTTTAATATTGGAATCGAACACGGAAATGAAAAATTTTGTAAAGACGTTCTAAAAAGAAGGACTAGTAATAAAAAAATAATAGAATCATTTAGTATTGCATCAGAATTTAAGGATGAATTTACATGTGTTGCTAATAGCATTATTGGCTTGCCAACAGAAACTCCAGACTTGTTATTTGATACTATCGAGTTAAATAGAAAGCTACCAGACGATATTGTTGCGGCAGGTGCATTCATATTTGCACCTTTTCATGGCACTCCATTGAGAGAGCTTGCAATTGAAAAAGGATTTATAGATGAGTCATTAATATGCACTGAAGGAAGTAATACATCAGGAGGGAGTTTGCTAAATATGCCTCAATTTACATCAGATCAAATCGCAGGATTTATGAAAACCTTCTCTTTTTATGTAAAATTTCCAAAGGAAAGGTGGGGCGAGATCGACTTAGCAAGAAAGAATACAGATCCTGGTAAGTTAAAATTTGACGAATTAAGCAAAGAGTATTCTGAGACATTTTTTAATCCAGTATTAAAGCCATAGATATCAACAAAAGGATTTTATTATGAATGAAGATATTGTTGTTTCTAGAAAAGATAATTTTGCATGTAAGGTCCTCTTTATAGACGGCTTACCAGGATCGGGAAAATCACTTTTCTCTCCAATTATTGCAACAATGGATCGTGTGGAAAAGCTTAATTATACGTATGAAATAGAGCATATTTGTGCATTAAGGCATATGGATAAAATATCTGCAGATGCAGCGGAAGTAATGATACGCATGCAAGCTGATTTAAAGATATACAACACGATGATGGGCAGGGAAGTAAACTTTCGGCCAACTGATGTTTCTAGTGTTTTTCAAAATCATAACCCAATGTCTTATTTTAAGAGATTGTTTGATGAGGGAGACAAGGTTGTTCCAGAATTAATTAATAAAAACCAGCCAATATTAAATCTTACTACACACCAGCTATTGGCATTTAGCGAGCCAATTTGGAAAAGTTTAGGAAATCGTTGTATATTTATTGAAATATTACGGCACCCTCTTTATATGTTTAGGCAACAATTATGGAATGAAGAGAATTTATTTGGAGACGCTCGATCTTTTGATATTTATTCACTGTATAAAGAAAGGGAGATTCCATATTATGCATTAGAATGGAAAGAAGAGTATGTTAGACTTAGTCCAGCAGAAAGAACTATTAATTATTTTTTGTATATGACAAACCGTACAAATAAAGCAAGAGAGAAAATGTTAAGAGATTATAAAGCTAAAATTATAACAATTCCTTTTGAAAATTTTGTTATAAAACCAGATAAATGGATGAATAGAATTACTGATGCTTTAGGGACTAAAACTAGTAAATATACAGATAGCGTAATGCATAAGCATAATGTTCCTAGAGAAAAGATTGCACAAAGTTACGATCTTCCAGTTTATAGGCGTTGTGGCTGGGTTCCTCCAATAGAGGGATTAGACGAAAGGGGAGAGCTTCAAAATCGTAGAAAAGAGATAGCACAAAAAGTAAGTCATGGTTCTATGGATATCCTAGATAATTTGTGTGGAAAATATGAAGAGGAGTATTGGAGCCCCTCTTCTTGATATTTTCTATCTTGTTGTTGGTGTAAGATTAATTTCGCATTTGCCTTATAAGGCTTCTATTTATGTTGAGAGTAATCAGTTGGAGTTCATTTTTTATATAAATTTAATAATTATTGCTATTTTATACAGATTTGTAAATTACAGGTATAAAGCGATAATAGCATATCAATAAATAATAGATAGAGTCAATTTAAACACGTACTTATATATGTCGGTTGATTTCAATGAACAAAATAAATATGCGTATAAATAATAGTGAAAAGTGGATTTTTTCTGACCTTAGCATTAAAGAAAACACCTTAATATCCGATTATCCATATAATAATAAAAAAAATTATAAGGCGAAAGAATTTTCTTTGTACATTTATTCTTTTTTTAAGCTTATTTATTTTTATTTAAGGCAATTTTTCTTTATTGATAGCCGTAAGAATCAAATGTTAGAATTGGCAGTCTTTCATTCTGGGCGTGGGTATGATTTAAATAATATTCATAAAATTTGTAATTTTTACGATAAAGATTTACTGCAAGTTAATGTGTTTGATATTACTGATTTTATGAAATATGAAAAACTTGAATTACATAAATTGATTAGTAATTTTATAAAATCAATATCACAATACCGACATGTATTAATAAGTGGATTTTCAGATGATATCGTGAGAAAAATATTGTATACAGGTTTGGAAGTTTTGCCTATGTATTCATATTTAAAAACATTTTTTGAGATTCTTGCAGAAAAACATCCAAATATTGTCATATATTCTGGCGGCGGTCTTCTCGCATCTTATGCTGCTATATCTGCTGAAATGAAAACTATTTATGTAGCTCATGGTCTGACCTCCTATATTGATCCTGATTTATTTCCCAAATATGACTCTATATATTTATATAGTAATGATGAAAAGAAATATCTTTCAAGTATCGGCATTAAGTCGAACTTATATATGTATCCATACCAACAAATGATACACCGTAATAAAGCAATAGTGATTTTTATGCCAACAGCACTCCTAGGTTTTAATTCAAAAAAAGATAAGTCTAAATTTTTTTTAGAAATTGTAAATTTTTTTAAATTCTTTGGTTATGAGATATACGTAAAGTTACATCCACTGAGTAATGCACCTAGTAAGTTATTAAAAGAATATAATTATGAAGCGCTTAATTTGCATAATATTTTAGATTTTTCTGCAGTTAAAGAAATATCTGGCTCAGATGCTGAAATAGTCATCAATAAGATACGACCTAGTTTTGTATTTGCTGGTTGGGG
>Ga0209250_1000462_pt1 | contig 18869 bp, 17 predicted proteins | sample SaaInlV_200m_DNA_FD_184663 | JGI IMG/M metagenome (GOLD analysis project Ga0209250, IMG submission 184663) | Marine microbial communities from expanding oxygen minimum zones in the Saanich Inlet - Saanich Inlet SI072_LV_165m_DNA (SPAdes) (version 2) | ecosystem: Environmental > Aquatic > Marine... | reverse complement strand
CCAGACCTGGGTGGCATGGCTGCACGCTTTTGGCAAGGCTTTGGTTCTGGCGGAAATCTGAAAGGTGGTGGTACTGGAATGACAGTAGCCGATTATGCTGGAAATGCCGCTGTGGCTGGAATGCCTCCTGGCTTTGATGGTGATGGTGCTCAAATCATGAGAGGAATCGCGAGTGGGAACTACAACTTTAATCTGAGCGATGCAGCAGATAGCACTGAATGGGATTCGACAACCAATCCAAATTCTATGTTTGAATATATGGGCCGTACCATGTTCTCTACTTTTGATGCCTTTGTTAATGTGGGGTCTGAGTATAAATACGATATGCCAAATAGTCCGGTTGATATCGCATTCAGGATGAAAAATAGCACGGATGAAGGGGTTAATTACTCAGTAAATTACTCTTATAACTATGATAAAAACCCTATCATTGATCTATCATGGCGTAATACGAGTGGGGAAGAGTTGACTGTAGTCTATGATAATACTTCAGCAGCAGTGCTTGGTGGTGGTGCGGGTGGTGTTACTGCCGCAGGACGAGATAGTGCTATTTTGACAATTTTGGACCCAGATGGTGTTACGACCTACGGTGGTAGTCAAGGTAATGGTGGAAATGCAATCTTGCGCTTTGAAGAGACTTTGAAGAGAGCGCATAACGTGGGTGGCGCAATAGATGCATCGGTAGAGACGGAAAGTTTAGGTTCGGTTATCTTACGTGGTGAAGCGCTCTATCAAAAAGATGTCTACTCTCCAATCTTCAATCGCGGTAAATTGGCCGTCGGTGATCTGGTTGGTGCCCTGAATATGGAGAAAGGGGATCGCTTTAAATATGTATTAGGCGCAGATATTACGGTTATGACCAATATGATGGTTTCCGCTCAATTTATTCAAGATCGAAATCTTGATTATGTTGATAATAATGTGGATTGGGATGGTACTACTTGTACGGCAGCGGATGGGGTCAACTGTGGTGTATATACAGCTGATTTTGCAACTTTGCATATGAGTAATAACTTTAACAAAGCCGAAGAGAACAAAGAGTTCTACTCTCTCTTCTTCTCCAAACCATTTGGTGCCGAGCAACAACACCGTTGGAATAACATCATCATGTTTGAAGAGAATGGTGGCAAGTGGAACCGCTTTGATGTCGAATACAGCTTCAATGATGAGCTGATCGGTATGTTTGAGTATGACAAATACTGGGGTGATGAGAATACCCAGTTTGGTCAGCTTGAAGCCTCATCCAATCTGCAGTTGGGGCTGAAGTACATCTTCTAACGCTCTTTGAAGCAAGCTTTGAATCTATAAAAGCTGAAACAGGCCCAGTCCAGATTGAGGAATCTGGACTGGGCTTTTTGTAACCCCCTAACCGTTTTTTTCCGGATAATAATAATGACACAAAAACAAGAACAAAAAGAACAAGGAAAAATAAGTCAGCGCTACGCCCGTTTTGTACTGAAATTCCGCTGGCCAATTATCGTATTGTTGATTGCATCGACCCTTGCCGCTGCACTGTTTGTTGATCAACTCGATATTCGTAATGACCCTGATACCCTGTTACCGCCCACCGATCGATATGTGGCGACCAACCTCTATGGTGAGCACACCTACGGAATGGGTAACCTGATGGTATGGGGCATGAAGCTCAAAGAGGGGGATATCTACCAGAATGGCGACCCCTGGTTTATCAATATGGTGCAAGACCTCCATAATGATGTGACTGCACTGAAACACTCCAATACACCGAACTTTATCGATATCGCCTCCTCGAAGGTGAAGTATATGGGGCTGGATGACGAAGGCAGTCTGCAGTTTAAGCGTATGTTGCCGGTACAGGGAATCCCGACCGATAATCCTGAACAGGCAAAGGCAGATCTCCAGTTTTTGGAAGATGCCTTGCATAACCACCCTGCGATGGAGTCAATGCTGGTCTACTATGAGGATGCACAGGGTCAAAAATGTGACCTGATCGACAGCGAAGGTCACTTGACCGAGGCGACACGAGCGCATGCCTATAATGACTGCCAGGCCAAGGCCTCTTTTATTATTGGTGATTACAGTGATGATGTAAAAGCAGACTATCTGCCTTGGGTGCGTAGTGTTTCTGGTCTGGTTGAACAGTATCGTGAGAAATATGGTGACCGGGTTGAGTTTATGACTGCCGGTGAGCCGTACTTCCTAGCCTATATGCTGCTGGATCTGGTAGAGAAGAGCTGGCTCTTTATCATCTCTCTGTTGATTGTGATCGGTGTGCTCTGGTATGAGTTCCGTTCCTGGCAGGGGGCAATACTGCCACTGGTCGGTGTGGGCATGACGATTGCTCTCACCCTGGGGTTGATGGGGTTCACACAGTTTAAGTTGACCACGATGATGGTGTTGACGCCGATGCTGCTGTTGGCCATTGGTATTGGTCACTCGGTACAGATTGTGCGGCGTTTCTTGCATGAGATGCATGATCCCCATTGTGACTCGGCTGAAAAGGCCGCAGAGGTCGCAATCGGGCATACCATTGTCCCTGCAACACTCTCAATTATCACCGATATGGTGGGCTTCTTTACCCTCTCCTTTGTGGATATATCGTTCTATAAAGCCTATGCCTACTTTGGTATGTTTGGTATGGCGACACTGTTGCTGACAACCACAACACTGATTCCACTGTTGCTGGTCACCTTTGTACCGAAAAAGGATGACAGTGCAGATGAGCGTACCTGGGAGGTGACCATGGGACGTAATCTCTCAGGGTTACTTGCGGGTCCGGGCAAGTGGATCCCTGTCGCGCTGATTGCGGGGGTGATGGTGGTCTCGGCCAATTATGCACAGTTGGGGACCGGTATTGAGGCGATGATGGCGGATAACCCAACCCCAGAACAGGCGCGAATCCAGAAAGAGTGGGATATCATGCCGGGTGTAGAGAAGGGAATTAACTACTCTCGCGCCGCGTTCAAGGACAACTTTATGCTGGGTGACCTGTACGGGGAGAAGAGCGTAGTGGTTGATGGACGCCCTTCCAACGTGGCGGCCATTCATGAGTTGGAAAGCTTGGGTAATATTATGCCGGGTGTCATTTCGGTGAATATTCCAGTGCGTGCCAAAGAACCGATCTTGCCAGAGTGTTCTGGTGATGCCTATAACGATGATGGTGATCGTCTACAGGGGCCAGATGTCTGTTATGACGCAGATGAAGACCCGGTACAAGGTATCTTTAATGACGCTTCCGTATTGGCAGCGCTGAATAAGCTGGAAGAGTGGATGCGTGGTCATGAATATATTGGCTATACAGGCTCCTATGTTCAGTTTGTGAAGACAGTCAATATGATCATGGCAACCCCCGATGGCACGAAGCCAACGGATAATCTCAATCTGTATGATATTCCGACAGAGAAGCATATGACGGATCCGAAGAACTGGCATGCCTATACGGACCCTGAAGATCCGGAGTATATTCCAAATCCTAACGATATGGTTCAGACCTATAACGGGCTGTTGGAAGCCAACACCGGTGCAGGGGATCTGGACTCCTTCGTCAACACGGAAACCTGGGATGAAGGTATCGTGATGGGCTTTGTGAATACCATGGACCCGATTGCAACACATCGTGTGACCGAAGATCTTCAGAACTATCTGGTAGCACATGAGAATGAGCCTGGATTTGATAAAGTGATGATCGGTTTCCGTAATGGAGATGCGGTTGATATCCATGTGGGTACACCGGGGGAAGCGGGTTATCGTCATGTCACTAAAATTGAGGGTGACCCTGCGATTACCGAGCCAGCGGTTGGTGGATTTCTGGGTGCGACCGAGGCAACCCGTGTGGTTGCGATGGACGAGTGGCTGAAGAGTCCGATGACTACGGCGTTAGCGATCTTCCTGGTCACCGCCCTGATGTTCCGTTCACTGTCGATTGCGGCTATTTTGGTAGTGATGCTGTTTGTAACCCTCTTCTCACAGTATGGGTTGGGTGGTTATATGACCGAAATCAAGGAGTGGTCTGCGAATCTGGCCTTCCATGTGCAGGTTGCGCTCAGTATTGCGATGGGGCTTGGTGTTGACTATGGCATCTATATGGTTTCGCGACTGCGTGAAGAGATGCAGGCAACGGGTGATAACTGGGCACAATCTCTGCAGAACACCTTGAGCACGACCGGTTCTGCGGTCATTGTCTCGGTCATTGTTCTGTTGGGCAGTTTTGTACCGCTGATGAATACGGAGTTGGCCAATACCTGGTCGGTTAGTCTCTATATCGGTGAGGCACTGATCCTAGATGTGGTTGCAGCCTTGACGGTATTACCGCTGTTGGTCTTGTGGTTGAAGCCGGACTTTGTGTTTAAGGCGAATAAGTAAACGGGGCACCGTTTAGTGTGAAGAGAGGGGCTCAGCTTACTGAGCCCCTTTTTTTTGGGGCTGAATTTGAACGGTGCTTTCTATGGAACCCCTGAATAAGTCATGTGTAAATGCCTAACGCCCATAGCGCCCAATATCTTCGTTGCTCGACCTCGTTCCTCGGTTGAAAACCTTGCTAATAGCCTGCTACAAGGTGAATTGCGCTTGCGCAAGAGAAGGTGCCCTGGGGTATTGGCTGTGATCTTCGCCTTGATCTTGAGCACTATGGACGTAATTCAAATTACCCAGACTTGTTCAGAGGTTCCCTATTGTTCTTGTTCAGGTGATGCTTAGCACCTTTTCCTTGGTGGAGGTTCAGAGGTTCAGAGGTTCAGAGGTTCAGAGGTTCAGAGGTTCAGAGGTTCAGAGGTTCAGAGGTTCAGAGGTTCTTTAGACTGTTGGCTGTGGAGTATCTGCGAGAAGTGGGAGGGTGACAGTAAAGCAACTCCCCTCAACCTCGGTGCGGTTTCTCGCAGTGACCTTACCACCGTGATGGGTGGCCACTAAACGGACAATATAGAGTCCCAGCCCCAGATGTGGGCGTTCAGGATTACTCTCTTTACGAGAAGAGACCATAGACTCGAACAGCGTGTCATGAATCTCCTGGTCTATCGGAGCTCCCTGGTTGAGGATGGATATCTCCACGTTACGTTTACTGCCGGGTTTATGGGGAGGGTTGTTGGAGAGGGAGATACGGACCTCAATCGGTATCCCCGGATAGCAGTAATCCACGGCATTATTCAGCAGGTTATCCAGTAATTGCTCGATGGCATAGGGCCAACCATCCATTAGAATCGGCTGCCCTGGACGATCAATCTGGAACAGTTGCAGTGTATGGGTATTTTGATAGTTGTCGAGGTACTCTTCCAACAACTCGTTCAGATCAAATGCCTCTTCACTACCCGGTACGAGCGCCTCTTCAAAGCTGGATGCCTCAGCAAGACTCTGTACCATCGACCCCAGACGGCTAATGCCACGGCGACTCTTGTGAAGATATTTCTGACTGGTTTCTGTATCTGGGATCTCCTGTTCCAAATGCTCCAATGAGGTGGAGACAATGTTGAGGGGGTTGAGAATCTCATGTTTCAGCATGCGTGGCATCCGCTCCAGATAGTGGGTATAGCGGGCCAGCTTCTGCAACATGGAAGAGATACTGCGGGATAGATCACCGAGTTCATCCAGCGAGTGGCGTTCTGTACGAATCTGTTCAGTTACAATGCGACCACTCTCATCAATGGCGTTACTGGTCTCTTCTCGCAGGTTGTGCAGTCGTAGCGTAAGGCGGGTCGCAATGGTGATGAGGATCAGTGAAGCGGTCAGGATGACCAGTAGTGTTGAACCTACCACATTCTCCAGCGCGATACGCAGCTCAGAGAGGATACGCAGATTACTCTGTTCAGCAACTACAACACCCAACTCCTCCTCTTCACCATGAATGGGGTAGATGATGGTAATTACATCGGCTAACCCATCGTAGGAGGGGCGTACCAGGCGCTGCTCGCGACCACTCTTCAGCGCTTGGTCGATTGCATTCCATGAAAATTCTCGGGTATCTCGAATCGGTTCATCGAACTGTAAAATAGGGGACCCCAGAATCCAGTCAAACAGTGTTGCAGAAATCGGGTTGCGCTCATCATCACGGGTGAGGGTCGTTAACAGTGTTCCGGTGGTTGCAACCACACGACGATGACGGTCGGTAATGGAAAAGCGTGCATCGGGCAGGTCGATCGCATGGATCATCCGCTCCATTGAGGGAGCCGGTAGAAAGACCCGGTTCATATAGGCCTCCGTCCACTCTTTGAAGGTACCAATTTCTGTCTTGATGGAACGCTCTTTCGAGTCATCAATATCAATGATCGAGAAAGAGAGAGAGGTGTTCTCATCAATCAGCTTTTTGGGGAGTTTCAATTCGATCACGTAACCGGAGGCGGTGGGGTGCATGGAGGCGGCAAAGCTGCGTTCATGCATACCGGTGGTCGGTTTTTTCCACTCCTCCTCCATCTGGTAGATACTCATCAATCCAGGCCGATAAGCGGTTGCCAGATAATTTTTGGGTGGTTGTTGCTGATGTTGTAGATAGATACGCAGGTGATCACCACTGTCAACCCGGAGTCCCTTACTGCGGCGGAACAGGAGTTGGTTATCGGTAACCCGAAACAGTGCATAGATGTGACGTTTATCGTGCGAAACGCCGAGCAGATGTTGATAGGAGAGGTCACTACTGCTGTACTGCGGTCCACCCTGAAGGATGTGCGTCTCACTATATTCAACAGCTCGTGAAAGAATGGGGGTCCACTCATTAAATTCAGGGTTATCAAGATCCGGAGTCTCCTTCAACTCATGAACATAGAGATCCTGGTCATTGCTGAGGGCGTGGGGGATTCCGGTCTCCGGGTTAAAGAGGGCTTCGTTATCATGAAGTACTGTGGCAACGGCCTGTGCAGCCATGGAGAGGGCATTTTCCTGTCCCTGCTGTAGAAAGTGTTTCATCTCCACCAACATCTTGTAGCCCATCACCGGTATTGTCAGAAACAGGATGATGGCGAAGATCAGCTTATTGCGAATCCCTACCCACTGGCGTAACCAGTCACGAGCACGGGTTGTTAGCAATCCCAACGGTAACCCACTCCGAATACATTGCGGATACAGTTGAAGTCTGGATCAATGCGTTTAAATTTGATGCGAATTCTTCGAATATGACCGTTAATCGTGTTCTTTTCCACAATAGTCTGTCGAGTAACCGGCATCAGCGACTCATAGCTGAAGGCCTCGCCGGGCGATTGGGCCAGAGCCTCAATCAACCAAAACTCTGTCAAGGTGAGTTCAATTGGTTTTCCGCGCCAATGGACGGATAGGGCCGTCTCATTGAGTGTGAGGTGACCACAGATGATCTCACTGGAGGGGGTGTTTGAGTGGGTGAGTCGCTTCTCAATACTGAAGAGTGAGGATACCCGAACCGTCAGATAGTCTAGTGTGATCGGTTTGATCAGGTAGTCCCATGCCTCCAGGCGTAATCCCTCAACCCGATCAATTTCGCTATCACGCGCGGTGAGAAAAATAACCGGGATCGTTGGATGCTGTCGATGCAACTCCGTACAAATTTCAAAGCCGGCATCATGGTTTTTACCGAGCATAACGTCAAGAATGGCGAGGTCAGGCAGATCCTCTTCAAAGCCCAGCAGAGCCTCCTCTTTACTACCATAGGCCCTGATTGTATAGCCTTGTCTGCGCAGCGCATCGGTATAGTTCTCACGTTGGTCAGGGTCATCTTCTACGATTGCAATTTTTCGGTTCATAGTATCTGTCATCAGAGGGTAAACGGTTAAATTCTGGAAAAGTGGTTCTATCGAATAGTATATACTTAACCGCTTTTTAATGGGTAGAATCGCCCGATCGATAGTGGATGTTGTGTAATGAAATTAACCACCCGTTTTGCCCCCAGCCCGACCGGCTATCTCCATATTGGAGGAGCGCGTACGGCACTCTTTTCCTGGCTCTATGCGCGTCGTCATGGTGGCGACTTTATCCTGCGAATTGAGGATACCGACAGAGAGCGTTCCACCGAAGAGTCCGTGAATGCAATTCTGGAGGGTATGAACTGGTTAGGTCTTGAATATGATCAGGGGCCGTTCTATCAGACCCACCGTTTTGATCGTTATAAAGAGGTGATTCAGAAATTACTGGATCAGGGCGATGCCTACTACTGTTACTGTACACGTGAAGAGCTGGATGAGATGCGAGAGGGGCAGCGCTCACGTAAAGAGAAGCCCCGTTATACCGGACTATGCCGTAGCCGCACAGAGCCACGAGAAGGGGTTGATCCGGTTATCCGCTTCAAAAATCCGATGGATGGGGCAGTTGTGGTGGATGATCTGGTTCGGGGAAAGGTGGTGTTTCAGAATAGTGAACTGGATGATCTGATTATTGCTCGATCCGATGGTACACCCACCTATAATTTGACGGTGGTGGTGGATGATCTGGATATGGGGTTGACCCATGTGATTCGTGGAGATGACCATCTCAACAACACACCACGCCAGATTAATATTCTGAGAGCGCTGGGGGCAGAGCTGCCAAAATATGCACACCTGCCGATGATTTTGGGTTCAGATGGTGGTCGACTCTCAAAACGTCACGGCGCAGTGAGCGTTATGCAGTATCGTGATGAAGGATATCTGCCAGAGGCACTTCTCAATTATCTGGTGCGCCTGGGGTGGTCACATGGCGACCAGGAGATCTTCTCAATGGATGAGATGGTGAGTCTGTTTGAGGTGGAGAGTGTCAACCACTCTGCCTCGACCTTTAATCCAGAAAAGTTGTTATGGCTCAATCAACACTATATCAAGAGTAGCTCACCAGAGCATATTGCCCATCATCTCAGTTGGCATATGGGTGAGAGAGGTATTGATCCGACACAGGGGCCAGATCTGACTCGGGTGGTAGAAGCGCAGCAGGAGCGCGCCAAGACTCTGGTAGAGATGGCCGATAACAGTGTATTTTTCTATCTCGATTTCGAGACATTTGATGAGAAAGCGGCGAAAAAGAACCTGAAAGTTGCGGCTCAACCACCATTGGAGAAAATTCGCAGTGCCTTGGCTGAGCTGGAAATTTGGGATGCAGAACCGATCCACCAAATTGTCAAACAGACTGCAGAGATTCTCGATCTGAAGCTTGGCAAAGTGGCTCAACCACTGCGAGTAGCGGTAACAGGTGCGGCGATCTCTCCACCCATTGATATTACTCTGGAGTTGATTGGCCGAGAGCGTGTTTTGAAGCGAATCGAACTGGCGTTAAGCTATATACAGCAACGAGCTGAGAGCAGTTAAGTCAGATGGAATGGGCTGTCCTCAAATTGAATTCTTGATCTGTATTGGATAATTTTATCTGATAAGGATATAATATTTAATGTTGGGTTGTTTGAGTTTTTTAATGATCTTGCTAAAATTAACAATATGGTTACTGAATCACTTCATTCGTTCTCTTCGCAACCGCTGGCAGCGGTACAGCAGAGTAAGTTAGCGTCCGTAAAAGGGGGTGCTGAGAGTGCTGTTGAGAAAAAAACAGCAGTACCTGTAGCCCTGCCTCCAGAAAACAGAGCGATTACTACGCCTCAAGCGCAGACAGAAAAATATACAGCGACAGCTCAAACCCGTTCAACAGATGTTGCAGCTCCTGTTAAAGAAGAGGGAGATGAGCGGCTGGAGCTGGCCCAGCAAGCGCGAGAGGAGAAGCTGGAAGCCGCAAGAAAGGAGCGGGAAGCACAGTTAGAGGCAGAGCGTAAAGAGCGAGTGGAGAGTGCTCGGGCAGCAAGAGAGGCTGAAAGGCTTGAAGAGCTGGACGAGGTTCAGTTTCAACTTTACTCAAATCTGCATGAGCTCGCCGAAGAGGAGCGCTCCACGGAGGATTTGATTGCACTCAGAACGGCACTGGTGGCACGTATCGACCTCTATGCTTGATCTCTCAAACTTTTGATGTTCACACGCCTGTATCAATTATTTTTAATGAAATAGCTCTAGATCGTCTACAATGCGCCGATAATAAAGAATATTGTCGTGGGTCCGTCGTGGGTCCATTGTGACAAGGTTTAGAGCCTGTTCTCTTGTTCCGGACAGTATCAAAAATAATGCTCAACAGGCTGTGTGGAGAAGATAATCATGTTTGATAATGCATCGATCTTGATCACCGGAGGCACAGGCTCCTTTGGTAAGAAATATACTCAAACCTTACTGGAACGTTATAACCCCAAAAAAATCATCATCTACTCCAGAGATGAGTTGAAACAGTTTGAGATGCAGCAGGAATTTAATCAACCCTGTATGCGCTATTTCATTGGGGATGTAAGGGATTGTGAACGCCTCAAGCAGGCCATGCGCGATGTGGATTATGTGATCCATGCGGCGGCTCTCAAACAGGTCCCTGCGGCTGAGTACAATCCGATGGAGTGTATTAAGACCAACATCTACGGCGCTGAAAATGTGATCAAGGCGGCGATTGAGAGTCAGGTCAAACGAATTATCGCGCTCTCAACTGATAAGGCAGCCAACCCCATTAATCTCTATGGTGCAACCAAGCTGGCTTCAGATAAGCTATTTGTCGCAGCCAATAACATGGTGGGGGAGCAGAATACCCGTTTTTCAGTGGTTCGATATGGCAACGTGGTAGGAACGCGAGGTTCGGTCGTTCCATTCTTCCAAAAGTTGATTAATGAAGGGGCTGACCACCTGCCGATCACACACCCGGAAATGACTCGGTTTTGGATTACCTTGCAGCAAGGCGTTGACTTTGTATTAAAGGATTTTGAACGGATGTTTGGTGGAGAAACTTTTGTTCCCAAGATTCCTTCGATGCACATTACTGATTTGGCGACATCAATGGCACCCGGTCTTGAGCAGAAAGTTGTAGGAATTCGTCCTGGTGAAAAACTTCACGAAATTATGTGTCCACAAGATGATTCACATCTCACGATTGAGTTTGATGATCACTTTGTGATTGCTCCAAGCATTAACTTCAACTCCTGTGGCAATCTTTTTGACCAGAATCGTTTGGGTGAGATTGGTAAGGCTGTGCAGCAAGGATTTGAATACAATTCAGGTACAAATTCTGACTTTCTGACAGTAGATGAGTTGAAGGAATATTATTAGGTGGCTGCCCGCCTTGATCTTGGGCGCTATGAGTACGATTCATTGGAATGGCTTACAGGAAAGCAGTGTGAGAATTACCAGGTACCAACAAGCGGCAATCAGAAGTCTGTCATCACTACCTTAAAGAAGTTGATGCAATGATTCATCTGAGTGATGTTAGTCAATCAAGATTGGCAATGGGAACAGTTGCTCTCGGTATGCCGTATGGTTTCTCTGTGGAAGGAAAGCCGCAACGGCTGCTCAGAAAAGATGCAGTCAAATTGCTCCATGCGGCACGTGATGCCGGGGTCCGTTGGTTTGATACTGCTCCGGGTTATGGAGAGAGTGAACAGATTGTGGGTGAAGCCTTTGCCAATGACTTATCGGTTGTCATTGCAACCAAAGTAGACAGAACGGATGCTGACTCGATTGAGGTATCGATTGAACAGAGCCTGGGGCGTTTCAAGAGAGAACAGTTAGATATTGTACAGATCCACAACGCAACGGCAGAACTGTTATTACAGACAGATACCATGGAAATGCTCTCCAAACTTCAACAGCAGGGCAAGATTGGTCAAATTGGGGCATCGGTTTATGGTGAAGAGGCTGCAAAGGCAGCACTTAAAGCAGGAATCAAGGTGCTACAGGTTGCATGTAATCTGCTTGATCAACGGATGTTAAAACAAGTGGTTACCGATGCGGAGCAGCAGAATGTTCATCTGCTGATTCGTTCAGTGTTTCTTAAAGGAGTATTGACCTCATGGGGCAGGGATTTAAAGGGTGAACTCGACCTGCTTCATCAAGCGGCACAGGGGGTAGTCGAGTCATTACAAATTGAGTGGGAAGAGCTGGCAGAGGTTGCATTGCGCTATGCCTTGCACTGTACACAGCAGAGTCATGCATTGATTGGAGCTACCTCCTTGCAAGAGCTACAGCAGGCACTACTTGCAGAGCAACAAGGGCCACTACCCGAATGGCAGATGCAACAGATTAAAAAATTGGCTACTGAAAATGATCAGTTGTTAAACCCCTCGCAGTGGCCAAAAAGTAATCAACTAAGCGGCTAAACAGAAATGGAGTCAGGATAGAGTCATGGAAGGAACAGGACAGAAACTGTGGAAACGGGCAAAAGAGGTGATTCCGGGAGGCAATATGTTGCTCTCCAAGCGCCCGGAGATGTTCTTGCCGGAGCAGTGGCCAGCCTATTTTAGTCAGGCTAAAGGGTGCAAAGTGTGGGATCTGGACGGCAATCAGTTTATCGATATGTCGATTATGGGGATAGGGACCAATACGCTCGGCTATGGTCACCCCGAAGTAGACGATGCAGTCCGTAAGGTGGTGGATCAGGGCAATATGTCCACCTTTAACTGTCCGGAAGAGGTGGCATTGGCAGAAAAATTGATTGAACTGCACCCTTGGGCAGATATGGTCCGCTTTGCCCGTACAGGAGGAGAGGCCAATGCAATTGCGGTGCGTATTGCACGGGCGGCATCCGGCAAAGATAAAGTGGCAATCTGTGGATACCATGGGTGGCATGACTGGTATCTCTCGGCCAATCTTGGGGATGATCAGAAACTGGATGGACATTTGTTGCCGGGATTAGATCCGAAAGGGGTACCGCGCGAGCTTCAGGGGACGGTTTTACCCTTTAACTATAATCGGATTGATGAACTTGAGGCATTGATTGCAGAGCATGAGGTTGGGGTGATCAAAATGGAGGTCTCTCGTAATGAGGGGCCACAGAACCAGTTCCTGGAAAAGGTGCGGGCATTGGCAACTCAACACAATATTGTATTGATCTTTGACGAGTGTACCTCTGGGTTCCGTGAAACTTTTGGTGGTCTGCACAAAAAGTTTGGTGTTGAACCAGATATGGCCGTGTTTGGTAAAGCGCTCGGAAATGGCTATGCGATTTCTGCAGTGATTGGTCGCCGCCCTGTGATGGAAAATGCACAATCCACCTTTATCAGTAGTACCTTCTGGACGGAACGTATTGGTCCGGCAGCAGCACTCAAGGTGTTGGAGGTGATGGAGCGCGAGAAATCATGGGAGGTGATTACAGCAACAGGCCTTAAGATTCGTGATCGCTGGCAGGTATTGGCTCAGCAACATGAGTTGGCAATGACTGTATCTGGCCTGCCAGCCGTTCAATCCTATGCCTTTCAGAGTGGAGATAATCTGAAGTATAAAACACTGGTTACTCAGGAGATGCTGAAGAAGGGGTTCCTCTCCACTCCTCTCCTCTTCTCCTGTACGCAGCATGATGAGGATACGATTGATGATTATATCGAGGCGCTGGACAGCTGCTTTGCGCAAGTGAAAGTGTGTGAAGAGGGGGCTTCTGTAGATGAGCTGTTAGATGGTCCGGTCTGTCATAGCGGCTTTAAACGGCTCAATTAAGACAGTGGGGAGAGAGTAGAAAGGGGTAGTTGGGGGTTGATTGGTGATTCATGGCAAGAAATATGATACTGTGTACACATAATACGTGTGAGGGTTGGTGATTTATGAATATAACACTTTCAGTGGATAAGACTGTTGCTGAAGAGGCCAGAAAGGTTGCTGCCGGGATGGGCACTAGCCTGAATCAGTTGGTACGGGACTATCTTGAGCGGTTGACCAACCAGAGAGAGAGTAGCTCCGATTTTAGTGAGTTTGTTGAGCTTTCAGGAAAGGGGGCTGAGGAAGAGTGGAAGTTCAATCGAGAGGAACTTCATGAAAGAGCGTAGTTTTATTGATACGAATGTTCTGATCTATGCGGATGACAGAAAAGATTTGAAGAAACAGAAAGGTGCGATTGAGCTACTTCAATCGGGGTGGTGTAGTGGCAATATGGTGTTGTCGACACAAGTGTTGCAGGAGTATTTTTCTGCAGCAACACGGAAATTGAAGATTGAAGCAGAAATTGCGCAAAGAAAAATTGAGCTGTTGTCCAACCTTGAAATTGCAGTGATTGATCAGAAAGATATGATTCATGCAATTGAAATTCACCGCCTTTACGCGCTCTCGTTTTGGGATGCCTTGATTGTTAAAATGGCTCAGAAGACAGCGTGCGTGGTTCTCTACTCTGAAGAGATGCAGCATGGTCAGAGGTTTGGAAGCGTCAGAATTGTAAACCCATTCATTGAAATGGAGAGTGTTTCAAAGTAAATATGGGAAGGCAATAGAAAAGATGGTTGGGGGCTTTTTTTGTATGAAGCGCAAATCAAATAATACAAGTCAATGCTTTAGGAATTGAATGATGCTCAATATTGAGAGAATAAAACCAAAAATTGTAGAGGCGTTAATGCCAGTTAGCCCTATCAAGATCATCCTTTTCGGTAGTTATGCATATGGTAACCCAACAGAAGACAGTGATCTTGATATCTTGGTTGTTGAAGAGAACTCTATTACTACAAGGGGCGCGCTGACCTTCGTGCGGCCTTAACGATAGGGGTAAATAGTGAAGATTAATAATGTTGAAATTGGTCTTGATCATGATCCGGTCATCATTGCAGAGATGTCCGGTAACCATAACCAGTCTCTGGAACGGGCACTGCAGATTGTGGATGCGGCTGCTGAGAGTGGTGCACAAATTCTCAAACTTCAGACCTACACCGCAGATACCATCACCCTCAATGTGGAGCGGGATGAGTTTGTTATCTCGGATGAAAATAGCCTCTGGTCCGGGCGCTCTCTCTACTCTCTCTATCAGGAGGCACATACGCCGTGGGAGTGGCAGAAAGAGATTATTCACCATGCGACAGAGAAAGGGGTGGAGTGCTTCAGCTCTGTATTTGACGAGAGTTCCGTTGAGTTCCTGGAATCCGTCAATATTGCAGCCTACAAGTTGGCATCTCAGGAGATCGTCCATCTGCCACTAATCCGGGAAGTGGCATTGACTGGCAAGCCAATGGTGATGTCCACCGGAATGGCCTCTTTGGCGGAGATTGATGAGGCGGTCAATACGGTACGGAAAGTGGGCAATAGTGAGATTGCACTGTTGAAATGTACCAGCAGTTATCCGGCAACAGCTGAAAATAGCAATGTGTTGACTATTCCCTATCTGAGAGAGCTGTTTGGTTGTGAAGTAGGGTTATCAGATCACACATTAGGTATTGGTGCAGCACTGGCGGCAGTCTCTCACGGCGCAACTTTAATTGAGAAACATCTGACATTGAGCCGTTCAGATGGGGGGGTTGATAGTGCTTTTTCAATGGAGCCAGATGAGATAAAAGCACTGGTGGTTGAGGCGCAACGTGCAAAGCAGGCTTTGGGAAGGGTATTTATTGGGCCGACTGAGTCAGAGGTGAGTTCTCTCTCTGGACGCCGATCAATCTATATTGCAGAAGATGTAGAGGCGGGAGAGGTGTTGACCAAAGAGAACCTTAGGGTGATTCGCCCGAATTTAGGGCTTGCCCCAAAATATTATCCTCAGTTATTGGGTCGGAAGGCTTCAAGAGGTGTTGAGAAAGGTACTCCATTGAGTTGGGAGTTGATTAACTGAATGGCTGCTTCATCTATAGTGAGAAAATCAGGAATGCTAGGTAAAGAAGAGATCTCGCTTGCCTATGTGATACATTGTCGTTATGGTGCTAATGTAGTAACTTCTCAATAAGTTCATGCGGACAAAAGCCCCTTTCCCATTGAGGGGAAAGGTCGCTAATCTTCGACTGTTCGGGGCGGATAGGATGGGGGTAGGACGCATAATCAGATGCTTAACCCTGTGTTTGATTCTACCCTTATCAGGAGAAGACTGTTGTACAGACTTAGTTGAGAAGTTACCTAATGCGGTTTATTGAATATTTAGTTGTGTGATTTCTGAGATGGATTATATGTGGAGTTGTTACGATGGACAGGCTTGAAGAAATTAAACGAAAAATTGTCGAAGCGCTTCTTCCGTTGCGTCCAGAAAAGATAATCCTCTTTGGTAGCTTTGCATATGGTAAGCCTGGTGAGGAGAGTGATCTGGATATCTGCGTGGTAGAGAAAGAGTACCGTAATCGCTGGGAGGAAATAGAGAAGATTGATCGGCTGCTGGAAGGCATTAAAGTTGGCAAAGATATTTTGGTGCCAAAACTGGATGAATACAATTTTTACAAGCATGAGTGTGGTTCTGTATATAAGGATATTGAAGAGAAAGGTATCATATTATGGAGTTCATGAAGCAGTACCGGGTGCTTGTCATTAAAGCAAAGGCTGACCTGAAAGCAGGCAAGAATTTGTTAGAAGATATTGAGCAAGGTGATGAAGAGTTAGATATAGGTGTAGTGATGTTTCATCTTCAGCAAAGTGCAGAAAAGCTGCTGAAAGCGTTACTTTCATATCATCAGCATCACTATACTAAGACGCATAGTATTAGAGAGTTGATTGGCGCAGTTCAACGGTACAATATAGCAATGCCTGAACAGAGCGAGCAGTTGATCCCGCTTAGCTATTATGCGGTAGAGGGAAGATATGCCGTGATACATGATGATATGGAAGATGTTGATAAATATATACTACGGCTGGATGAGTTGGTCCATTTTATCAATGAAATGATCTCACTATCAGAGTGATGATAGTTTCCTTTAATTGATATATAAAGCAATGAAGAAAAAAAGGTTAGCCATTATCCCCGCACGGGGTGGAAGTAAAAGAATACCGCGAAAGAATATTAAGCCCTTTCTGGGTAAGCCGATTATTCTCCATGTGCTTGATGAGATATCCAAGGAGGGGCTGTTTGATGAGATTCATGTCTCTACTGAGGATGATGAGATTCTGGATCTTGTGACTAAAGCAGGATATCCCCCCGCATTTCGTAGAGATCCACTGTTATCAGATGATTATACTCCGCTAGGTGAAGTGCTCTGTTCTGTAGTTGAGCGGTATCGAGTAGAAAAGCAGACCTTTGACACCATTGTATTGATCTATGCGACGGCAGCATTGATGGAAGAGAAGAGTTTGAGTGCAGCAGTTCGGAAGTTTGAGATGCTGAAAGTGCCGGCAGAGATGATCTCTGTGGCCCCATATCCTGTGCCTATAGAGTGGGCAATGCGTATGGATACTTCTGGGAAGTTAACTGCTGTCCAGCAAAATAAGTTGTCTGTTCGTTCTCAGGATCTTGAGGAGAGCTGGTATGAGACAGCAGAATTTGTTATTTATGGTAAAAGGTCTTTACTCGATGGATATAAGGGTGCTTTAAAGATGGGTTTCCCAGTCCCTTATTTTACTATTGATATAGATACTTTGGAGCATTGGAGAATGGCAGAGTTGATAGCAGAAATGAAGAATGAGAAAATATGATGGTTAATATATTAAGATATGGTAGAAAATATGCACTAAAGAAGGTCATTATTGAAGTGTTAATAGATTATTTGCATAATAAAAATAAGTCACATGTGTTCGATTCACCAGATCAGTTTGCAGTTTTTTCTAATGACTTTGTTGGGATGTATGTTACTTTTTTTAAGGGATATGAAAGAGAGGAGCTTGATGCTTTTGTGAAATGGTATGGAGCTGATAAATTATTCAATGGAGTTACTGTTGATGTTGGGGCGAATGTAGGGACTCATAGTATTTATTTTTCAAGTTTATCCAAGAAGGTGCTATCATTTGAGCCTCACACTAAAACATATAGGCTGCTTGATATAAATACAGACAGTTATAATAATATTTTTTGTTTTAATTTTGCTTTGTCGGATAGCGCTGGAACAGAGATTTTACATGCGCACCCAGCGAATTTAGCAGGAGCACATTTGTCGAAATATACAAAAAATATGGCGGGGCTAGGTGAGGGTTCAATTGATGAAATGCACTACGAACAAGAAGTTAATGTAAGTACGTTAGATTTAATAGTTGATAGTACGGATTACCCAATTAAGTTGCTTAAAATTGACGCGGAGGGTCATGAGCTTAATGTTTTGAAAGGGGGAGAGGGGATAATAAAAAAACATAAGCCAGTTATTCTGTTTGAACAGGCATTAAATGGCTTTGATGAGAACGAGAGATCACCGGTAATAGATTTTCTGAAGAGGTTGGGCTACGAGAAATTTTGTTATGTGTCGTCATCAATAAAGGCTAGAGATCATTATGATAACCCTCCTGGTGTTATTAGAACATTAATAGATGTCTTTCGTGCTTCTATTTTTGGGGTTCAGCTATCAGTTAAATGTGTTGAAGATATAAGGCCGGGTTATTACCCATTCTTGATAGCACTTCCAGTCGCGAATTAGGCATGTGGTTTTTGTTTGGGGTAGTATAATGAATAGAGTTGAAAGTAAGCGTTTTTATTATGTTGAATTGACAGATGGTGATGTAACAGAGGAGTATGTTAGTTGGCTGAATGATGAAGAGATTTCTAGGTACCTAGAGACCCCATGTTCTGGTAATACCTTGTCTTCAGTTAGGAAGTTCGTGGATGGATGTCAAGCGGATCCTGATTCTTTTTTGTTTGGAATATTTGCAAGAGAGGGTGGAAGGCATATTGGGAATATTAAGATTAAGTGTAACTATGTTAATCATGGTTTGGGTAATGGAAATATAGGAATTATGATTGGAAATAAAAATTTTTGGGGTAAAGGTGTTGCTACTGAGTCAATTAGAGCTATTACAAAATTTGGATTTAATGTGTTGGGGCTCCAAAAGATAGCAGCAGGGTGCTATGAAATTAATCAAGCATCTTTTCGAGCATTCAAGAAATCTGGTTATAAAGTTGAGGGTGTTATAAGGAGCGCTATAGTTTTTGAAGGTAGAAGAATAGATGGAATTATGTTTGGTATTTTGCCGGGAGAACTAAGTGAAAGTCGAGCATAGGGGAGCATTACCCGTTTGTCCCAGCCTGAAAAAAGTGCTGGACATCTTGACTCCCTCTGACTATAGTGGCGATGGAAAATTCAGTCAACGGACAATACC
>Ga0209250_1000451_pt1 | contig 19257 bp, 18 predicted proteins | sample SaaInlV_200m_DNA_FD_184663 | JGI IMG/M metagenome (GOLD analysis project Ga0209250, IMG submission 184663) | Marine microbial communities from expanding oxygen minimum zones in the Saanich Inlet - Saanich Inlet SI072_LV_165m_DNA (SPAdes) (version 2) | ecosystem: Environmental > Aquatic > Marine... | reverse complement strand
TGCTCTACCAACAGCCGATAGGGCCTTTCCCTACTCAGGTTGTAGGGATGGTGCTGCTCTATGTGGCAATGGTGTTGACCCTCTGGTCTATGGCGATCTACCTGCGTGCTGCGTGGCCGATATTGAAAGGAGAATCGTGACAGAGTTAAAGAGTGAGCTGATTAAGGCATTGCAGGTATCAGGGAGTGTGCGTCTGGCGATCCTGTTTGGGTCTGTAGCAAAAGGGGAGGAGACAGCAGAAAGTGATCTTGATATTGCTCTGCTGATGGAGCAGAAATTGTCAGTGGAAGCCAAAATGGAGTGGATTGAACAGTTAGCTAAGCTCTCTGGAAGACCGGTTGACCTGATAGATCTCCGTGTTGTGGGGGAGCCGTTATTGGGGCAAATTTTTAAAACGGGTGAGCGCCTGATAGGGAGTGATGGTGAATATGGAAAACTGCTGAGTCGACACCTGTTTGATCAGGCCGACTTTATGCCATATCGTCAAAGAATTCTAGATGAGAGAAGAGCGCAATGGATCGAGAGTTAGTGGCAGAAAAGCTTGAGTCGCTACGCCGTTGTGTGGTGCGTATAGAAGAGCGCTGTCCAGAACGGCTAAGTGACCTAGAGAAAAATCTCGACTATCAGGCAAGCATTTTCGCAACTTGCTGAAGAGGGGGTGCTCAGCCTAGCGCAGAGTGAGAGAATGCGTAAAGCGGTAGGGTTTAGGGATATTGCAGTACACAACTATGAGGAGATTAACTGGGGAATTGTCCACCAAGTTTGCAGACACCACCTCTCGGATTTTAGAGAATTTGCCCAAGCTCTTTCAGCTATGTAAATCGAAGAGCCTCTCTATTCTCGGACAGCCACCTAGGGATGTTTATTCCAATGCATCACTGGTGGGGGGCAAGCAAGATTCACTTTCCCTTACAAAGAGTGCGTGAAGCGAACCCGAGAAAAGGGTAGATTGTTTGGCGGTGGGTGCAGTCATCAGCTAACTTGTCTCTCCAATATGCTCTGAAAAACAGCGAAAATACAGGAAATTTCTTTGTTTTTCTCGTGCCTGTCGTCTGGATAGTGCTGTTTATTGCCCAATATTCAGTGGGTTATCTGAGTTTTGTGTTTTCTAGGTGGAAAAAATAACAGGGAATTATCAGGGAATTGAATTGTTTGAGTGTGTGTAAAAAGATTGGTTGACAGTTTGGTATAGAATATATACCTTAATTATATGAATATGTGCTTTGAGTTTGATCCAGCTAAAAGTGAAATAAACCGGAATAAGCATGGAATTGACTTTTATGAGGCACAGAGTCTTTGGTTAGACTCAGAGATAGTTGAGCTCAAATCCTCGTTTGAGGGAGAAGATCGGTATCTTGCAATAGGAACGATTGGGGCTAAGTATTGGACTGCTGTTTATACCTATAGAGCAGGAAAAATAAGAATTATCTCTGTGCGTAGGTCACGATCTAAAGAGGTACGTTTTTATGAAAGCTGAAGATTTTGATAAAAAATTCGATGATGGTGAGGAAGATGTTCTAGAGCATTTTGATTTGGCATCAGCAAAGCGTCTAAATCATCAACAAAAGAGAGTAAATGTGGATTTTCCGCAATGGGTTGTGGAGTCGCTAGATCGAGAAGCTGATCGTATTGGTGTTACTCGTCAATCGTTGATCAAGATGTGGACTGTTGAAAGGATTGAGCAGACTATGCACTAACTTGGTCATCTTGAATGCGCTGAGTCAGTCTAATAGATTTTGACTGCTGGTAAGTTGTTGAAAAGGTCAGCTGTCGTGACTATTTTTTCACGACATAGAAAAGGAGTTACAGTATTGGCTGTAACTCCTTTTTTGATTGAAAATTTGGTAGTGGGAGAGAAGCAGGTCTCACTTCGTTTGGGGTTGTTGGGGGGATGGTTGGTGCGCTATAGAGACAATGAGGTTGGCTTAGTGCTGTGCTATCCTTTTGAAATGTAATGTCTATGTCTGAGGATCCGAAGCGGGCCTCAGACATAGAGTAGACTGTTTGGCGGAGAGTGAGGGATTCGAACCCTCGATACGTTTCCGTATACACACTTTCCAGGCGTGCGCCTTCGGCCACTCGGCCAGCTCTCCAAATTGTTTGTGAGATAGTTCTCTTTAACTACCTCTATGTGTCCTGTTCAGGTGGGGGCAGCCTATGGGGATGGCGGATCTGATGATGAGAGCATTACTATTTCTGATAGTGAGCTTGATCTGATCTACCGGTGGCGTAAGATTCCTGAAAATGTTCAAAACTCTATTGACTCAATGGTTAAAGTTATTGCTCAAGAGATTGTTTCGTCAAAATAAGATCACAGTTGTTAGAGGGGAGGGCAATAGTCATCCTTCTTAAGAGGTGTGATTTCAGTCTTTGTTAAGTTGATTGTTAGCAAAGATTTTATCGTTATCTATGCGATCTATGCGATCTATGCGATTTATGCGGTGTAACTTGTTGCTATACATGGTATAGTGGTCGGTTTACTAGTTTCGGTGGTGAGGTTATTCGTGGATAACAGTCCTAAAGAGATAAAGAGTGTATTGATGGAGTTGAAAGGGACCTTTCTCTATGTGGGGTTCTTCAGTCTTTTTATTAATTTACTGATGTTGGTCCCGCCGCTCTATATGTTGCAACTCTATGATCGGGTTGTGACAAGTAGAAGTGAAGATACTTTGATTATGCTTACGCTGATCGTGGTGGCGCTGTTTATTGTCATGGGGTTGTTAGAGTTTGTTCGCTCTCGCTTATTGGTGCGTTCAGGCAATCGTATGGATCGGCTGCTGAATCATCGTATATTTGATGCAATGTTTAAGATGTCATTGATCAAAGGGGGGAGTAGTTCTCAGCCACTAACAGACTTGACACAAATTCGTCAATTTCTAACGGGTAATGGTACTTTCGCGTTTTTTGATGCGCCGTGGATTCCAGTCTACTTGGGGCTGTTGTTCCTTTTTCATCCGCTCTTTGGCTGGTTTGCGATTGGGGCCATTATTTTTCAGGTGATTATTGCCTTTACTAATGAGTTCAGTACTAAGAAATTGTTGAATGCTGCGAATACTCAAACCATTGCCTCTAATAACTATGCTTCATCAAATCTGCGTAATTCAGAGGTGATTCACGCCTTGGGAATGGGGAAGCGCTTGCGGCAGTTGTGGTATGACAAGCATGCTGAAGGTTTACAGTATCAATCTGCAGCAAGTGATCGGGCCAGTATCTGGATGAATCTCAGTAAAACAAGTCGGATCATGTCACAGTCACTGATGCTGGGTGTGGGCGGATACTTGGCAATTACTGACCAAATCACTCCGGGAATGATGATTGCTGGCTCCATTATTATGGGACGGGCAATGGCACCTATTGATCTGATGGTAGGCTCTTGGAAGGGGTTTTCTACAGCTCGGTCGGCCTATCATCGTTTGAATGGCTTATTGGCTCAGTTCCCTAATGAAGGTAACCGAATGAGCCTGCCAGCGCCTGAAGGGCAACTCTCTTTAGATAAGGTAGTGGCAGCACCGCCGGGGAGTCGTGAGGCTGTAGTCAAAGGGGTCAGCTTCTCTCTGGAGGCAGGAGATGTTCTGGGGATTGTTGGCCCCAGTGCGGCGGGCAAATCCTCATTGGCGAGAGTGATACTGGGGATATGGCCTCATGCCGCTGGAGATGTGAGGATTGATGGTGCAGCGATATCCCACTGGAACAGAGAAGAGCTAGGCCCACATCTTGGGTATTTGCCACAAGACATTGAACTCTTCTCAGGCACGGTTGCTGAGAATATCGCCCGTTTTGGTGAAGTGGAGTCTGAAAAGGTGATTGCTGCCGCTAAAATGGCAGGTGTGCATGAGTTAATACTGGAGCTGCAGCAGGGATATGATACGCCTATTGGGCAGTCTGGAACGGTACTCTCTGGTGGACAGCGTCAGCGTATAGGGCTGGCCCGGGCATTATACGATGAACCTAAATTGGTTGTTCTAGATGAGCCAAACTCCAATCTAGATGAGAAGGGTGAGGCTGCACTATTGCAAGCCGTGAATAAACTTCAACAGAATAAGGCGACTGTACTTTTGATTACACACCGTTCTTCAGTTCTCAAGAGTGTAAATAAGATGCTGGTTATGCGTGAAGGTGCCCTGTGGATGTTTGGTAAACGCGACGAGGTAATTGCTGAGCTTGGCAAACAGAAGAAAGCAGCCTCTAATGTAACCCCACTCCCTTCTCAAACAGCCAAATAAATTATAGATCATGGAAATTTTCAACCAAATTAACTGGGTAGATATTGACGTAACGCTAGCTATTGGAGGCGTTATTGTTTTTATTGTTTTTGTAATGGCTAACCGTATTAGACGCAATGAGAGCGGTGAATATGACCGGATAGCAAGTGGTGCCCCAGATGAGAACGAGACCCCCTACCTGAGAGGGGGAATGATGATCCTACTGGTCGCCTTTGGAATATTTGGGGGCTGGTCAGCCTATGCTCCGCTAGATGAGGCTGTGGTCGTGATGGGGCGTGTCACGGTTGAGAGTAATCGTAAAACAGTTCAACATCTGGAGGGGGGGATTGTAAGTGAAATCTTAGTAAAAGATGGCGACCGCGTCAGTAAAGGGCAGCCGCTGTTGCGCATGAGTGAAACCCAGCAGAAGGCCCAACTGGAAATCGTTAAATTACAATATCTGGATGCTGTTGTACTGGAGGAGCGGTTGCAGGCAGAGTTGGAGGAGACGAAACAGCTCAATTACTCGGCTAAACTGCAGCAGTTACTGGCAGAAGAGCCTGTGATGATGCGAATGGCCAATATCCAAAAACAGATCTTTAACTCTAGAAAAGATACACTGGAAGGTGAAATTTCAATCTTGCAAAAAAGGATTGGACAGCTTCAAGTTCAAGTAGAAGGTCTGCAGCAGTTAAGTAAATCCAAGCAAGAGCGTATTAAAGCCTATCAGGAAGAGATTGCAGAATGGTTGGTGCTATTTGATAAGCAGTTGACGGACAAGCAGCATCTGCGCCAGATTCGGCACCAGAAGATACAGATAGAAGGAGAGCTTGCAGGGCTAAAGGCACAGGTGGCTCAACTGAATATTCAGGCTGGGGAGACTGAAGAGCAGATACTGTTGCGAAAGAGGAATCTTCAGTCTGAAATTGTCAAAGAATTACGCTCGACCCAGTCAGCAATTGCTGACTTCAAGGCAAGAATGACCGCTCTTGATGATACCTTATCGAGAACCGTTGTGCGTGCTCCAGATAATGGAATCGTGGTTGGATTAGAGCTGCATACTGAGGGGGGGGTGATCAGACCTGGAGAGCCAGTGATGCATATTGTCCCGGAATCCAATAGCTTTGTGATTGATGCGCAGGTGTCCTCAATAGATATTGATAAAGTCGTTGTTGGGCTTGATTCAGATATCCGATTTTCTGCATTCAAATCGTTTAAAGGGGTGATTCCAGGGGAGATTGTTAAGGTCTCTGCAGATAGTTTTCAGGATGAACGTACCGGTGCCAGCTACTATGATGCAACCATCCGGGTTGCTGAAGGGGGGTATGAAACCATGTTATCAGAGGGGATAGAGTTAATGTCGGGTATGCCAGCAGAAGTCATTGTTAAAACAGGCAATCGAACCTTGTTAGAGTATATTGTTCAGCCCTTTAGCGATATGTTTATGCGCTCCTTTAGAGAAGAGTAATTCGATACTATTATGAAATTACGTAGTCTGATTTTGTTAATGTGTAGTGTGCCTCCTTCTGTTGCAGCAGAGACGCTTACCTTGGTCGATGCATACCAGAGCGCGCTGCAGAATGGCTCTATATTCAGCGCTGCTCAGTCAGAAAAGATGGCGGCTATTGAAGACCTTCCTCAGGCACGGTCTGCACTCAGGCCTAACCTTTCAATCATTAGTAACTACGCGCTTGAAGATTACGAAAGAGACTACACAACGCTTGAGAAACCAATTACCAGCTCTAGTTTACATCTGCGTCTCAAGCAGCCTCTTTATGACCGACCCGCGTGGTACCGAGTGGCTCGTGCAGAAGATAAAATTAAAGTTGATGTGCTACGCTTGGAAGAGAAACGACAGCAGATAGCCTATGATGTTTCTGAAGCCTACCTAGGCGAGATTCTAAAAAAAGAGGCCTTTTATCTGGCCAAGGCAGAGCGTGAAAGTTATTTAAAGCAGTGGGAGCGCGTCAATAACTCTGTTCAGCTCGGGTTGGCCAGCCGTGTCGATCTGCTTGAGTCCAAGGCTCGGCTAGATACAGCTGATGCCCAAGTGCTCAAATCAGAGAATGAGTGGCGAGAGGCGAAACGAAAGCTACATAAAATTATCGGAGGAGAACGGGGGCTACAGGCAGGTGTTGATTCGCAGCAGCTTCCTACAGAGGCGGATGCACTGCTGCAGTTGAAGGAGCTTGAATTTAAATTGGATGATGTAAGCTACTGGGTTGATGCCTCTAGTGAGAATATACAACGTCGAATGGCCGTGTTGGGAGTTCAACTGATGAAGAGTGACCGCAATATTGCCATTGCGGGCCGCTACCCAACCTTAACCTTTAGCGCAGATCTTGAAAACTCTCGGCATGATGATCCTACCGTGTTGGAAGGGAGTCGATCAAAGGTGGGGTTTGAGCTAATTATACCGTTGCTGGATGGAGGGAGAACGACCTCGTCAATACGCAAGGCTGAAGCGCGAACTACACAGGCTGAAGAGGAGCTGCGCGATTCGATAGAGACGACCGAGTTGAACGTGCGTACGGTTCTTGACCTATTAAGAAATGACCGCGCCAATATTGATGCAATGGCACTCTCCGTTGAGTCTGCCGCAGCATTGCTACAGGCCGTTGAAGAGTCTCACAAGGTAGGATTAAAAGACCTCGGCAGCGTGTTGGATGCCAAAGCGGGGCTCTATGCTACAAAAAGAAGAATGGCCGAAGCGGTATACACAGCAATCTTGCACCGTTTGCAGCTAAATCAGGCCGTAGGTCACCTGTCGGAGCGCGAACTCAAGGTAATTGACCGCTGGTTAGTGAACTAAATTTTATTCAATAGCACAGCAACAGCCAGCATCAGATTTTCCCCGGGAGTTTGTCGATAGAAACCGCCCTGCAAAAAGCTGCGGAGCCGTTTCATCAATGGGGCTGAGTGCACCACCTTGAACTGCTCCAATAGACTGCTGTGCTCCTCATCCATCCTCTCTTTTAAAGGCTCCAGAGCAGCAAAGTTCGCCTCAGAATATTGATAGAACCTTCCTTGTAACAGCATCTGTACACGTAGGGCCCGTGCCCATAGAGAACGGTTTGCCCCCACCTCATTATTATCGTGTTGGCGATAGAGGAGCGAAGGCTCTGTATCATAGAAGACCTGCCCGCCAAAGCTGGTGACCAACAGATAGCTCCACCAGTCATGAGAAGGCACCTCTGCATTGGCCCCTCCCAGCTGCAGAAGTTCTCGTGCGGCACGGTTAAATACCATCGAATTTCCACCCGCAATACTCTGAACCAAGGCATTCTGAAAGGAGGGAGGACGAGGAAAGAGGGGAGAGAGGCCGCAGGCTTGGCCATTCTCATTAATTAGGCGGGTTCTGCTGCAGTAGAGTGCAGGGGATTCATCCGGTACCGACTTCAGCCAATCTACGGCCCGCTGTAATTTGCCAGGTAGCCAGATATCATCCTGATCACAAAATGCGTAGTAGTCCGTATTGAGCTCAGAGGAGCAGGCTAGAGAGAGGAAGTTAGATACAAAACCCTGTTTTGGTCCATCTTTGAGTGTGATAGTGTTTGGACTCTTCCCCTTTAACGGCTCAACCAACTCGATAGTCCGGTCCGTAGAACCATCATCCGAAATAGTAAGTGACCAATCTTGAAAACTCTGCTCAAAGATTGACTGGATCTGCTGCTCTATATAGGCTTCACCATTATAAGAGGCTAAGAGAATAGAAACGCTCATGATGAAGTATCTATTTAGGGCAATTAACCCGGGGAGGGCATGCCAGTACAAAGTCTTCACTGGCAACAGTAAGGTTTGGGTTATAGGCTGGGTCAGAGTCCAGTAACGTCCCCCAGCGTTGCTTCATAAACTTAATCTCTTGCTCAAAGCGGGCCTGCTTCTCGGGGGTATCCTCATGTCCGCGAGAGGCAGATTCATGGTGGAATAGCTCTGCATAAGGGGTCCACACATTACGGTATCCCTCTTCCCTTATACGTATACAGAAATCAACATCGTTAAAAGCGACCTGTAGAGCCTCATCCAGACCATTGACAGCCTGATAAGTCTCTTTGCGAATCACTAGGCAGGCAGCTGTTATAGCAGAAAACGACTGCTGAATACGGGCACGATTGAAATAGCCGGGTTGGTTGTGTGGGAGAAACTTGTGGCTGTGACCAGCGACACCACCCAGCCCCAAGATCACCCCGCCATGCTGTAGTGTGTGGTCGGGGTACCAGAGGCGGGCTCCGACTGCGCCTATCTCGGGTTGTAGTGCCATCCCAACCATCTCCTCCAGCCATTCGGGAGTGATCACCTCAATATCATTATTGAGCAGACAGATGACCTCTCCCTGGGTATGCTCAACAGCTTGGTTGTTGAGTGCAGCGTAGTTAAAAGGGCGCTCATCCCGTAAAATCTGAATATTCGATAACTCACCGAGTGTAGAGAAATAGTCTAGTGTAGCAGTCTGCTCAGAGCCATTATCCACTACAATAATCTCATAGTTAGGATAAGTGGTCCGCTCCAAAATGCTATCGATACACTGCCTCAAAAGCTCCAGACCGTCGCGGGTCGGGATGATGATAGAGACCTTGGGTAGTCGCTCAGGTAGCGTATAGTGGATGCGGAAAAAACCATTAGAATTGTACTCAGCAGCTGCCGCCAGATGGGTTCGGGTGAAATGTTCCTCCAAAGCACGTTCAGCAGCAACTGCGGCATACGGCTTCGATGTTATTGCTTGAGCCGTGCTCTCTTGATGAGACCGCCAATGATAGAGAACACGAGGAATATGGGTGATCTGGTTAGCTGAGAGCTGCTCACTGCAACGAAGAAAGAGATCGTAATCCTGGGCTCCCTCAAACCCTTCCCGAAAGCCTCCAATCTGCTGAATCAAAGAGGTACGAATAATCGTAAAGTGGCATAGATAGTTGTAACAGAGAAACAGCTCCGGGTTCCAGTCTGGCTTAAAGTGTGGTTCCGAGAAAATCCCAGAAACAGAAACCTTATCCTCATCAGAGTAGATCAATCCAGAGTCAGGAGACTGCTCCAGAGTATAGGCCACCCAGAATAGCGCATCCTCATCCAGTAGATCATCATGGTCGAGCAGAGCGACAAAATCACCACGGGCCATTGATAGTGCGCTGTTCGATGCAGCAGAAATATGACCGTTCTCCTCTCGGATATGGAGATGGATACGGGAGTCTTGTTTAACAAAAGCCCTCAGTTGCTCCAGCACTTTTGGGTTGGTCGATGCGTCATCTGCAATGCAGAGCTCCCAGTGGGAGTAGCTTTGGTTGATTACGGAATTAATCGTACCTTCCAACCACTCCAGATTAGAGTTATAGGTGGGCAGAAGAATTGAGATGAGTGGTGAGCCACTTAATGAATGGTAAACTGGTCTGCAGTGATAGCTTTGACGCCATAGGATGTAATCACCGCAATGAAGGTTCTGGCTGGAGTGGGCTCTTTTGATACCCTCTACAACCCCTCTTATGCCATCACTGTTCCAAGCGCGGATGCCTTTGTCACGAGCGCCACGGATTCCACCAAGTCTTTGATAAATGGAATGAAAGTGCCGTGCAGTAGAAGAGATTTTTCTCAGAGGGGATGTAATTCTCCAGCTGTTTGACTGCAAAATCTCTCCCAGTTGAAAATGATGATTTTCGAACTCTCTACTCAGCTGCTCATTCTGAAGGAATAATTGCTCATTCTGAAGGGATAATTGCTTCTTCTGAAGGGATAATTGCTTCTTCTGAAGGGATAATTGCTTCTTCTGATCGTGTAACAGCGTAACTTCATGCTGTAGCTGGTTCCATGAAACCTGTTTGGCAGAAAGAGCTAATCTAAGTTGATGCTGGCTGGCCTCTTGTTGCTTTAGAAAGTGACTGATGGCTACACGGCCTGTTGGCGTGGCCTTGAAAATCCACTGGTAGACATTGGCGTCTGGATTACCTTCCAGAATGGTCTGCTGTTGAGAATGTGTGAGCCGGCTCCACTGCTCGATAAACTCGGAGTCACTAGGTGCTAGGCGAACACTTTCAACCTGCGCTGGAACCAGCCCGGCAGCCAGCAGGTCAGCCTCTAATTCATGGCGGGTAAAAAAGTGGCGGTGTGTTTGGTCAAGTAGACCCGAGTCGGAATAACTGAAATGGCCCACACTCAGAGAACCAATGATTCCAGCGTATGCGATATTGGGTGTTGAAAAAATGGCATACCCCTCTTCAGAGAGAAGCTTAACGAAATCGCTCATCACCTGCTGAGGATTAGCCAAATGTTCGATGACATCAGCAGCGATAATGACATCAAACTGTTCATCAGGAAAAAGTGTTGTGAGACTAGCGTGGTCCAAGTCTGCCACTTCAATGCGTTCACAGTAGGCTTCTGCAATTTTTGCAGCCTCCGGGTCCAACTCTACACCCGTGACATTGCAGTGATTAAACTCGGCTAGTGCCTTGCTCATTGAGCCAGAAGCGCAGCCTAGCTCCAATACCCGTTTACCTATGCCGACCAGACCTAAGATTTTACCGGCGACACTCTCCGTTTCATCAGCAGAGACCTTATAAGCGTAATGGGATGGGGTGTATTTCATGGTTCAGCAGTCATGGATGGGCTAAGTCGGGACAGAGTGTACCCAGTGCTGGCCACTGCCACCACTGCCATGGGGTTTTACGGATGTCGGACTCTAACGTTGAGACAGCCTCATGTAGTGCAGCTGTGGGGTCGGTAGAGAGTGGGCGTATCATAATGTGAACGTTGGGGGATGTCGAATGGTTATAGACAGCGGCATAGACAATCGGGGCCTTCGAGCGCTCAGCAATCCGTATAGTGCCTGCGGGGAGTGAAAGTTGGGTGTTAAAAAAAGGGATTTCAATACGTTCGCTGCTGTCCGTTTCCGTCCCATCCAGAGCAATCAATAGCGGCTTGTTCTGCTTCAGAACCTGGAAAATCTTACGATAATTGTTTCCTGTGGTAAGCCACTCAAACCGTGAGTGGTGGAGTGTGTTTCTCATCTTCTGCTGCCAATAGTTCAGAACAGCAGGGTCAGCATAGGCCGGATTACTTTCATCAACTCGGGTTGTAAGCATCGCAAAAGGGTGACCATTCAGCCCGAGTCCGGGGCCTAGCATGAAAAAGCGGCCAAAGTGGCTGATAAGAAGAATCGCCCCGTGTCCTGCTTGTAAAGCATTATCCAGATGCTCTGCTCCCTCCAGCGTAACCAGAGGAGGGGCTTTATCTGTTTTGAATGAGGCCATCCTATAACAGTCGAGGTGATCGAAAACCATCATTCTTGCACGGGAATAACGCTGTTTTAGCAGATATTCAGTATCGCCCTTTGACTCAGGTATCAAGCGGGTTAGCCCCTGCTCGAAGATTCTCAAATCTTCGCTGTTTTCCCTTTCATTATGTCGTGCTATCCACTCACCCAGCGAATAGCAAAGCCTGTCTGGTAAATGCCCCAGCCGGGGGTAAAGAGCAAGTTGAGTCGTGTACCTCATTTTAGGCGTGAACCCATTCGTGCGGAAGTGATACCACCCCCAACTCAAGGTGAGATTGCGTAACCTCAAGCTCACCAACCATCGCAGCGTGCTCGTAAAAATGGATGCCCTGTTCACACATCAAGTAGCAGTGAATCCAGTAGTGCCCCTTTAAAAGAGGAATATTGGGCAGTAACAGAGTAATCTTCCCGGCCCCTTGAGCATCTCTTATAATGGTTTGCTTGTCGTTAACCGTTCCTGCACTGCTGATATTACGCCCTTCTTGGTCCGTTATTACAATCGCTACACTAGGAGAGGGGAGCGAGGGGTCAGAATCGAAGCGGCACTCGATCTTCAGATCGCTTTGCTGACTCTTTAAGCGAATTTGTGAGGCTTGCTGGTTACCGCTAGAGAGAGATATATTGCGGAAACGAGCGGAGAGAGAGGCTATTGCGGTGGGGGAGGTGGCGTGCCACCGTTTTGACTCGCCGTACTGCTGCTCTGCCAGAGATTGGTTATAGGCCACCACAACATCAGAGGGTGTGCCCGCAGCCGCAACCTTACCCTGATCCAGCCAGACCGCACGATTACAGAGAGCCTCAACCTGATAGAGTGAGTGAGAACAGAACAGAACCGTCTTCCCAGCATCACGCAGAGCCATAATCCGATCAAAGGATTTTCTTGCAAAAGCCCCATCCCCCACAGATAAGGCCTCATCAATCACCAAAATCTCAGGGTTTACGCTGGTTGCTACGGAGAAGGCGAGGCGCATATACATCCCGCTGGAGTAGGTTTTTACGGGTTGGTCAATAAACTGCTCAATGCCAGAGAATGCCACAATCTCATCATAGCTATCAACAACCTCCTGCCGTGATAACCCCTGTATGGCTCCAGCCAGAAAGATATTCTCTCGGCCACTGAACTCGGGGTTGAATCCGGCGCCCAGCTCAAGTAGAGCAGCAATCTTTCCTCGGGTCTCGATGGTTCCAGCAGAAGGGGAGAGTGTTCCACAAACCAGCTGAAGCAGTGTAGACTTACCTGCGCCATTGGCACCGATAATGCCCAGCACATCCCCTCGCTTGATCTCCAGATTAATATCATCAAGGGCATCAAAAGATTGGTAGTAGCGCTGATCCTTGCCGCCCCATAGCAACTGTTTTAGCCGATCCAGAGGACGGGCATAAAGTGCATAGGATTTTCCAAGTCCGCTTGCACGGACAGCAACGTCAGAGGACATCGGCAAACCCCCTGCGCAACAGATGGAAAATATAGGCGCCAGCGATGGCGACCACCAGTGCGGTCAACCACATTATGCCTATGGTTCCCCAGTCAGGCCATGCCCCCTCCAGCACCACTTGGCGAGTCTGCTCGATGATCGGGGCGAGTGGGTTCAGGGCCAATAGGGGTTGCCACTGTTCTGGTAAAGCGCTCAGTGGAAAAAATACCGGGGAGACAAAAACCATTAGGCTGACGATTAGATTCACTACTTGATTAATATCTCGAATATAAGTGCCCAGTGCAGAGATCAACCAGACTAGCCCAATACTCAGTGGCACCATAGGGCCTAGCACCAGAGGCAGGGCAATAATCGAGAGGGAAAAAGTGTGGTTGACGGCCCAGTTGGTGATCAACAGCACCACCAGACTCAGAAAAGTATGGAAAAGCCCCGTCAGCACCACAGACCAAGAGATAATTTCTAAAGGGAAAAGCACCTTCTTGATTAGATTCGTGTGCTCAATCATCAGGCGTGGGGCGCGGTTACTGGTTTCAGCAAACATTCCATATACCACTAACCCTGCGTAAACCTGAAGAGCGAACTCAAGGGTACTATCTTCTGCACCCGGCCAGCGTGCGTTGAACACCACCCGAAAAGCAAAAACATAGACGGCCAGCATCAGTAACGGTGTGAGTAGCGCCCATCCAATCCCAAAAAAAGAGCCACGATAACGAGAAAGGATGTCGCGTTGGGCAAACTGCTTCAGCAAAGAGTGGTGCTGAATAGGCAGTAGATACCTTTTTGCAAAGGAAAGTGATTGAGTGATCCGGTTCATTTTGGATCGCTTTCGCCGTCTACCACTTGGCTCAGATACTTGGGGTCTTGGATCAGTAGGGTATCTTTTTCTCGCTTAATCACCCCGCTCTTCTGCAGCTTCTGGAATACACGGGTTACGGTCTCTCGCGTGGTATTGATCATAATGGCAAGCTCCTGGTGAGTTGGCGCGTGTAGCACCACCTGCTGGCCCGATGCTCTCTCAACCGTCATATGAATCAACTGCGCCGAGACTCGCTGCAGCGGAGTAGGCATAGAGAGTAATGTGCGTTGGGCCATTGCCTCGCGTAGGCGGTGCGCCAGCCGCTCGCTCATAATCAGAGCCACCTCAGGTACCTTTTTCATTAGCTCCTGCACAATGCCTGCCGGAATCATAATGATGCGGGCAGCGGAGAGAGAGAGTACAAATTCTGATGCGGGGCGTTGGTCAATCACAGGGAGTTCCCCAAAAAAATCCTTCTCTTCAATAAAATAGAGTCCGGCATCCTTGCCGTCCAGCGTAATATCAACACCTTGCAGTCTACCTTCCAGCAGCAGTCCAAGAGAGTGAGCCTGCTTACCCTTCTCCATCACCACTTGGCGTCGTGAGACCTCAACCAGTTTGGCATGCTCACTGAGTTGTGCAATGGTATCGGATGAGAGCGGCCTTAGCAGCTCAAACTGATCAAGTAGTACAGAGGCAACGGGCATACAAAGACAACTATTTAGATCAACGCTTTCTGGAAACACCAACTATAAAACAATTACCCTGCAGGATGTGGGCAGGGCGCAAAAAAAACCATGAAATTGTGATTCTGAGCACAGCCTTAGCCGCTATGAATCGGGATAATACAAAAATGTTACAGACCCCTCCCTATACACTGCCGATCTCTCTGCTGCTGCTACTGTTGAGCATAACCGCCTCTGCGCAAGAGTTGCAGAAGGCGGGTACAGTTACACTTGCCATTGGTCAGGTAACCGCACTTGCCAGCAATACGGAGTCGCGCCCCCTCTCACGGGGAGAACCCATCTATGTGGGGGACAAAATTCAAACCGGAGTCAATGGGCATCTACACCTCCGTTTTATTGATGATGCCGCTATCAGTGTGCGCCCCGATAGCAGGCTCCATATAGAGAGCTACCACTACAACCCGTCTCAGCATAATGAGAGTGCCATTCGATTCAAGCTGGAAGAGGGGGTCGTTCGCAGCATCTCCGGAAAGGCGGCAGAGGCAGCGCATGACCGCTTTCGACTCAATACCCCGATAACGGCGATTGGTGTACTGGGTACAGACTTTGTTGTGCGAGTTAAAGAGGGGAGCATGTGGGCTGCAGTCTACTCGGGTGCCATTGCCGTTGCACCGCTCGATGAAGGGTGTGTTGAAAACGGGCTGGGGGCCTGCCCGGGGGCGGCGCTGTTGTCAGAAGATATGGGTAACATCATGCTTGAGTTTCAGGCGCGTAATGGTCAGATCAAACTCAAATCATATGATAACCAAGTCTTGCCGCAGACAGAAGACGGAACGGCCTCTGATCAGATTACAGCCAGTGAACAGGTCGGCTCTCAAATTGTTTCCGATGTAGAGAGCGGTGTACTATCCGCTCCTCCGATGGCGTGGGGGCGCTGGCATGGTGGTGCCTGGGAAGGAGATACCATCAGCACCCCCTACAATACCGCGATGGAGGGGCGTCATGTGACCATCGGCAGTAAAAACTATGCACTGTTCCGTACCGATACCACCCTGCCTGAATTAGTGCCCGAAGTGGGGCGTTACAACTTTACCCTGCAACAGGGGCAGGTTCACTTTGTCGAACAGGTGAAAATGTGGGAACAACCCGACATCTCCCCCGCCTCACTGGATGAAGCGGCACTCCAAATTGACTTTCAGCAGCGCCAATTCACGACCGAGCTGAAAATGAGCCACCCTCAACAGGGGGCAGCAGAGCTGAGCCTTACCGGCAATATCAACAGTAACGGTATCTTTACCGCATCCGATGCGGCAGGTATGGCTGCAGGCGCGTTGACGCTGGATGGCAGTCGTGCCGGTATGCTGTTTGATCAACGTGTGGATGGTGGTTCATTTACCGGTATTACGGACTGGGCGCGCTAATGAGTCGCCTGAAAACAGCACTGGGTGGTCGTCTGCCGCCACTGTTGCTTGCAGCGCTGCTCACGGTGCTGATCTCGACGCTACTGCAGGATGCTCTTCATAATATAGAGTCACGGGTCAATGACCTCTCTTGGCAGTGGATGTCAGAACAGCAGTATGAGCGTCGCCTGATTGTTATCGATATTGACGAGGCCAGCATTGCCCGCTATGGCGCATGGCCCTGGTCGCGTACCCAGCTGGCAACCCTCTCCCGGCGTGCGGCAGAACAGGGCGTTGCGCTACAGATCTTTGATATGCTCTTCCCTCAGCCCAAAGAGGGCGATGAGCAACTGTTACTGGCGCTACAGCAGACCCCAACAGTATTGGGGCAGATACTCGCCATTGATGCAGACCAGCCCGTAGCCATTGGTCTACTGCAAGGGGGAGAGCGCACCCCCCAATGTAAACCGCAGCCCCCCGCAAAACTACTCCAGGCCAATGCCAGTATTGGCAATGCGGCACCGTTCCAGAAGATCGCAGCAGGCCATATTACCCCATCGATCTCAGAAGATGGGGCGGTGCGGAAAGTGCCTGCACTCATTTGTCACCAGCAGCGAGCCTATCCCGCGTTGGTGTTGGCAGCGCTTGCAAAAGGGGTGGAGAGTGAGCCGCATTTCCGGTTAGAAGAGGGTAACGGCTGGCTCGACCCCGCCTACTGGCTCACCCATCAGGCCCTGCCGGGGGTGGCGGTCCCGCTAGATCGTCAAGGGCAGATGGTCGTACCGTGGTGGCTTTCTCGTCAAGCGATCATCTCGGTATCGGCACTCGATCTGATTGAGGGTAACGTCTCTCCCGACCTGTTACAGGGGGCATGGGCGCTGATCGGGGCAACCGCCTTTGGTATTGGCGACAGTGTGCCGACCCCACAAGGGGGAGCGGTCGATGGGGTTGAGATCCATCTGCAGCTGCTTTCGGCGCTGTTGGATGGCACCGTGCCGTGGCAACCCCAAGGGGCATTGCCACTACAGTGGAGCTGGATTATCGTGCTCGCACTACTGCTCGGTTTTGCAGGAAGAGCCCACGGGCGCTGGAAAAGCTACGGGACCCCGCTGCTGGGCCTATTGCTGATCGCGCTCACCCTGTTCGGATATATCAAGGGGCTGCAGATGGGCTATCTGCAGCTGCCCTGGGGGATAGCGCTGCTCTATACCCTGCTGGCCGTGATGCTGATCACCTCATACGAATATGCGCTCAGTCGTAAAGAGAACCAGAGGCTCTACCAAAACCTGACCAGCTACCTACCGGCACATGCCGCCCGTAAAATAGCGCAACACGGCCCCAATAGTGAGATCGATGCCCAGCATGAAGAGCTGCTGATTTTGGTCGCAGACCTGAGAAACTTCTCCTCTTGGTGTGATCAACTCCCAGCCCAACAGGTGGCGGCCATCCTCCACACATTTTTCACCGAAGTGACCCAGCTGATTCATCAGCATGGAGGGACCACAGAAGAGTACGTAGGGGATGCCGTGATGGGGGTGTGGCGCAACCGAGACAATAACCAAGCAGCACTGCAGGTTGCACAACAGATTACCGCAATGGGGGAGGCGCTATTTGGGGAAGAGACCGGTATCGACCAGCTGCCACCATTGGCGATCGGTGTGGGTATTGAGTTTGGCGAGGTGTTAACCGGCTCCTTTGGTCCGGCGCGTCGACGGGTCCATACCATTATTGGTAGAACCGTCACAGCATCGATACGCCTGCAAGAGATGACAGCAGACCTTGCATATCCGGTCCTGATTGGCGAAAATGCAGCAAAACAATGGCAAGGTAAGGTCAAAATGGAATCGCTGGATAAATTTATGCTGTCAGGAATTCAACAACCGCAAGAGCTCTTCATTCCGTTAGAAGACTAAAGTTGCACGTAACCACTACTGTCGCTAGATCTGTGTGGCATCAACACACTATTCGAGCGCTCCTGCTGTTTCTACTGTTTATGGCGACTACCGCAGTTATAGCCACTTCAGAGCCACAGCAAGAGCCACAACTGCAAGAGGCGTTGCAGCTGATCAGGCAGGGCGACCAACTGATACAGCAGCAGCGCTACGGCGAGGCCGCTGATCTTCTAGAGCGGGCGCTGCTGCTCCTTCCTGTTACCGATACGGTAGTTGCAGCGCAGGCGGCAACGCTCTACCTACAGGCATTGGCGCGTAATAATGGTTACAACAAGGTGGCCCTTAAATACCGCTCCAGTTGGCAAATAGAGAGAGAGATCGAGCTTCGAGTGGGGGTTGGGGATAACCTCAACCAAGGGCCTTCGGCACCCGTCTTTACACTCACCTTCCCGGAAGGTTTTTCGTTACTGCAGCTCTCGCCAGAGCAGCACCCCGAATCGGGGCATGCACTTGAGGCTCATATCACCGTTACCGCAAAGCGCCAGCTCAATGTGCGGCAGCAGGTCGGTGTTGTCGCAAAGCTGATGCAGCGTGAAACCAGCAGTCATGGACTGGCCGACTACAAAAGTGCAACCCTACAGGGGCTATGGGCGGAGGAGCGGCCCGGCGGGCATAATGTGTGGGGGATGGTGGGTGGGAGTATTTATCAGTATGGTGGAGAGCAGCCAACACTGCATGCCCTGCAGGGGATGGTCCGTTATACCGTGCCCAATGAAGGGCGATGTCAGTACCAGTGGGGTGGAGATCTGTTGCTGCAGCGACAAGAGGTAGAGCAGGCGCTGGATGGTCGCTATATCGGAGGGGTTGTGGGGGCGCAGTGCCAAACCCCTGTTGGGGATATAATGACCACACTCTCAACCGGTAAAGATTGGGCGCGCTTCGGCCGCCCCGGAGGGGATCAGCGCCGCTGGAGAGTGCATGTTATTCACCAGAGAGAGAGCCATTGGCCCGTTAAGCATCAACAGATCCAGTTTGAGGTGGGGGTTCTGCATCAGAAAGACCAGCAGGGCTATAGTGATTGGCTTGCCAATGGCGCACAGCGTGACCTGACACGGTTGCAGTGGAGTCTACGTGACCAGTGGCCGCTTGGGGATAAGAGAGAGGGGTGGAGATGGAGCGCTGAGCTTAACTGGATGAGGCAAAATAGCAATATTGAACTGTTTGATACCCAAGCTGCAGAGCTCTGGCTGGGGATTAAAAAGAGTTGGTAGCCGCAGAGGCAGCCTGAATGGCTACGATTTTTATATGCTTTACTGCGTAGTCACGATGCGAATAGCGTGGCAAGCTGATCTTTGAAGAAAATCGCCAGCATACCCGCAAAAAGATACCATGAGAGGCGGTCATGGCGCCTGCTCTGCTCTTTAATGTCAGATTTTAGCTCATCAAATCGCTTATCAACCTGCTCGAATCGCTTATCAACCTGCTCAAACCGTTTATCAATATCCGCAACAATCTCGTGCTTAACAGTCTGTAGCTCCTCTCTTGTAGCGGCATGTTGAGACGCATGCAGCAGGTGTTGCATGAGGT
>Ga0209250_1000450_pt1 | contig 19263 bp, 19 predicted proteins | sample SaaInlV_200m_DNA_FD_184663 | JGI IMG/M metagenome (GOLD analysis project Ga0209250, IMG submission 184663) | Marine microbial communities from expanding oxygen minimum zones in the Saanich Inlet - Saanich Inlet SI072_LV_165m_DNA (SPAdes) (version 2) | ecosystem: Environmental > Aquatic > Marine... | reverse complement strand
TGATAATCTTTTGCGTCGTTCACAAAAAATCATCGCCGCTAACATCGACCAACTATGGCTGGTAGTAGCTGTCGAGCCACATTATCAGTTTGAGCTGATTGATCGTTATTTGGTGGTGGCTGAAAATTCCAATTTGCCGATTAATATTGTGGTCAATAAAATTGAATTAAGCCAAGACATAGATCAAATAAAGTACGATTTTTCCATGTATGAATCAGCTGGCTATTCGGTGCATTATTTGAGTGTGAAAGAACAAGCTAACATCAAAGAACTAAAAGCCTTACTTAACGACAAAACTCACATCTTTTTAGGGCAATCTGGCGTAGGTAAATCCTCCCTCATTAATGAGCTAATTCCCGACCTTAATTTACGCGTGAATGAGATATCTACCAAGAGCAAACTTGGCAAGCACACTACCACTAATACCACGCTGTATCATATCCCTTCAGGGGGTGATTTGATTGACTCACCAGGTATTCGTGAGTTTCAGCTAGATGAGCTAACTAATAAAGAAATCTTAAGTGGTTTTAGAGAATTTAAACCTTTTATTGGCCAATGTAAATTTAGAAATTGCGCCCATATTAACGAGCCAAAATGTGCGATTAAAACTGCAGTTGAAAATGGCGAAATTCACCCAAAACGCCATGAAAATTATCTTAATCTAATTTCATAAATGTGACAGGCCTTGCCTGTCACATAAATAAAATTATTCAAACTCCATTTGCTTAAAAATGCGCTCGGCGTTTTGCTTGTGCAACTCCCTGTAAGTACCACGGTCACGATACATTGACTGATCAATACCGTAAGCCTCATAAAGACCACCATCGTCTTCTATCACTTTTTCTACTTCACTACGCATATATACCAAATAATCTTTGGTAAATTTGGTAATGGTTGCCAGATCAGTTGGTTCGCCATGGCCAGGAATGATTAATGCCGGCTCTAGTGCTTCAATCTTATCCCAAGTCTCAATCCAAGCGGCTGCATTGGTGTGTGGGAAAATTGGCAACATGCGCTCGTTAAAGGCAGTGTCGCCACTGATGAGTAGTTTTTGTTCAGGCATCCATAGCTGTATATCGTCAGGTGAATGCGATGCACCAATGTGCATAAGCTCAATCTTTGTATCGCCCATTAGTATTGGCATTTTTTCTTTAAAGGTTAAATCAGGAAACACGATCTTTGTGCCGGTGATTTTTTCCTTTTGAACTCGCAATGTACGGGCATAAATATCTTCGCCACGATGCCTAATTTCTTTATCTGCCTCAACATGAGCAATAATGATTGCACCCTGCTCTTTCCAATAGCTTGAGCCCAAAATCGCATGGCCTTGTGAGTTTTCCAACACAACATATTTAACCGGTTGATCAGTCACTTTTTTGATCTCTTCATGCATGGCTTTAGCCACTAAATAACTACCACCTGCATTAAACACCAACACCCCATCAGTGGTAACAATAAATGACAAGTTGTTGTTGTGGTTTGAGTTTTCATAGGTGTAGGGCTGTGTGGCACCAATCGCAGAATAAACACCAGGTGCTACCTCTTCGGGCAATCTGTACAAAACATTATTCGGCTCATGGTCGCTGATTCTTACAGGGTTAAACTCCTCCTTCCAGGTAAAAAAACCGTCAGAATAATTTTTAACATTGGTGTAACCCATGGTTTCTAGTGTTTTGGCGGCAAGTGGTGAGCGCAAGTTGCGGCCACAATAAACAATAATTGGCGTGTCTTTTGATTTTGCATGATCGGCAATTTGAAACTCTATCCAACCGCGCACGACATTAACATTTTGTCCACGATTAATGGTACCTGTATATTTAAGCTCTGATGGTGTACGAACGTCAATTAGAATAACACTCGGGTCTTTATCTAATATAGCAACCAACTCGTTGGTATTAATATTAACAATTCTCTTGTTGACGGATTCTAGCATTTTATTGCCGTCAATAATTTCGGACTCTGCCTGGATACTGGTTAACGAAAAAAAACAACTAATTAATAAAAAATAACGCAACATTGTGTTCCTTTAATTGATAAAAATGTTTGATAATTATGACATAGTTAAACCAACTATGCTAGACTTGTGCCTTTATTTATCAACTAAGGAGAGAGAAATGAAAAACAAATTATCGGCTGTTTTAGCCATTGCAGGTGTTTTAACAATAGGTAATGCCACTGCTGCAGAAAATTGGAGCCCTTGGGGTAGTAACAACTACGGTCCATTTGGTGGTAGCAATTCATTTGGTCCATTTGGTGGTGGTACTAATTTTGGCCCATTTGGTGGTAGTAATTCATTTGGTCCATTTGGTGGAGGCAATGGCTTTAACCAATATAGCCCAATGAATGGTAGCAATATAGGGCCTTTTAATGGCGGTCATAATTGGCAGAATCAAAGTTTTAACCCTGCACAAATGCAACAAGTGGCGCAAGAAGCGGCAAGCACGGTTCAAGAAGTTGTGACATCAGTACAGCCTACAGTAGAAAGCTCAGAGCCAGCACAAATGACTGCTGAACTATTCATGCAAATGGTACAAGTGACTGAGGTTGACGAAGGTATTAGTGGCCCAGAAGTGGACGAGTCAATTATGTCAATGGCAACTAACGAATCTATCTTGCACGTTGCTATGTTTCCACTAAGCGAACAAATCAAAAATGTAACTGGTAAACCATACAGACACCTAAGTATTCACAATATTTGTGACGCTGCGACTGCCGGTAAAATTGCCGATATTGATGATCGCTACGCAGTGATCTTGCCTTGTCGTATTGCGGTAGTTGAAGGCAAAGATGGTAAGATTAGAATGATCAGCATGAACCCTGATGTAATGCATGCTATGCAATTACCAGAAGATGCGCTAGGTCCTGCGATGGATGTGGCAGAAAAGATGAATGCGATTATTGAAGGCGCTAAAGAAGGGTCTTTCTAAAAAAAACATTCTCTATAAAAAAAGCCTGCAATTGCAGGCTTTTTTTTCGTCTGAAGATTAGCTACGCCTTGCCAGCCTCAATAAACTCAACCAGCCTAAAATAAACAACATACCGCCAATTGGGGTGATAAATACCATAGCATGAATTTTGCTAAAAGTATAGAGATACAAACTGCCTGAGAATAAAACTATACCAACAGCAAACATCCAGCTACTTTGCTTGATGACTTGCATTGGGTTGTATTGATAATAAACAGCGAGTGCTGCAATTATTAATGTGTGATACATTTGGTAAGTTGCCGCTGTTTGGATTCGAGCAATGTCTTTAGCGACCAGCATATCTTTCAACATGTGCGCTGACATCGCACCCATAACAACTGCTAAGGCACCACTAATTGAGATAAAAATCCAAAATTTCTTCATTTGAAAAATAAGACAACATCGTTGCCATAAAACTCAATATTTGAGCCCCACATTCTAGCCAAATATTTCATTGTCGTTTGACTAAAAAAACAAATATGAGTCGGATCGTCCTTGTAATACCAAGACTTAAAGTCAATCTCATTGTGAATCATCTTAGTCATTACCGCCAACACGCCATTTGTATTTAGCATTGAATACAAGCTATTAAGCTCATCGCCAGGTTTGGCTAAGTGCTCTACCACCTCAGTAGCCGTAATAAAATCATATTTTCGATCAAAAACAACTTGATCATTGGCATAAAATTTATCAAACAAATCTACTTTATACCCTTGCTCTTCAAACATCACTGATAAAGTTGGCCCTGGGCCAGAGCCGAAATCTAGGCCTTTAGAATTTGGTTGAATACAATCTAAAACTGGATTAAGCACTTGCGATAAAAACGCACGATAACCCAGATCTTCAGGGTTGTTTTGATGAGAGTCGTAACGAGATTTTTCATCCACATTACTTAGATGAAAGGTTTCAGGTGTAAAAACCAGATCGCACTGTGAGCAAGAAAGATATTCAGCGTCTTTATTTGAGAAATAAGCGCTTATATGGGTAGAGTTACATAATGGGCAGTAATTAGCCATTATGCGCCTCTAAAGCAAAATTTAGTGTGAACAAGAGCCAGAATGAACATGGCCGTGATCTAACTCATCTTTAGTTGCTTCTCTTACATTTTCGATGCTGACGTTAAAATGCAATGTTTCACCTGCTAATGGATGATTAGCATCAACCGTTACCGTTTCTTCATTGATTGATTTAACATGCACAACAAACGGATTGCCTTGCTCGTCTTGAGATTGTAATTGCATGCCAACCTCTAAGTTCTCAATGCCCTGTAAAGCTTCCATTGGAATTTCTTGAATAGCTTCAGGATGATGAACACCGTAACCATCTTCTGGGTTAACTGATACATCACAAGATTCACCAATTTTCATGCCCTCTAATGCACTCTCTAAACCAGGAATAATATTGCCGTGGCCTTGGATAAATGGCATAGGCTCTTGGCCTTTTGATGAATCGATTACATCGCCTGAATCATTTTTAAGTGTGTAATGCATTTCAACTACTGCGTCTTTTTTTACTGTCATTTTTTTCTCCTGTGTGCACTAATAATGCACTATTTTTAAATATGAAAAAGGGCTTCCATTTAGGAAGCCCTTTAATAATATGGTGGGGCGTGAGCGATTTGAACGCTCGACCAGCGGATTAAAAGTCCGATGCTCTACCAACTGAGCTAACGCCCCATAAAAAAGTGAAATTATACATTAACGTCACTTTGAAAAACAATCTTTATTCTACCTTTTTACTACTTGTCGACCACTTCTCTTAGTGATTTTCCAGGCTTAAAAAATGGCACAAACTTTTCACCGACTTGAGTTCTTTCACTTGTTTTGGGGTTGATACCTAAACGCGCTTTTCGATGTTTTTTATAAAAACCACCAAAACCCCTAACTTCAACACCGGTGCCAGAAACAATACCTTGGGTTAATGACTCTAAAATTATCTCGACTGCTGCTTTGGCATCAGTTTTTGATAAATCAGAGTTATTAGATAAATTTAGAACAAGGTCAGTTTTTTTCATGATTGATTATCAGTCATATATTTACGATACAACTGATTTAAAAAGCTTTATTTATTTCTTTGCTTTTTTCAATAAATCACCTAACGTAGAGCCTGTTGCCTCGTCAGAAGATTGTTTATTGTAATCTGCCATTGCTGCTTGCTCTTCTACAGAGTCTTTAGCTTTCATACTAACTGAAATATTGCGAGATCTTCTGTCAACATTAACGATAACAACTTCAACTTCAGTGCCAGTTTTTAGTACTGTTGTTGCGTCTTCAACACGTTCTTGTGAAATTTCACCTGCTTTTAGGTAACCGGTAATATCATCAGCTAATGTAATCACTGCGCCTCGTGGATCCACTTCAGCAATGACGCCTTTAACAATTGCGCCTTTCTTATTAGATGAAGCGTATGACATAAAGTCATCTTCTTCTAATTGCTTAATACCTAAAGAAATACGCTCTTTTTCAGCATCGATGTTTAGGATAACCACTTCAAGCTCTTGGCCTTTAGAGTAGTTAGATACTAGCTCTTCTGAAGATTGCTTCTCCCATGAGATGTCTGCTAAATGGATAAGACCATCAATGCCGCCTGGAAGACCTACAAATAAACCAAAGTCAGTAATTGATTTAACCGTTACGCCAATCTTGTCGCCTTTGTTGCAAGTTGCATCGAATGCATCCCAAGGATTTTCTTGTGCTTGCTTCATTGACAATGAAATACGGTGCTTAGACTCTTGAACATCTAATACAACCACGTCAACTTCTTGACCTAACTTAACAATCTTAGATGGACGAGCATTAGCGTTTGTCCAATCCATTTCTGAAACGTGAACCAAGCCCTCAACGCCGTCTTCAATGCGTACAAACGCTCCGTAGTCAGTAAGGTTAGATACTGTACCTGTAACTTTCTTACCAATAGGTAAGCGATCAGAGATGTTATCCCAAGGGCTAGCAGTCAACTGCTTAAGACCTAGTGATACACGCATCTTCTCTTTATCGTAGTTAAGAACCTTAACTTTAATCTTGTCGCCAATTGTAAGCTTCTCAGATGGGTGGTTAACACGCGTCCAAGAAATATCAGTAATGTGTAGTAAACCATCAACACCACCAAGATCAACGAATGCACCGTAGTCTGCAAGGTTCTTAACGATACCTTCGATTTCTTTACCTTCTTCAAGTGTCTCAAGTAATGCTTCACGATCAGCAGAGTTAGCTTCTTGCATAACCGCTTTTCTAGAGATAACGATGTTGTTTCTAACTTCGTCCATCTTGATAACGATGGCTTCAATTTCTTGACCAGTAAGGTATGAGAAATCTTTAACTGGGCGAACATCAACTAATGAGCCCGGTAAGAATGCTTTAACTACGCCAATATCAACTGTAAGACCGCCTTTAACAGCGCCAGTAACAATACCTGTTACCACTTCTTTAGAATTCATTGCAGTTTCAAGTGACTGCCATAGCTTGATGCGCTTCGCATCAGCATGCGACAATAATGTATTTCCTAGGCCATCGTCGATTGATTTTAGAGCGACTTCTACTACATCGCCTTCTGCAACCTCTAATTCACCTTGTGGATTTTTAAATTCGTCTAGAGAGATGAAACCCTCTGATTTTAGTCCAACGTTTACAATCGCTTTTTCACGATTAATACTAACGACGGTACCCATTAATAAGGCGCCTACTTTTACGTTTTGTTGTTCTACGCTGTTTTCAAACAGCTCTGCAAATGATTCTGACATATTTTCTTCTTTGATATTGACCGGTAAATATTCCAACAACGGTATAAGTTGGGTGATTATCGGGTTAGTTTATTTATAAAGCTTAACCGCTTAAGCTTTAATCAATTCACTCACTTGAGTGATTACCTTATCAATTGATAACTCAGTGGTATCAATGATTAAGGCGTCTTTGGCAGGTTTGAGTGGTGAGTGTTTGCGAGAAGAATCCCGCTCGTCTCTAGCCACAACATCCGCTAAGATTTTCGAAATTATACCCTCAGACCCTTGGTTTTGCAATTGTTTTAGGCGTCTATTGGCGCGCTCCTGTGCGCTTGCTGTTAGGAATACTTTAAAGGGTGCCTCAGCAAAAACAACCGTACCCATATCACGGCCATCAGCCACCAAACCAGGGGTTTTTTCAAAGGCTTGTTGGCGCTTTAAAAGTGCAGCGCGAACCACGCCAATTGAAGCGATTTTTGAGGCCATCTCACCTGTTTGCTCGGTACGTAAAACTTTAGATACATCTTTGCCGTCTAAATACACACTGACTAGCTCGCTATCAGCTTTGGTTTTAAATTCTAAATCAAGATTATTTGCTATTTCTTCCAAGGCAGCTTCATCTGCAACATCAACACCTCTAGCATCAACCGCCAATGCAAAAGCACGGTAAATTGCACCAGAATCTAATAAATGCCAACCTTGTTGTTGTGCAATAATACGGGCTACGGTGCCTTTTCCAACGCCACTAGGGCCGTCAATAGTTAGAACCGGAATCACTTAGCTTCTGGCCTCATGTGCGGAAATAGTAGCACATCACGAATCGACGGTGAATCAGTGAACAACATAACCAAACGATCAATACCAATACCCTCACCTGCCGTTGGTGGCATGCCATATTCTAGGGCACGAATGTAGTCTGCATCATAATGCATGGCTTCATCATCACCCGCATCTTTCTCAGCTACTTGGGCTTTAAATCTTGCGGCTTGGTCTTCTGCATCATTCAGCTCAGAAAAACCATTGGCAATTTCACGACCACCAATAAACAACTCGAAACGATCAGTAATAAATGGGTTATCATCATTACGACGTGCGAGTGGAGATACTTCGGTCGGATACTCGGTAATAAAAGTTGGCTGCATTAATCTCTCTTCAACCGTCGCTTCAAAAATTTCAATCTGGGTTTTACCCAAGCCCCAATTACCCTTCACCTGAATGCCTAATTTTTCAGCGGTTGCTGTTGCATTGGCCTCGTTTAAATCGTCTGCAGTTAGTGTTGGATTGTATTGCAAGATTGAATCAAACACACTGATACGATCAAACGATTGTGAAAAATCAAAATCATCACCTTGATAATGAATAGTGGCACTACCGCATACATCCACAGCAATACCGCGGAATAGCTGCTCAGTTAGATCCATTAAATCATGGTAAGTCGCGTAAGCTTGGTAGAATTCAATCATGGTGAATTCTGGATTATGGCGTGTTGATAAGCCCTCGTTTCTAAAATTACGATTAATTTCAAATACGCGGTCCATACCACCAACCACCAAACGCTTAAGGTAAAGCTCAGGTGCAATACGCAGATACATGCCAATATCAAGCGCATTGTGATGCGTCTCAAACGGCTTGGCTGTTGCACCACCAGGGATGGTTTGTAGCATTGGTGTCTCTACTTCGATAAAATCAATATTATTAAAGAAATTACGAATATAAGCCACAATAGTACTACGCCTTTTAAAGGTGTTGCGTGCATCTTTGTTGGTGATTAAATCAACATAACGCTGACGATAGCGAATCTCTTGATCAGATAAACCGTGAAATTTTTCAGGTAGTGGTCGTAGTGATTTAGTTAGTAGTTTGATCTCACTAATGCGAATTGACAGCTCACCGACTTTGGTTTTAAACAAACTACCAGTTGCACCAATGATATCGCCAATGTCCCATTTTTTAAACTGCTCGTTATAAAAACCTTCGGGTAGCTCGTCACGTGTGACAAACAGCTGAATTTGTGCTGACGAATCTTGTAACGTGGCAAAGCTCGCTTTACCCATAACACGCTTAAGCATCATGCGCCCTGCTACAGACACTTTGATGTTTTTTTCTTCTAGCTCTTCTTTAGAAAAGCCATCATAATCATTGATAATATCCTGCGCTAAATTGGCTGGCTTAAAATCATTAATAAAAGGATTACCTGCTTCTCGAAGCGTGGCTAATTTTGATCTTCGTTCAGTAATTAATTTGTTGTCGTCTTGGTTACTCACTGCTTTGTTTTTTCCTCTAGTTCTTGTTGTGCTAATGCTTTTGCTTTAGTTAGGTCATCTTCAGCTTCGCTGGATTTTCCCATACGCTTAAATAAAGTGCCACGATTATAATAGGCTTGGTAAAAATTTGCATCCAATTCAATGGCTTTATTCAGATCTTTTAAGGCAAGATCGTCTTTTGCAATTTTCATATAAGCATTACCACGGTTATAAATTGCTGCAATATAGTTTTTGTCTAAAGTAATGGCTTGAGAATAAGCGTTAATCGCCTCAGTGCTTTTTTCTAACTGATCATAGCAATTGCCTAAATTATTAAACGCACCAGAATCGTTCACATTAAGTGCCAATGCTTTTTCAAAATATTCGATTGCTGAGGCAAAATTATCCTTCTCTTGCTCCATATAAGCCAAACAAAAATAAGCTTCGGCACTATTCGGGTTGGCTTTAATAGCACTAGACATGCTCTCGATTGCCAGCTCGTCATTGCCTTGTAATTGATGCAAATTACCTAAACTTAAATGTGCATTGGCTTTTAAGTTTTTATCAGCAGCAGTGTGATTAAGTAACGCATTCCACGCCTGAATCGCTAAAGACAGATCGCCATTTTTTTGATGTGTATAAGCATCAACCATTAAATTACTAAGCTCTAATTCAGTACTCACGATAGGGTTATGATCAATTTTCGAGTGTTTTCGCCAGCGCGGTGCTCATATAAAAACAAGCCTTGAAATTTTCCCAATGCTAATTTAGAGTCAATAATTGGGATGGTTTTTGACTCACCCGTTAGTATTGAGCGAATATGCCCAGACATGTCAAAATCACCTTCATTATTGTGTCGGTAATTTGGGTTAGCATCTGCAACTTGAGTTTGAAAATAATCTTCAATATCTAGTAAAACATCTGCGTCTTCATTACCGGTAATCATCAAAGATGCTGAAGTGTGAGCAACAAATATATGACACAAAGTATGGTCTTGTGTAGACTCAGCGACAATCGTATCTACCAATTGGGTAATTTCAGTTGCACCTCGATTACGAGTTGTAACCAACAGCGTTTGCTGATAGCTCACTTTAGCAATTCCTTAGCTTTTGATGTGTCGACTGTTTGAGCTTGCGCCACCTTCTTTTTGTTCGATAAAGATCTAATAAAGAAGAATAAGCCTAGCGCTAAAAATACAAAAGGTGTAAACCATAACAGATAGGTGTTTTTATTAACGGGTGGCTTAAACACTACAAAATCACCATAACGATCAACCATGAATTGTCTAATTTCATCATTACTATTGTCTTTAATGATCATTTTTCGAACTTGTTCGCGCAAGTCTTTAGCCAACCCCGCGTTTGACCCACCAATGCTCTGCCCTTGACAAACCGGGCAGCGAATCTCATCAATTAAAGCACGATAGCGTGTTTCTTGAGCATTGTTTGAAAACTCGTTAGCCTCAATACTTTCTGCATGAGTTAATTGAATTAAGCAAAATAACAAAATAAAACGAATAAAATGTCGCATACAAAAGTAATTTATATAAAAAATTTAATTTTAACCCATGCCACTTATCACGCTAGATAATATTTCTCTTAGCTTTTCAGACAAGCCTATTCTTGATGGCGTTAGCTCGACCATTCACAAAGGTGACAAAATCGCACTGATTGGCCGCAATGGTGAAGGGAAATCAACCTTTATGCGCGTCTTGGCTGGTACGATTATTGCTGATGATGGCAAATTAAAAATTAAAAATGGCACAAAAATTAGTTATCTTGAGCAAACACCACCTGAAGACAATGAAAAAAACCTGTTTGACATTGTTGCTGAAGGACTAGGTGATACCGGGTTAATATTAAGCGATTACCAACAGCTAATCAACGACGGAGATCTGGAAGCAGCAAGTGATTTACAAACGCAAATTGATGAGCTTGATGCTTGGCAATATCTACACAAAATTGAAGCCATCTTAAATCGCTTTACGCTTAATCCTAAGGCTATTTTATCAACACTTTCTGGTGGTTGGCGACGACGCGTTATGCTAGCAAGAGCGCTCATTCAAGAGCCTGACGTACTACTACTTGACGAGCCCACCAACCACATGGACATCACTGCTATTCTTGATCTTGAAAGAATGCTAAAAGAATTTCATGGTACTTTAGTACTGATTAGCCATGACCGCTCGTTTGTTGCAGGCATTGTTAACAAAGTTTTTGATTTAGATCGTGGCCATTTGTCGGTATTTGATTGTGGCTATAAAGATTACGTCAAACGCAAAGACGATCAATTACATGCTGAAGAAATGGCCAATGCGCGCTTTGACAAAAAACTTGCCCAAGAAGAGGTATGGATTCGCCAAGGTATTAAAGCCAGGCGCACTCGCAACGAAGGACGAGTACGCTCTTTAGAGGCAATGCGATCTTCTTTTGTTAACCGCCGCAAAAAACAAGGTGGCGTCAAAATTCATTCAGTAGAAGGTGATGAAAAGCGCGTTTCTAAACTGGTATTTGAAGTCAAAAAAATCAACTATAAAATAGCCGACCTAACCCTGATTAAAGATTTTTCGATGCTGGTATTAAAAGGTGAAAAAATCGGCGTTATCGGCGGTAACGGCACAGGAAAATCTACTTTTATCAAACTACTATTAGACGAGTTACAGCCCGACAGCGGCTCTATTCGTCGCTCTAAAACTATCAAGCTGGCTTATTTTGACCAAATGCGTGAAAATCTTGACCTAAATATGAAGGCCATGGATTTTGTTTCTGGCGGGCGTGAGCGTATTGATATTGATGGCAAGAGTAAACACATTATTGGCTATTTGCGTCAATTTTTATTTACTGGAAAACAAGCCATGGCACCAATTAGAATGTTTTCTGGTGGTGAAAAAAACCGCCTAATGTTGGCTAAAATTCTTTCACAACCTGCTAACCTACTTGTACTCGATGAGCCTACGAACGACCTTGATGTAGAAACTTTAGAATTACTAGAAGAGATGCTGGTTGACTATACCGGCACTTTAATTTTAATCTCGCATGACAGAACTTTCTTAAACAATGTAGTCGGCTCTACCGTGGTGATGGATGGCGATGGTGTTATCAACCAATATGCTGGTGGTTACGATGATTATCTTATCCAAAAACAAGATAAACTGGATGAACAAAAATCCAAAACAACACCTAAAGTAAAACCGAAAAGCAAGCCTGATAGTAAAAAACTCAGCTACAAACAACAGCAAGAACTTAAAAAGCTACCCAATAAAATTGAGAAAATAGAAATAGAAATTGGCGAAATTCAATTACAATTATCCGACCCTGAGTTTTTCCAGCAACCTGAGTCTCAAGACGCACTGATTAAACTGGCTAGACTAGAGGTAGATCTTGAGCGTTATTATGAAAAATGGAGTGAATTAGAGTGAGTAACAATATTCCTTTAATTGTCGATTTAGACCATACACTAATTGACACTGATCTATTGTACGAATCTTCTATAGCAGTACTTAAAAAAAGCCCGTGGCTGATACTGTTGTACCCTTTTTGGTTTGCTAAAGGCAAAGGTTATTTAAAAGAACAACTGGTTAAACGCTTTAGTATTGACGCACAAACACTGCCCTATATTCAAGACACGATTGATTATATTATTGAGCGCAAAAAACAAGGCTCACCGATCATATTAGCAACTGCCTCACATAAAGATTATGCATTTGAAGTGGTAAAGCATTTTCAAACACGTAAGAACAACGAAACCGTCGTTAATAACAAACAAAACTTAGATCTTTTTTCTTCTACCACCAAAACAGTTAAAGGCAAATCAACTGATAGCTCTTTGTTTGATGATGTAATGGCCAGCAACGCCGACTTTAATTTGTCTTCACACAATAAAGCGCAAAAGCTTATTGAGCGTTTTGGTAAAAAACAATTTGATTATATGGGCGACCATATGCGTGACTTGCCTGTTTGGGAGGCGTCTAACCTGTCAATTTTAGTTAATGTGTCAGCGCGAGTCATTAAAAACACACAGCACTTAAACACACTGATTTTATCTCGAAAAAACTAAGTCTGCTCTACGATAGAAGACAAAACCCACAAGATCAAACCTAGCACACTAGAGGCCACCAAAGTAAAGGCAATAACTTTTGCCAAAGCAAGATGCTTACCCAAAACGCGATTGTTTAAAAACCATACTACGTATGCAATCACAAAAATAAATAAAAAGAATTTAAAAATAAATCACCGCCTTAATTTTTCTACTATTTTATCTGCTAATGCTAGAGATATGCCATCTACTTTTGCGATTTCATCCCGATTGGCTTTTTGAATTTCTTGAAACCCGCCAAAATAATTCAGTAGTGCTGTGCGTCGCAACTTACCCACTCCTTTAATGTTTTCAAGTGGAGAGGTTTGGCGTTTTTTAGCGCGTTTATTACGATGATTTTTAATTGCAAATCTGTGCGATTCATCACGAATATGGTTAACCAGCATGAGTGCCTGATCATGAGGCGGCAAGTTGATTTTTTGAGTCTTACCATCTTTGACCATAATCAGTGTTTCAAGCCCAGCTTTTCTGCCTTCCCCCTTGGCCACACCAACCAGCTGAACTGATTCAATACCAATGGAATTCATCACCATAATCGCTTGATTAAGCTGACCCAAACCACCGTCAATAAACACTACATTTGGCAAAGACTTGTCGTCTTTCAAAAGCCTAGAATAACGCCTAAAAACTGCCTGATTCATCGCCGCATAGTCATCGCCAGGGGTGATATTTTTAATATTAAATTGTCGATACTTTTTAATCTTGGGCAGGCCTTTTTCAAACACCACGCAAGAGGCAGTCGTCGCCTCACCCATGGTATGACTAATATCAAAACATTCCATAACATTGGGTAGAGAATCAAGGTTTAGTGTTATTTTCAATTGCTCGAGTTGTTTGCGTTTGGTGAACTTTGAAATCAAATGTTGTTTTAAATTTTCTGTCGCGGTGAGTGCTGCAATTTTTAAAAAATGACGTTTATCTTTTTGAGGTGTGTCGATAATTCTTGTATTTAAAGCTGAAGCAATAAGTGTTTTATCTGCTAGTTTTTCACTTAAAAGTAATTGCTTCGGCGTGTCTTTACCCAAATAATATAATGGCAAGAAGGCTGATAAAACCACCTTAACATTCTTGCCTTTAGCATGCTTTGGGAAAACACATTCTTGCCCGATTTGTTTACCCGAGCGAATAAACAACACTTCAATAGCATGAATACCCTCTTGCTCAACAATACTCACCACGTCTATGTCATCCATACTTTGAGAGGTGTGTTGCTCTTGGAGTATTCGCAACCCAATCAACTGATCGCGATAATGCGCTGCCAGCTCAAAATCTAAGTCGATTGATGCTTGCTGCATTTTATTTGATACTTTGTCTAGCGTTTCTTTGTCTTTTCCGCTTAAAAATAACGACATCATTGACACATCTTGCGTGTAGTTTTCATCACTTATTTTCCCAACACAAGGCGCCGTACAAAGGCCTATTTGATACTCCAGACAAGGACGAGATCGAGATCGGTAAACGCTATTAGTGCATTGGCGAACTTTGAATATTTTTTTCAATAAGGACAACGAATCTCTCACCACATGGGCTGATGGGTAAGGCCCAAAAAATTGGTAGTCTTTATTTTTCTGCCCACGATAAAAACTCACTCTTGGGTGTTTGTCATTAGTAATATAAATATACGGGTAGCTTTTTGCATCTTTTAATAAGATGTTGTAACGCGGCTTGTATTGCTTAATAAGCTCATTTTCTAATAACAAAGCCTGAGTTTCAGTGTCTGTCACAATCACGTCAAAATCTTTAATATTAGCAACCAGAGCCTTAGTCTTTCCATCTGAATGCTGCTTGCTAAAATAGCTGGACACCCTTTTTTTAAGGTTTTTTGCCTTACCCACATAAATCACTTGATCTTTTTTATCAAGCATTTGATAGACGCCAGGATGCTGGCTCAAATTTTTAAGTTTATCTTTAACCGGCATTTGTATAAAAAAGGTAAAATAAAAGCATTTTATTTTGGCATAAGAAACATGATTAAGAGACTTGCAATTATATTGACTATTTTTCACTTAAATATTGCTTTTGCAATGGATGGCATACCAAGCATGCCGAATCCTGTGCAAATGATGAACGACTCAGTCGCTGATATCGTTGATCCGCCAAATACCGCTGCGCTCAATATCATGGTAAGCGCCTTGTCTTCACTAAAGGAATTGAGAAAAGCAGATAAAGCAACGCCTGAAAATATTAAATCACTTATTAAGATCAAACTAATACCTAGTATTGCGATGGATGTTTCTACCGAGCTAGCACTTAAAAAACATTGGAAGAATCTTAATGACCAGCAAAAACACATCTTTCAGCAATACATTTCTCAATCCTTAATGAAAGATTACGCGGGCATTCTTGGCTCTTACGAAAAACTTGATAGTGTTAGTATTTCAGTAGATCCTAAGGTTAAGCGCAAAGACAACAAAGCCATTGTTAAATTATTCATTACACTTAACGACGACCCAAAGCCAATCAAAATCTCTTTAAAAATGATTCGCTCTAACCAGTGGAAAGTTTATGATGTGGTTTTTTCAGGGGTTAGTTTGGTTAAAAACTACGCTGCTCAGTTCAACTCACATATCAGACGTAAAGGCATTGACAGCCTAATTGCTAAAACCGTTAAAAAACTTAAATAGTGTACAAACTGGTTATACAAGGCGGAAACACCTTACACGGAACCATTAGAGCTGCTGGCTCTAAAAACTCTTCTTTACCTATTTTGTTTGCCTCTATTTTGGCAGACGGTCCAATCACTTTAACCAACACGCCACACCTAAGTGATATTTCAACAACACTCAGATTATTGATGGACATGGGTGCTGAATTCATCCTGGAATCTAATGGTGATTTATTTGTTGACTCATCCAAACTTACCAGTTTAGTCGCTGATTACAATTTGGTTAAAACCATGCGTGCCTCAATCTTAGTGTTGGGACCCATGCTTGCCAAATACGGAGAGGCTAAAGTTTCTCTTCCAGGTGGTTGTGCGATTGGCACACGCCCTGTTAATTTACACCTTAAAGCATTAGAGGAACTTGGCGCCACCATTGAAGTAAAAAATGGCTATATTTATGCTCATGCTGATACACTTATTGGCACAGACATACACTTTGACCAGGTCACCGTAACAGCAACCGAGAATGTTTTAATGGCTGCCGCTTTAGCCAAAGGCACCACCACCATTCACAATGCAGCACAAGAGCCAGAGATCTCTGATCTGTGTAACTGTTTGAACAGTATGGGTGGAAAAATATCAGGCATCGGCACCTCAACACTCACGATTGAAGGGGTAAAAAATCTAAATGGTGTCAAACATTCAGTTTGTCCAGACCGCATTGAAGCTGGCACTTACTTGGTTGCTGCTGCCATTACTGGTGGCTCTATTACCATTAAGAATATTCGTCACCAATCTATGCGCGCTACGCTTGGAAAGTTAATTGAAATCGGTGCAGATATTAAAACGCAGAATGATTCGATCACCCTTGATATGAAGGGCAGACGACCTAAAGCAGTAAACATAAAAACCAGTACTTATCCAAACTTCCCGACCGACATGCAGGCGCAATTTACCGCGCTTAATGCCATTGCAGATGGCCATAGTAGTATCACTGAAACCATCTTTGAAAATCGATTTATGCATGTACCCGAGCTTGCTCGCATGGGCGCTGATCTAACCCTAGAAGGCAACACGGTAGTTTGCAAAGGTGTAAAATCGCTAACTGGCGCGCACCTCATGGCAACTGACCTTCGAGCTTCGGCTTCATTGGTATTGGCAGGATTAGCCGCCAAAGGCACCACCACGATTGAACGTGTTTATCACCTTGATCGTGGTTATGAAACCATTGAAGAAAAATTAAAATTATTAGGCGCTCAGATTGAAAGAGTGCAAGACTAAAAAAGACTAAAAAACCATGTTAACCATTGCACTCTCTAAAGGCAGAATTCTTGAACAAACCCTACCCTTACTAAAAAAGGCCGGATTAGAAATTGCCGACGAAGAACTCAGCTCTAGAAAACTCATTCTTGACACCAATCTTATTGATGTCAAAGTGATTGTCATTCGCGCTACTGATGTGCCTGTTTTTGTACAGCATGGTGCTGCTGACATGGGTATTGCTGGTAAAGACGTATTACTCGAGCACGGCGCTAACGGCCTGTTTGAATTGCTAGACTTAGGTATTGCCAAATGCAAACTAATGGTCGCTGCTAGTGATGAAAAAAAACTAGAGCAAAACACTTTAAAGATTGCCACTAAATATGTCAATTCAGCCAAGCGTTATTTTGAAGCTAAAGGCCAACAAATTGAAATTATTAAGCTTTACGGTGCAATGGAGCTCGCCCCAGTAGTTGGCTTAGCGCACTGTATTGTTGATTTGGTTGATACGGGCAATACACTCAAAGCGAATGGCCTAAAACCACTTGAACACATCGAAGACATCTCGTCTCGATTGGTGGTGAATGCCGCGTCATTTAAAACTAAAAACACTCAAATTAAAACTTGGGTTGAAGGCATCGAACAGAACTTATGATCGCTCAGCTATCTTCAACTCAGGCTGATTTCCAAGAAAAGTTATCAAAGCTACTAGCCTGGGAAAGTGTTTCCAATACTGACGTCGCCAAAACAGTCGATGACATTATTGCCAACATCCGATCTACAGGTGATGATGCGCTAATCAGTTATACCAATCAGTTTGATAGAACGAATGTTAATAGCATGGCTGACTTAACCATTGAGTCAAGCGAACTTAAACAAGCTTTTGACACACTAAACGATAAAGAAAAAACTGCACTGCAAACTGCAGCTGATCGTGTTCGAAGCTATCACGATAAACAAAAACAAGATACTTGGACTTACACCGAAGATAATGGCACTATGTTGGGTCAAAAAATCACCCCACTCGACCGTGTGGGCTTGTATGTACCTGGTGGTAAAGCTGCCTACCCTTCTTCAGTGTTGATGAACGCTATTCCTGCTAAAGTTGCTGGCGTAGAAGAACTAATCATGGTGGTGCCGACACCAGATGGCATTACTAATCAATTAGTACTGGCTGCTGCCTACATCTCAGGTGTTGATAAAGTATTCACTGTTGGTGGCGCGCAAGCTGTGGCGGCATTGGCTTATGGCACACAAACTATTCCAAAAGTCGATAAAATCGTCGGCCCGGGTAATATCTACGTAGCTACCGCCAAACGCGTAGTATTTGGCCAAGTCGGCATTGATATGATTGCTGGCCCTAGTGAAATCTTAATTATTTGTGACGGTAAAACCAACCCTGATTGGATTGCGATGGATTTATTCTCTCAAGCAGAACACGATGAAGACGCGCAATCAATCTTACTTTGCCCTGATGCAGACTTTATCGAACAAGTTAAATCAAGCATTGCTAAATTACTACCAACCATGGATCGCAAAGCTATTATTGCTACTGCACTCAAAGATCGCGGCGCTTTAATCCAGACTAAAGATATAGATGAAGCTATTGCCATTTCTAATCAAATAGCACCTGAGCACTTAGAGTTATCTGTCGAAGACCCACAGAGTATGCTTGACGGTATTAAACACGCTGGTGCAATATTCATGGGTAGAAACACTTGTGAAGCTTTGGGTGATTATTGTGCGGGTCCAAACCACGTATTACCAACTTCAGGTACAGCACGTTTCTCATCGCCACTTGGTGTGTACGATTTTCAGAAAAAATCTAGTTTAATTATGGTCTCTGACGAAGGTGCTAATATTTTAGGTGATATCGCCGCAACACTGGCGGATGGCGAAGGGTTGCAAGCGCATGCCCAATCTGCCCGCTACCGCATCAAATAAACTTCGTCTTTTTACCCTTTACGGCGTTAGATTAACAAAAACACTCAATCACATAGTTTTCACTATGCTCAATCATGTTTTTAATAACCTGCCTTGTATAGAATAAAAATACTTGTTATTTTCCAGGCAACTTACCTACTAACAACAAAAAGAAAAATATAGTTATTTTAAAAACAATCCTAATTCTATTGCCACCTGTTGCATTTTCTTATCCAAAGTAGCTACTGGTATTTTTTCACGTTTAGCAAGATACAAATAGGTTGCATCGTAACTAGTTAATTGATATTGATTCGCAAAATTAATAAAATTCTCATCATTAATATCAATCTCTCGTTTATCGGTTGAAATAGGCAAATTGGATAAGGTTTGTAAAATTAACGGAATTTTACCTTGCTCTACTCGACCTCTACGTTGCGCCATTAACAACACATTCAT
>Ga0209250_1000435_pt1 | contig 19526 bp, 21 predicted proteins | sample SaaInlV_200m_DNA_FD_184663 | JGI IMG/M metagenome (GOLD analysis project Ga0209250, IMG submission 184663) | Marine microbial communities from expanding oxygen minimum zones in the Saanich Inlet - Saanich Inlet SI072_LV_165m_DNA (SPAdes) (version 2) | ecosystem: Environmental > Aquatic > Marine... | reverse complement strand
TAGTGGCTATATCCTTAGAAGCTTCAAACGGAATCTATCTACTAACCCATCACTTACACCGGCATCAATTAATCATATTTTAAAAAGTCTTCAAAAGAAAGCTGGCCTGAATAAAATTGGAGAACTGTCAGGCCACTCATTTAGAGTTGGCGCTGCACTTGATCTATTAGATAAAAATATACCACTAGAGAAAATCATGCTCAGAGGTGGATGGAAATCAGAAACTAGTGCGATGAGATATCTTCAAAGCTGGAGCGACCAAAATTGGACGGTGATATAGTCTACTTCTTAATTATCAGAAAAATTGTTTTAAATATAATCACCACATCACCAAAAAAAGAACGCTCTCTCACATATTTACGATATAGGGCTATTTTCCTTGGTAACACTTCATTAATATATGCGGCCTCAGGATCCTTAGAGCTGGCCAACAACTCATTCTCATCTCTAAATTCAATAGAGGCATTATCAGTAATGCCAGGCTTGACAGAAAGCACATCATATTTTTCGTCATCAGAATAACAATCAATATATTTTGGAACCTCAGGACGGGGGCCAACTAAACTCATATCCCCAACAAACACATCAATCAATTGTGGAAGCTCGTCTAGCTTATATTTACGAAGAAAGCTCCCGACAGTAGTAATTCGTGAATCTGCGCCAACTGTTATCTGCTTTCCTTTTTTTTCTGCATCCGAAACCATTGTTCTAAACTTATGAATTCGAAAAAGAGAACCTTGAAAGCCAACACGTTCTTGGCGAAAAAATATAGGACCTCTTGAATCGATTTTAATCCAAAGTGCAGTCAATACAAAAATAGGGGATAGTAATATTAAGCCATAAAAAGAAGCGATAAAATCAAACAATCGCTTCATCATGTTAACGCTTCTTGTAATACCTGGATAACTCGATCCTGTTGTTCATCAGACATGGCGGTATACAATGGAATACTTAACATGGCTAGATATGCTTTATCAGTTACTGGAAACATATCAACTGATAGCTTATATTTATCACGCCAGTAAGGTTGGCGATGCAAAGGAACATAGTGAACACTCGAACCAATGCCTTGGTCGCTTAAAATTTGAATCAATTCATCTCGATTTACCGGTGAGTTATCTTGTACGCGAATCACAAATAAATGCCAAGAGTGGGATCCGCCATCCACATCATCCATCGGAAGGGTTAAAGGCAAATCGGACAGTGAGTCAAAATATCGTTTTGCTAAATATTGCCTTCTATCCAAAAATCCTGGTAATTTTTTTAACTGATGGATACCCATTGCTGCAGCAATATCAGTCATATTATATTTAAAGCCAGGTGCAACAACTTCGCAATACCATGCAGGTTTTTTAGATTGAAAACGATCAAAAGTATCTCTATCCATACCATGAAGACGCATGATTTTCATTCTTTTAGCCAAATCTGAATTACGAGTAACCACCATGCCGCCCTCTCCAGTTGTCATGGTTTTATTGGCATAAAAACTGAATACAGTTACATCAGACTCAAGAGAGCCGATCATATCACCTTTGTAAGATGTTGGCAATGCGTGCGCCGCATCTTCAACCACCTTTAAGCCGAACTCTTTAGCCAGCAATAAGATCTCATCCATATCGCAACTCAAGCCCGCATAATGCACTGGCATAATTGCCTTAGTATTTGGTGTTATAGCATCTCTAATAGCCTTAACATCAATATTCAAAGTAACAGGATCAACATCTATAATTTTAACATCAGCACCTAAATATCTAGCCACCTCTGCTGTTGCAGTGAATGTCAAGCTTGGAATGATAACTTCATCTCCATAAGAAACCCCAAGCGATTCTAGAGCCAAATGCAATCCAGCTGTAGCAGAATTGACAGCAATAGCCTCTACATCGCGACCAATAAAACTCTGAAAATTTGTTTCAAATTGTCTCACCTTTGGGCCAGTAGTGATCCAACCAGAACGAAGAGTATCTACAACCTCATTGATTTCATCGTTAGAAATTTGAGGTATAGAAAAAGGAATAAAGTCTTTCATATTACTTAATGAGGTTTAAGCTGCCACAATATTTTTTAACAATTCTCTCAAGATAGTTGGCGTTAAAATTTAACCCCAATCTATCAAAGAGTGGATGAACTTTAGTGGTGTCTATAAAATAATTGTCATTATATTCAATTTTCGAATATTTAACATCCGCACCTAAGTGTTTTGCTATTTCATACACAATCTCATCAACGGTAACATCATTTAAATTTGCAACGTTGGTTATTTCATTTATAAAAATATTATCATCAATAATATTATTTACAATATTAACTACATCGTCGATATCTATGATATTTCTCTTTGCGCCGCTCCACAACTCAAACGCCTCTTGTCTTTTCACCTTGTCAACTAAATAATAAAACAAGGTATCAAGGTTAACAACACTTCCTACTACGTTTGGAAGTCTAAAAATAGCATACCTCTTTGCGTTCATTTGTATAATTTCTTCCATTTTTTTCTTGTGGGTGTGGTAAATATCACTAACTAGGTTAGAACTAGCTATGCTGCAACTGCTAAAATATACAAATAAAATTTTATCACCACATTTATCTAGTGACTTTCTAAGAAGAGCCTCCTCTCTAGCGCAATCATATGCTGTACAAAATTTAGAGGAAGATACACCTGATGCAAATATAAAAATATCATCATCATTCATGTACCTATAAAATGCTTGGGCCATAAGCCCGTTACCAATCACCATATTTCAAGTCCATAATCTATAAGAAAACTATCTAAACTTATTATATAGAATCTTTTTTATGGGAGCTGGAATAAGGTGCATTATAAGATAAAGTGCTGCGAAAAAATTACCTCGAAAGCCATAATGTAAATTCGGATTTATCAACATAATGCGGCACCTAAACAAACCAAGCAACGCTTTAATATTACGCCTTTTTTTATAAAAATCACTAGATCGTCTAAATTTTAAACAGACTTTTGGTATATTTGAAAATACACACCCACTTACAAAGCCTTGATACCACATCACAGTATCTTCAAACAAAGGGGTGTTTATAGGATATTCTCCAGCTTTATCAAAAAACGATTTTTGGAACATCACTGACGGGTGTGCCAACGGATCACGATACATAAAACCTGATAAACACTGCTCATGTGTCTCGGGATACTCTACAACCTCTCTAGTAATTTTGTCATTCTCATCAATCTCTAATACCCAAGATCCCACAACATCAACAGAAGGATTTTTTAATAGATGGTCCATTTGATCTACAAATCTATTTGACAGGCATATATCATCAGAGTCCATTCTTGCAATATATTCACCAGTGCACAGTTTCAAACCCTCATTTAACGCATTACCAAAACCTTTTGATTTTTGAATTGGATGAATGATCATTTCGCATTCAACTGACTTTTGAAATAAAAGAACAAACTCATAAAGGTTATCACCAACTGGGCCATCTAGAACCAACACAATTTGATCAGGCTTTAAAGCTTGTTCATGAAAAACACTGTTCAGTGCTTTCTCTATATTATCTTTTGTACAATTAATATATGCTGAAATTAATACGGATATTGACATATTGGAAGTCTCTACTGTTTATTAAAAATATTGCAAGTCGTATGCGCTTTTGTTAATTTCATTCTGTAATAAAAACGTTCTTTTAACTCCAGAGATTAAATCATCGGGAGTTATAACAACTCCATCTGCATCATTTCTTCCTAATGCACTAGACCATAATGCAAAAGTACTTGCTGACAATATCCTTTTTGAATATGATGCAATAGTCCAAAAATCTTCATCAATATTATTAGAAATAATCTCAATATTAAATTTAGTAGGGAGAACAAGATTTTCAGCGTAACTTTTATCATCAGTAACCACTAAGAAACTTTTCACCTTATATCTGTCACACATAATACTCATAGATTCCATATAATATTGTTGCGAAGCTGACTCATTCCAACCTAACTCTATAAAATCACCGCCTCGGATATGGATAACACATACTGCAGAATCAAGGCCTTTTGACTTAATAATCATATCGCAAGACAAGGGTTTTAATAATGCAACAATATCTTCAAAATCTCCCTGTCTTAAATTTTGGAAATAGCCGTCTAATAATCTATACCGACTCTTGTTATTACAATCAACAATAAATCTAAAATTACTGTCACTTATAAAAGGTGTCAAGGGAGATTTAAACGTAAGAAGTTTAGGGATTCTCAATTTAGTTAATAGTCGTCTCTGTAATATTATTTGAACATCACTTCTGGAAAAATCCATGAACCTGGATAGTTCAAAATTTCTATTAACTTTATAAGATGACAGGGCGTAATCATCCAAGACTATCGACCTATAACAACCCTTGGAAGAAAGTAACAAAGCTGCACCAAATTGAAAAATTTGATTACCAAGACCTCCGGCCAACCTTACTATCATAGACTTTCTTGCATTTAGCATATTGATTTACTTGTGATCATCAAATGCTATTTTTGCCATTTCATTGCTAACCGGATACCTTTTAAACTTATTTATGATATACCAGTAAGTTCGTGTAATTACTCTAAACCCCATCCACAACAAACCTTCTAATGCCATATAAAACCTCTTGTTATTCAGCCAAACTAAAGCATCAACGTGTTTTATAGATAAGTATTTAGATTCTCTTTGTCGAATTTCAGGAATGTCACCTCTTAGCCTCTCAGTAATTGAATCATTGCGATCGATATAAGATGCAATTTTTAAATTTTCAGAAAACACCCAATATGTTATTTTTTTTCTGAGTTGGTAATACTCCTCAACATCAATTAACCAAGTTAGCTTACAGTCAAAATTAGAATGTAAGCTCTTTTTAATTATTAATGTAGCGGTTGGACCAATAACATTTCTACGAAATAAATATTCTGGATAAAGGTCAAAAACTTTTCTTCTGATAAAAGAAGGAATATGACGCCTTAGACTGTTTGTACTCTTATTCATTAATATGCAGTCCATCATAATCATATCTACATTATTATTATTTTCAATATTTTGTAGAACTTTTGAAATGAAATATTTAGTTAATGGAAATTCATCATGATGTATCAAAATATAATACTTTCCTTGCGCTTGCTCTATTAACATATTCCAATTATTGCATGGGCCAGCAGCTGGATTATTGCGCACATATTTAACACATTTTATAGTGTCTACAATCCCCTTCATTAGGATCTCTACATTGTTATCAGTAGAATCATCCATAACAACGATTTCAATACGATGCCACAAAGAAGGAATAGCTAGCAAATTAAGCTGGTTAAAAATTTTTTCTATTCCCTCCGTATAATTATACGCCGGCAAGAGGATGCTTAACAAGATCTCTTTGGATTCCATATATTGAGGACTCTGAGGATTTATAATTATTTGGAATTGTTGAAAAATTGCATATTCCTCGATCCTTTGTAAGAAATATTGTGGAAGAACTGCACGGTAAAAAGATCCATAAAAATAATCTGCAAAGACTAAAAATTTCATGAGTATAGCAGATAACGCCTCCCAAGATCTAGTGCATACTGTAAAAATTGAGATTCAGCATTCCTTGTACTATAGTGAACATCGCCAGCCCAGCCATGATAGCCCTCTGGAAAAATATGTGTTCCAAATATAGGGTTTTCAACTATATGACTCAATGCATTACTCCAAGATATTACTTTGTAGTGGTACAGTGAATTTGGCCACATAACAAGAGATATTATGATCATCTCTGATCAATTAGGTGAACCAATGAAAAAACGTACAAGACCCACTTTCTAGTCCTGAATTTAGACTAGAAGCATCCCAGTTAGTGGTCGATCAAAATTACACTGTCATCGCAGCAACTCGGTACCCAGATGCGCGTCCACCTAATCGGGATCATCAGAGAAAGCGAACAGCCTCACGTCGGGTACGCGCTCGCGTAGCAGGCGACGCCTGCCAACCGAGCAACTGTCGCACCCCACCCTCGGTAGCCAAAGGCACCTCGATGTGGAACAGTCGGTGCAATTCGAAGCCATTGTGCAGCGTGTAGCCGTCAAAGTGGTCAGTGGCCAGCCGCAATGGCTGACCGCATCGCAGACTCGTACTGCGTCCGCTGGCGTACTGGAACATCTGATTGCTCAAGCCACCGACTAGATTACTTATGATCATTTTCTGATGCTCGTTGAAAATCGGACACGTCAAAAGTAATCTAGAAAGTCCGGCAGGTATACGGACCTCATGAAGAAGAGGGCATTCATCAGCAGAATATAGGCGCTGATGGGCGCTCTCAGTGTCGGCCCAGAAAGCCTTAAAGACAGCAAAGCAGCAACGGACGAGAGCATGTACAGCCGCTGCTGAGCCTCTCCCGACTGTTCCGTAAATCCGGCGACAAACAGCAAGAGCTGCCCCATTGCAAGGACTATATAAAAGCGGACAAAGTAGAAGGGAAACTCTTCTAGCGCACCACCACGGCCCGTCACGATGATACTGGATTCGTTCCTAGTAAAAAATAACAGTACCAAAGGCACGATCGAAAACATAACAACGCGAACCGGATTCATCGGCGAAAAAAGATATTCGCCACGCAGTTCGTATAATGAATACAGCATGTACAGAATGAACGCCACGGCGCCCACCGAAACAAAAGTGAACCATCTACTCTTTCTGCGGGGGCGTCCCTTCCATATTGCTGCAACGAAGGGCAGCCCAAGGAAGACAATCAGAATCGCGGTGGTGTACTGGTGAGTATAGAAGGCTAGCACAAGGAATACGCTCGCAAAAATCCGACCACGCAGGATGTGTGGCGACAGTAGACAGAGAATCGCGCAACAGATTAACCCAATCGCAAAACCCGCCCGTATCTTGATGACGAAATATTCAAACAGGAATACTGCCAGGATGAAGAACATCAGGAACGAATTCGCCGCACGGGGCGAGACCAAATTCATCAGTTGCGCTGACTGCAGGCGCGAGAGTACGAGCCAGAGTGCAGTCGAGGAAAAAATCAAGATAAAACTACGAAAGCCCGAATACGAGAGTCCGATCTGGTGGAAGTAAAAATTCACAAAGATAAAGAATCTCTCCCAGTCTTTGCCCAACATCGCAGATTGGTAGATACGCTCGTACGCCTCGTAATCCGGGTTGATGAGCAGGACGCTCGTATCCATCCAGAGAAAGAAAGAGACCAGAACCACGAAGATGGTAAGCAAAGTTGCTCCTCCCCGCCTCTTCACAGGATTTATCCTTCTAGGCTTCCTCCGAATCCTTGCTAAATGCAATTTATTTACTCCTGTAATCCCTCCAATTAAAAGTAGGAGACTTCTTGGTTATAGTAGTTGTCGAGGTAAAACCCCACTAATTACCGTATGTTGACGAACGTTATTATAGGTCAATTACCACTGTGTGGCAAATAATTGCGCATGTTCAATGTCTTCAAACAGATTAAAAGATAACCATTCTTACCAGGCCGTTCGATTAAATCGTTCAATATATGCATTTTGCGTAGGCTTTCCTGGCTAAATAAAGAGCAAAGTGATCTGCTCTTTCGATGCCCAATCAGCAAGCTCATGGCTGATGAATTCTGGTCCATTATCACATCGAAAAGCTAGTGGCTTGCCGCGTCATTCGATAATTTGTTGCAGCGATCTTATAACGCGCTGGATGGGTAATGATATGTCCACAACAATCACCAGACTCTCGCAGTTAAAAATCATCGATCACATTAAATGTACAAATCGGACGGCCATTTTTGAGAGAGTTACTCATGAAGTCCATCGACCACACCTGATTAATGTCAGATGGGATGGCGAGTGCTTCAGGCTTATCTCGCTTAATACGGGACTTAGGCTTTATCCTTAGGTTTAGCTTAAGCTCACGGTAGATGTGGTACACGCGCTTGTGGTTTCATTTAAACCCTTTTTTGTTGCGTAAAAAATAAAAGCATAAACTAAAACCCCACTGCTTGTGAGTCTCTGTAAGCCGCCTCAACCAATCTTCTATTTCAGCGTTTTCATCTGACAGTGTTGGCTTGTAAAAGTAACAGGTAGTGCTTATAGACAACACGTCACACGCAATACGGATGCTGATGTCATACTGCCATTTAGCCTTGCAAGCCAGTTCTCGACGCCGAGCTGGCTTCACCACTTTTTTGCGATGATGTCCTTGGCAATTTCAGCTTTGAGCCGCTCCTCGGCATACCTCTTTTTTAGGCGTCGGTTTTCGTCTTCAAGCTCTTTAATACGCTTCATACGTGACGCGTCCATGCCGCCAAATTTGGCACTGTGATGCCAGTTTCATTTTGTTTCAAGATAGCGATAATCTGGCTATCCGTAAATCGTGATTTTTTCATGTAGATCTCCTTCGTTTAGTGTACGAGAAAATCCTACTTAAAACTGATCTTAATTTACTGGGGGATTACACTTCATATTTGAAATATCTGTGCACTTCCTTAAATGCAACTGGCCTAGCCAAAGAGGGATGGTCAACGCGCTCATGCGAATCATCGCGCCCCGCCTACTCTATCCAAAGTATCTAGGTAAAATCAGCGAGAGCGCTCGCTTGATCCTGCTTCGAAGCAGCTTGGGTACGAACTGTCTGATTCCCGGCTTCTGGACAATATCCGGTGTTGTACGAACAAAATATTTGGCCTCGTACACGGCTTCAGTTCCTGCGCACTCGGGAAGACATTCCTCGAAGGTCGACAGCCGGCCATCTGGTGACTGCCACAGCCACGATTCATACAGGTTAGCGATGGAAGCCCAGCGCCCGCAGGGGTTCGCGTATCGAGCCCAATATTTGGGGGCGATGACGAGCCTACTGTTTCCGCCCGTCTTAACCGGAAAGTAGGCAAAGCTCGAGTTAGAAAGGATCAGATATTTAGCGTTATAGATGCTTGCGTAGCAGTCCTCGATTCCTCCTTCGAGCACATCGAATTTGGGGAACATTGCTCGAGCATAGCGCACGTCATCGGTCACAACCAGGAACTTGCGCACATCTGACATGCGCTTCATGTTTTCGATCGCCTTGTTCCAGTACGACTCAGGAAGGATTAAATTCTTGTGGCGTTTATATTCACCACCGCGCAGATTGATGATACAGGTATCATCTTCAACCCTGTTCTTGGACTTCCATACATCATCAAGATCGAAATACATCTTGGGTCGCTCCAAGTCGCCAAAAAAATATTTTTCACTCTGGTACAGACCGTCTAGCTTGCTCATCCCGCTCAGTGCCAATACTCTGGAATCGAAGCCTGAAGACATGTAATCGAGTTCCCGGTCATAAAAAAAAGCTTCGTGAAAGCTACTCCAGCGTGAACTCTTCGCCACATCGACAGCCTCTGCAGCTGAAATTCCGACCTCGGAGTTTATATGCAGGAAATCTTTCCCCTTGAAGCGCTCAGCTCCAAGCAGGATGAAAGGTACATTGAGCTGCTCGGCGATACTGCGCGAGGCCGCATACACCCAAAGCTGGTTTCCTAGACCCTGCCCCTCATACAACTCAGTTATGATCATTTTTAACGAATCTGTCGTACTTAGCAATGTTCACACGCAGATATTCCGGAAAAGAGTTATCGATCTCGACCACCTTCAACTTTCTCCCCTGCAATAGGACATCCTTGTTCTCCCGCAGCAACCTTTCCAGGCGCCCGGGGAAAATTCTATTGAGCAGCTTCGTGAGCGTTGCCCTCTTCCCCTGAAAAGGAAGGGAATCCAGCTTGAGCTTAACGCTGTCGGCGCCTCCGAGGTAACTGAAATGCCAGCCTGCGCGTTCAAGCACCTCGCCTTCCAGTGCGGTCCGGTTTTCAGTGTGGTATCGCATCTGATCTACGGAGCGGTTCGCCAGCCGGTCAAAACTGAAGGCCCGGGTGCCAAACCACTCACGATCACAAAGATTGTTGAGCCAGTAAATGAACCACCTCTGATTGAAATGGTAGATTTTTCGACGGTCAAAGCCCGTGACCAAGTCCTTGACTATCTGGGGATCGGGAATCTCATCGACGTCGCTTAGCATAATGATGTCTTCGGGACAAGCCACATTAAGAAGAGGAATGACAATGCTATCGCGCTGGTACACCTCGCGCTGGATCGAAGGATGCAGCCGGGATACCGGAGACCCATCATGCTTGTGCGCTATGCTTCGCTCACTGTCAGTGAAATAGTTGAATGGCTGAAGCGAGGTGGCATCGTAATCGGCGTCAACTACATAGTGGATGATCTTCCCCTCGAACTTCTTGAATCGCTTCCTGTTTTCTGTGAAATACAGCGGCTTTGGCTTACCCGAGAACGTGGTCCGTGCCTCAATAATAACGAAATGGTCGACCACCTCGCCAAGGATATTCAAACGCAACTCGAGTAGTTCAAGCTCGTTATAAAATAGAAAAGTATCGAATATTTTCATGGTTGTTTAAGTTCATAAAAGCGTGATTTCATAGTCAATATATCCTGATTTCCCAACAGCCTTATTCCAGCCAGAGCCTTGCTCAATGAGCTTTCTCTTTTGCAGCGAGATAACATAACCTCTAAATAATTTAGAGTGGTCTCCGCATTAAACTAATTAAATACCTACCGCGCCAACCTTGGCGAATAAGTTCAAATTTTCCATTAAAACCATAAATTTTACCAATAGTTCTTGTTGAAAAATAGTTTTCAAATGTGTGCTCATTTATATAATTTATATGCGTCGGATCCGTAAATGCTATTGAGAATGGAAAGGCTGGAGTGACTGACAAAAAATAACCCCCCGGCTTCAAAACTCGATAGACCTCATTCATAAGCTCCACGAACGGAAATCTACCATGCAGATCTAGTTCTGGTGGTAAATTTGACTTGCAAATTAAGTGTGGAACCAATAAATATCGAGGCACATGCTCCAAAAAATCGTGAGCAGTCACAAAGTCAAAGTATTGCGAAGAAAATGGTATTGGTTCAATTGATAAGTTTGCCAACTTAACATTTTCATTGGTCACTGAATGTGAAATGTCAACACCCCACAATGACTTTGCTGAGAATGGATTTTTTATCTCTGATCCACATCCCAGGTCAAGAGAAACGGTATCGCTCGATCCATTTAAAACCATCGTTTTTTGAATGTTTAGAATGTAGTCCGAATAATTGCTAAAACTGTTATAGCTCGGAGAGTCTTCAAGAACCCGATAAACACCAATTATTTTGTAGAATATCTTTTTAAACATTTTTATACCATTTAGTGATTAATGCTAATTTATTGAAGTCCGTACTATTTATATTTAATGTGGACGCCACGTGTTATTGATTTTACGCCAAATACAGAATATAAAAATGGCTTCATCAACTTTCCAATCATTGCCTTGAATTTACCTCTAACCCCATATCCAAAAAATATGATTCCGACAAATACTGAATCGCTATTAAAGTAGCAAAGCAAACGCTGAGAGGTGCTGAGCAAGTTTTGTGCATAGAGTTCAGACATTAGCATTTCAAATTTTTCAGAATCTAAAGATTTTTTTAACAAAACCAGGTTATTTTCCAAATATACTTTTATTGCTTTATTTACCAAAGTAGTGTGTTTACTATAATGGGTATCTCTCATTCTTATACTATCTAAAATATAATTCGATCTCCCTATAATAGCATTATTTTCAATTTTAATATCTCTATAAAACTCTTTTTTTTCAAAATACTCCCGATAATATATCGAAGGTGTATGGATGTATATAAATGAACCTTTTAAATTATTGCTAATCAATAAAGATGAACAGACAAAATTCCAAAAATATAAGTCACTAACCCGCACAAATGCATTGCAAGATAATTTATGAGAATATAAATCAAGGAAGCGACGGTATAAGTCTTTTTTAACCCAAGCGCCATTCAAATTTGGATTTCGCGCAGTAAACGAATTGAAAATAATTTTATTATCATCTAGATTTTTCCAATGTAGAGAGTCTTCATGAGTACGCCTAATAACGTCATCAACATCAATAATCTCATCGTAACCAAAAACAACAGCGGGGCTATTTATATTATGAGTTATATATGAATAAATTTCGTACTGCCCTTCTTTATTCAACATGTCATCGGCGCCGATTGATATTACATATTCTGCCGTACTGTATGATAAACAGAAATCAAGATTTTCTATCCCCGAAAGAAATTTATCCGGCTTGATTATTATTAAATTTTTATTGTTAAATTTTGATAAGATATTTTCCGTGTCATCTGAGCAGTTATTTACTGAAACGATAACTGACGATCCCGTTAGGGCAGACACGTCAAGTGCACTTTCAACGCATTTCTTGATAAAATTTGCACCATTATGAACTGGTATAATGATATCCGATCTCATATTAAATCCCACTTATTTGTGAATATTTACTTATAAATTCCAAGTCTTTTAGCATTGCGTCTGGATAACTGTCGCATCTAGAACAATCATAAGGGCGATTAATGTTGCGCTTTACGCTGGTCATCTTCCAACCCGCCTCAAATATCCATCCGGAGCCACCGTAATCAACAGCTTATGCTGAATGCTCTTGTCAATCTCAAATTCAGGGTGGGTTTTGAGGTATTCCCAGACTGCGGTCTTAGGGTTGTCACCAGGGCCCCAGGGGCGGTCTGGGAACATCTCTTTTGGTATGTCTTCCACCACTGTGTCAAAGACGCAACAGTAGCTGCCGACACTGGTTAATGGAGCGTAGGCATGTAACTCGTCCAATACGTGGGCGTGGGTGTGGTTACTGTCGAGCATCACCAATACGCGGGTGTAATTGGCTGCCACGGCATGCACCTGCGCGATGATATCTGGCGCGATGCTGGAGCCCTGGATCATCTGGATGCGCGATGCCATAGGGTGCGCCTCGATGGCATCGCGGTTGTGAGCGCGGATGTCGATGTCAATGCCCAGCACTTTGCGCTTGGACTCTTTGGGGTTAAGCGTTGCGCCCGCCTCAATGGCATCACACATATCAAGCAATGCCAGCATGGATGCGCTCAATATCAAGGAGCCGCCATGGGCGATGCCGGTTTCGATGATGAGATCGGGTTTGATCTGCCAAATTAACTCTTGCATGGCGACCATGTCCTGGGGGTATTGGATGATGGGGCGGCCCAACCAATCGAAGTTGTAGGAATACTTCGGTTCTGTCGAAGCCAGTAGAAATGCTGCGGCCGTTTCGCATAATTTACTGTCTCTCGGTATTGCAGCAATCCGAGTGGCTACTTCTTTTTGAAAATCATTCATTATTAATACTCACATAGTTGAAATTGTTATGGAAATTTTCTTTATTTCCTGAAGGTGGTTTGAATTCATGACATATATCATCGAGCCATGCGGCCTTGTATAAAACGCGTTCGCTTTGCATTACATCTCCAAGTTTTGAGGCATATCAGCGAATGAATGCCGCGCACGCCACCCGAGTGCCGTCAGCTTCTGATTGCTGCCCACTAAAAATTGCGGTTCACCAGGCCGTTCTGTTGATAAATCAAGAATGATACTAGAATCTGCCCCATATAAATGCGCTATTTGATGTACCACGCCAGCAAGCTGCACCGGTTGCCCTGAACAAATGTTGTATTCCCCAGTCGCATTGGCTTGCAGCAGCTTGACGAAGCCTGCAGCTACATCATCTACATGCAAGAAATCCCGGATGGCGGTTACATTAATTCCAAATGGTGGTCGATTGCCTTGAAACACGGCCACCAATGATGGAAGCAGGCGGCGGCTATCTTCACCTGGGCCATAGGGTAAAAATATCCGCCCCCAGGCACTACTTAGTTTTTCTTCATCGCTGTAGGCGCGCAATAGTTCTTGCAATGCATTTTTACAAACGCCGTAAGGTGTTGCTGGCCTGCATGGAGTAACCGTCTCAGTACAATAACCATAGTTCCAATCGTACTCAGCACAGGTACCGGCCATCACGACGCGTTGACCCCCAGCTTGGTGAAAATAGCGCAATAGGGTAATGCTCGCTTCTAGCCACCGAAAGTTCTCAGCCGAACGCCAGAACTTTCGGTGCTCCGCATACCACGCAAAGTGCAGCAGGTGTGTTGGCCGAACTTCAGCCATCAAGCGTGCTGTATCTTTGCTCTTTAGAAGATCGACACAGTGCCAATGAACGCCATGAGTTGCGTCAATATGTTTTTTTGAAGACACCGCGTGTACTTCGTAGCCTTGCGAGATAAGTGGCGCGATAGCATTTCGTCCGATGAATCCGGTGGCGCCGGTCAGCAAAACCCGCTTCATGGCTTGAAGTCCTGATAGTTTTGATCTCGCTCTGAAATCACCTTCACATCAATCGGCCATTGAATTGCAAACACCGGATCATCCCAGCGTAATCCAGTGGCAGATTCCGTATGAAAAAATTCTGACATCTGGTACAACACCTCGGTATCGTCCTTGAGGCTTATAAAGCCATGCGCAAAACCTTCTGGTACATAAAGCGCTTTCCTGTTTTCAGCCGTCAACTTCACCCCAAACCATTGAGTGAATGTATTGGAGTCGCTGCGCAAGTCAATGATGACGTCATAAACAGCGCCCTGCACACACCTGACCAGTTTTGCTTCGGCATGTGGCGCTTTTTGATAGTGCATCCCCCGCAAGGTACCGCGCGCCTTGTTGTAGGAGATATTGCATTGAACAAGGTTCGGGTTGAGCCCTTTGTCTGCAAATTCATTCTGGCACCAAGTGCGCGCAAAGAAACCTCGCTCATCCGATGCCGGTTCTGGCCCAATCAAATACGCGCCAGCAAGATTAGTTGGATTGAAGTGCATTTCAGAGCACCTTTACTGTGGGCACTGCTACCGCAAACTTGCCACCCCATTCGCGAACATATGCCATCTGTTGCATGACTTCTGCCTGAATGTTCCAGGGCAGGATCAAGACGATGTCGGGCTTGCGTTCGCGCAGCATATCGGGGTGAACAATGGGGATATGCGTGCCGGGTAGGTATTTACCTTGTTTGGAAGGTGCCGCGTCACACACATAGGGCAGTAAATCTGGCTTGACGCCTGCGTAGTTGAGTAAGGTGCAGCCTTTTGCCGCCGCACCATAGGCTGATACACGCTTGCCAGCGCGCTTCTGTTCGATCAAAAACAGAAGCAGGTCGTCCTTCACTCGGTCTGCACGCAACTGAAACGCTTGATAGGTTGCCAGACTTCGCATACCCCTGCGTGCCTCTTCTGCCTGCACCGCCGAGACAGCTTCAGCTGTCACCCGGCCATCTTCCGCGTGGCAGCCGTAAACCCGCAAGCTACCGCCGTGGGTTGGCAATTCTTCTACGTCGCACACGCGCAAGCCGGCACGAGCAAAAATCTGGCTGACAAAATACAGCGAAAGATAGGAAAAATGCTCGTGGTACACGGTGTCGAACTGGGTCTGCTCCAGCAGCCGCATCAGATGCGGAAATTCCAGCGTGATGGTGCCGCCCAGCTTGAGTACTGTTTTAAGCCCTGCAGTAAAGTCATTGATGTCCGGCACGTGCGCGTACACGTTGTTGCCCAGAATAAGGTCTGCCTGCTTACCTTCTGCGACCAGCCGTTTCGCCAAGGTTTGGCCAAAGAATTCCCGGAGGATCGGGATACCCAATTTTTCTGCTGCCGACGCTGTGCTGGCGGTCGGCTCAATGCCAAGACAGGGAATGCCGGCGGCGACAAAGTTTTTAAGTAAATAGCCATCATTGGCCGCGACCTCAATAACGTGGCTATTTTTACTTAACCCGAGCCGCTTGGTGATCATGTCAGTGTAGCGAGCTGCATGTGCCAGCCAGCTTTGAGAAATTGAAGAGAAGTAGGCGTAGTCGTGGCTAAACAGTTCGTCGGCCTGCGCATAGTCTTCGGTTTGCACTAGCCAGCAATGCTCGCAAACAAATAATTTAAGCGGGTAATAGCGCTCTGGTTTGATCAGGTCAGCTTTGCTTAGATATGCATTGGAAGGCGGTGCGAAACCCAGATCGAGAAATACATGCTCTAAGGGATGGGCGCAATGGCGGCAATTCATTCTGTTACTGGCTCTTGAAAAGCGGCAATTTGTCTTAATGAGAGTTCACGCATGTCATCGCCGCACTGATGCGCCTTGTGCCACACAATGATATTTTTAAGCGCTTGTCCAAGCGTCCATCTTGGTCGCCAGTCCAGGCGTATTTTCGCTTTTGAGCAATCGAGCTTGAGGTAATGCGCTTCATGCGGGTGCTCTGCTTGATCTAGCTTCCAATTCGCACCGTCACCCCATTGCTGGGTGAGTTGCTCGACGATCCACTGCACAGGCTTGGCGTCTTCTTCCGCAGGGCCAAAGTTAAAGGCTTCTGCAAAGGCTGCACCGTCGGTGTAGAGCTTTTCGGCAAGTGCAAGGTAGCCGTTCAATGGCTCCAGCACATGCTGCCAGGGGCGGGTGGCGTGAGGGTTCCGGATGTTGACGCTCTGGCCGGCTTCGATGGCGCGCAGGATGTCTGGAATGAGCCGATCTTCAGCCCAGTCGCCGCCACCGATGACGTTGCCCGCACGGGCCGTTGCCAAGGCGACTTGATGCTCGCTGTATTTCGCTGTATTGAAGAATGAATTTCGATAGGCTGCCGTGACCAATTCAGCGCAGCCTTTGCTGCTGCTGTAGGGGTCGAAGCCACCCATGGGTTCGTTCTCACGGTAACCCCACACCCATTCCTTGTTCTCGTAGCACTTGTCGGTGGTGACGTTGACCACAGCACGCACGGAGGGCGTTTGACGCACGGCTTCCAGCAGATACATGGTGCCCATGACGTTGGTGGAATAGGTCTCGATCGGATCAACATACGAGCGCCGCACCAGCGGCTGGGCGGCCATGTGGATGACGATGTCAGGCGCGGCCTGTCGCATAGCATTAGTCAACATGGTGCTATCTCGGATGTCGCTGATGATGGATGTCATGTACTGCTCGACGCGAGCCACTTCGAACAGACTGTGGTTGGTTGGCGGCTGCAAGGCGTAGCCGGTGACCTGGGCACCTAGCTGTTGCAACCACAGACTCAGCCAACTGCCTTTGAAGCCGGTGTGTCCGGTTAGGAATACTTTTTTGCCACGCCAGAATGACGGGTTCATACCCACACCTTCCACGACGCCTTGCCGGATTGCCACAGCTCTTCCAGGTAATTCTTATCACGCAGGGTATCCATTGGTTGCCAGAACCCTTCGTGTTGATAAGCTTTTAGCTGGTTAGATTCGGCTAGCATTTCGAGAGGGTCGCGCTCCCAGATAGTTTGGTCATCAGCGATTAGGTCGATCACCTTGGGCGAAAGCACAAAAAAACCACCATTGATCATGCCACCATCGCCTTTGGGCTTCTCTTTGAAGGCTGTGATGCACTGGTCTGCGTCAATGTCTAAAGCACCGAAGCGGCCGGGCGGGTATGTAGCAGTGAGCGTGGCTTGCAGGCCATGGGCGCGGTGAAACGCTATGAGCTCGGTGATGTTGACATTGCTCACGCCATCACCATAAGTAAAGCAAAAATCTTCTTCGCCTTGCAGGTAGGAGGCGACGCGCTTGAGGCGGCCACCGGTCATGCTGTCGTCGCCGGTGTCCACCAAGGTGACGCGCCAAGGTTCGGCGTTTTGCTGATGCACTTCCATGCTGTTCTTGCGCATGTCGAAGGTAACGTCTGACATGTGCAAAAAATAGTTGGCAAAGTATTCCTTGATGACGTAGCCCTTGTAGCCGCAGCAAATGATGAAGTCATTAATGCCGTGGTGGGAGTAGGTCTTGAGGATGTGCCACAAGATGGGCTTACCGCCGATCTCAATCATGGGTTTGGGCTTGCTTTCTTCGCTGATACGAGTACCAAATCCACCCGCTAAAATGACTACTTTCATTTCTCTACTCCTTCTAAGTTACCTTGATTCTTGATGTACCAACCCAGAGAGGTGGTAAAAAAATAGAACAGCCTGCCCACGCTTCGGCAGGGGTTGTACAGACATTCCTTAGCGCAGAATGAAGGTATTGAATATTGATTTTTACAATTATTGACGGAAAGCATTAGTGGTATTGATGTAATATAAATTTATATTTTTCAATGCTTTCTTCACCCGTGCACTCAATGAAACCTTTCCAAACATCATTTGGATATGACTCCAAAGAAAGACATTCTTTATATATCTTTCCTGCATTGTCAACAACCAACTCACTAGGTAAATTCTCACAAAAAACGGAATCAGGAATAACAAATACATTTCCACCCATATATCCCAACTCAACCAAAAGAGAACTTCGCCAACCGATAATGACTCTTCGCAGTGGCCCATCACGAACAACCCCATTCCTAACTAGCTTATGGCCTGGTCTAAACCAATAACTAACTTCAATTCCTAATTGCCGCACACCATCTGCCAACCCAAGCAACTTATCATTTATCTGATCATCAGCCTCAAATATAAAAGTAACTCCCTCAGCAAAACCATCAATTTTTGGCAATACGGGCTTTCCTATAAGGAAGACTTCTGAATCTGTGAACCTTTCAAAAGTTTTTTTTGTATACTCACCCCAAGCTAGGATTTTACTAGAAACACTTGCCACATAATGAACCCGGGAATAGCGCGACTCATAAGAACCTGTTTCACTATACGCCCCCAATGCATGCTGTAGAGCGAATGTCGGTATCCCAATAGCATTAGCAAACTGACAAGCAATATTTTCGACTGGGACCATTTCTTGGAACGAAACAAGTTTTGAATGACGTACCATATCCGGCATGATTTTCAAGAAATCAGACAAAGAGTCAAAAAGAGTAAAAAAAAGCTTCAAGCCTTCAACGCTACATAGACTTACCTCAGCCGACTTAAGCTCGCTATACCACTTTTTTTTTGTTCTCCAAAGAACAATGAAACATAAAAAAATAGTTTTAAAATCTAAGGTCATTTTCCTTTTTTCAATAATGCAAGTTGTTGTTCCATCACAACTCTGTTCAAACTTTTCTGAGTGCTCATCCAAATCCGACCGCGAATATGTACGTAAATAAAAACATATTTCATCATCATGTAGCAATTTTTTAGTTATTGGCACTGTAAAAATCGATTTATAGACAACCCTTACAATAATACGCAAGACTTCAAGGTATAAACTAGTATTTTTTTTGAAATGGGATTTGTCATCTAAAGTACCCCATATTGGTACAGATAAGACCTTATTAAAATCTATTTTCTCAACAAGAATTTTGAGGTTATTATTCATTTAAATTGATACCACTATGCTGAATATAAATTTCATTATTTTTTTAAAAATGTCTTTAACTTACTTATTATTCTTAAAAAAAATACTTTTCTTTTTAGCAGATTTTTTAATGTGTGCGGCAACAATTTTAAAATCACTACTGGACGATGGATTTATTGTTGCATTATTCTCCACCCCAAGTATAACTGATATTGCATAGCTCGAGCTATAGTTATTTCTGGTGTATGAAAAGTTGAAGCAGCGTATCCTGTTGGAAGTAAAGACCTTTAACACCCCAAAACCTCTGACAACTTTTTAAAATTTCTTATATAGAACATCCTAAGAAGCCTTCTTCTTATTCTGGTTTAATTTTATACTTTCTTGG
>Ga0209250_1000430_pt1 | contig 19621 bp, 32 predicted proteins | sample SaaInlV_200m_DNA_FD_184663 | JGI IMG/M metagenome (GOLD analysis project Ga0209250, IMG submission 184663) | Marine microbial communities from expanding oxygen minimum zones in the Saanich Inlet - Saanich Inlet SI072_LV_165m_DNA (SPAdes) (version 2) | ecosystem: Environmental > Aquatic > Marine... | reverse complement strand
GTTATCTAAGTCTGCTAAAGTATTAAGACTTGGAATGACAGGTACAGTAAATGGATTTAAACCTGCCTTACAAAACATGATTGTATGGGCTAAACAAGGCAAAATTCGATGATTTTAAAGATATGTACAGTCTGTAAAATTAGTAAAAGCCTAGATGAGTATTATTCAGAAAAAAGAGCGGTTGACGGGAAAACAGCTAGATGTAAAAAGTGTCACAATAAATTAACAGCTCAATATAGAAATGAAAATAAAGAAAAATACCAAGCCATAACTAAGAAATGGAAGCAAGCTAATAAAGAAAGGGCTTTAGAATTAAATAGAGAATCCTATATCAGATGTCGTTCTAAAAGATTAGAGGACGGAAAAAAGTGGAGATTAAATAATAAAGAGCTAAGAAGATATTACAGGGCTAATAGAAGGGCTACAAAAAAACAAGCTACTGTTATATGGGCAGATAAAGATAAAATTAAAGGTTATTATAGGATAGCAAGGTTTTTAACTGAGTTAAATCCAAACGAGCCTTATGAGGTTGACCATATTGTTCCATTAGTACATACTTCAATTTGTGGTTTGCACTGTGATGATAATTTACAGGTTATACCTCAAATTGAAAATAGAAGAAAGAGCAATAAGTTTGTTCAATAACAAGGGAAGATAAGATAATGTCAAGCTATAACTTACAAGTAGGATGGTCGGGTAAAGATGCTTCAGCAGGTATTATTACTGGTGATGATTTCAATACAGAATTTACAGCTGTTCAGACAGCAGTCAACTCTAAAGCAGATACTAATGGTAATGCCTCTGAGGTGTTTCAAACGTCTCAGGTTGATTTAGGAACTTGGACAGTAACAGAAACAAGCGGTGTCTTGTACTTTGCTGTATCAGGTGTTAATAAAATGAAGTTAGATACCTCTGGCAATCTAGGTGTTGTTGGTAGCGTAACTGCTTACGACACTCTTTAGGGGATTGATATGATGGGATGGTTCGGTGGTAATCCAAACTTTAACGAGAGTACAGGTAAGTTTATCGCTGAAGACTCTCCTGACTGGAGAGACCCTGAAACAGGTGCGTATGTAAATAGACCAGGTGTGCTTAGCGATAAGACAGGTAAGCCTAATAATGCTATGCCTAACCTAGGATATGCCTCTAGTCAACTAGCTGGTACTACACCTGCTGGATTAGAGAAACAGAACCTTGATTATGCTATGGCACAGTTAGGAATGATGACTGGTAGTTCTCTTGGTGGTGGCACAACTTACCCTGGAACTTCAACTCCTGGCTTTGACGCTCCTTATGGTGGTGCAACTGCTGATGGTGGCTATAATAATCCGTTTACTGGCGCAGATAGCGCTGGTAGGACACCTGATGATCCTTATTATGGTGGTTTATCAGATGTTGGTACAGCCGACCCAAATAACTGGTCTTATGGTAATGTTAATGATTATTACAACTGGGGTGGCGAAGTAGTCAGTGGCTTGTTTGGTCCTATTGGCGGCGCTATCGGTGATGCTGCATTCGGTATAAACCCTATACCTGGCGCAGGTAACTACATCCCTGGTACTGATACCTATATTCCTACTTACCTAGAGAACTTTGAAGGTGCTGGTGAAAAGATAACTGACTTATATGGTATTGGTACAGGCGAACAAAGAGATCAGCTTATTGAACAAGGCTTCTTAGGTGGCGAAGGCATGCTTGGCGGTCAAGTAGCTGACCCTGACCAACAGTTCTTTGAAACTAAGTCTGAAGCTTTAAACTGGTACAACAACGGTGTTACTGTAGCTAATCCTGAAGACCCTGGTACAGCTGAGGCTGTAGGTGTTGCTAATAATATGCTTTCATTAGAAGGTTCTTCATTCAGCTCTCAAGAAGAAGCTCAAGCGGTAGCTAACTACGGCTTTGGTTCTGATGAACACATGGCTGTTATTGACTCTGCTCTTACTGGCTTCCAAACTCTTACTGGTAATTTAGAAGGCGTTCCTGAAGAAGAGTTTAATAAGCAAGCTCAAAGTGCGCTTAAAGCTCAACAGAATCTGACAGCCATTATGAGTTCTAAGCAAGAAGAGGCTCAAGCTGCTGCTGAACAAGCTGAGTTAGATGCAGAACAAGCACAGTGGGACGCACAATACGCACAGATTAATGACCTAAACACACAGCAAGTTGGCTTAATGAATGATATTAAGTCTGATATGCAGAACCAATATGGTACTTTCCAAGATGAGATATTGTCTCAAGTAGCTGCTGAGAACGCTAGTATGTTTGATAGTTTTGCTGAATATAAAGAATGGATGGGTGAAGCCTTTACCACACAACAAAGTGGATTAGATGAGGCACTGGCTGTTGCTGCTGCTAAGACTGAGGGATTAAACTCTACACAGATTGACTTAATGAACACCATTGCAGAGGATATGCAAACACAGTATGGGGAATTCTCAGGCGGTGTAGGCGGTCAGTTAGAGCAGATGGCAGCTGAGAACGCTAGTATGTTTGATAGTTTTGATGAATATCAGGATTGGGTGTCAGACAACAACGAACAAGCAGCAGCTCAAGCACAAGCACAAGCTCAAGCACAAGCTCAAGCTCAAGCACAGGCACAAGCAGAACAAGCTGAAATGATAGCTAACAATCAATTCTCTTCTTCTGACTCTGGAAGTTTTGATGCTGGTGGTAACTATAGTGACTGGGGTAGTCAAGCTGAATATGAAGATGACCAAGGTGATTCAAGCTGGTCTTCTTCTGATTCAGGTGGTGGTGACTCTGGTGGCGGAGGCGGTGGTGGTTCATACATTGCTACAGCTGCAACACAGTCATTAGGTGAAGAAGGTCTAACAGTTTTCAACAACTGGCGTGACTATATGCATAGTTGGCATCCTACCTTTACTACCTCTTTTGGTCGTTACAGAGTTACAGCACCAAAGATTGTTAAGGCTATCGATTCAATGGATAATAGTAAAGAACTATATAAAGAGATTTGGGATGAGTATTTATTGCCAATCCACAAACTGATAACAGAAAAAGATGACACCAACGCTTTGGTTAAATATAAAGTAATGGTTAAAGAGTTAATGAACAAATACCTAAAAGGAGAAAGATAATGGGCTTCAGTTGGAATGATATATTAAGCGCAGGTGGCACTGTAGTAGATTACTACAAGGATAACAAGGATTTAATTAACGCAGGTGTTAACTTAGGTGCTAATTACTATGCTGGTCAGAAGGCAGAGTCTGCGCAACAGCAATCAACAGAGGCACAGAAGCAAGCTGCTAATCTAGCTTACGAAAGAGCCTTGCCTTGGAGTACAGGCGGTTTATTCGGTGCTGCGGCATTCGACCCTAAGACACGTACAGCTATTCAGACACTCTCTCCAGAGTTAAGAAAGCAATACGATGCTTATATGAAGCGTTCAGGTACTCATGAGCAATACATTCCTGAAGCTAGAGCAGACTTTGAGAAACAAAGAGGTTATGCTGCTGAATTAGAAGGTGATGTTTATGGAGCTGGTAAGAAGTTCTATGAAATGCAAAAAGCTTTATATGCCCCTCAGCAAGAGAAAGATAGACTAACTCAAGAAGCAAGACTATTAGCACAAGGTAGATTAGGTTCTACTGGTGGCGCTGGTGAGCAAGAAGCTCTAAGAAAGGCACAAGAACAAGTTGACTTACAAGCTCAGTATGCTGGTCTTGATAAAGCTCAACAACAGATTGGTATGTTTAGAGACCGTAGTAAAGAAGGCATTGCGCTAGAAGATATGTACAGAGCTAGACAAGCAGGTGACTTAGCAATGGTTCAATCACTAGGTCAATTACCTGGTAGTTATTCAGCCGCTGGTCAAGGTATTGGTCAAGGTTTATCATCTATTGCTGGCACTGCTGCTGGCATGCAATCTAGTGCTGCTCAAGGTTTAGCTGAAACATCTGCCGCTAAGTGGTCAGGTCTTGCTTCTGGTGTTGGTGATTATCTAAAACCAAAAGCTGAATACAAATTCAACCCAATCACTGGAAAGCCAGTTTAGGAGATTATTATGGGAATGTTTAATATATATGATGAAACCGTCAAAGAGCCTAAAAACCCTACAGGTGGAATTAGCTTTGGTAGTAACTCTCTTGCAGCTATGGCTTATCAAGCTGGCGCTGGTATGGGCGGTGCTGCCATGCAAGGAATGGGATTCAAAACACCTGCTCAAGAGAAGCAAGCTGCCCTTATACAGGTAAGAGACCAGTTTCCTGACCCTCAAACGACACAGGAATGGAATGCTCTAGGTAATGCGTTAACTCGTATAGACCCTGATATAGCTCAACAAGCTTATGACCAAGCTAAACAAGTGACTGGTAAGGTTACAGCCACTCAACAGCAGAACATAGCCGATATGAATGCAACTTTAGATTATTTAGAGGTTAATAAAGGTTATAAGTTAAACCCTAGAGAAGCCGCCTATTTCAAATCCAGAATCAAGAAAGATGCGTCTGTAACCATGGAAGGTCAGGTTATTGATACTGCTCCAAATGTATTCGACCAAATCATAAAGGCTAGAAAGGGTGATTCTGCTAGTATAAGTGATACAAGCCTAACAGAGGCTGGACTAGAAAAAAGAGTTGGAAATTTATCAACCAAGGTTCTAAAAGCTGATTTATCAGACCTAGATGTAGCTCTTACTGATGCTGAGAATATGTTTGCACAGTATGGAGATAAAAACATCCCAGGATTGTCTCAAATGAACATTATCGAGAGACAGACTGAAGAGGGTGGCACTAACGCAGGTATTGTTGAAGCGGTTAAAAACATTCTATTGAAATTACGTTCAGGTGCTGCTGTTACAGAGTCAGAGCAAGAAAGATTCTTAAAAGAAATCAGTGGAACTAAAGTGATGACAGACTCGCTATGGAAGAAGTGGATTGGTAGAATTAGAAAACTTGTTGAACAGAAGAAAAAAGACTTGTTTGCTGGTGAGCGTAAAGATGTTTTAGAACTATACTGGAAACGTCAAGGTACTAGCTTAAATAAATCTGGCACAGGCTCAACCACAAAAACACAACAAGACGTACTTTCTAAATACAACCTTAAATAAGGATAGCTATGGCTACTAGAGAAGAATTAATTGAAGCCTTGCAACAGGCAGACGAAGCTGGAAACACTGAAGATGCTCAAGTAATTGCTGAGATGATACGAGATGGTAGCTTTGATGTTCCATCTTTAGATGAGCCTTTTGGCGAGCCTGAAGAGCCTGGTTTCTTTGAGAGAGAGACTGGTGGTCTTACTGGTAGTATTGCTGGTGGTATCGCTGGTTTTCAAAAAACTCCTGGACCTTGGCAGGTTAAAGTATTAGGTGGCGCAGCTGGTGCATTTGTTGGCGGATTTGGTGGTGATGTTGCTCAACAAGAGTATCAGAAAGCTGTTGATAGCCCTCTAGCTCCTAAGACTTTTGAAGAAGAGATGGGTCGAGCATTGAAGTATGGTGGCGAATCAGCCTTATACGACCTTGCTGGTAACGGAATCTTTAAGCTTGGTAGTAAAGTATGGCAGATGGCTAAACCTAAAGGTATTGATGATATCGCTGAAGTTGAAAAGGTCATTAGCAACCAAACTGTATCTCAAAAGCTTTATGATGCAAACCATAAGGTTTACGATAGATACGGTCTAAAAGTTGGTGATACTATTCCTGCAAGCTTGACAGCTGCTCAGATGACCAGCAATAGAATGGTTGGAACTATCGAAACACTAACTGAGTCTTCTTGGGGTGGTGGCGCTATTACCCGTCAAAGAGAGATAAACGACTTAGCTATATCTGAATACACAACAAAATACATTGACAACTTCAACAACACAGCTGGTGAAATCTTAAATGATGAAGGTCTTGGTATGTTGTTCATTAACGGTATCGAAGCTGGAAAGCAGATGCACAAGACAATGGGTGGTCAGTTGTACAGTAACCTTGATGAATTATACAAACCGTTAATTAAAAAGGTTCTAGTCGAGAAAGAGACTCCAACTGGATTACTTGATGCTGCTGGCAAAATGCTTGGTAGAAAGACTACTGAAATTGTTGAGAAAGAGGTATTGCCTGTATCAACTAAACTTCTTAAAGAATTTGCTAAGAAAGAGCTTGCAAAGACTGCTGGAACTAAGCACCGTGCTTTAAGTGGGTGGAGTAAAAAAGAATTAGAAGCTATATTAAAGTTTGATAAAACAATCTCATTTGCTGAAGCACAGGCTTACAGAAGTAAAATGATTGCTGAATCAACGGGTGTTGCTAAAAGAGGTGAGGCTTTGGGTGAAGGTAAGTCAGGCGCACTTGCGAAAACAATCGCTAGAATTTCTGATGATATGATTGCTAAGGGAGCTTTGGCAACTAAGAATCCTGAGTTCATTGCTAAGTGGAGAGAGGCTAATGCGTTTTGGAAAGAAGGTGCTGAGAATTTCTCTAATAAGTTTATATCATCTTTAATGAAGAAAGACCCCTCAGAGATTGGTAAAGCTTTATTTAACTCAACACCTGAACAGGTTAGAGGTGCGCAAGCATCATTGAGAAAGGCAGCTAAACTAGACAAAAGTTTAGACTTTCATCAAACTTGGCTGGATATGCAACAAGGTTATATCCAAAAGATTATGTCTGATACTATTGACCCTAAGACTGGAGAGGTTTCAATACACCAGCTTAGTCAATGGTTAAAGCCTCACTCTGATAAGAACAAGAAATTAATATCTGCGTTCACTACAGAGCAAAGAAGTGGTTTAAAATCATTCTCAACAAGTGTTGAAGCAATGCAGAAACTTCCAGCAGGCGAAGGGTCATTCATGGTTACTGTTGGTCAAGCTGGTCTTGTTCTAGGTGGATTAGGTTCGCTTGGCTATCAAGAATGGAAGGGTCAAGATATTGCTGGTGATATTGCGTTATACACAATCACACCGTTTGTCTTATCTAAGTTGTTACTACGACCTAAGTGGGCGAGAACTATGTCAGCAGTTATGAGAATGAAAGGAAGACCTAAATTAGGCACAGCAGCAGCAGCAACTATTGCAAAATTGATTGCAGCAGCAAATGAAATTGAATTACTAGGAGAATAACAATGGCAAGAGGCGCAGACGGTTCATTATTAACCGCAAGACAATTAAAAGAACTAAACAGAAAACGATTTACTGACGCTGTATCAGCAGGTAACTTATATAACACAGGTCCTATTACAGACGAAGGTGGTACTTCATTTGGTGAGGACAGGTGGGCTGCTTACTTTAAGGCTAACCCTGACGAAGCTCCTAGTGACTGGACTGGTGACTCTGAGTCTTACCAAGAGAAAGCTCCAACTGACCAAGAGTTCTTAGCTCAAATGGATAGTATGGAAGTCTACGATGAAGATGGTGAGCTTGTGTATGTTGATGGTGAAGATGTTGAGCCTAAGGTACAAGGTAGAGGTTTAAACGGTAGTAGAGATAGTGACGGTACATTAAGACCTGATACCACTACATTTATGCGTCCTATTGATATTAAAGATGGTGAAGTTACTACTTCTGATAAACAAGTGCCTACTGAAGAAGTTATGGCTGGTATTGAAGAGCGTAAGAAGACACGCCCTGCTAAGATGAAAGACATTGCTGATAGATTAGCTGCTGTAGATGCTATTGATATTGATGCTGAGGTTGAAGCTGAGATGGCTCAAGAAGAAGCTTCTGCTGATATTGAGCAAGAAGACTCAGTAGAGAGCTGGAAAGCTAACTTTGATTCGATGTCTGAAGAGATGTTTAACTCTATTACAGCTGAAGATGTTGCTGACTTACCAGAGAACGCTCAGACTGCTTTTAATGAAAAGAAAGGCATGACCCAAGGTCTTGATGAAGAAGTAGGCGGTATGCTATCTCAGAAGCCTGTAGATGAAGATTCTAAGGCTGATATGATGAAGAGTGCCATGATTAATGCTGGTCTTGATGAAGATCAATCAACTGATTTACTTGGTAAACTTAAAGGGATTTGCAACTAATGGGAATGTTAAGAAACGCAGCAGGCGCTGTAGAGGATTGGTTTAATCAAGAAGAAGATTACGAGAAAGCAGGCTATGACAATTACGGTGACTACTGGTGGTCTATTAAGCCTAACAAGAATGAGTTTGATTCCACTGAAGAGTACGAGGGTGCTTATTCAACTTGGCAATCTAAAAAACCTTTATCTGGTTCTTGGTTGGGTGGTTACTAAACCTTAACCTCTGGGAAGTCAATCTCAGCATTCAATCCAAGCAACTTTAACATTGCTGACCTACTAAGACCGTACTTCTTTGCCTTAGAATCAATCTTAATTAAATCATCCTCTTCAATCTTGATGTTGATTTGGTATACTTTAGGTTTGATTATTGTTGTTCTCATAGAGTGTCAGTAAGTGTCTGTAATGGAAACATTATACACTATTTATTTACTTGACTTAAAGTCCAAATGTGGAATATTGCTCATGCGTGAATTAAATCATACATACCATCTAAAACTTCCCCTCGTTTCCTGGCAAAACCGTACAAAAGATTTAATGATTGAGTTAAAAGCCTTAAGTTCTCAATTCTATTATCTGATTTATCACCGTTGATATGGTCAACAATCATGTCATTTGGTATATCACCAAAATGCCAGTTCCATATCACTCTGTGACACCTATAGTTAGTACCATTAACCATAACCCTAGAATATCCTGTGGACTTATCTAAGCACCCTGCCGCCTTACCTAACTTAGTACACCCCTTTCTTTGTAGTTTGTTGATTAGCTTACCATCTTCATAGTTGAAAATTGTATGTAGCTTTTCTTTTGGAATGTTTGTACCTTTCATAATAGGTCAGCACTAATAATAAAGCCGTCTGACGTATCGACTTTCAATCCTTGTACTTTGTACTGACTCTGAAGTTCTTCTTCGTCTCTATTAAGGCATCTTGTTAGATAATGCTCATACGCGTCATCATAATTTGCGCCACCTTTGGTAGCTCTGTCTGCGTAGTCTTCGGATAACTTTATACATATTTCTGTCTTTGTCATTTCTTTCCTCAATGTTTAGATAATAAAAAAGGGCAGTTAAGCCCTTGGTTCTCCCCCGAGAGTTTTAATCTTGTATCTCTAAGAACTCACACTCAATCTTAGGGTTGTTAGACCAGTACATTCTTGCTCGTAGCATAACTATCTGTCGGTCGTCCTCGTAATATACACCATTTAACGAATCTAGGATAGCTTTACAGTAATTATCTATGTCCGCATTATTATCGCAAAACTTCCCTTCCTTGGACGCTTTCTTTTTCTTCGACCAAGACTTCGGGATTTGAATAAAGAAGTCTAATTTCGCATATATGTTGTTCTCAAGTGGTACAAACTGTATATCGTTGACTGCCATCTCCATGTCTTCTTTGAATTGAGTATATTTCTTAGGGTAGAAAACCGCCCAATGGGTCACTCTGGGTCGTGAAGCGGGGCAAGGGTTAATGTAAAAGGTTTTTTTCACTCTTTATTCTCCTTTAATTTCACTATTTAGATATTCTAGGTCTTGTAGAGCAAGTTCAAGTTTATGTCTAATAAACCTATCATTTTCCGTCTTAGGGTATTCCAGCTGGTCTTGTATTTCATCTAAGAAGCCAACGATGCACTCAAGTTTCTTCTTACACAACTCTTCACTATGTTTCATATATTTCTCCTATTATATACTTATTATATACTACCAAGCCATAGCTAGTGGTTTGTTATGTGGGTTATATTTCAAAGACGAAGGTGTATCATCAGTCCACTGTTGAGAGTCAGGCTCGTAGTAGAATCCCCACATACCTGTAAACTCATAATTCCTTTGTTTATCAATAATCATGTAACCATCATAGTCAAACGGGTCTACAAACTCACCCTCTTTCCTAGCCTGAACCTTAGCTTCATTCAAGTGAATCATAATCACATTAAACGCTAGATTGGCAATGTTAGCACTGCCAGCTATATCTTGTTTTGATGGTGTGTGACTCTTAACACCTGCTGGTGATTTACGGCAATGAGCTACAAGGTGGATATGGATATTATGTTGCTTGGCTTTAGTTGTTAGCGAACCCATGAAGTTCTTTTGACTCTCGTTATCTTCTTGGTTTACACCACACATCATTAATGAATCAATCATGATATGTTTAACAAACTTCTGTTCAGCAGCCCAGTCAATCATAGCTAGTATGTCTGACGATGCAACAGCATCAGTAGCATCATAAATCCATAGTCGTAAGTCTGTATCTTCTTGGAATCTCTTATAGAACTCAGGTGATGGTTTGTCGCTACCATAACCTTGCCTACACATACGAGCTACAGTCATTGAGCCTTTCATTTCCATAGAAGCAATTAACACAGATGTTGTTTTAGTTAGCCATAAAGCCACTTGACCCATGATGATAGACTTACCGTTACCATTGACACCAGCCCATACAGTTACCTCACCCTCTCTGAATCTAAACTTATCGTGTGTGTGAAACCAAGGCATAGTATCACCAGTTAAATTAACACCGTTGTCGAGTATGTCCTGAGCCTCAGCTAGGAACGTAGAAGCTGGTTTGATTAGCTGTCTTTGTTTTTGTGCTTGGTAATTCTTGAAATCACCTGTTGATATTTTATTCACACAACTTCCTTATTGATTAAATCAATCTTAGTGCTTTTGTAGGTTGGCAAATCTAACTCATTAGCACAACAATCACAAAATATATTCATACCTGCTGTTGGGTTTTTATCTATTAATTCTTGTTCAGTCCATGTACGTTCAGTGATAAACCCTATTTTAGAAATTGGATAAACCTTACTACAGTCAACACAAGTGTACTCAGGCATTGTTGGCTTGTCATGAGTTGAGTCTTCACCGTAATTAATCCCAGCATAATCTAAAGCCTTGTTCATTCCGTATTTGTGAATAAATATATTGAATTGTTTAGGGTGTGATTTTCTTAACTTGGTGAATCTATTGTTATTAGTGTCTTCCATTTCTGCACCATAAGCGCAAAATGTACACCCTGTTCTTTTCAAGTTGTAGTCTTTATAAACAGAACATATCTCAACACCATGTTCATTAGCATATTGGTAAACGTCTTTATCATTCCAAAACTTTAATGGTACTGATGTAGGGTCGCCAGAGTCAAACATATTACAAGGTCGTTGCATAAGGTTTAAATCCCTTGACGACCCCTCTCCAAGCATTAACCCTGTGAACGCCATCATTCCTAAGTTATTCTTTTTCCATTGCTTTAAAGGGTCTTTCTTTAAATAGTCGCAACAAGCATCAGTAATCTTTACATCACTAAACGCTAATGGCAGCCACTTATCGGACACCCTGCTTTTTCTATTGTACGTTCCTTTAGATGTTGAATAGCCTGTGAGTGATAACCTTCTACTAGCAAAGTTGTTTTGAGTGGCTTTTTGCAATCGAACTATTTTTCTAGCCTGCTGTTTATTTGTTACAGGAAACCCATCTTCCTCAAGAACCTTAACAAACTTTTTTCTTGGCAACACCACCTCAACATTGTCGTGACCTTTGGCAAAGCTCATAATCTCAGGATACTCAAGACCAGTATTAGAGAATACACCTTTAACGTTAGGAAAAACACTCCTAACAAGGTGCAATAAAACAGTTGAATCCTTGCCCCCACTAAACGCTACGAATACATTCCCATCCCAGTGTCTATACCACTCTCTAATAACACTCTTTGAAAACTCAATCTTGTCATCAAGCGTCATATCTATTATTGTTGTTTTGTCTATTATTTTATTCATCTTGATAACACCTTACGTTGTGATTGTTGTTCAGTTTTATTATTCTGCTCTCGTTTCTCCCACATTCGAACAGTTGCTTTCCAGTCTTTAACTTTCTGACCGTTTGATTTAACCCAGTCAGCAGATTCATAATAATCAAAGAAGTATTCACCATCTATTGAGTTGTTTCTTTCCTTGCAATAGTTGATAACATCTTGAGCAGATAATTTACGTACCTGTGTATTCTCTTTATCCTTTCCTTTATCCTTTCCTTTATCATTATCATTGTTAGTAAGCCCCTTACCAAGCCCCTTAGTAACCCCCTTAGTAACCCCCTTAGTAAGGGTATCCTTATAGACTATCTTATTCTTGCTACAATACCCGTCAATACTGGCTTGTAGAGAATGTTTGATTGATAACCAAAGCATATTTAACATCTTATCGTTGAATGATATTCCATCAATGTGCTGCTCATAAAACATTACGCTGAATATTGCGTTGTTAAATTCATAGAATTGTTTTTGGTTTAACTCTTTAGACACTTCATAGAAACTGGCGTAGTAATTTATCACTTTCTTTTTCACTGAACACCCCTATTAATTGATTGGTCTAAAATCCACTGGCATTTAATCTTTATGTTGCACATGATGCAATCATTCATTAAATTTAGAATAACCTTGCCACGCTCAATATGCTCACTCTGAAGTAGGTCTTCAGGGTTAAACTTGCCAAAGGTTTGTAAGTTTGTCATAGCACGATAAATTAAACCATGTTGTGTAAACATAAAATCTTCAGGTGTCAGGTCTTTGATTAATGCTTCAGTCATGTTTCCATTGACCAGCATAGAACCAATTACATCTGTTTCGTGTTGTAATTGAAGTTCTTTTAGACGGATTACGTCCATAAAATTCTCCTTTTGTTTTAATTTGGCACACCGACAAGGACTTGAACCTCGAACCGTTGGATTTGGAATCCACTGCTCTACCATTGGAGCTACCGATGCTTAGTGAGAGTATTCACGCACACCACTCTCAAGATGCTCATAGGGGAATTGCTAACCCTTGCGCTCTACTGTTAGGCAGTCATTAAAAATAGCTTACTCATAGGACAATAAGCGTTACGCTTCTTAATGTCCTCTTTAACAGACCTTGATAGCGTTGGTGCTGAATAGCCACTGTTACTATTATTCTTCTTCCCTTGCACGGGTGCTTTAGCTAACTCACCAATATCTCTAATGCCTCTTGATAGGCGGGCATAAATCGTGCTTTGGTTAATATTTAGCTTAATGGCTATTTGCTTGGAACTCATCTCACTGCCATCGGATAGCTTAAAGGTGCGACACACGTAGTTAGGTTTTTTACCCAAAGTCTTATGCCTTTCACGCATAACAAAGTCAACATCAAGTGACTGGTCTAATCGATAACGACAAGCGGTTGTTGTTAAGTCTAATTTATCAGCTAATTGTCTAGCCGTCCATTTGCTACCATCGCTAAGCGTATATACTTTAGATTGTTCTGTTTTTGGCATATATCCCCCAAGGATTAATTAAAAGGGCAAATCTTCAAGGTCTTCACCTGGAATATTATCATTGAAAGGCTGCCCCACACTAGCATCAACCTTTACTAAAGGCTTCCAGTTATCAACCGCAGCATACCACTTACCAGACCTAGACTCTTTAACATCAACATTGATCCATTCATCAGTCTTGCCACGTAACCAGTTACCTAGGTCAGCACGTTTAATTGAGATTGTTGCCTTAACAAAATCAGGTGCGGCTGGCTTTGGTGCTTTAACTATTAGTCCATCTACAAACTCTATCTCTTTCTTTTCCATCTTATTACTCCTGTATGAGCATTATTGCTCGTTATTAAAATTAGGGCTACTTACGGTAGCGAATCGTACTGTTCGTTTAACTTAACGAAGAAGTGGGAAAGGTCATGAAATAACCGTCATCTCCTCCGATTGTCCGTAGGCAAGTAAACCTCTACAATTTACATACCCTCTTTATCGTTAGACTCAAACAGCTGTATATAGTGATCTTGTATTTGAACAAAACCATGCTTGGTTGCGTAGTCATAGATGTCTGACGCTGTGTCAAAGTCATCTTCTTTCTTAGCTTTGTCTAATGCTTTCTTAGCTGCATTAATACGCTCGTTATGGCTCTGTGTTGCTGTTAAGGGTTTTGCCTTGCCTGAAGATACGTTCCCGTCATCGTCAATAGCTTCCAAGCCAAACATTGATACTAGGGCGTACCTACGACTGTATGTTATAGCTGACCCGTAGGCTTGCATATCATTCTTGGTAAGTATTAACCTTGTATGTCCAACTATTTTATCTTCAGGCTGAGAAGTATTAACAATCTCAGTTGTTAGCACGTCAGCACCATCAACAATATTGGCGTATTGTGTGTAGATAATATTAGCTTCTATACAAGCAGGTGCAATGGCTTCCATTACTGAGTTTAAATCAGCGTATGAGCTTTTAAAGAAAGGGTTTCTAGATGATTTACTAACCGTAGTTACCATACCTCTAACAATACTCAATCTCTCATAAATGTTTAAGTTTTTCTCTTTCATAATATCTCCTATTGATATTTAAATTTTACGTTCGTGTCGTTTTCTTCTGGCTCTTCATAGCTAACCACCAAGCAATGCTCTTTACAGTCCGAGCATATATCTGTATCGCAGTAAACCTCCATGCCACAGCAGTTAGATACATAAGGCGCATCGTATGTATATAGGCGTTCATCAGCACTCATAAGCTATGACCCCTTACAGACTCAAGAAAACCCTCGATACTTCTTTTAGTTTGTTCATCGTGTTCAGCAGCGTATTTATCTGTAGCCATGTAATCCTTTGCATAATCCATAAAGTCAGGCTCATGGTCATTCTGTGGACTCTCAGGCAGTAAAGCGCCTTGCTCTTGTAGTTCCATTACAAAGTTTCCTATCTTGCTCATGACTTATCCTCCCAAACATAGCCCAGTTCGTCATTAAGAATATCAATAACTTCAGTCTTAAATTTGTATTCGAACTGGTCAGAGTATTCAGAGTTCCATCTACCTTCTCTGTCGCCAGTATAAGTGTAGTAGGCTAGCTCTTTGATTTGCTGAATAGCTTTATAGACAGCCTCCACATTATCAACCTCAAGGGTTAAACAGTTCTTACTAATGAAGTGTTGGACGTTTAGAGCAATACATTCAGCGTGTTCACGCATCTCAGCTAGTGCGTCAGCTTGGTGGTATTCCCAGTCAGTTTGGTAGTCATCACTGACCTTAAAATCTGTTAAAGTTTCTCTCATAATTATTCCTTTGTTTTTGTTTTAGTTGAGTATTAATGATACACTATTTCTTTACTCATTAGAGTATATATTATCAATCTGACCATCACTGTAATTCTCTGATAGTAAGAATCTTTCCAGTTCTTGAATCTTTATTAAAGCATCTACCTTTAGAATGGTTTGCTTATTAATCTCCTCTCTCATGCCAAGTATCTTAGCTTTCAGCATATCGTAAATTTCTTGCTCTTCTCTGTTTAAGTTGCTCATTAGTAGTCCTCTTTTATTGTATCTTCATAGTAATCATGACCCCTGTATTCAGCCTTGAGTACATAGTTCATGTTTTGTAGTATGTGAGCAATAACATCAACTGTCCAGCCATTGCCAAGCATCTTATAACGCTGCGTGTTTGATACGCCCTCGGTATAGTTATCTGGAACAGTCTGTAAACGCTCACACTCTAACGGTGTTAGTTTTCGGTATGTAGGATGTTCGTATCTCATGTATTCATAATTCGCGGCAGTCAGACAGTTTGATTTGTCTTTCATATTCCTACCACGCCTTGTTTTAGATGTTGGGAATGTAGCATCAAAGCAATCACCATCTTGTATCTCGGTGTATCCTTTCTTAGTTGCTTCTTTAATAATTAAAACTTTAGGGTCACAAGGTTTCTCTAATACACCATAAGGCACACCTTTATATTGTACTGCCACTATACAAGATGCCTTACCATCCAAAGGGTTCTTATGATACTCAAAGCGAGATTTACCATTACGGTGTCTTTTCATATAAGCTACGGCTTTGTCTGAAAGGTCAAACTTCTTCTCTGTGTCACTCTCAAGAATATCTTTAAGCACTATTCCCCGATCAGTAGGTTGATTAACACCAGGTATGTTGGTCCAATACAATCTAACCCTATTCTGAGCAGACATTAAAGCTGAATTAATCATTATTGGCTTAACACCTAGATGATCACTAATAACATCTTGAAACTCTTGCTTCATTCTTACATTCTCAAGCAAGAAATACTTAGGCTTAGTTTCTTTAAGTAAGCGAACAAACTCAAAGAACAATGCTGAACGTGGATCATCAAAGTTCAACTGTTTACCTGCAAAACTGAATCCTTGACAAGGCGAACCGCCCATCAATAAATCAATCTTAGGTAAATCACTACCTTTTAACTCTGTTACATCGCCAAGATGCTTAGTGTTTGGATAATTCTTTTTAGCTACTTGCATTGCCCATTTATCAATTTCAGCAGCATAATAATTATCTACCTTAATATCTAACTGGTCCAAGGCAATCTGCCCGCAACTCATTCCATCAAACAAACTTAGTACGTTCATTTCAAATCCTCCACAACAGATAGTAAGTTCTCACGCTTATCGTTCGTACTGTGTATTGACTGGATTAACTCTTCATCTAGTAGGGTAACAATCGCACGCTTGATAGTTGAAAGGCTCGTATTGTAGAAATACGGGTGTCTTACAACGCCTTGAATAGTAATCTCTGGGTGATGGGCAATTAAACATAGCACATCAAATACAGTATGATGAAGTACACCACCGCTTTTAGGTGCAATTCGTTCATTAACAGCTTGTGCCGTTGTTAGCTTATGCCAAGCTTTAGTTAGTTCGTATCTATTAATCATCTTATTTCTCCTTTATAAAAGAACTAATCTCATAACCATTCCAAGCGAATAGTAAATTCAGAGCATCACAATATTCTGATTTTGTATCATTATCCCAACTAGCCCAATGTTCAAAATCAAGCTCATCTTCTCCCTCTATACTATACTCAAATGGTGCTTCGTAAACGTGGCTCTCAACTCTCTGCTTACTAACCTCATCTAACTCATTATATTTATATGCTTGTATTTTTTTAACTATCATATTATTCTCCTAGTGTATAAAGTTTTGTACTGCATCATAGACAAAATCACTGTCATCATTTAATGTATCGACCTCAGCTTCAGACAGTTCAATACCCGTATCTTTCCACTCAGCTTCAATAATAAATGAGTCAGTAAATTCGGGATAATCTTTCATATTGATATCCATATCTAGAACTGTTATATTTTTAGTGTTCATAATGTAACCTCTTCAATCAAATTGTAAAAACTCTCAATTTCTTTATCTTCTGAGCCACCATCGTTAATTTCATCAATCATTAACTCATAAGCATCATTGATAGCTTCTTCCAAGTGTGGATATTTACTGATAGCTTCAAAAGCATCAAATTTAACTTTCTCTAGTTCAGTCATTTCATTTCTCCTCTGGTTCGGTGTCATAGTTTTCTATTAAGTAAATCAGCTTAATGCCCATAAAGAGTATTGTTAAGCCAACCAGTATTTCCATAATATCCATATAAGAACCTCTTAGAGAGTCGTTAATTAAAATTAACTTCTCATTACAACCAAGCGTTATTGCTTGATATGTGGTTCATTATCCATAGTTTATAATGAGTGTCAATAGTTATTTTCGTACATAACCTATTAGAGCCTATAAGTCATTGATAGTTATAGAGTATTCTGTTTAAAATAAATTCTCATTAACTCATATAGAGGGTTAAGCCTATAGATAAAGGCGTGCAAAGTCTATTGCAAAATTAACATAGGTTAACAATGATTAGAAAAATATCATTATTACATTTTTACCTTAAAATATAGGTAAAGAAAAAGAATATATTTAATTTAATTAATTGTTTGACAATGGTTAAAAATATGCTATACTTGTATCAAGTCGAAAGGCTTATAACTTAAAACAACTAAAGGATAAAACATTATGAATAAATTATTTAATAATCTACCGAAAGACGAGGTAAACGAAGAAGAAGCAATTTACACGGTTGGTGACTCTTTATTGTATCAATTCTACTGTGGCAATTGGTCGGCTTCAGTCAAAGAAATGACTGATAACAATTACAGCACAACTGATTTAATCAAGTATATCAATTCACTAGATGATTGTATTGGTGGTTGGTTGGATTGGTTCGACCGTGAATTTTTCGCTGAATTAGGCGCTTCAACTGTTAAATTAAACTAAAGGGGATATTATGAATTGTGAAAGAATAAAATCAGGTGGTGGTAACTATCTTGTACAAGTTACTGATAATAATAAAGTTCTAATTGTTGGTGATGGCTTAGTTACCGTTTGGGAAAATGTAGAGGATTTTTATAAAAACTTAGACGGTGAGAATAACGCACCATTAAAAAGTTTTGAATACTAAAGGGGATATTATGACAAACAAACAAAGAGAAGCATTTGAAATGGTTTTGAAATACGATAATCAAGAAAATATTGATGTTGTACTGAATGAATTCAAGAAATCAGACGAACCACTAGAGGATTTTATAAAAGAAGTTTATCCAACAAGCGTACACAATACAGGTGGTGGTTGTTTAGTTACTGTCGCCTTTCTAGATAATAAAACAGTAGCCGTTGTTAGTGATGAATATATAGGCGTTTATAAAGATGTTGACGCGTTTTATAATGATGAGGGTAACAATTGTTTAATGGGTGCATGGTTATGAATATAATTATAAACACAATAATAATCTTTAGCTTTACCGTCTTAACAGTTTACGCCTTAACGTGGTATCAAATGTTAATGTAAACAATCAGACCAACAAACAATCAAGCCACTGTAACAGGTGGTTTTTTAACGCTTGGTGAAAGGTGAATGTTTAGGCAGCCAAACCAGGTAAGCAATGTTATAACACTGATAAAACAATAGCAATGTATTGATAATGCTGCAAGGCGTGAAGATCTAAATGAATACAGCTAATGAGTTAATTGTTTAATACCCTATGAGATAGTTATTACCACAATAGGGCAGATATTGACAATCCATCGCCTATATTTCCCACATTAACACCGTTTTACCTATAAAAGCATCTATATTTTCCCACTTTAGCTATAAAGGTACAGGGGGAGGCTCAATTGATGATGCAAAGTAATTGTTACACTACCCAAATCACAAGAAATGAACTTTCAAGTCATTGCTAAAAGCAACTCCTACCCAAAGCACAAGAAAGCAAATTTCAAAAAAAAGGAAGATCCTGAATGGGGCAAACCATCAGTAGTATGATGAATAGTAACTTATAGAAAGCTAGTTTACTAGCGACTGTTTGGTAGAACAGCGCCCATCTGGATAACTCTGTATGGTCGAATACTAGGGTATGTATCTACTATATAAGGTAGTTAGATGAATACACCGTAGATGTCTAAAGAGTTAGGAAGATTTTAGCTGATAGAATCTATACTGTCAAGTCCTAATATTGTACTAATAATCTTGTATGTATTATTAAAGTAATATATACTGTTCAAAACTTTAACCTCTACTGGAGATAATTAAATGCCTGCCTATAAAGACTCAAGACCTGTTAAAAACCCTAATAAATCTAAGACTGGTAAAAGGATGGGTAATCCTGCACTTGTTAAGGGTGTTGTACTAAACCCTAAAGGGAGACCTAAAGGATCGTTAAATAAGAATACGTTATTAGCTAGAGCTATGATGTCTGATAGAGGTGTTGAGGTTGTTCAGAAGGTTATTGATATGGCAATGGATGGTGATGTTCATTGTTTGAAGATGTGTATTGATCGTATCTTACCTGTTCATAAAGCTGTTG
>Ga0209250_1000405_pt1 | contig 20368 bp, 19 predicted proteins | sample SaaInlV_200m_DNA_FD_184663 | JGI IMG/M metagenome (GOLD analysis project Ga0209250, IMG submission 184663) | Marine microbial communities from expanding oxygen minimum zones in the Saanich Inlet - Saanich Inlet SI072_LV_165m_DNA (SPAdes) (version 2) | ecosystem: Environmental > Aquatic > Marine... | reverse complement strand
ACATCACTCACTCCGTCACCATAAGTAAGACAAAAAGCTTCATCATCTTTTATATACTGCTCTATGCGTCTTATTCTGCCACCAGTCATAGTGTTTTCACCAGTATCAACCAATGTAACTGTCCATGGTTCAGAGCGCTCATGATGAACTTTCATTTGATTTTTTTTCATACAAAAAGTTACATCAGACATATGTAAAAAATAATTAGAAAAATACTCTTTTATTACATACCCTTTATAACCACAGCAAATAACAAAATCTGTTATGCCGTGAGCAGAATACATCTTCATAATATGCCAAAGAATTGGCTTATGACCAATTCTAATCATTGGCTTTGGAATATTATCAGTTTCCTCGCTGATTCGAGTACCAAATCCACCTGCTAAAATAACAGCTTTCACAGTCTTGATTTGTTGGGGCACTATATAATATACAGTTTACTCAAAAACTAACCTAGCATTAAAACAATGTTAGATTTTTAAAATTTAGTTATAGTAGGCTCATGGCAACAAGCAAACAATTTGAATAATAGCACAATAAATCAATATATAGATATGAGCACTATCTTACATAAATCTATTTCTTTCAGATTGACTAATTCTCGATAAAAAACGCATCTCATTATCTAGTTTTTAACATTTCTACTACATCATCATATATAGATTTATCCTCAAGCAGGTCTTGAATAATTTCCATTTCTGATGGCCATAATAGTGCTCTTTTATTAATTGGATAAACAGACTCCGAGGCATCCCAACGAGTATCCCACAAAGTAATGGGTATCAGGCCCATATTAAGTGCCTCACACAAAGCTGTACTAGCCCAACTAATAACAAAATTAGGTTTTAATTTGTTAATAATAGACGCCCCGTCAGATCCATCAACATATTTAAAATTAGAGAGGTCAAATATTTCATCCCAATTATATGGCTGTAGATTATATTCTTTAGAAAACTTTTTGGAAGCTTTGGCTAATGGGTGGACTTTAATATATACATCGCAATCAAAGGTTTTAAATAATTTAGTGAGACTTGAAAAACTCTCTGAGAATACACTCCAGTCAATTTTATGGCTTCCAATAGCAGGCATAAAGAAAATAGCAATATTTTTATGACTTTCTGCTGTCATCATTGGATAAATTAGTACTTTAGATTTTATTCCAGTATCTATCAAGTACTTTCTTTCATCATAACTATAAACATAAACTGAATCATATTCTGGATAAGTACTTAAATTAATTTTTTCCATCAAGCCGTGGTAAATATTAATCGTTTTAAATTCGGATAATATTGCCGCATGAGAAGGAAGTATCGCTCCAACTGAATAAACTGTACAACCTGGATGCTTCTCCTTAAGTTGTTGAAAAAACGAAATTAAATACGTAAAAACTGAAATATTTGCCGTATTACCATACAAAATACCTATAATTTCGTCTGGAAATTTCATTGTTAAAACAGATTTGTAATCAGCAATGGCTTTGGCTAGGTTTCTTAAAAGGATAAAAATACTCAACTTCTCATATTTCATATAATCAGTCCGACTAAATGCATAAATTAAATACATTTCGTTAGTATTGATCTGAAAAACTTTTTGAATATTATTGGTATCATATCCACGACCTGAATTCAGAATTAGAGAGGTTATCGTTTTTTGATTTTTATTGCCGCTAACAAAAAACTGTTTTAAATAATAGAAAATAACTCTAATAAATGGCATTACGTAAATCAATAAAATCCAAGAAACTTTCGTTTGATTTGTTTTAATATAGCCCTCTAAGGGATGATTACTGTTTATTTTTATAAGTATTTTTTTAATTCTATCATCATTTATAACCCATTTCAGAGTAGAAGGCACGTTTGGCATATCGAAAATCTTAACTTGAAGTTCTTGATTATCACTCATATACTTAACATCTACCGAAAATTATATTTCCTAAGCTATGTAACATAGGATGCTTATATTTTGACTAATTGAGGCATGGTGTTTTGCATTATATCCATATGTCAGAAAATGATGCAGCTCCATATGCTAATATCAATGCTGTAATAAGTAAATGATATTTATTATTAGAGATGCCTTTTGCTAGTGTATTTCCAATCAAAAAATAGACTAATAATGCAATAAGAGCAAACCAAATATTAAAATACTGAAAGCCTCTTTGACTTATAAACATCAAAACAATCAATTGAGATGCGCTAAATATTAGATAAACATATGCTATATTCGTTCGAATGGTGTCCTTCTCATTGTAAGTTGTTGACATCAATACAGATAATAATCCTCCTCCCATATTTGATATGCCATGTACCATGCCCATAACCGAATAATATAAATTAATATTTTTGTTGATGATAATTTTTATAAATCTTTTTAGAGTACTAGAAAGTCTCATCACGCCGATAAATAACAAGACAGCGCCCACTATCTTTCCAATATCAACTAAATTATCGTTCATAATAATAAAGGCCAGAGAGACCATGAGTGTAGGTACAGTAAAAAAATAAACTTCCCTTTTAGAATTAACAAGATTGTAATTGGAAATAACTTGTACAAAAGATATTAGAATTGAAGCAGGCAAAAGAATCCATAAAGTTGTTTCGTATGAGTAGCCATAAAGCAATAACGTTGGAGTCCCAAAAAGTAGTAACCCAACCCCAAATATCGACTGAACTATACTGAATAAAACAAGGATAAGAACTATAAAATATGTATCTAAAATTTCTGGCATAGCCAATTATTATTTTTTATTGATGTAAATAAATATATTTTGGAATTGAGATTGGGTTTGAGTTAACTTAAGTCTATTTATAATTAATAGCACAATCTACATAATTAAACAGTTTTTCTCTAGATTCGTCTAGAGAGGAGTTAACTCCAGTACCAATAACAATATCTGCATTAAGAGGAGTCTCATATGGATTGCGTTCTGAGTAACCTATTAAGTCAGTAATTTCACCTCTATCTGCAGAGGCATATAAACCTTTGGTATCCCTTAATTTTAATGATTCGATATCTGAATCCAGATAAATTAAATGAAAAATCGGAGACAAAACTCTTCTCACCTCTTTTCTGATACTATCATAAGGACTAATTACAGGAACAATTACTATGTCAAAAGTACTACAAATATCAAGACATATGCCTGCAATACGTAAATTATTCGTTTTTACATCTTCATACCCAAAGCCAAGTTTACTTTTATCGTCATTCCTTATAACATCTCCGTCTATAATTCTAACAGATAAGCCACAATTTTCATATCTTTCCTTGACATCGTTGGCAAGTGTTGTTTTGCCCGAACCAGACATGCCAGTTAACCAAAAAATATTTGGATTTTTAATAGTATCCATTTATACAACTTTTATTAAAAGCATATAATAAATTAGTCGAAAATTATATCTTTCGATGATGACTCTGGAGTCCAGCGGTCTAGTTGTTTAATTAATGATTGAATCATCTTTACTGCTTCAATTGGATACTTTCCAATTGCAGTTTCTGCAGCTAAAACTAAACCATCAGCACCCATCAATAAAGTACTGACAACATCATTAACTTCTGCTCTAGTGGGTGTATCTACATTAATCATAGATTCTAATAAGTTAGTCGCTACAAAAACCGGAACATGTTTCGACCGAGCATTAGAAATAATGCGTCTTTGGATAAATGGTATCTTTTCAATAACCACTTCTCGAGATAAGTCGCCTCTATCGATAAGTATCTGGTCAACTAATGGCAGTATTTGATCCAAATTTAGCACACCCTTTATACTTTCTATCTTTGATATAAGATTGGCTTCTTTCCCTATTATTTTGCGAACTAATTTTACATCATCTGCTGAATTAGTAAAAGAAAGAGAGTAATTTAGAATCCCCATCTTTTTCCCTATATTGAATGCTTGAATATCTTTTTCTGTTACCGGATCAAGGTCAACTTCTTTATTGACACTCACAGCTTTATTACTCCCAACAGTCCCTCCTGAAACAACCTCCGCCACAAGACAATTATTTTCTTTTCGAATTACCCTTAACTCAACAGAATTAAAATCTACATATATTAAATCTCCAACATCTAACTGTTGATATACGTTACTTGGTGTAAATGATATATTTTCACTATCGCCTATTGTATTACTCTTATGAATATTAACATGATCACCTTTTGTAAAAACCACAGACTCATTAATCATGTCTTGATTTCTAATTTGAGCCCCTTCACTATCTAGGCATATTGGAACAGATGACCACAATTTTATAGATTCTATTATATTTTTTAAGTCATTGATTTTCGTATGTGATAGGTTAATACGTAAGAGATTTACTCCATTTAACTCCATCAATTGAATTACCTCTTTGTTTAATGATGATGGGCCGATTGTTGCTAATAATTTCTTATTCATGATTGCATTTTGACTTTAACTTAATTTGTTTAATTTTCATTGCTAAAACTATTATATTTATCTTCACGTCTCTTCAATTTATCAAATAACGCCGGGTTTTGCATTTTATTCCTTAATATCTCACCTTTTTTTTTCCTGTCTGATTTAAAATTAAACACTCTGGTTTCCTTTTCTATTATTTTCGAAATATTTGGGTGACAATCTCTGTTTAAAAAAACTGAAATATCATCAATAACCGTGTATGGGTTTATCATTAGATTTTCGTAATATATAGACAATATATTTTTGTGTTTTTTCATATGGATTTCTTCTTTGTTCGTCAAGTGAATTACACTATTCACAACTCTTTCACATTCATTCATTTCTTCGTATTTATCTTTCCAATTTTTTGCATAAATTGGCACCGAAGCCTTATTTCCTTCTAGAACTGGAATAAATGCAAGAGGGTCTGTACCAAATCTCTCACCCCATCCTCTCATATACCATGAATATGCTATATCTATTGGGTTCCTTCGAATTAAGATAATTTTTGAATTTGGCGCCGTTTTTTTGATTATATTAAAATGTTGCGTACACTCATGCACCATAAAAGTAGAATACCTGTTATCTTGTAGAATTTTATTTATTCCATCTAAACCTTCATTTATATTCAATCTTTTTAGATATACATCTGGCTCAGGTGAATTAAATATAGAACTTGAGTCACTTTTTCTTGTGTTTAAATTTCTACCTAATGAATAATCATAAACACTCATATTCAAATATACCGATAATAGTGCTGATGCATCCTTTTCTTGTATTACCCCTTCACCGCCAAGTTGAATTATATGCTCAATAACTGGATTATATATAAAATAATCTACATTAAGAAAACCGCCAATAATTTTCCCTAGGAAGAATTTTCCTGCTCTGCCCAAACCATCCAAAAATAGAATATTCTCGTTTAATAGTTCGTATCTAGATAAAGTCATATTATATTAAATTGCTATTCATATCTTTAACGATGCAATTACCATATTGTCCAACCGCCATCTACTAACAAATTTTGTCCAGTTACGTACTGAGAAAGGTCACTCGCCAAATAAGCTATTACTCCTTTAAAGTCTTCTTCTGTTGCCATTCTGCCTAGAGGTGTTCGAGCATTATAACGTTGGATAAATTCCTTCGGCTGATTTCTAAGAACTCCTCCAGGTGATATAGCGTTAACTCTAATATCGGGTGCTAATGTTGTTGCCAGCCAACGTGTCAATTGGATAAGTCCACCCTTTGAAACTGCATATGCTGCTGGATTACCCATATCAGTACCATCATATAATGAATAATCTGGTCCGTTAATTGCATAAATAGAAGCAATATTTACAATTGAAGACTTTTTACTTTTTCTTAGTAATGGCGCACATCCTTGAGATAGATGAAATGCTGATGTAAGGTTTACCTCCATAGCGCGTCGCCAAGTTTCTATACTTTGATTTTCAAAATCAGTAACCCACCCTTCCAGGCCAGAGGTACCAACAAAAGCTGCATTATTAATTAAAATATCTAAACCTTGCTCATCTTTATTAATCATATTTATTAAAGCTATTCTTGCATCTTCATTTTCTAAATCACAATCTATACATTCAATTTCAACATTCCAATTATCTAATATCTTTTGTTTTATAGACTCATAATCAGATCCAGGTCGGTCAACTAATAACAAACTCCCTCCTAGTTCAGCGATTGTTACTGCCATTTCTTGACCAATACCACCTGTAGCACCTGTTATTAATGCACGCCTTCCATGCAAGCTCATTAAATCTGCAATTTTTTTCATTGGAAATTATTTTTATTTAACTTAGACATTCTGCAATTTTAAAATCTATCATATTATCAATATCAACCGCCCTTTCTCTGGGGATTACAACATTTTTTACTCTACCCTCAAAAATTCCATTAAACTCTTTAATAAAATTAGTGTCTACTACATAAGCAACTGTTGCCATGTCAAAAACTTCAGGAGCGTCTTGTCGTCTTGTAATTCCTTTATCTGACTGAATTACAAGAGATGAGTAGCCTTTACTATCATTCGATGTCATATTAAAGTAAGGATTTCTGTTTGATTCACTCACTGTAATTACAGAATCAGTCCCACCTTTTTCGAACAAATCAATACATTTATTGACATCCCTTATAGTTCTGAGTGGAGCAGTTACTGGAAGCACCACAAGAGCATCTATTTTTTCACTCTGTTGATTTTCCAAATAATTAATAGAGTGCCTCCATACTGACCACTCAGGGCTATTATCTAGCGCCAGATTTTCTGGTCGAATAAAAGGAACCTCGGCACCATACTCTAATGCTATCTTTGCAATTTCCTCTGAATCAGTGGACACAATAACACGGGAAACCCTATCTATTTGTTTTGCAATCTTGATTGACCATCCAATCAATGGTATTCCATTTAATTGCTTGATGTTCTTGCCTGGAAGACCTTTGGATCCGCCTCTTGCGCAAATAAGTATTATATATTTCATTTTTGACAAAAAATAATTGAATTGTCACCGCTAGACTTCTTGATGCTTTCAACAATATTAACCGCTTGTAAGCCATCTTCTCCTGTGATACTTGGCCTTATATTAGCCTCTACCGACAAGAAGAATGATTTGATTTCTTCAATGTATGTAAAGCTTCTATCAGGACTAGATAAAAACAATATTTCCCAGCGTTTGCTAGATTTTTCAAAGAACTTCACCTGCCCCTTTATTCCGTCCCATAATAGTGTACCCTTTTCTCCAATTGCAAAGCATTTTCGTGTTGTATCATGGCGTATAAAATCAATATTCAATGATGCTGTTAATGCGTTTCCGTTAATCTCTTCAAATCCTAAAACCACATAAGCACTATCTTCAACATCAATCTCCAAATCACTTTGTTTTGAAACATGTGATTTTACCCAGTCAACTCTACCAAAAATCCATGATAGATAATCAATTTCATGACTCAATTCTAACAGCGCCCCGCCACCCAAACTTTTTTGTGCTGACACACCTTTTCTATAATCTACTTCTGGCCTCCAGCTAGGTAGATATTGTCCAATTTCCGACCTAACAGAATATATTTTTCCAATTTTTCTAGAATGTATTTGTTGTTTAAATTCTATTAATGATGGTAAAAATCTTAGGTTATACCCAGTCATAAGTATTACTTTATTTTGATAGCAAATATCTATCAACTCTTGAACGCCTTTGGATGAGTCTGAAATTGGCTTTTCAATTAGCAAATTAATACTCTTGCTAGCTAATTTTTTGGCAACTTCAATATGTTTTGTGGCTGGATTAGAAATTATTGCAGCTTGTGGATTTAACTCAATTGCCTCATTTACTGATGTAACACATTTATACAAACCTAGTGCTTTAATATCGCCATCATTACATTGCTTATGTCGTAACACAATTATATTGATATTTGGAAAAAGTGATCGAATAATTCCCGCGTGCCTCCTACCAATACTACCAAGGCCAACAATCAAAACTGTTTTAATAAGGCAATCCACTTTTTATTCTACTAAGTAAATACAGTAGTAACTTCTCGGTTTGCTTTTTCATATTCATCTATTCGACCAATATCTAACCAATACTCATGAATTAGGAAAGGACAAACCCCGTCACTACTTAATTCTTTCTCTAAAAAATCTGTCATATCTAGATAGGATTTTCCATCTACTTTATTAATCAAATTTCTACTTAAAACATAAATGCCTGCATTGACAAAAAATTTATGCACTGGCTTTTCTTTTATCTTCTTAATTTTATAATTATCAATTTCTACTACACCATAAGGCACCTGAAAATCATATTCTCGTACACACATTGTTGCTTCGCAATTATGATTACCATGAAAATCTAACAAATGCCGAAAATCAACCTTGGTTAAAAGATCTCCATTCATCACTATCATTGGCAAATCTGGAAGATTGTTAGGCAACAATCCTAAGGAACCAGCTGTCCCTAATGGTGTATCTTCATGAAGATACTTAATGCTTATATTATGCAGTTCACCATTTTTAAAATAATCTCTAATTTGCTCAGATTTAAAGTGGGTAGAAATATAAAAATTATGAAAGCCATAATTAATAAATTGCTCAATAATCGTTTCTAAAATTGGCTTTACACCAACCTTTAGTAGTGGCTTTGGCGTATTTTTGGTTAAAGGATGTAATCTGGTGCCAAAACCACCCGCCATCAGAAAAACAGGATTGTCATATTTCGGTTTTTCAACCAGGTTTTGCAAAGTTTCCAACCCGCAAAGAATTCCATCTTTGTCAATAATTGGCATATGCAAAAAACCCTGACTAGACATTAAGGCTAATATCTCTTTATTACCAACCTTATTATCTACAGCTATTGGATTACTATTCATTATCAAACTAACAGAGCTTTTCATAGTTAATTGGGTAATTAATGCACGTCTAATATCACCATCAGTAACTGTTCCCAATAACTTACCGTGTCTATCAGAAACAAGTGCAATTCTACATCCACCTTCATGTAGCACTTTAATAGTATGTTCTAATGAGTCATCAGGAGCTAATAAAACTCTTCGCCAATCAAACATTAACTCTGCTCCAAATAGGGTTTTTTAATTCCCAGTTACTATTAACTTTATGCCATAGGTGTGGAGACCTGAACTTTTCAATTGCATCATGATATTGTTGCATAGTAATATCCATATAATTACAACAATCCTGAATATATTGTTGTGGAAATTCTCCATCAAATCTTTTAATCAATGCAACTCCCTCTTCCCTTGTAATGTCGCCATTTCTAATTTCTTGTGCAGAATCATATGTTGCTCTACCAATACCAAATTTAATTGTTGTTGTATGATAATGTAGCCAATCAATTTTATCATCCAAAGAGCTGTACTTACTAAAACTCCCTTCCGTCCTATGATCATTCGGCATAAAGTTGCTATTCTCAACTGAATAGTAATAAACATCCTGAGGGTGCCATTTAATGTAATAACCCAAATAATGAACTTCAGTTCCTGTCTTTTCCACTTCATATGGGCTTACTGGAAAATAAGCTTCAAGATCAGATAATTTAAATCCAAAATCATCAATTAAATCCTTTGCAGGAATGCCACCCAAAACCAAATCTTGTATATTAATTTCTGCACTATAATATTTTGGATCTCTAGTAGGCTTCTCATTATCCTCAATAGCATTGCCATATTCAGCCTCATTCTCCCCAAAGATAACTAAAGGAATATCCAGTAAAACTGACAACCTAGGTGCAAGATTTTTCTGACCCAGAATAAAAGGTTGAAATGGATGTCCTAGATTTAAAAAAGCATTCTTTGTCAAAAACCGATGTAGTTTTTTATTTTGGTTATAGGTGTAATTAGCAAAACCAGCATCTAGCCAGGCATCAAAATTCCTTCTACCAATATCAGTGTACAAAGCTGGAGGCCAAGTAATTAATATAGGGCTCATGTTGTACTTATGCTTCAAAATATGGGCAGCCTGAACGCTGTCTTTTCCACCACTACCTGGCACCACAACATCATATCGGCCATCATTACGTCGAAATCGATTACACAACTCTTCAAGTTCTGCATGTCTATCATCCCAATTGATAGACTTCTTCATTTCAGCATATCGACATGCGTCACAAATTCCATCCTCACCAAAAGCTAAAGTCTTCTTCTTCTCTTTATCTGTCTGCTTAAACTCGATAGTTGAAGATGGCCTTTGATTATTCATAGTACATTTTTTGCAAAACTTCACTTCAAGCGGAAGACCATATTTTCCAGTTAACTTTTTCATTTGATACGCTCTTTATAATTTAATGAAGTTTGACAATAGCCTTATACCGGCTTCTCGACTTTTCTCTGGATGAAACTGAACCCCGTAAAGATTTTCCTTATGTATTGCGGAAACAAAACTATGGTTATTATATTTTGTTAATGCAGCAATATCAGTATAGTTAACCATCTCATACGAGTGCATAAAATAAAACTCTTCATTTTCTACACCGTCTAACAAAATATTAGGAGTTTTTATGTTTATCCTGTTAAAACCCATATGTGGTATCTTTCCATCACACAAGATTGGTTTTACCTCTGCCTCTATTAAGCCTAAACCTTTAGCTTTTCCAAATTCAAACCCCAAGTCTGCCATTATTTGCATACCAAGGCATATACCCAATATCGGCTTGTCAAATTCTTGTATTGATTCAATAAAGTTATCACTTTCTAATTCTTGCATGGCATCTTTAAAACTACCCACACCAGGAATTACAAGTTTATCAACTAAGTTAAAATCTGATGGCTTATTGATAACCAGTGTCTTGCCGTCAGCACGCTCAATAGCCTTCTTAACACTATGAATATTGCCAGCAATGCCATAGTTTACGATTCCAATTACGTCACTCACTGTGACACCGCCATATCATTATTTAGATATTCTTTAATCTCTAGAATGGTTGCTTGCTCATAATGCAATAAACTTGCTATTACCACACCGCTAGGGCTTGCTACTTCAATTAATGTTTTAATATCTTCTAAAGAGCCTGCACCACTAGACACAACGACAGGAATATTTACCAAATCCACAATTTTTGATGCCAGCTCAATATCAAAACCTCTACGCCTACCATCCATATCTACAGATTGTAATAAAATCTCTCCTGCTCCTCGTTGCTCCACCTCACTCACCCAATCTGATACACTCTTTTGACTTTGAATGCGACCACAGTCAGTATAGCACTCCCAGTAATCTTTCCATTTTTTTGCCTCTATATTAACCACAACCGCCTGACTTCCAAATATTTTTGCTGCTTGGTCAATAATATTCGGATTTTCCTGAATCGCATATGTATTAATAACAATCTTATCTGCCCCCATATGGAACATTTTAGAAAAATCATCAATACTCTTAACACCACCTCCAGCAGCAAACGGGATAAATAATTTATTTGCTACTTTCTCGATTTCATTAAATAATATTTCACGCTGATACAAGGAAGAAACTATATCAATATAAAATAACTCGTCAGCACCTTGATCATAATACTTCTTAGCCATTTCTGATGGATCTCCCATCTTTCTAAGACCTTCAAAGTGGACTGGCTTAACCACATGAGGTGGCTTCACATCCAACTTTGCAATTACTCTAACAGTCATTTATCCTACTTCCTTAATAAGCATAAAACTCTCGGCATACTCGCAGCCAGCTGTCGCCCCCCCTATAAGTTGCTAATGCTTTTATGTTTCTCTCACTTCTAGGAAAAGGATGGCTACCCATTTCTCCTTCATACATTTTCATTGCCTCAATCTTTTTATTCATATAATCACTGATATCAACAAACACATTTGGTATGAAGCTATCCTCTTTAGTACTTAAAGAAAACTCAGTTTCACTTAAGGTCTCCATCATATAAATTTTGTTAATAAATGGATATCGAAAAGATTTTGTGCAGCTATATGCAGCATCAAATACATGCTTATGATCACTATGAATATCACCTTTGAATGGAAGATAAATGATATTTGGCTTGACTTTCTTAATAACAGACGAGATTTTTCCAATCAAGCTATTCATACTATACTCATCAATTTTTGTAGTTGATAATCCAAGTTTACTAACTGAATCAAAATTAAATATCTTTTTAACTTTATCAATTTCGTTTTTTCTTCTTTCGATAGCATACTTATCAAAGCCTTCTGACTCTTTTATATCCGTTACAATAAGCCAGTGAACTTCATCATTATCAGATTTATACTTTAACAACGTACCACCACAGCCAAGCGTTTCATCATCTGGATGCACAGCTACAACTAAAACCCTATTCATAAATATTCTCCAACTTTTGGCAGTATTTTAAAATCATGGCCTATTACTTCCACCGCACCATCATATGATTTTACAATAAAGCTTTTGTTGTTAGCGTTTAACACACTTCCTGGTTCAATATTTTCCTTAACAACATCAACCTCTTTAACTTTCCATATAGAAATATTTTTTCCTCTATATTTTATATGCGCTCCAACATATGGTTTAGTTAAAGCTCTTGTTAAATTATATATAGCCCTACTACTCATACGAAAATCAATCAATCCATCTATTTCATTTCGTTTTCTCCATGAGTTAGAACGCAGACCATCCTGTTTAACTTTTGAATATTTTCCTTGCTTAAGCCTGGGAATAAAGTCTTCTATTTGACAAAGTGCTATATCGTTAACTTTATCATAGATACTTCGTGCATCATCTTGGTAAGAAATTTCAAAATCAACTTGGGATAATATATCACCAGTATCTGCGCCTTCATCCATAAAGAAAAAAGTAGATGCACTTTCTTCTAACCCAAGGGCAAGTGCCCATATTAATGGATGCCTTCCTCTATTCATTGGTAATTTTGTAGGATGGTATCCAACCACCCCCATTGGGGCAATATTTAAAATTTCTTTTTTTATTAATGATGACCAGCCAAAACAAAAAATCACATCTGGGTTTAAATCTTTAATCCATTTAATACTATCAAGTGAATTAATATCATCTACATATAAACAAGGAATTCCATTAGAAATGCACAATGATTTTAAATCTACAAAATCACTATTAAAAGATGAAGACTCTTTAGTAATAACTCCAACCAAATTTACATTCAAACCTATTAGCTTTTCAAGGGATCGCAATGAAAATTCAACAGTGCCAATAAATACAGCTCTCATTGGGAAAAACCCTTAAAGTCATAAAAAGACTTCTTGACAATACCGTCTAAACTGATATCTTTTATAATTCTTACAATTTCTTCACTTGCCCCATCCTTTCCATAAGGGTTCTCAACTTTACCCACAGCACTCTGAAACTGCTTTGAATATAATTCATTAAATGCCTTTCCAATACTATCTTTACTCGGCAAACAACTAATCACACTATCTGCCTTAATACGTCCTTTTTGTCTGTCACCTATATCAATAGTTGCAATTTTAAAGCTTGGAGCTTCAAGCAAACCACTTGAACTATTGCCCACAACAGCATCCATAAATTGCAAAGCACTAAGATAATTCAACTGTCCCATTGATACAAAGGCAATAGTATTATCATGCTTAGCAACATAAGCATCTATCATACTATTTATAATCCTGCCATCAGTATCACTATTAGCTTTTGTAAATATTATTTTTGTATTTTTTAGCTCACTAATAGAATCTAATAACTCTTGAAACTGAGTTTCTGATGTGGAGTTTTCAAGGGTAACCGGATGAAATGTAACCAATAAATTTTTCTCACCAAGTTCAAAGTCAATGGCTTTTTCAAAATCAGATTTAGTCAATAATTTTAATTTATTAATATTGTCAATCCCCAAACCACCAACATTAAAAACCCTATCTGGCTGCTCTCCTAATTGAATAACTCTATTTCTATACTCATTGGTGGCAGTAAAGTGTAAATGACTCATTTTAGTTATTGAATGCCTAATTGGCTCATCTATTAAACCTTCTGTAGCCTCACCGCCATGTAGGTGTGCCACTGGTATCTTTGCAATCATTGCCACACTCACCGCTGAGAAGATTTCAAAACGATCCCCTAAAACTACAAGTAAATCTGGCTGTAATTCGTTAAATGCATCAGAAAATCCAATCATTCCTAAACCCATAGATTTACTAATTGCCAACTCAGTATCGGATGAAAGCGATATATCTACTTTTTTATCAATAGTAAAACCATCTTTTTCAATCTGTTGATAGGTATTACCAAACTCTTCAGATAAATGCATACCAGTTGCAATAATTTGTAACTCTAAATCTTTATCGGTATCAATTTCTTTCATCAGCCAATAAAGCAACCCATATTCTGCCCTTGTACCAGTAACAACGCAGATTTTTCTTTTGGTCATATTAACTCATCTGTATTGTAGTCTTTAGAGGCAACTGTCCCTATAATTTCATCCCATTTCATTGGGTTAATCCCATTCCCAGGTCTTTTAACTGTAATGTTTTTGTCGGTTAGTAAATCACCTTCTTTAATATCCTGGTTAGCAACTATAGATTTTCTAACAATATTAATATTTACACTCTCACTTGGTGATGGTTTCTTCTCACTGCTGCCTAGTGCTTTTTCAATATTTCTAATTGAGTTCACCATATTTTTTAACTCTTCCGGCTCTAATGATGCTTTGTGATCTGGCCCTTCCATTGTTTTGTCCAGCGTAAAATGTTTTTCTATACATGCAGCACCCATTGCAACAGCAGCAATATCCACTTCTACACCCAGAGTATGGTCGCTATAGCCAATAGCAACACCAAACTCTTTTTGTATTGTGAGCATTGCATTCAGATTTACATCTTCCATTGGTGTTGGGTACATTGTATTTGCATGTAATACTGTAATATTATCTTTAGATGTACCTGCATTAATCAAGATATTCAATGCATCTTCAACTTCCCCAAGATTTGACATTCCTGTAGATAATACAATCTGCTTACCTAATGATCCAATATGTCTCAAATAAGGTAGATTGGTAATTTCACCACTAGGTATTTTAAAAATTTGTAACCCTAAATTATTTAACATGTCAATTGAGTCATGATCAAACGGTGTAGAAAGAAACATGATATTCTTTTCTTGGCAATAAGCAATCAATTCTTTATGCACATCAGCATCAAGCTCAAGTTTTTTTATCATATCAAATTGAGATTCTGATTCATCAGTAGTATGTTTTTGATAATCAGCCTTCTGTGCATCTTTAGACACTAAATTCTCAGTTTTAAAGGTCTGAAACTTTACTGCATCCACACCTGAATCAACCGCTACATCAATTAACTGCTTTGCAAGATGCGCTGATCCATTATGGTTAACGCCAGCCTCTGCAATAATAAATACACTCATATCACTAAACTTCCAGCCTTAACAAAACTATTTTCTTCTATTGTAATTGATTCTTTAGTTGTTGCGCCACTACCAATAAAGCATCCAGTTTTTACTACAACTCCGCCATTAATGGTTGCATTTGTAGAAATATGGCAATGTTTGGATATTGAGCAATCATGCTCAATCAGTGCTTTCGAATTTATAATGCAATTATCTCCTATTGATGCACTTGCATTAACTATTGCATTGTGCATTACAACAGTGCCACTCCCAATAGATGAATATTTGGATATATAAGCATTTGGAGAAATGACATTAGGCAATATAAATCCTGCTTTGATAGCCAAATCAAATAGTTTTATTCTAAGCATTGGTGATCCGATCTGACCAACCGTTATTAAAGCATATTGATATTTCTTTGACAAATCGCCTAAATCAGCATCATTACCAATAACTGAATACCCTAGAATATTAGAACCTAATAGTTCTGGTTTACCCACTATTCCTGCAATTTTAAATCGATCTTCTTGCTCAATAACATCAATTACTGATTTACAATGGCCTCCGCCACCAATTAAGATGATTTCAATTCATAATATTACACTACTAGGTATATTAACAACTCGTTCTTCCAGCCACTCTGAATTTGTTAAATCACCACACTGTGCATGATTATACATTGGCAATTTGTTCATTAATTTCCAAATTGGACGAGTCATAATATTTTGTGAATTAGTCTCATCTAAAAATTCATCTCGTTGCTGCCTATCCTCAAGAATGATAGAATTTATCCAATAGTTTGACTTGCTATCTATTGGCTCTTTAACAAAAACATAATCAGTCCCATTAAAGAAATCCTTATATATTCCCGCTAATTTATGCTTGCTATTTATAAAACTATCTAAATTTTCTAGTTGTGCAACCAATAAGGCAGCGTTCAAGTTTGGCATACGATAATTATAGCCAACCATGTCGTGGTCAAAGTTCCACTTGTGTGGTGTTTTAGCTGTTGTAGTTAAATGCTTAGCTTTTTTTGCAAGCTCCTTGTCATTGGTAATAATACATCCACCACCACCAGAAGTTATTATTTTATTGCCATTAAAACTTATTACTCCTATTTGTCCATAGGTACCAGTATGTTTATTTTTATACATACTACCTAAACTCTCGGCTGCATCCTCAATTAAGAATATATGGTATTTATCACAAATATCTTTAATCTCATCTATCCTGCACGGATGGCCAAAGGTGTGCATAGGTACACAAGCTTTAACTACTTTACCTGTGCTATTATTTATACACTGTTGATTTATAATTGACGTATTATTCTCAAGAAAATCTTTTAATGCAGATGGGGATAAGCCCATAGTTTCTTTATCAACATCTATAAAAATAGGGTTAGCGCCACAATAACTAATAGCATTACAAGTAGCCACAAATGTAAGTGGCTGAGTAATTACCTCATCACTCTGCCCTACATTTGCCAGTAGTAACGATGCATGTAATGCAGAAGTGCCATTACTAGTTGCAATGGCATATTTTGCACCAGTATAGTTTGCAATTTTTTTTTCAAATTCATCTACAAACTTACCAACTGATGAAACGAATGTTGAATCAATACATTCATTTAAATATTTTTTTTCATTGCCAACAAACCTTGGCTCGTGCAAAGGTATGGGCTTACCACCTGGATACATATTTTTAATGAAATGTATTACATTGTTAAACATTGTATATTTCTGACTTATAATTTCTAAGATTGTGTGGTTGAGTAATCCAGTCAATGGTTTTTTGCAACCCTTGTCGAATGCCTACTTCTGGCTTAAATCCAGTTAATTTTTCTATCTTAGAATTGTCGCACCAAAGCCTAAATACTTCAGATTTTCTTGGCCTCATACGCTCATTATCAACTATGAACTCAACATTACTATTCATTAATTCTTTAATTAAATTTAGAGTATCACCTACGCTAATTTCAGAATTAGATCCTATGTTGACCGTTTGCCCTATTGACTCGTCACACTCTGCAAGATCAATAAATCCTCGACACGTATCATCTACATAGTTAAAATCTCTCGTTGGAGTTGTATCACCTAATTTAATTTTTTTTTCTCCATTAGCAATCTGTGTAATTATTGTAGGAATAACGGCCCTGGCAGATTGTCTAGGACCATATGTGTTGAATGGCCTTGCAATAGTTACAGGGAGATTGAAAGCATTATAAAAACTCATAGCCATTGCATCAGCTGCAATTTTTGTTGCACTATATGGAGATTGAGGTTGCATTGGGTGTTTCTCGTCAATCGGAACATATTGTGCTGTACCATACACTTCACTTGTTGAAGTATGGATTACACGTATATTTCCATTTTCTTTTGCTGCTTGGCAAATATTCAGTGTGCCTTTTATATTCGTATCAACATAACTATCTGGCGCAACATAAGAATAAGGTATGGCTATCAAAGCCGCAAGATGAAAAATAATATCTACATCTTTAGTAATAAATTTACAATAATGCGGATCCCTAATATCACCAGTTAATACTTCAACTTTATCCTTGCACTCAATATCTTCAATCCACCCCCAATTATTAAAGGAGTTGTATTGAGAAAGAGCTTTAATTTTACAATTCTCTATCGACAACATTTCGACCAAACTAGACCCTATAAAGCCATCAGCGCCAGTAACTAATACGGTTTTATTTTTTATCATTTAAATGCTTATTATTCAATAATATATACAAAACTTTTTCTTATAATTAATGTGATACAAGTATATGTACATCTATATGTACATCATTATAGTCAAGTTAATATATTGTATGATTCTCAAATGCATCACGATACCAGTTATTATCATTAATAAGCTCAGAGTGAGTACCTTGGCTTTCTATCTTGCCATTGTTAAGAACAACAATATGATCTGCAATATGCGCATTCTTCAGTTGGTGTGTTATCATGATAAGTATGAGGTTTTTATTTAGTCTAATGCGATTTAAAGCATTCCTAAACTTAACCTCTGACTCAGAGTCAAGACTACTTGAAGGCTCATCCAATATTAAAACCTTAGACTCTCCAATTATTGCTCTAGCCAAATCTAACCTTTGTCTTTGTCCACCTGACAAATTTAAAGCGCCGTCTACAATAAAAGCATCATAACCACCTTTGAGGTTTTTAATAAAATCATCAGCTCCAGATAACACTGCAGCATCATAAATCTCGCTCATTGTCACATTTTTTCTGCCATAAGAAATATGATCCTTGATAGATCCATTAAATATTTGTGGACTTTGGGGCAAATATGAAATAACATCTCTCAAACTACTTAATTTACAATCCTCTATTGAGGTGTTATCAAATTCAATAATTCCTGAGTTTGGCTTTCTCAATCCAGAAATCAAATCAGTCAATGTTGATTTGCCACTTCCAGAAGGACCAACAATTGCCAACAACTGATTAGGTTTTATAGAAATATTAATAGATGAAAGTACACTCCTATTCGCGCCTTCATATTTAAAACCAACATCACTTATTTCAATTCCATTAAAAATATTAATTATTTCATTTTCACCGCCATCTATCTCTTTAAATTCATCTAATTCATGATATTTACTTAAAACATTTTCTATAGACCCTTCAACACTCTGTAGCCCTTGGTACAATCCAATAGATGTTTTCAATAATGGCATCAAACGAAATATAACAATTAAATACAGCCCAATCATTTCTATCGACATATTAAAGAATGTATAGGATAAATATATAAAAAATAAACTTAATCCTATAATAATAGGCTCAATAACAGATTTATTCTTGGCCATCAAAACAGCCGATTCATAAAAATAATTAAGTTGATTTTGTGTTAATTTTTTAAAATCTATAATTTCGTAATACTCCATATTAGATAGGCGGATAAGTTTTGAGCTCTCTATCCTTGGAGCGATAAAAGATGTTAGCTTGGTATTGTATTTAGTTATACTCCTGCCAACTATTTTACTTTGATGAAACCATCGGCTTACTACTCTAACAGTAATTAGAGATAAGGTTATAGCTATAGCTGTCATTTCCCATGATAATAGAAAAAGGATAAAAATATAACCTAATAAAATAATTATATGACCCAATAAACTTATAGGCATCATTATCCCTTTGGCAGATCTATTTGTCTCAACAACTAAAGTATTTATAAAATCACCAACAGTGTTCTTTTCTTGATAATTTATATCTGCATACAAATATCTAGAAAATAAATTGTCACGTAAAAATTTTATTGTCTTTAAATCTATTGATTTTTCATATAAAGTTTTAATATACCCAACAATTTGTTTTATTGAAAACATTAAAAACGATGATGTTAATAGCAATACTAGAGATATCTCCAGCTCAAAATATTGCGCACCATTAATAACATGCTCCCACAATTTTGATTCATTAGCCAGAGCACTAATATCACCATCTAAACGCAAGTATTGAAAAATTGGAAGAAATAAACTCAACCCTACTAGCTCTGTAACAACTCCAATAAAAGTCAATAATAACAACAACACTACAGTTGATATAGAAATATTTACAATTTCAACCCTTTCCTTCCATTTAATTATCTTATTAAAAATTATATTCATAAACTTAACTTATAGTTCAAGACAGCTCTACTCTAAGAGGTTGTTTTTAAAAAATATAGCAAAAAAAATTCTTGTAAATTTATTTTTACCATGGCGCCCTCACCCCATACTTACGTTCATCATGCGATCCTAAAAGACTAATCTTGGCAATTAATTTGTCACTCCAATCTTCACTAGTATTACAAAATAAATCAGCAAACTCTTCTATATACTCTTTACGCTTTTTATCAAGAAACCATTTGCCCATATTATTTTTATACAAAAGTATTTCGCAAGCAAGTGATTTTTCATTTGTATGAACAATGCCAACACTTTCTAATTTTCTCAAAATAACTTTCATCTGCTCTGTAAATGATAAATAACTATGAATATAAACAACTGTTGGTATTCCACAGGCTATACACTCTAGAAAACCTGTGCCGAGAGTATCCCATAAAATAATAGGCGCCTGCTCTAACAATTCAAGTGTAATACCTTTATCAATTCTATCCATAAA
>Ga0209250_1000307_pt1 | contig 25213 bp, 26 predicted proteins | sample SaaInlV_200m_DNA_FD_184663 | JGI IMG/M metagenome (GOLD analysis project Ga0209250, IMG submission 184663) | Marine microbial communities from expanding oxygen minimum zones in the Saanich Inlet - Saanich Inlet SI072_LV_165m_DNA (SPAdes) (version 2) | ecosystem: Environmental > Aquatic > Marine... | reverse complement strand
ATTGTCAATTACTCCGTAATTCATATGAGCCTTTTCGTCGTGCTATGGCTCATAATAATCTTATCGCTTCTACTCCTCGTTTTGTAATAGAAGCACTAGGAATGACTTTATTAGCTGGATTGGCATATTATTTAAGCCAACAGGCAGATGGAATGATAACAACTATTCCAATATTAGGGGCATTAGCAATGGGGGCCCAGCGTTTATTGCCAGCACTTCAGCAAATTTATAGCTCAATAAGTATTATCAACGGATCATTTCATTCACTTCAGAATGTTTTAGATTTATTGAATCAACCTTTACCTGACTATGCAAATAAGCCTCAACCTACACCTATTTCATTTGAAAAAGAAATCAGACTCAATAATATCAGTTTTCGATATATAGAAGATGCTCCTTACATATTAAAGAATGTCAATCTTTCTATAGCCAAAGGAGGTTGCATTGGTTTTATAGGTAAGACTGGTAGCGGAAAAAGTACCCTGTTAGATATTATTATGGGGCTACTTTCTCCAACTAAAGGGGCAATAATAGTCGATGGAAAAACTTTAACAATGAGCAATCTTCGGAACTGGCAGTGTAACATTGCACATGTGCCACAGGATATTTATCTTGCTGATAATACTATTGAAGAAAATATAGCCTTTGGCCAGTCTAAGGATAAAATTGATTACAAACGAGTTAAGCAAGCTGCAGAAAGGGCAAGCATTGCTAAGCTTATTGAAAGTTGGCCCAATCAATATCAAACATATATTGGAGAGAGAGGAATACGTTTATCTGGGGGGCAAAGGCAAAGAATAGGCATTGCTCGTGCCCTTTATAAACAAGCGAATGTACTTATTTTTGATGAAGCGACTAGTGCATTAGATAGTAAAACAGAAGAATCTGTAATTAAATCTATAAAAGCTTTTAGTGATGATATAACCGTTCTTATGATTGCTCATAGAGTTACCACATTAAGAGATTGTGACTATATAGTTGAGTTAGATGATGATGGCAGTGTTCGTATAGGTAGTTATGATGATTTGTGTAAGTAATTTTAATTAATAACATTAATTTATGAAAGGTAAGATACTTACAATAGATGATATAGATTTATTTGTGTTTGATTTTGATGGAGTGCTGACTGATAACCTCGTATACACAGATCAAAATGGGAATGAAATTGTGAGTTGTAGCCGTGCTGATGGTTTGGCATTTGATGTTTTACGAAAGCTAAAAAAACCAGTTTATATTTTATCAACTGAAGAAAATACTGTTGTTTCTGCTAGGGCCAAAAAATTAGGAGTTTCAGTTCTTCAGGGTGTAAAAAACAAGGAAAAATCTTTAGGAGATCTTGTTAAGAGGAAAGGTTATAAATTATCAAACATACTATATGTAGGCAATGATCTAAATGATTATAATTCTATGACGATTAGTGGGTTTTCTACATGTCCTGCAGATAGTCATCCTAAAATTAAGAAAATATCAAACTTTATATTAAAAACTAATGGTGGCAAAGGTATTGTTAGAGAGTTACTTGAAGACATATTGAGTTTGGATTTTATTGAAATACTATATAAAAAATAAAGGGAAATATATGTCAATTTTTATAGTTGCTGAAATAGGTATTAATCACAATGGCGATATGTCAATTTGTAAAGAGTTAATTGATATAGCTAGTGAGTCAGGTTGTAATGCTGTTAAGTTCCAGAAGAGAGATATTAACAAGGTTTATACTCAAGAATTTTTAGATTCACCAAGAGAAAGTCCATGGGGAGTAACACAGCGTGAACAAAAGTCCGGATTAGAATTCGGTATGGGTGAGTATAAAGAAATTGATCAATATTGTAAAGAAAAAGGGATTGAGTGGTTTGCTTCTGCATGGGATTTGAATAGCCAGAAGTTTTTACAACAGTTTAATTGTAAATATAACAAAATCGCTTCAGCAATGATAGTGTATGAAGACCTGCTTAAAATGGTTGCAAAAGAAGGGAGGCATACTTTCATATCAACAGGTATGACCACTTATGATGATATTCAGAAGGCGGTTGATATTTTTCGTGTGGCAGGCTGTCCGTTTGAATTAATGCATACTGTATCAACTTATCCTATGAAAGTTGAAAATGCAAATCTTAATATGATTAATACACTTAGAGATAAGTTTCAATGTAATGTTGGCTATAGTGGTCATGAGGTTGGATTAGCTATTTCTTATGCAGCTGCAACCTTGAATATCACTTCATTGGAACGACATATTACTTTAGATCGTGCAATGTATGGTTCTGATCAATCTGCATCTGTTGAACCTCAAGGCTTTAGGCAATTGGTCAGTTCGGTCAGGGTAATTGAGGAAGCAATGGGTGATGGTGTCAAGTATTTCATTGAGGAAGAAGAGCCTATTGCTAAAAATCTTAGACAACATCTTAATTTAAAGTAGTTCTTAGGAGTCAGCATGTTTTCAGTAGATGGCGACAATGTTATTATTACTGGTGGATCTAGAGGTATTGGTTTGGCATTAGCGGAAGGTTTTTCATCTGCTGGTGCTAATGTAATAACTCTTGATATCAACCCACCTGAAGTTGAAGGGAATTACAATTATATAAACTGTGATCTTGGTAATCAAGATCACATCCAAGTAGTTCTTGATAGAATATTTTCAGACGGATTTATTCCAAAAGTTTTGATTAATTGTGCAGCTGTTACAATACCTGCACCAAGTCATCAATATTCTGACACTGATTGGAGAAAGTCAATTTCTGTCAACCTTGATGCTGTTTTTACTTTATGCAGAGAGGTTGGCAGGATTATGATTAATTCAAGTATATCTGGAAGTATTATCAATTTTACTAGTATTGGCGTTGAGCAAGGTTTTGCCAATAATCCTGGGTATGCTGCGACAAAAGGTGCAGTCAAACAACTTACAAAGGCGCTCGCAGTGGAGTGGGGTAAACACGGTATACGGGTGAACAATATTGTTCCTGGTTATACCAATACGCCAATGAATTCAAAAAGTTGGAATAATCCATTGTTAAGAAAACAGCGTTCTGACCGTACGGTCTTCGGGAGATGGGCAGAACCAGAAGAGATGGTTGGTCCTGCTATTTTTCTTGCATCAGATGCATCGAGTTATGTCACAGGAGCTGACTTGGTTGTTGATGGCGGTTGGCTGGTTAAAGGTATGTAAGGCGATGAATGTTGTGTGTAAGAATACCTCAATACAAGAAGATATATTTCAAAACAAAAACCTCGTTATGTATGAAAAATAAAGTAATTGCAATTATTCTTGCACGAGGTGGCTCGAAAGGAATACCTAAAAAAAATGTTTTAGAGTTTGCCGGGCATCCATTGGTTGCATGGTCAGTAATACAAGCAAAACAAACAAAAGAAATTGATGAAGTATATATTAGTTCAGATTCTGATGAAATTTTAGAAATTGCACAGAGTTATGGTGCTAAGATAATTAAACGACCAGATAAGTATGCTGGAGATACAGCAAAATCTGAAGAAGCAATTCTTCATGCATTAGAAGTTCTAGGCTCTGATCAAGAAATAATAATAATGCTAGAGCCGACAGCGCCACTAAGAAGGCCAAATGATTTGGGTGAGGCTGTCAATATGTTTCGTAATCAAGGTTGGGATTCGTGTTTTTCTGGTGCTATATTGCAGGACTTTCTAATTTGGAAGAAGGACAAAAATGGTGAGTTGGTTAGTGTTAATTATGACTATAAAAATCAAGGGCCTAGACAAATGCGAGAACCTGATTATGTTGAGAATGGCGCAATCTATATGTTTAAGCCGGAAATAATGTTAAGAGATAGAAATAGATTCGGCGGTAAAATTGGTATTTTCCCAAATCATTTTTGGCAGTCTTTTGAAATTGATGAGCCAGAAGATTGGGACTTTGTTGAACTGGTATTTCATAAGTATTTATTGAAAAAATATATTGATATAGGAGTAAGGTTATGAAATCAGGAAGAGTTGTTTATCAAAATGGTGTCTATGTTGATGAAAAAGATGCAAAAGTTTCAATCTTTGATTCTGCTCTAATGTTTGGAGATATGGTTTTTGAAATGACAAGGTCATTTAATGGAGAGCAGTTTAAGCTCAAAGAACACATTGATCGTCTTTATGTTGGACTAAAAATTCTACAAATACCAATTCAACAGTCAAAGGAAGAATTAGAAAATATTTGTTATGAAACAATTAAAAAAAATAAGCCTTTTTTTGAAGAGCATGATGAACATAGACTTTTAATAAATGTTAGTAGAGGTCCGTTAGGGATATATTCTTCAATATTCGATAATAAACTTGAGCCAACAGTTATTGTTGCTGATTTTCCGCTTAAATGGACTGTGGCAGGGATGGATGAGTTGATTGATGAAGGAGTTAATGCTGTAGTTGTTAGTCAAAGAGCTATTCCATCTAACCTAATGGAACCTAAAATCAAAAATAGAAGTAGACTATTTTATCAAATGGCAAATATTCAAGCTTCTAGGATTAAAGGTAAGAATAATTGGGCTGTCCTGTTGGGCACAGATGGATTTATTACAGAAGGAACAGGGGACAATTTATTCTTTGTTAAAGATGGTGTGGTTTTTACTCCCGAACCTCGAGATATTCTTGTAGGAATAAGTAGAAACTATGTAATGGAATTATGTGAAGAAATTGGCATCAAATGCATTGAAAAGAATTTAGAAGAATATGATGCTTATATATCTGATGAGTGTTTTATGACAGCAACGCCTTTTTGTCTTTTGCCAGTTTTTACATTCAACGGACTAAAAATCGGAAATGGAAAAATGGGTGAAATAACTCAAAAAATTCATGATCAATGGAGTAAGAATGTTGGGGTAGATATCTATCAGCAGATTCGTGATTTCTCTAAAGAGTGTAAAGTTTTAAATAAAGATCAGCCAACACCATATCAATTTACTAAGTCCGATGAAGACTAACTTGTTTAAAGATATTAATGGAGAGAATGTTAGTTTAATTAAATTAGACATCAAATATCTCAATGATATGTGGGAATATTCAAGTAACCCTAAGATGTATGAGCATCTTGAGTTTGGACCACAAAAAAAGTTATCAGATACAAAAACATACCTTGATAGGCTAATGAAAAGATCGAACGGTGTTGATGCGTATTGGTGGTTTATTCAAATAAATAAAACTAAAAAGGTAGTAGGGTCCTTCGGTATTCATGATGTTGATTTTCATAGGCGCGCATGTGAAATAAGTTATGCGATTTCTCCAAGTTTTTGGGGTAAAGGTGTATTCATGCAGTCATTAAAATTAGTGTTAGACTCTCTAATTAACGAGTTTCATTTTTACCGTATTACTGCAGTAACATCCTCAAATAATGTTAGATCTATTAACGCCTTAAAAAAAGTAGGATTCAAGGAAGAAGGTGTATTTCGTAATTTTTATTTTATGGATAATACCACTAGATATAATGCTACACCCTTGGCATTGCTTGCATCTGAATATACAGAGTTATAATTTTTAGGAGATTTAGTGAGTATTAATGATTTACATGGAAAATTTAACGGTAAAGAATTTGAATACATTTCAAATTATTTAGATTCTGAGGGTTATAGTAATGAAAAATCATGGGTACAGCGCTTTGAAGAAGAGGTATCTAAACATACTGGGGTAAAGTATGCTGTAGCGTGTAATTCTGGGACATCGGGATTGCATATGGCAATTTATGCGACCGGTATTGGACATGGTGACGAGGTGATAATGCCAGCGCTTACCGTGGTTATGGATGCGTATGCTGTCATACATGTGGGTGCAACACCAGTATTTGTCGATGTAGATAGAAGCACATATGGCATTAGTGTTGAAGAAATTAGAAAAAATATAACAAGTAAAACAAAGGCTATTATTACAGTATCTTTACAAGGGCTTTCAGTGGATATGAGCCCAATTTTAGAACTTGCAAAAGAGAAGGGAATTGTAGTAATTGATGATTCTGCTCAAAATGTTCTAGGGGAGTATAAAGGCGGACTAGCAGGAACACTTGCAGATATAAGTGTTTTTAGTTTTGAAAATAAGAAACATATTACTTCTGGTAGTGAAGGTGGAATGTTATTGACCGATATAGAAGAATACGCAATCAGAGCTAGAAAATTCGGAGGTCTTGGATATAAACATATGACCGCGTCAGCTGGTAGAACTTCATTGGCATTATCAGATGTTCAAGACCCAGATTATGAACGCTTTGATACGATAGGACTTAACTACAGAATGTCGGAGGTTAGTGCAGCAGTAGGCCTTGCGCAATTTGAAAGGATTAGTGATATTGTAGAGCGTCGTATTGTAGTAGCAAACATATTTAAAGAGGCAGTCAAAGGGTGTAGCTGGATAGCACCACAGCGAGTGCCAGAAGGTTACAAACACTCGCATTATACATATTCATTTGAGTATAAAGGATTGGAGACAATAGGGGTTAGTTGGAAAGAATTTTACAATATGTACGTAGAAATGGGTGGAGATGGTTTTTATTCAGCTTGCGTAGTTCCTTATCTTGAACCCGTTTTCCAAAACAATGAAAATTATAATAAAATTTTTACAAAAGGAATGTGTCCTATAGCGGAAGACCTACAAAAGAAAATAATGCAGTTTAAGACTAACTATCGATCTTTATCCATTGCTACAGAGAAAGCAAATATTTTGAAAAGACTCATTGACAAATTAAGAAGGACAAAATAATGAGTACTATTATGTTTGGTATGGTTCAAGGTAGGCTAACGCAGTCACCACCAGGTTATTTACAATGGTTTCCACAAGATAGCTGGCAAGATGAATTTAATACCGCAGCAAGTATAGGTGTTAACTATATTGAGCTTATTGCAGAAGTTCAGCACAACCCAGAAAATCCAATTTGGACAGATGCTGGAATTAGCAAGATAAAGCAATTAGTTAAGAAGAACGATTTAACTTTGCATGCCTTATGTAATGATTATATTGTTGAACATTCTTTTCTTGATGAGGATGTTATCCAGCAAAATATAGACTTGATTGAGCAAGAAAAAAAACTAGGCATTGAAAAGTACATTATGCCATTTTTCGAAAGTAGCGAACTTTCAGCTGATAATATGCAAGACTATATAGAACCCCTGAAAAGAGTAGCAAAGGTTGCGTATAGTGGAGATATTACAGTATGTCTTGAAACTGTCTTGACTGGACAGGAATTAATTAAACTATTGAAGTTAATAGATTTACCCAATGTTAAAGCGGTATATGACACTGGTAATAGGGTTGCTTTTGGTCATGATTTGGCAAGTGATATTCGCCTATTGAGTGACTACATTGCACATGTCCATATTAAAGATAAAAATAGTGATAATGAAAATGTTTTATTAGGAACAGGCCTAGTTAATTTCGAAAATGTTTTTGATGCATTACATGATATAAACTATAGTGGACCATTTACCTTTGAAACAACACGAGGCTCAAATCCAATTGAAACTGCTAAATACAATATATCATTGGTAAGTTTTTTTAAGCAAAATTCAGAATTAAGTGTATAAGTGTATTCTATTTTTAGGACTTGGGGGTGCGGGTCAGCGTCATCTCCGAATTTTAAGAGAGAGGCTACCTAATGTGAGAATGATTGGCGCTCGAAGAACGGGGAATACGCCAGTATTAAACTCAGACTTTACTGTAAAAAATGGCGCAACTTTAGAGTCAGAATACGATATAGAGTTCTTTAAAGATGTTAACGAGGCGTACGAGCAAAATCCTGACCTAGTAGTTATTGCAACACCTACGTTTGATCATGCTGAAAGCATTATAAAAGCAGCAAAACACAAGGCCAATATCTTGGTAGAGAAGCCTGGTGCAATGAATATAAAACAAGCGCATAATGTTATAAATACCGTTAAAGATAACAAAGTTGGCTTTTTTGTTTCATATCAACGTCGATTTCACCCACTAATTGGTAGATTGAGAAGTGTATTAGATGGTAATAAAATTGGAAAATTAATGTCTGTCAGGGTCGCTGTATCGTCTTATGTGCCTGACTGGCACCCCTATGAAGATTTCCATGATTTATACGCATGTAGGTCTAATTTAGGTGGCGGTGTATTAAGAACTGAATCTCATGAAATAGACATGATTACTTTATTGTTTGGCCTTCCTAAGCAAATATTTTCGATTGGAGGTTGTCGAGGTAAATTTGATATTGATGTTGAGGATAGTGCTAATATATTATTTGATTACAGCTCTTTTTCTGTACAAATGAGCTTGTGCTTTATGCAAAAAAAGCAAGAAAGAAGCTTTAAATTCTCTGGTCAAGATGGTTGGATCGAATTGGACTTAATTAAGCAAAAACTAACAGTCTATCGTTATGATAGTGAAGGTGTAGACGTATACGAAAATATTGTTGATAATGATAAGTTGTTTCAACTTCAGGTAAATTATTTTTTGAATGAGTTTAAATTAAACGATAATCAGTATCTCAATGCACTTGAAAGAAATTCAATAGTCATAGAGAATTCATTAAACAATTTTCGGTAGGTTAATATTGTGTTAAATACAAATCAATTGTTGGATACCCAGTTTGATCTATCAAAAAAAGTGGCTTTAGTAACTGGTGCTGCCGGACTTTTGGGTGTTGAACATACAATAGCACTTATTCAAGCTGGCGCTGATGTAGTGATGACTGATGTAAATTTAGAGGAATTAGAAGTGTCTGCTAAAAAAGTATTAGAAGTTACTGATGTGAGTCCGACAGTGGCGTTGCTTGATGTATCTGATCAAGATTCAGTACTTTTGGTTCAGAAGGAATTGGCCTCCCAAGGAAAGACTGTGACAATATTGATCAACAATGCAGCTATTGATCCCAAGGTTCAGAAAGATAGTGTAGTAGAGACTTCAAGGTTGGAAAATTTTTCGGTTGATGATTGGGATTTTCAAATTAAGGTTGGGTTAACAGGTGCAATGTTGTGTTCTAAAATTTTTGGCACTGAAATGGCAAAAAATGGCGGTGGTGTAATTCTTAATATTGCATCAGATTTGTCTGTATTTGCACCAGACCAAAGGCTATATAAAAAATTTGGGCTGTTGTCAGAGCGGCAACCAGTAAAGCCAGTTACTTATTCTGTCATTAAACACGGATTAATAGGCCTTACAAAATACCTAGCAACTTATTGGGCAGAGCAAAGCGTACGTTGCAATGCTTTGTCGCCAGGTGGCGTCTACACTTCTCAAGATGATGAATTTGTTAATAGATTAAGTAACTTGATTCCAATGGGGAGAATGGCTAATAAAGAAGAATACAGAGGCGCTGTACAGTTTATGTGCTCTGATGCATCAGCATATATGAATGGACAAAATATTGTTATTGATGGTGGGCGTAGTATTTTATAAAAGGTAAATTGAAGTCAGTGCTTAAAAAAATAATTTATTTCATTGTAAACTGGATATCTTTTTTTATAACTAGTTTTATACCAGTTAAAAAAGATTTGGTTATATTTACAGGCACATCCCTTTCAAATTACAATGAAAATTCAAGGTATTTATATGAATATCTTGTAAAAAACAAAAAATTTTCTCCTATGTGGGTAACAAATTCTAAGAAGGTGTACGATTACCTTTGTGATAAAAAATACCCAGTTATGTGGCATAAAAGTCTTTCTGGAGCGTGGTGTTATATGCGTGCTGGGGTTGTTATAGGGACTGGATCATCATATCCAAGTTTATTTATGTTTGTAGGAAAACGAACCAAAAAAATTTGGCTAAGCCATGGCGCAGGTATCCGTGGTACAAACGCCGTATCTAGCGGGTTTATTAATCAATTTCAATTATTAAAGAGATTTCACGCTTTTGATTTTCTAATTTTTACATCAAAATTTATGGATACATACCAGGGAAAACTACAATTTTTAATTCCAAAAAATAAAAGAAAAATATTAGGATTCCCAAGATGTGATCATTTATTTAATTTAGCTTTGCTGGAAAATTCAAAAAACAATAAGAGTACTGTTAAAAATTTTAATATGCCAATTAAAGAAAATACACGCGTTTTGCTTTATGCGCCAACATGGAGGCCAGAGGAATGCGAGTCTGATTCTTTATCGTTATTTCAATTAAGCGAGTTTAATTATTCAAATTTTAACAATTGGTTAAAGCACAACAATATAGTTTTATTGATTTCAGTGCATGCATCAGCAAGAGAAACTTATAAAGACTTGTCTTCTTATGGGAATATTGATTTTATTCCTGATGATCCGTTAATTGATATAAATCAGATAATTACAGAAGTTGATTTGTTGATTACTGATTATTCATCAATTGCAACAGATTTTATGTTGATGAATAGGCCGGTGATATTTGTAATGCTGGATTATGATTATTTCTACAATGATTATGGACTTCTTGAAGATATAAGACTCACACTTCCAGGCGTTGAGGTTGATAACATTAATAGCTTAGAATTATCAATTATAGATCTTCTCAATAATCCTGAAAAATTTCAACAAAAAAGAGACAAATATCTAGAAAAATATTACGATATTAATAATACTAATGCATGCAGCAATATTTCAAATTTCATTGAAAATTTAATTTAATAGAGTGATGTAAAATTTTATAGGTATGTTTGCATTTGCCATTTTTGATAATCGTACAAAAAAAACATTTATTGTAAGAGATAGACTTGGTGTTAAGCCTTTATATTATTGCAAAATTAAGGATACTATAACCTTCTCATCCGAAATAAAATCAATACTAGAGTTGGCAGATTTGGATGAAGCTTTAAACATCAAAGCTGTGTCCTCATATCTTTCGTTCCGTTACCCTATTTTGGATGATACTTTTTTTGAAAGCATTTATTCCCTTCCTCCGGCTCACTATATAGAATTAACTCAGGACTCGTTCCTTATTGAAGAATACTGGAGTTTAATTGATAGATTTAAGGAGCAAAAGGAAGATAAAGGTGAGGAGTTTTATTTAAACAAATTACAACACTTATTGGGGTCATCAGTAAAGTACAGAATGATATCTGATGTGCCTTTCGGCGCTTTTTTAGCATAATACCTAAGAGCCTATATTTATGAAAAAATTAATAAGGGTTTTTAGATTTGAGTCTGATGTATTAATAATTGATACTGTTGGTAGCGATTTTGTTATTAAATGTATTCCTGCAGAGTTTTCATATAGCGTTGTTGAGGTTAGAAAAGGAATCCCATATATTCCTAGGCTGTTTTTTTTCATCCGTCTTTGCGCAAGAGTATCTCAGTTTGGATTAAAAAACAAAGCTTTAATGTCTGCTATTGTTGATTCAATTAACCCTAAAGTCATTATTTCGTTTATTGACAATAGTTTGATTATGGGTCAGCTAGATTCTATCTTTCCACATAAGTTAGTGATATCAATTCAAAATGGGACCAGAATGTCTACAGGAGGATTCCTTAATGGAAATCCAAATTTTATGCTACCACATTATTTTTCGTTTGGGGAGTATGAGAAAGATGTGATAAAAAGGTATCATATCAAATGTAAAGAAATTTATAATATAGGATCTCTAAAAGCAGGTATTTTCTTAGATAATCATCATGAGTCTATACTCCAAACTGATAGTATTTGTCTTATTTCTCAACATTGGACGATTACAGATAATGAGGTAAAAAATGATTATATGGAAAAACTTAAGTGTGTTTTTTTAAACTTACTTTCATGGAATAAAAACCATGAATATAAAATCAAAATTGCTATGAGGAGTAAAAAGAGTAAAACAGTTGATTATAAAAATGAGTTTAATTTTTACAGTGATAATAATACTACAAAAAAAATAGAGTTAATTGCAGAAAACAATTTTTCATCTTATAAGGCTGGATATGGGTCTTCAATTGTCATTACTATGGATTCAACATTAGGGTTTGAATTGTTGGGATTTGGAAAGAAAGTTCTATTTTGTGCAGCGACGATTGATAATGCTTTACAGCATAAAGAAAATATTAACTATATTTTTCATAAAATGCCAAACATAGTATTATTGGATAATCTAACCCAACAGGATTTTAACAATAAAATGAATGCACTGGTTAACATGGAAGATGAAGAATACTTAAGGCAAACAGAAGCAGCTAGGAAATATTATATGAAATGTCAAAAATTACCACCACATAAGATTATTTCAAACTTTATTTATGATAACGTATTAGTACGATGATACCTATAATTTTCATTATTAAAAAGAAGCCACAAGAAGATAACCAGTTTTTAGTAACAAGAATTATTAGTTAATGCCGGGCTATGACAGACAATAAAGAGATGAATCTTATTACTACTAAGCTTGAGTTAGTAAATTTATTCCACGAATTGGGGTTAAATAAGAGTGATGATGTAATAGTGCACTCTTCAATGAAGTCGTTAGGTTTTGTGGTAAATGGCGCAATAGATGTTATAGATGCACTTATTGAGTGTGTTAATTTAGATGAGGGTACCATTTTGATGCCAGCCCATACTGGGCAATTAACAGATCCTGTTCATTGGAAAAATCCAAAAATTGCAAAAGAATCGATTGAAATAGTGCGAAATTCAATCAAGCCTTTTGATAAGAAGTTAACTCCTGTTCGGGGTAGAGGAATAGTGGCTGAAACATTACTATCTTATCCAGAAGTAAAAAGAAGTAGTCACCCTCTTAATTCTTTTAGTGCTATTGGTAAAGGGGCTGATTTTTATACAAGCAGTCATAGTTTTGACGAGCCATATGGAATTGATAGTCCGATTGGAAAGCTGTACCAAAGTAATGGCGGAGGTACTTGTGTTGGTATTGGTGTTAATGTATTTACAGCTATTCATTTGGCTGAGTATATTGCAGATGTAGAATATTTATATAAAGAAAATCCCGTTGTATTGTCTAAGCGTGAAAATGGTATTAATCATTTTGAACGCATAAAAAAATATCCCAGTACTTCTAATAACTTTAGTAAAGTCTTACATATTTTACGGGATGATAATCTTATTAAAGAGGTGCAGTTTAAGAGCGGCGTTATGACTCATTTTAAATTAAAGCCTGTTATTGATTGTATTGTCAAATTATTGGATGAAGATCCTTCTTATTTGCTAGTGGAGAATGATAAAAATGAGTGTGTTTAAATTTAACATGACCCCCCAAGAGATGTGTCTTTTGTTAAGACTAACAATAGAACTATTGAAACAAAAATTCCGGTACCCGAACCTTTGTCATTAATTGAAGAGATTAAAAATTATGAATCTTCTAATGCGGCAGAATAATTACCGGTCGTTTGGAGTAGCGTTAAAAGCCATCAAATATTTGATGATTGGGGTAATGCATGGATAGATTTTACTTCAAGTATTTTTGATACAAACTCTAGGCATGCCATCCAAATGAATTAATTAAAACTGTCCAAGCTAGTTTTATTCTAGCATAGAAGAGTTAGAGACAGTGAGAAGTAAAACAATGAAAATTTTTCAGGTAAATAATTTTGAATAATAAACATATTGCATTTATTCCTGCTAGAAAAGGAAGTATAGGTCTAAAGTACAAGAATCGATTATTTTTTGGAAATACAGCTAACTTTTTAGATAAGATAGACATATTTGACGAGATATTAGTTTCATCAGATGATAGTGAGGTTATTACTTGTGCAAAAGAACGTAATTACTTGACTCAATATCGAAAGTCAGAATTATCTGGATCAAGTATTTCAATTAAGTCTGTTCTGGAAAATGTAATTGCAGAAATGAATGTTGACCCTGAAACTTATATCTGGCTATTTTATCTCCCTATTTTGTACAAAAATGAGTCAGATTTTATAAATACAATGTCGAAAATAACAAAGTATAAAATAAAAAGTTTATGTTCATTTATACCGGCTATGTCTCATCCATTGAATTGTTGGATGTATAGCAATGACATTGGATTAGAACAATACATTGAAAATGATGTTTTTCGCAGACAAGATTTGCCTAAGGCATGGACGCATCACCATTATTTATGTGCATTTAAAGCAGGGTGTATCGATGATTTAAATAGCGAACTTATTAATGCAAGTACTTTCCCTGTATTTTTAGACAGAGGTGTAGCTGACAATCTTGTTGAAGTAGACACTCCAGAAGATTATAAAGAATGGAAGCGAATAATAGGAGATAAGTGATGACTTCGAAAAATAATAATAAACCGAGTATTGTTCGTTCTAATGAAATATATGAGCGAGCAAAAAAAATTATTCCTGCAGGAACACAAACGTACAGCAAGGGTGTTACGCAATTTGTAGAAGGTTTTTCACCAAAATATCTTGACCATGGCAAGGGTGCATATGTATGGGATGTTGATGGTAATAAATATTTGGATTATATTATGGGGTGCCATCCACTAGTATTAGGATACTCCGACCCAGATGTAAATGCAGCTGTAATCAAACAACTTGAGAAAGGGTCTACTTTTAGTTTAATGAATGAGCTAGAAGTGTCAGTCAGTAAGCTACTTGTAGATATTATTCCATGTGCAGAAATGGTTCGTTTTGGTAAAAATGGGGCAGATGCAACAACTGCTGGTGTTCGAGTTGCAAGAGCAGTTACGGGTCGAGATCATATTGCTTATTGTGGTTATCATGGTTGGCACGATTGGTACATCGCAAACACGGATCTTAATAGTGGAATCCCCGACTTTAATAAAAAATTAGCCCACTCTTTTTCTTATAATAACTTAGATAGCTTGGAAAAAGTTTTCAAAGAATACCCTGATCAGGTTGCAATTGTAATTATGGAGCCATTGACAGTTTTGAAGCCGAAAAATAATTTTCTTCATGAAGTTCAGAAAATGGCCAAACACTATGGTGCTATTTTAATGTTTGATGAAATTATTACTGGATTTAGGTTTTCATTGGGAGGTGCGCAGGATCTTTTAGGTGTTACTCCTGATTTATCATCATTCGCCAAAGGTATATCTAATGGCATTCCATTGTCAGCACTGGTGGGAAAAAAAGAATACATGGAAGCATTGGATAAAACTTTCTTCTCTTTTACATATGGAGGGGATTGCATAGGTTTGTCTGCTGCAGAAGCCTGCATCCCTAAACTTCAAAGAGAGAATGTCCCTGATCATCTTTGGAACGTCGGCAAAGTGTTAAAAGATGGATTTAATCAACTTGCAGCGACTCATAATTTGGAAGAGTTTATGCAATGTATTGGGTATCCATGTCGTAGTATTATCTCATTTAATGGGAGAGGCAAATACAATGAGCTTGAACTTAAATCTATTTTGCAACAAGAACTAGTCCGTAGAGGTGTTCTGTGGACGGGTTATCATGCGTTATCTTGGTCCCACACAAGTGAAGAAATAAATTTAACTCTTAATGCCTATGATGAATCAATGTCAGTTGTGAAAAACATAATTACTACAGGTACGCGTATCAGAGATCATATTGAAGGGTCTCTGATAAAGCCAGTTTTTAGGGAGGTCGCTGATTTTAATTCTTACATAATGAAAGATGTTAAAAAAATAACTTAAGGAACACGTACTAAAATCCACATTTAATATTCCACAATAAAATCAGGTTTTTTAAAATTTGCTGATTTTAATTCTTATATAGAAAAATATGCTCAAGAAAAATAAAGAAAATATATTAGTTACTGCAGCAATCGAGGATACTTTTGGCACTAATAATGAAAAAATTTTTTTTCTAGGTGAATGGTGCAAACAGGGGGTTGATAACAGCCTTTGGATTGATAGAGATTATGAAATTATCAAATTTTACTTGTCTGACAGGGAAAAATTTAAAAGAGATCATAACTATCTCGAGCAGCTCTTTGATAGGGTGCTTGAGTCACTTGTGACTTCATTAAATAATTATCATGGCGTACAACACTCAAATAGATACTGGAGAATTGTATTGGGGCCGTGGTTATTAACTTATTTACCAGCCGTATGGAGTAGGTGGGAATGCTTAAGAATAGCTTTTGAGCAACATACATTGGATAAGGTCATTCTATTAAACTCTGATAATGAACCTAAACCTCCATTGTCACATACGGATGCAATGAGTATTATTGGGAGAGGTCATTTTTGGAATCATGCATTATGTGCCAAGATAATTAAAGAATATTACAAAAATGACATTAGAATTGTTGAAAAAAGTTATAGAGAGACGTCAACCATAAACAGGGTCGATTGGAGGAGGGTTGTTAGAATACCAAAAATCTTTCTTAAACATATTATTGATAGAATTATAAAGGTTGTGCAAAAGCAAGAGAAGATTGTCTTTGTTACAAGCTATTTCAGCCTAAATGCTTTAGTAAAAATTTCACAAAAAATTGGTCAATTGCCTAGATTCTATACTGAATTTGATGAGAAGTTGAACTTGAAAATGTCACCAGTAAGAGCGCGACAAATATCATTGGATTTCATCTGTTCAAATGAGTTTGAATTATTTATTAAGAGAAATATTGTGTTCGATATGCCGATATCTTATATGGAAGGATATCAACTTATATTGAATAAAACCAAGGCCATACTTCCAAATTGTGAGGTAATCTTTTGCGCAAATGCATATTGGCATAATGAACTATTTAAAATATGGTGTGCTCAAATGATTGATAAAGAAAAAAAATTAATTATCTCTGAACATGGCGGGTCGATTACTAAGAAATATATTAATTTTTCTCATGAGGCTAAGATTTCTGATATTAATACAGTATGGCATAAGCCATTTGAAGATAATCAGGTTCAACTCCCTCCCAACAGAATAGTTGGTGCGAGGAAGGCAAAAAAAAATGGATCCAAGCTTACAATTGTTGGTATAGAGGTTGCCTTATATGTTGCACGCTATCAATCTGGAATAAGTAGTTCTATGGTTCTTGACGAGTTTTATCAAGAGTTGGAATTTATAAGGAATCTTGATTTAATTGTGTCAGACAATATTATTGTTCGACCAAGCTTTAACAAAGGCTGGAATACAAGACAACGTTATATTGAGGAGTTGGGCGTTGAAAAAATATCAAAACATGATAATATATTGGGAGATTTTGATAATTCAAAAATTATAGTGTGCACTTACCCAGAAACAACCTTTCTTGAGGCGATGCATTCAGGCGTACCCACAATACTTTTATATAAAAGAGATTGTTGGGAGACTGCCACTGAATTTAACGATTTAATCAAAGCTCTAGAAGATGTAAATATTCTATTTTCAGATCCAGTTGTTGCGTCAAATCATATCAATACAATATGGGATAATCCTAATTATTGGTGGGGTTCGTCAGAAGTCATTAATGCTCGTGAAGAATTTTTTGACCAGTGTGGCCGTGTAGATGATAATTGGTTAGATCAATGGGGTGATTTTTTTAAGGAACAATTAATAAATTGATGAGAAGATGATTGATAATTTAATTCTGACACCCATAAAAATTATAGACGTCACTGGTGGTAGTGTACTACGTGTAATTAAAGAAAACAATAATGGCTATGAGGGCTTCGGAGAGGCTTACTTCTCTACTGTTGAATCTAACATAATTAGAGGTTGGAAAAAACATAAAGTGATGACGCTTAACATAGTTGTACCTGTGGGCTCAATTCGATTTGTTATGTATGACAGCCGTGAAAAATCATCAACATATGGGGAGTTTCAAGAAGTAGTATTATCAAGAAAAAATTACTGTCGCCTTACTATTCCTCCAAAGGTGTGGGTTGGTTTTCAAGGAGTAGGAAAAGGCACTAACTTATTGCTCAATATGGCCAATATACCTCATGATGACAAAGAAGTAGATCATTTGCCGTTGGAGTCAATAGAGTACAATTGGCGAAACTAGTATTTATTAGTGATGTGTTATGCATTACTAAAAATAATTAAATAGGTCTTCTTACCATATCTACTTTTTGAAAGTGGTGAAAGTATTTGATATTTAGATATTAAGGGTTTTCGTATATGAAGAAAAATAGGGGTGTGGTATTAATTACTGGAGGACTTGGATATCTTGGCGGAAGAATTGTTAAGCATCTGTTGAGTTTGGGATTTCGGGTTAGAATTGCAAGCAGTCGATCACCCCCAAGTGTGCCAAGTGAGCTTTCTGAATGTGAAGTTTTTTCATATAATCTTGCTGAAGAAAATACTTTGTCAAAAGTTTGTAAAGATGTGTCATCTATCATTCATCTTGCATCTCTTAATGCGCAACAATGTAATCATGACCCTAAGGCTGCATTATTGGTCAATAGTCTTGGCACTTTAAAACTGTTAAATGCGGCTAAAGAAAATGGTGTCAAAAAGTTTATTTATATGTCTACTGCTCATGTTTATGGGTCACCCTTATGCGGTGAGATTGATGAAACTATGCCTACATATCCAGCACACCATTATTCGATTACTCATAAAGTGTCAGAGGATTATGTTTTACTAAAAGATTCTGATGATTGTATGGAGAGAATTGTTTTTCGTTTAACTAATGGTGTGGGCTCCCCTGTTACTAGTGATGCAAACTGTTGGATGTTAGTTGTAAATGATTTATGTAAACAAGTAGCGATGAATTCTGAAATAAAATTGCGTTCTGATGGATCATTACAAAGAGATTTTATTCCAATTTCATTAATTTGTTCTGTAGTTCATTCTGCCATAGAAAGCAATGCTTTTGATAGAGAAATTGTAAACATTTCTTCAGGAAAGTCCTTGACGTTACATGAATTAGCTAAATTAATTGCTTATCGATCTAGTTTAGTTTTAGGGATTGAACCTTCTATTAAATTTAACTCATCATTAACAAAGGAAGTAACAAATCCATTAATAATTTCAAATAATAAATTAAGTTCTACTTTTCCTCATAAGATTGATACAAATCTTTCGGATGAAATAGATAAGCTCTTATTAAATTGTCGGCAATGGTTTCAATAAATAAGTTAATAATAATGAAATCCATTTGTAGTAAGTACACTATTGAAGAAGTTAATCATGAAAAATGGAGTTATTATTGGCCAAAGGTTTCTCATCACAATTTAGTTCAAAGTTGGGAGTATGGTGAAGCAAAAAATACTGCCGAGAGTTGGACTCCAATAAGGTTTTTAGTCAGAGACAATAAAGATAATCCTGTTGCAATATTACAAGTCTTAACAAAAACTTGGCCATTAATTGGTGGAATTGCACGACTTAACCGTGGACCATTATTAATTAAAAATAACGAAGTAACAATTGAACTAGAGTACAAAATTAAAATCGACATATTACAATTATTGATTTCTATTTTAAAAAAATATAAGTGGTGGGTTCTTTTTGTTGCACCTGAGTTGCCAAACAAAAAATATTTAAGAAAAAAGTTAATGGCAATTGGCTTAAGTTACCGTAAAACTCCTAATTTTGGTTCTGCCTTACTGTCTTTGGATGGCCCTGAAGATGAAATTCTTATGAGTATTAAGGGGAAATGGAGAAATTTGTTACGCAAAGCAAAAGAATATAATATACGTGTAGAGTGTACATCTACGGGATACCAGCATTTAGATGATATACTCAACGATTATGTGGGTTTTCAAAAACAGAAGGGGTTTACAGGTATTCCAAATGAATTGATACGCGGTCTTTCACGTCATGAAGGAAAGGACTGGAAATTTATAGTTTATAACGCGATTTATTCTGAAGGTGGCAACAAATTAAAACCATATGCCGGAACAGTTATTAGTATTATTCATGGAGAAACGGCGACGTATTTAATAGGGTTTACAAATCAGCTAGGGAGGCAAACTAATGCAAACTACCTGTTGCTTTGGAGTGCAATTTTGGATGCTCGAGATAACGGTTGTCGATGGTTTGATATAGGTGGATTGAATACAACTACTACTAAAGGTGTGTCACATTTTAAGCGAGGTTTGAATGGTGACGAATATATCCTCCAAGGTGAATTGTGGTGTAGTGCATTCCCAACGTTTAATAATTTTATAATTTAGTGATTCTATGTACTAAATTAGTAATGCAGTGTTATTTATAATGAGAGTAAATCTTATGCCCCAATATTTTTATGTTTAACGATGGGCTTATAGTTCAAAATATAAGCAACCCTTAGTTTGATGTATTATGAACTCGTTGTAAAGAATATTAAATATGACAAACAATATGAATCCGTTAGTATCTGTTGTAATACCAACTTATAACCATGCACATTTGTTGAAAGATGCTCTACATTCAGTAATTTGCCAAACATATACTAACATTGAGATAATTGTTATCGACAATAACTCTATCGATGATACTGATGAGGTTATTTTGAGCTTTCTCGATCCAAGAATTATATTTAAAAAAATTAATAATAATGGAATAATAGCGGCTTCTAGAAATATGGGAATCCTGACAGCTAAAGGAGACTATATTGCTTTTTTGGATTCTGATGATATTTGGCATAATAATAAGATTGAAAAATGTATGGAAAAATTAAGTCTAGGGTATGATTTAGTATGTCATGCTGAGACTTGGCTCTACGAAGAAGATCAGAAAACTAGGAAAGTTATTTATGGTCCAGAGAGTCATGAACTATTTAATAGGTTATTATTTGAAGGTAACTGCTTGTCTACTTCTGCTGTTATGGTAAATCGTAAAATATTAGAAGACGTATCTCTTTTTAGTGAAGATGAGAAATTCGTTACTGCTGAAGACTATCATTTATGGCTAAAACTTGCAAAGTACAATGTTAGGGTTGGTTTTTTGGATCAAGCATTAGGAGAATGTAGAATTCATGATAGTAATAATAGTAAAGATTCGATAAAAAATATGATGGCTATTAAAGCTGTTTTTAAAGATTACTATGCCAAATTAATAAAGCCAAGCTTAAAGAAAAGAATACTTGCATGGCGCCGATTGGCGATTATTGATTATAGTGGAGCTAGAGGTTTGCAAAGCAACAAAGAACATGGTCTTGCATTAGTTATGTTTATTAGGGCCATTGCCAGATGGCCATTTATACCTAAATTTTATTTAGCTTTATTATCTAATATATTTCATTTTAAATAATAATTTTTATGCAGTAATGAGTAGTATATGAAAAATATAGAAATAAAATTACATAGTAGGTTAAATCCACAGTTGTACGATCATTTTCAAGATAGGATGAAGTACTTGGAAAGCTCCATCCATGCTATTCATTTTGTTTCTCCTCAAGACATAATAGTTGAGTGTGATAACTCAGCAGATGAAAAACAAATTAATAACATAATCATGGAAGGAATTGAAATTGCAACTAAAGTAGATGTTGAATTTGCTGAAGAAAGAGTAATTTTTGATAATTTACAAGCTGATTACGTGCCAAGAGACTATACTGGAGAATTAATCAAAAAAGGCTATGTACAATCATCAAAGAAAGGGTTTTATTCATTCTCTGGTCCTGTTAAAAAGTTGTTAGATATTTTGGATAGAAAGTTCTATAAAATTGCTAAAGAGTTGAATTGTAAAGATATTTCACTACCTTCAATTATTTCTACAGATGATTTGATGATGGCTGGACATTTTGATACATTTCCACACCATATCTATCTAGTTAGTAATTTAGATTTAACATCTAAAAAGACTAGTTCAAAAAAATGTTGTGAAGCTGGTAATTTGCATAATAGTTCAGTTCATTCTGGAGTATGCTTAACGCCATCAGTTTGTTATAACTACTTTAGATTACTAAAAGATAAAAATATCACAACAATCAATAGTTCACTAATAACTGCCCGTTGTAAATGTTATCGTTATGAGTTGTCAGATGTTGCGCCATTTCGTCGACAAAAAGAATTTGACATGAGGGAAATAGTGTACCTTGGAGATGCCAAGACTGTAGAGACGATACGCATGAAGCTAATCGAAATGACTTGGAGTATTATAAAGGAGTACGATATTAAAGCAAGAGTTGTTAATGCAAGTGATCCTTTTTTTCTTGATGACATAGCTGCTCGTACTGCAATTCAATTTAATAGAGAAATGAAGTTTGAACTTCAAGCATACTATAGTAAACATGAATCACTGGCAGTATCGTCCTTTAATTTGCACAGTTCGAGCTTTGTAAAATCATTTAATATAAATTCTGAAATAGATAATTTGGTTAGTAGTTGTGCTGGATGGGGGTTAGAGCGTTGGGCGCTTATTTTATTTTCTAGATTTTCAACAAAACCTGAAAAATGGCCAGAAGAATTTCAAGATATATTTAAATAGTGTATGGTTTTATAATATGACATTAGAAGACGAACTTAAGATATTTATAGAAACATTATATGATATAAAAATAGAAAATAATAAAGAAGATCTAATGGATATGGGAGTGATAGACTCTCTTATGGCTGTGCAATTAGTCACAATTTTGGAAGAAAAGTTCGATATCAAGTTTTCCTTTGTTGAATATACAAAAAATGGTTTTTTCACTATAAATAAGTTAGCTGAAAGCATAAGAGACAAGAGATAGTTGATGTTATTTGAATTTTCTCAGGGTTATGCTATATTTTATTTGTTAACTTTTTTATTGTATCATCTACTTTTCACATTTCATTTTAATATTGTTGATAAATTAGTACTGCCTTATGAGGATGTTCTTAAAGATATCTTATGGCTCTGTGTAAACATATTATTTATATTGGTATTTTTTAATATTGCAGCATGGAAAACATTAGTTTTGATATTATTTATTTCGTCTATTTACGTAATAATCAAGAATAGTAACGATTCTTATTTTGTGAAGCTGGCCGTATCAATTGCTTTATTACTATTCTTTTTTAAATTCTTACATTTGGTACTGTCAGAAAAAACATATCTGTATTATTTTTACATCGTAGGATTTTCTTACTTGATATTAAAACTGATTCATTTTATATTTGAATATCATAATAAATTAATAGAAAAAGATTCATTGGCATCATTTTTAAATTATTTATTATTTTTTCCTGTTTTTTTATCAGGGCCAATAACAACTTATCAAGATTTTACTAGTGAAGTTAAAAATAGGATTAAAGCAGATGAGGCATTCAAACTCTTAATTAAAGGTGTAAAAAGAATAATTTTAGGGCTTTTTAAGTTATATTTCTTATCTCAATACACTGAGTTGTTTTCATTTTTTAATTTAGATGCGGAATATCTACAAAGTGTCCCATTTTATCTTCTTATTATTTTTGCATATATATCTGTTATTCACCTGTATCTAAATTTCTCTGGATATTGTGATCTCGCTATAGGAATTTCTAATTTATTTTGTATTAATATTCCTGAAAACTTTAACCATCCACTTAGCGCTAGAAATCTACAAATATTCTGGCAAAGGTGGCACATAACATTGTCAAATTGGTTAAAAATGTACATATTTATGCCTTTAAGTAAAAAAATGTTTGGTATAAAGGCACTATCAAATAGAGTGCATGTAATACAACCACTAGGAATATTTATTACATTTTCAGTTATGGGGGCGTGGCACGGACTAGAGGTGAATTATTTAGTTTATGGTTTATTCCAAGGATTTGGGCTATCTGCAGTCCTATTTTTTGACTATTTTCTTAAAGCAAATAAACTACATAAGGCATATCATAGTGTACGTGTTTTTTCTCTGATCGCTTGGTTTCTAACAGCTAATTATTTTGCTTTAAGTTTACTTTTGTTTAATGCAAATAGCCAAGATAAGCTAAATATTCTCATCGATCTTGCTACAAGATGATTCATTATGAAAAGGTATATATGGATATTTTTCGGTTATATGTTTATTGTAGTTATATGTCTCTTTATTCTATCTTCTATTAATGGAAATAAGGTTTTTGTGTCTAAATCACCTTGGTTAGAAAAATATTTATCAAGAACCTATGTTGACGGGTTGTCGACCGTATTAGAGCACGAAGCTTTTACAAATAGCAACATAAAATCAAAAAATAATAAAGTTATTCTAACCGGCTCATGTCAATTAAAGTCTTTATGGTGCACTAAAGATGTAATTAAAACACAATGCTCAATTGCAAGTTTATTGGAGCAATCTCTAGTCAGAGATAATCTTCCGGTTAGTGTCATGAATTTATCTGTTAGTACAAATGTTGTTGGGCACAATTTACATATCTTTCTACGTTTTTTAAATAATCCAAAATATAAAATTTTTGTTTGGCACAATGAGGCCGGACCTACTGTTTTAAGTAATTCACTTTTTAACCATTCTAATAAAGATATAGCCTCTTTTTTGCCTTATATATATAATCAGTTGGGTTTTTTAATGAAAAAACATGCAGATATAGATGAATTATTTATATTGAATAAAAGAATAAAAGAGAATTTTGAAAATATTCATGAACTAGAAGAAACTTACTTACCAGAGAGGGATATGGGTGCAATGGAGTCGGTTATTTATAATGCTAAATATACATTTGGCAATATTATAGATTTAAACATATCGGAAGTAATATTTCATATTCGTAAAAATACAGAATATTTAAGATCCTTTAAAAAGAGAATTGATTCCATAAAAGCTAGAATATCTCCAAAAACATCTTATGTAAAATATGAACAAGAGTTACAGGGGTTGGATGTAAAGCCATATGAAAAAATGTTCTATACGGGAGGGAATGTACCTTTATCTAATGATAAGTTGCATTATGATAATATACTTATTTTAAAAATAATAGATAAGCTGGCAGGATTATATAAGAAAAAAGTATATTTTTATATTGGTCCAGAAGCACAGTGCCAAAATGATAATCATTTTACAAAAACTTATTACAATCCAATGATAGAATTACTATCAACTCTTAGTAATATTAAACTAATGGACTTATCTGGCATGGAAATTACCCCCCAGAGAGAATCTTTTAATTGTATTAATATGACGTATTTAGGAAATAAAAAAATTGCTAACAAAATTTATGAAATATTTACCAACAAAGATATGGAAATTTTAAAATGAAAAATATAATCTACAGTATTGCATCTACAGTGCTTTATAGTTTTATGTTATTTTTAATTTTATTTGCAAGTAAAGTTAGCGACGGGATTAGTTTTACATATGCTGCTTTTTAATAATGAGTCATGACAATTAATTTATGGGAGTTTGTAAAATATGCATTAAGAGTTATTATTGAAACGAGTCAAGGCAATTTAAGTTACTTATTTTTCAATATTTGGAAATAATATTTTTATAGGAATTTATTTAAAATCTTTAATAATTATGTTAATCAATAATTTACTTAACTCTGATCATGTACGTTTTTTTAGTTTAGCTAGGTATGCACTATCTGAAGCTTTAAGAGTGTCTGGAGTGGGTGAGACGGACTATATACTGATTCCAGAATATA
>Ga0209250_1000297_pt1 | contig 25936 bp, 33 predicted proteins | sample SaaInlV_200m_DNA_FD_184663 | JGI IMG/M metagenome (GOLD analysis project Ga0209250, IMG submission 184663) | Marine microbial communities from expanding oxygen minimum zones in the Saanich Inlet - Saanich Inlet SI072_LV_165m_DNA (SPAdes) (version 2) | ecosystem: Environmental > Aquatic > Marine... | reverse complement strand
TGGGCCATCTCGAAGTACAACAACCGCATGGAGCTGGCCGACGTGGGCGGTGCGGAGCTGGTCGGGCGGCAGCAGGGTGGCAGCGTCCAGCAGACCATCACGGACCTCCCTGAGGCGTTCGTGGACGACAACACGCCCGCTGACGGCACCTACCGCATCAACAGCCAGCCCGCGACCAACTCGACGTTCGAGGTGGACTTCAAGGGCACGGTGGTCGTCTTCGAGTTCACGGTCGGCGACGGGCTTGAGGTCGGCGATGTCGAGGTGGTCAAGGGCGGCACAACGGCCCTGACGGCGACTGCCTTCGCGGCAGCTCTCGACCAGGCCCTGGGAGACCCTGGGCTGGGGGTGATGTACCCCTTCGTTCACGGCACGGACGACACGGTGATCGACTGGCTGAGCCAGTCGAACCCCACCATCACGAATGGGACCGCCGGAGCTGTGGTCGTCAACGCCCGCAACCAGGGCAAGACCGCCGAGCGGACCACCTACTTCCACCGGCAGTATGCGGTCCAGCCGGAGGACGTGAACTGCGGCCACGTCATCATGTACCTCGGCCCCGGGCCGGGCGGGAACGTCACGGGCTCCTTCCGCATCCGCACGTCGAACTCCGACAACACCGAAGTCCTCTACGACGGGGATGTCATCTTCCAGAGCCACCAGGTCGAGTTCAACAACGGCGGTGGCACCAACCTGGCCGCCGGGAACATGGTCGATGCCTGGGGCAAAGCCACCTACGACTGATTCCCTCTGGTCCGATCCTCGCTCTGACGGTATCTATTCAGCAACGCCTCCTCGTCCGGGGGGGCCAAATGGAGAGATCCCCATGGAGCCTTAGGGCCGAACTGGAGCTGAGAAAATGGACACCCTGGTACTCAACAGCGCATACATGCCCATCGACCGTATCCCGTGGACAGACGCCATCGGCGACCTGCTCTCGGGACGTGCGGTGGTCCAGGCGATCTACGAGGACAAGACGGCATCGGTCACCCCGATCGTCGGCGACCTGCCTCGGACGTTCGAGCTGCTGCGTACCGACGTGCTGGGGGTGTGGAAGATCCCGTCGATCATCCGCTTCGTCACCGACGCGGTGTTCTTCCGTCGTCGGGTGAAGTTCAACCGGCACAACGTCTGGCTCCGGGACAAGTGCCGGTGCCAGTATTGCAACGTCAAGCTGAAGCTGGACGAGTTCACCTACGACCATGTTCACCCGCAGTCCAAGGGCGGTGAGACCAACTGGTTGAACATCGTCGTGGCCTGCGTGGACTGCAACCACCACAAGGCGAACCGGACCCCGGAAGAGGCCCGGATGAAGCTGCGGCGGGAGCCGTACAAGCCCATGCACCTGCCGGGGCACACCTCACCCGCCCTCTCGTGGAAGACGGGGATGCCGGACTGCTGGAAGTCGTTCCTGGCGTCCGTGAGCTACTGGCACGGCAAGCTGGACTGAGCAGCGGGAGCCGGGCAGCACCTTCGGGAGCTGCCCGGCTTTCCTGCGTCTAACGCCATTTCTAAGTGACCCCCCAGCTTCCGGGGCCGCGACAAAGTGACCGTAAATAGTTGAAAATAGTTTCAACCCACTGAATCCACTGGCTTTTCTTCTTGATGGGGACAAGCTCAGGGGCCAGACAACACTTAGCGAGAAGCTGGGTTTGGACAGCTCTTGCTGTCGGGGGTGCTTCGGGCGTCGGGCCGGGTATAGGTGGTGAACCCCTGGAGCTAGACCGTCTGATGCCCACCCCCGATGAGATCTTCGAGCAGATGAACCGCCCGAGCCACTGGACGGGCTGGGTGCCGACGTTCACGGGGAAGGGCTACCGACCGTGGGCCGACGACCCGGGCGAGGTGGACCCGCGAGACATCGCCTGGGGCCTCGCGCACACCTACCGCTACGGCGGGCAGACCGACCCGGCGGTCACGGTGGCAGAGCACTGCTTCTTGGGCGTCCAGATCATCCAGGCCCTCTGGCCCGACCAGATCCACCTGGAGCGGGCGTTCCTGCTCCACGACGCGGCCGAGGCATACCTGCACGACATCCAGGGGCCGCTGCGTCCGAACGTCATCGTCCGCCTGGAGAACGAGGAGTTCTCGTGGTCGGAGAGCGACCGGCGGGTGACCATCAACGCGGCCCGGCAGTTCGGGGTCACCGCAGAGCACCTGGCGGCTCCCGAAGTGAAGGCGGCGGACATCCTCGCCGTGTGCTTCGAGAAGCGGGACTGCAAGAATCTGAGCGACGACGATGACTGGGGCCTCCCGGAGATCCCGGCGGCCATCCAGCACCTCAAGCTGCGGTTCATGTCGCCGGAGCAGGCGTACCGGGCCTACCATTTCGCCTGGCGGGAGCTGGGGCTCTAGCGGTTCGCCACGTCGTCGGTCGGCTCCGGCGGGATGAGGGTCAGCAGCTCGTCGGTGACCTTCTCCATGAAGTCGGAGATGTGGGCGAGCCGGGAGGCCGACACCTTGACGTAGCCGTCCTTGTCGGCCTGTTGGGCTAGCTGCTTGAAGAGGACGGCGTACCCGTGGAGATCGACCGCAGAGCCCGCGAGGTCACGCGCTGTCGGTCGCTCCTGATCCGTCATCGAAGAACTCCAGGTGAGCACCGAGGACACCGACTACGAAGGGGTCCTTGACGTAGAGCTTGCACTGACCCGTCCGGTGGATGCTGACGCCCCTGCCGCCCTCGGGGTTGTCGTGCTTCAGGTGCTCGTAGCGGATGGCATCGCACGTCCCCCACGGTGGGGCAGGCTTGCGGGGTGACCTGGGGAACTGACCATGCACACAGCTCCCGCACAGGCCGGGGATGGTGTATCCCGCCTCCCGGAGTGCAGCGAACTTGTTGTCGTCAGGCATGGCTCTGTCCTCATCCTTCTCCACTACTACCCGCGAACTTCTCCTCCTGAGCCTTGAACCGGGGGCGGGTCACCCCGTCCGGCCACTCCACCTTCTCGTGGAACATCGCGTAGGGGCGGGCGTAGGGCACGCACTCAGGCGGGGCATCCAGGGGCTCGTACAGGACCAGCAGCTCGCCAGTCGCCGTGTACCTGCCCTGACCGACCACCTTGTAGAGGTCGCCCTTGAAGTGCTGGACGACGCCTGATGTGCCTTTGCAGACATCCTCGGGGAGGACATCGACCAGCAGGATCGCGCCTGTCTCGGTGTGCAGGACGTTCGCCTGGAACCGCACCCGCGACCAGTGATCACTGAGGCCCACGGGGAGCCTCCGCGTTGTCTTCGTGCTGGGGGTACTGCGCCCGGAGCCGCTCGAACCATGCCTGGCTCTTCACCTTGAACATCATCGGACGGCCGGGCGACACGAAGCCGCCCTTCACGATGACGCCCTCGAAGGGCATCCCTGGGAAGGTGCCAGAGCGGATCTTCTCCTCCATCTCGCGGTTGAAGTTGCCCTGGTGCAGCAGCCGGGCGTGGGGCAGGCCCTTGAACACCTTGACGAAGTCGCGGGGGTGCAGGATGCCCTTGGGGTGGGCAGCCACGTCCAGCAGCACGCAGCGGTGCGGCTCTGCGACGTGGTTCCCGGCGAAGCTGTTGTCTCCTAGGAACTCGAAGAACGCGGTGGCCTTCTGGAGCCGCTGCTTCTTGAAGATGGCGGACAGGGGCTCTGCCCAGTCCCGCATGATGATGCCTTCGACCTCGACCAACCACTCGTTGCTGTCGTCGAGCAACGCCTTGCGGCGGCCGAACTTCCAGAAGCCTCGCTTCTTGGACCACTCGGCACGCACGTTGCTGCCGTCCTCCTTGGCGAAGACGTAGCAGCTCGACACGTAGCGGATCTGGAAGTCGATGGTGGGGTAGGTCTTCACGACTGGACTACTCCGGGGCAGGCTCTTCTGAGCCCCCGCTACCCGCAGCGGCCCCCACTGGTGGCGACCACCTTGATGACGTTGCAGCCCCGGCGGTGGTTGCTGGGTCCGGCCCGACAGTCGCAGGAGAACTCCCCGACGAAGGCCATGTAGCCCACCCGCTTGACCAGGGCCTTGTCATCGTCCGTGTACGAGTCCGCCATCAGGCGTTCCACGGCACCCGGCTGGTCACCGAGCTTGTCGTCCGCGACCCGTCGCCGGACGGCGGCCATGTACTCCTTCATGGAGGGCATGGCCGCGAGGGCGGTGTCTCCCCACGAGCGGTAGGCGTCGTAGACCTTCTGGGCCATGTTGTGTTCGAGGGCAGGGGTCATCACCAGCCCTCGCCGGGTTTCGGCCTGGTCGGCTTGTCCTGGGCGTCACCCTTCGTGGCGATGTGGCGATCTGGCTTGTTGTAGCCGGTCTCTACCAGGGACGCCTGGCCGCCGTTCTCGGACTTCAACTGGTCGAGCCAGCCGTCAGCTCCGTGACGGCTCCCGCTCTCGTGCAGGGCTTTGAGGTCCATCAGCTCAGCATCTCCCTCATCATCTTCGCGGCCTTCTCCATCTGCTCTGGCCGGGGCATGAACGTGGGCTTCCCCGTGTTCGTGGCCGTGTACTTCTTGCAGCCCCCACAGAAGGTCAGTCGCCTCTGCTTGACGGGGAACTGGCCGTTCCAGCCGCACTTCCGGCAGAACCAGCAGTCCAGCTCCGCACAGGCCGTCAGGCTCGGGTCACCGATCAGGTCTTCCGGCTTCGCCCCGTTGGCGAAGAGCTGGGTGGCTGCCAGGACGGCCCAGCAGGACTTCGAGCTGTGGATGGTCGAGTAGTAGCCGAGCAGCACGTCCGGCCGGACCACGGCCCACTCGTCCCTGACCTTCAGGATCGGGACCTGCTTGACGAAGAAGTCGATGGTGATGCGGAAGCTGGTCTCCTCGCAGAGGTCGCAGAACAGGCAGTCGGCCTCATCCTTGCCCCACGGCTGGTCCCCGTGGCGGTAGAGGGTCACGACCTTCTCGTACCGGCGGAAGTCCTCCTCGGACGGGAGCCGGTCGTACTTGGTGGTGACCTTCTCGAAGCCCAGGTTCTTCAGCATGGCGACGACGGTGCCGACCATCGTGGGCGGGACCATCAGGTCCACGTCCTTGTGGTCGTGGGCGTGCTTGTACTCGGTGTGCCCCTCGGGCGACAGGATGTGCCAGGCCCACCCGCCGCTGAACACGACGAAGGGGTGGATCTCCTCAAGGACTTCCATGTAGGCGTCCAGCCGGTGCTGGGGCCAGACCTCGCCGTAGCGAGCAGGGTTGTGGGCGTCAGCCATCGTGGGCCTCCCGGTAGTTGCGGAGGTTGTGGATCAGGTTCTCCACCGTCGCCTGGGGGAGACCGGACGCGCTGATCTCCTGTTCCGTCACGGGAAGGTACTGCTGGATCTGGTCGCAGAAGTACCCGTCCACGATGCGGTGAAGGTCGAGGGGGTCATCATCGTCTCGGCCGGGGAGCTTGCGGTCACCATCGACCCAGGCCATCAGCTCGACCTTCTCCTCCGGCCAGAGGATCGGGTTGTTGAGGATCTCCTGGCGGATGACGGCGGGGTCGTTGCCCCGACTCCCGACCTTCCAGGTGGACCCGTCGTCCCCGGTGACGATGTAGTTGTCGTCTATGGAGGGGAACGTGTGGCTCGGGAACGTCGGCACCTTGGGCTCGTACATCCGAATGTAGGTGCCACCCTCCCCGTACTTCCGGGTCACCCGCTTGTTGTCCGCGTCGAGGGTGTGGACCCGCTTGATGTGCCCCTGTGAGTCCTTGAGGAGCTTCCCGTCTGTGCCCCTGGGGTACTCGAAGACCCAGGACAGAGAGTCGCCGTCCTCGTCCCGGGCGTTCCAGGTGAGGCGGTACTTGAACACCTTGTTCGGGCAGGCCAGCCGGACCTTGAAGTCCGCAGCGATGCGCTCCCGCAGCATCCAGGTAGTCGAGATGAACAACTGGAAGCCCTGGCCCCTGGTGACCGTGGGGCCACCGCTTCGCCGGTTGAACAGCTCCGTCTGGGGTGCTGGGTCCATGCCGCTACTACTCGCCTCGGGATTCTTCTGAGCCCCGGGTCAGCCAGCTCAGGTCCAGCGTCCACGGGTGGCGGCTCCGCAGATTCCACAGGGCGAATGCCTCTGCGATGTGGTGGATGGTCTGATCGAGGGTCCAGCCATTCACCTTCGCCAGGTGACGCTTCGCCTCCAGGATCCTGCCCCGGACACCAGCCAGGCCGATGTGCTTGACCTCGTGACAGCGGGGGCAGAGGGCGATGAGGCCGTCGAGGGTCTGGATGTGGGTGTCGTCGTTGTAGCTCCAGATCTCGTGGCACTCGACGGGGTGGCGTCGGCCCTTGCCTCCACAGACCTCGCAGACGTGCCCGGCCAGGGCGTACTGCGCCCGCCGGAGCCGGTCCCACTCTTTCTTCGGCAGCTCCTTGCGGAGGTTGCTGCCCCACGACGACTGGGGCACCAGCTCGACCAGCAGCTCCGTCACTTGCCGGTGAGCTGGAGCGTCTCGGCTCTGGCCGCCTTCCAGGCCTCGATGTCGTCGTGGCTGTCCTTGTCGAGCCAGTCCGGCATCGTCTCGATGAGCCGGATCTGTGCCGCGTTGTCGAGCTGCGACAGGGCCTTGAACTGGTCGGCCTTGTAGCTCTCGATCCTGAGGTTCATCCAGTGCTTGATGACACGCTCGGCCGCCCAGATGGCGACGACGGTGATGATGAGGAGGTCGAAGCTGCTCACGGGGTCTCCTTCGCAGCGTCTCGGGCGTCCCTGGCCGCGACGACTTGCATGGTGGTGACGAAGTTCCTGGGGACGGCGTAGGGCCAGGCCAGCGGGATGACCACGATCTTGAAGATCGGGCTCCCGAGCGGGCCTAGCCTGATCCTGATGACCGGCTTCGCGGCAGGGACCAGATCGAGGTCTTCCGCCTGAAGGTCGTAGGACGCCGACAGGACGACCAGGGCGACGTTCGCCAGGATGCCGCAGACCCACCAGGCAGCTATGAAGCCGAGGTTCATCCGTCGATCCCCTTGATGTTCGCGACGGGGTAGAGCCGGGCCTCGATGCGGGCGATGCCGTTGGCCGTCAGGACCGCGAGCACCTGGTCCAGGTCCTTGTAGACGTGGGCGCACTCGTCGAGCGGGATCTTCGGGTGATTCGACATGATGCCGGTCACCTCGACCCCGCCGAGCGTCCGGGTGATGTCGGCCATCTCGTCGTCGATCATCCCCTGAAGCTCGCGGAACTCCCGCTTCGCAGCTCCCCGGCCCATGTGGCGGCCGGAGCCGTGGTTGACCGAGCAGCCGGTCTGGTACGCCCCGTCCAGCGGGTACAGGATCGCCGCCCCGTCCATCATCGATCCGGGGATGAGGCAGGGGTGGCCCGTCTTCGCCCACTTCGTTCGGCGGAGGTCCGGGTGTCCGGCGGGCATGGCCCGCGTCGCGCCCTTGCGGTGGACGAAGCCCTTGGCCCACGTCCCGTCCGGGAGCTGGAGGGTCTCCTCCTGCACGAGGTTGTGGCTGATCTCGTAGAAGACCTCGGCCTTCTGCCCGTAGATGATCTGGGTCGCCGCCTGGACGCCCTTGACGATGATGTGGCGGTTCGCCACGGCGAAGTTCGCCGCGCTGTTGTGCCAGGCCCAGTATTCCTTCCCGAGCGGCTCGTCCGCGTGGAGCCAGGACTGCTCTCGCCGGTTCATGGGCAGGCCCCGAAGCTCTGCCCCGGCCCGGAAGAAGTAGTCGGCCACGTTCCAGCCGTAGCCTCTGGAGCCACAGTGGACCATCACCCAGACCTCGCCGGTCGCCTGGTCCACCTGCATCTCGACAAAGTGGTTCCCGCCGCCGACCGAACCGAGCTGCGGGACAGCCTTGCTCATCGCCTTGCGGATCTGCTTCGAGTGCAGCGCGTCCTTGTTGTTGAAGTGCTCCTCGTCCACGGGGATGTACTGCCGCTCGCACACGTCCTCAGAGACGCCCAGAGCCGCTGCACCGTGCCGGAGGATCTCCTGCATGGCTCGATGGCTCACGCCCTTCATCATGTCCGTGGGGGCCGCTCCGACGCCCGTGGCGATGCGCAGCTCGACCTCAGCGATCCAGCGACGCCGGGTCGCCGGATCAGCGATGGCAGAGGCGTGGATGCCGGGGACCTTGAGGTAGACGACCCCACACGAGATGTCGTACCCGGAGCCGGACTGGATGATGGTTCCGTCCGTGACGACGACCCCGCCGATGGGGATGCCGTAGCCGAGGTGGGTGTCGGGCATCAGGTAGACGCCCGTGACCCCGTCGTAGGAGGCAGAGGTGAAGACCTGACGCCACAGGGCCTCATCGGTCCTCTCGAACAGCTCCGGGGACAGGAACGCCACGCCCTCGACCTTCATGGTCTTGGTCTTGGGGAGCACGAACCTGTTCGGCCCGTCCTGGATCACGATGTCGCGGAAACTCATGGCTAGCTCCTGCTCCGGTCGAAGGACACACGGGGCTTGCCCGTCTGGAGGTCTACGGCCCCCAGCGCCCTTTGGCGAGATCCGGTGGACAGAGCTGGCACCTGCTCCTGGAACGTCCGCTTGGGGGCGTAGACGACGTGCGTGCTGAACAGGCGGTCGAATGACGTTCCAAGCTCCCGCTTCAGATCGTCCATGTCGAGTCCCTTCCGCATCGCCGTCCGGGGCTCCGGCACGGTCACCGTGCAGATGGTCCGGTCCGGCCCCCGGAGCTGATAGCTCCCCGGAGTCGCGGCGGTGTTCTCACGGGCGATGCCCTTGATGTGCTCCATCGCCTTCTGGGAGGTGGCGACGACTCGCCAGAGTTCATGGCCGATGCCGATGGCTTCGACGAGTTCAGTGTCCTCGTCGATGTCCTTGGTCAGGACGCGGAGTCGCTGGAGGAGCCCCCGCAGTTCGAGGACTCGGTCGCTGGTGGGGTCGGGCATCACTCGCCTCCCGAGCAGTCGAGGTGGAAGAGGCCGCCGTCGTCGGTGCCCGGAAGCTCCTCGACCCACCGGCATCGCTCGTCCTTCTCGATGACCTTGCCGCAGTCTGCGCAGAAGGCCGGAGCCTTGTTCAAGATGAGGTCGGCCCCCTTGAAGTCGATGCCCTTGAACCGGGTGCTCGCGGCCCCTGCGGGCGTCGGAGCAGCGGTCGTGCCCGCGACCGGGGTGGGCTTGGCCTTTGACGGGGTGTCCTCGTTGGCGAGGACCGCAGCCAGGTGGCTGAAGGCAGCCAGTTGACGGTTGCGGCAGTCGATGGCCAGCGGGCAGTCGGAGCACACGGCGGCTCCGTGCGGGCTGAACTTGCCGAAGCAAGCCGTCCGGTCGATGGCCAGACTCCGCACGTAGGCGTCTGCGTGGTAGCCGGAGGTGTCCTTGACCATCGGGGCGGGCTGGAGGCTGACCTTTGCCGCAGGGGCAGCGACGACCTTGGGGGCAGCGACGACCTTGGGGGGCGCAACGGGGTCGCCCGCTGCCGCTGCCAGTCGCAGGGCCTCCTGGACGCCTTCGTCGGTGAGCATCCACTTGCCTCGGGTCTTGGGCGGGGCAGCGGTGTGACCAGCCGTGTTCGCGTTCCGGTTCGCCCACTGAATCCACTTGGCGACCATCGGCTGCTTGGAGGCACCGTTGAGCCCGTGCTCGTTGATGTCCGTGATGCCCATCAGGTCCATCACGCCGGGGTAGGCGTCCTTGCCGAGCACCGGCACGTTCGGCTTGAACCCGGTGAGGGCTCCCAGCGTCCGCAGGAGCGGGGCCTTGAAATCGCTTGCCGTCAGGGTGGTCGAGGTCGTCATGTCGTTCTCCAGTGGGCTACGTCCCCGAAGGGATTGAGCCTCATCCAAGGTCGGCCAGGGGGTCGTTGCTGATGTGTCCGGTGTTGCCTTCGTTGACGGCTCCACCCTTGAGGTGCGCGTCCATCACGGTCCGGGCCTTGTCGCGGGCCTCCTTGTCCGGCAGACCGTCCCACCATGCCCGTGCCGCCTTGCGGAGCAGGCTCGCCGGGACCTTGTGTGTCGGGCCGGAGCAGACCAGGAGGTCCTGGGCGTGTCCGAGGATGGCGCACAGTCCACGGTGGCTGAACTCCGCGTACAGATCCTCACCCGCGATGGCGGCTCGCAGGGCCTTGGTCGCCTTGCCCATCTTTCCGAAGACCCACGGGGCGCGGGCGACGAGGATGGGGTGCTTCGCCCGGACGATGGGCTCTTCGTCCCGCCAGTCCATCAGGTGAAACTCGTAGGTCCGCTCGAAGCGGTCGAGGATGGAAGCGTCAATCGGGTTCGCGGACACCATCCGGCCTCGCTCGTCACCGGAGCCCGCCGTGTTCGCCGTGGCGACGACCCGCGTGCCCTTGAGGAGCGTGTAGACCGTCCCGGTCGGACCGGAGACACGACCCTGGATGGAGTCGGTGATGAGCCGGAGGTACTCAGCCTGCGAGCGGTCGGCCCGGTCGAGGTCAGAGCAGAGGAGCATGTAGGGGACGACCGTGCCGTCCTCGCAGACGTAGCCATCGCGGAGGGCCTTCAGTACGTCGCCCTCTTCCCAGTGGGTGCCCGACTCGTTGAACCCCCGGCTGAAAAACCACGCTTCGATGTCGGAGCCGGGGATCACCTGCTTGATGATCGCCGGGGTCCGAGTCAGAGCGGAGAAGGCGTGGAACAGAGCGTCCTTGCCGGTGCCCGGCAGGCCCCAGATATACATGCTGCGCAGCATGAACAGGGACACCAGAGCGTTCGCGATGTCCTTGCCGAGTTCCCCGAACCGGGGAAGCTCATAGTGGTTCGGCAACGGCAGGCAGGCCGATGCGGGGACGCCCGCGTTCAGCTTGAACTGGAGACCCGCGAACTCCACGGTCATGTCGTCGGGGTTCGGGGGGTGTGCTCGACGGGTCGAGGCGGTCGCCTTGTCGTGGCGTGCCTTCAGACGCTTCGACATCACCGGGGTTCCGGGATGCTGTGCTTCGTAGGAGTCCACCGCGAGTCCGTGGACTTCGACAAGGTGGTCGCCCAGCCAGTCCGTTACGGACTCCCCGCATCCGGGGACAAGGCAGGCAATCGTGTGGTTTGTAGACGCCATCGTTCTCACTCCTGGGCCACTCCCTGACGGGATGAGCCTCGGTCACGTCCGGGGTTCTCCCGGTTCATCAGCACTACGGGGGCCGGTTCAATCCTGAGCCCCGTGTCCAGCCTACTCGTCTCGTTCGGGGGTCAGCCCCCTCTGCGCAATCTGTCCTTCACCGCTACTACGGACGGGCATCCTGTTCTGAGCCCCTAGTTTCAGAAACATCGCCTATAGGGAGACGCGAGGTTTTCAGATAGGGGGCTCAGAACGGGCGGGCCACCAGTAGTAGGGGTGAAGCGAGGATTCAGCCGATGGACAGCTAGGCCCATTGAACCGGGGAGATGGGCTCCCCCTGCTACGAGGCTCAGAGCGTGAACACCGTCAGTAGTGCTGGCGGACAACGGAGTGATGATGCAGAAGCTAGCCGCGAAAGACCTGGACAACCCCACCTTGAAGGGGGCCGCGTACCGCAGCACTCACAAGCTGGCGGTGATCGGGGTCCTCGGCGACCGTGCCCCCAGGGTGAGCAGCCGGGGCAGCCGCTTCTACAACGTGGACCGCTGGACCGTCCGCGTCTTCGTCCGAGAGATGTGCAAGTGGGCACACGAGAACAAGGAGTGCATCCCGACCCGCACCGAGATCAAGGCGTGGGTCACGACCGCGAACAACGAGACGGTGGCGTATCGCGAGATCGTCATCGCGAACACCCCCAACAAGCTCAAGCTGCGGACGGCTCTCGCCCTGACGGGCGGGGCGTACCACGAAGCCTTCCACACCTACTACTCCTGCCTCCGTTCGCTGAACGTGGACGAGATGGCCCGGATGGTCCTGCCCCGCTGGTCCCGAGTCCCCGACTGGTCGCTCTACTACAAGCTGCTCCAGTCGTGGAACAACATCGTGGAGGACGTTCGGATCGAGCGTCACGGTCGAGTCAATTTTCCCGGCAGCTTCACCAAGCTCTGCGACCTCCAGGACTTCATCCTCGCCCAGGAGGCCAAGGGCATCGACAACGCGCGAGCCCACGGCAAGGTCAAGGCCGGTCGTGGTGCGCTCTCCGTCATCACGGCGACGTTCCGCGATGTGGGCCTTGGCTACAGCACCGACAACCAGCGGGAGGCCCTGGCGAAGTACAAGGCCGAAGCCCCCGAAGCCGTGGCCTTCGTCATCGGTGGAGGTGCGGGCAACCCCGGTCCGCTGACCGAACTTCTCAAGGAGACCATCGCACTGTCCGCCAAGGACGACATCGGCTGCGTCCGTGTCGCTCTGGACGTGATCGGCGTGCTCTACGACAACAGCAGCGAGCAGGACCCGGCGAACGACGAGGACAACGACGAGCATCAGCCCGGCGAGGCTGAGAAGCTGGTCTGCCCCGACTGTGGTGCCCCCGGCAACAAGCTGGTCATCCGTCCGAAGTCCGATGGACGCGGCGGCAAGGTCAAGGGCATGGGCATCCTGACTTGCTCCGTCTGCGGGTTCCAGGAGGAGATCCAGCTCCAGGGTTCGGGCGGCGGCAAGAGCAAGGACAAGGCTCCGAAGGCCGACCCGAAGCACACCCCGAAGTTCGAGGGGTTCACCAAGGACGATCTGCCGGAGTCGAAGCCCGGTTCCGGTGGCGAGTCCGGCGATGAGGATGCAGACCCCAGCGACGACGCGGACGACGAATTGTCCGGCGGCAAGGGCAGCGACGACTCCGATGAGGATGCCGACGCCAAGGGCGGCTCCGGTGGTGACGCTGACGACGACGATGCCGACGACGGTGACGACGGCGACGACGGCACGGGTAGCCTTGACGAAGGCGGCAAGGTGGGTCAGGTCGCGCAGAACGAGAGCAACACCGATTCGGACTCCGACCAGCCGACCCCGAACGCTCCCGGTGGCGGGCACAACTACGAGGCTCCCCAGATCAAGGGCAACGACTGGTCTGACCTGGTGGACGACGCCCTCGGTGACGACGCCGACGACACCGGGTTGAAGGACGGCAACACGGCTCTCGAAGACGCTGTGAACGACGAATCCGACGACGAGGAGCGACACGACGGCGGCGTCAAGGGTGGCGAGCGAGCCTGGCGACCCTACGACCCTGCCCTGGACGAGTTCCTCCCCGTCCAGCCCTCGCACGCAGGCAAGGACCACGACCGTGCGCAGGCGGACCGGCTGTACGCATCGGTCAAGGACGAAGCGTCCTACCTCTGCTCCCGGCTCCGGCAGATCGTCAAGGCGATGGAGATGACCAACACCGTCCACGGCATCCGCCGGGGGCGACGCCTCTCCAACCGTTTCCTGGTGGACTCCCGCAACACCATCAAGGCTGGCCAGATGCCCAAGCGGGCGTACCGGGAGACGGATGCACAGGTGGACACCAGCACGGCTGCTGCCATCGTCCTCGACCAGTCCGGCTCGATGACCGGGAACCTCAAGGACGCGACCCGCGTGCTCTGTGCCATCACGGAGCCGCTGGACAAGCTGGGCTGCCCGGTGCAGGTCTCCGGCTTCCGGGACGGCCGACGCTACAGCGACGGTCACTCCCACGGGGACGGCGGCGACTACCACCGCTACAACAGCATCGTCCATGACGTGTTCAAGACCTTCGATGAGCCCCTGCGGTCGGTCAAGTGGCGGTTCGCCAACACCCGCGCAACGGGTGGCACCCCGATGGGCGATGGCGTCCAGTTCGGCCTCGACGCCCTCTCTGGCCGACCCGAAGGACACCGCATCCTGTTCGTGATCACGGACGGCCAGCCGTCCGGTGGGCACGCCCAGATCATCAAGCGGCAGGTGCGGCTGGCGAAGCAGGCAGGCATCCACGTCATCGGCGTGGGGCTCGGCTACGGAGCCCAGTACGTCCAGGACGTGTTCCCCGACTCCGTCTACACAGAGCGCATCAGCGACATGCCCAAGGCCCTCATCGCCAAGCTCAACGAGCTGGTGGATGTGAAGGCCACCAAGCGCGGCACGCGCATGAAGAGCACGGGCTGATGAGCCCCCGACCAGGAGCCCCGACCATGATCGTGATCCGCCCCTCCGACATCGACGCTTCCAAGCACCTGTTCAGCACCCCCTGGCAGAACGGCGAGACCGAGACATCGGCGGGCTGGATCGTGCGCTTCTGCCAGGAGCGGGACGGCGACGACTGGCGACCCTACGACCACGCTGATCTGCTGGTCTACTACCGGGAGCGTCGGCTCATCAGCATGAACAAGGGCATCGTTCGGGACAACGCGAAGGCGCAGGAGCGGTACGACACCGCCAAGGCCGCCTACGACGTGAAGATGGCCTCCTTCGACTCTGACGCCGAGAACGCCGCCTTCGATACGAAGCGGACCGCCTTCCAGGACGAGCAGGCTGCCTTCCAGACCGCCGTGACCGCCTGGCACGCAGCCGTGGACGACCCGGAGCGAGGCACCTTCCCGGCCTACCCGACCCTCCGGCACCCGACGCGGACCACGCCACATGAGCCGATCCTGCCCCGGCTGAAAGCCCCGCTCGAATCGACCACGGAGACCTTCTGCTACAACCGGCTGCCGGGGTACCGCAACCACCCGAAGCCCTGGGTCTTCGAGGGCGACGACGGGCTGATGCACATCACGCCCGAGTTCGCGAAGATCTGCTTCAGCTCCCGGCCCATCGCCACCTGCCCCGGCTCAGAGGCCGCCCCCGAGACAGAGGCGCTGGACGAAACCGGCTGACGTGGGCTCAGATCCCCCACCCTCCCCCGTAGTCCCCGCATGAGCCGCGTGCCCACATCGTCCCTGGACAGTCCAGGGACACGCCCCTTCGATGCCGAACAGGCACACGACGGCGAGTGGGCGCTACGCGACCCGCTGCGCAGCCTGATGAGCCTCTGGTTCGGGGACAGGTGCAAGCTCATCCCGTGGCTCCAGAAGCGGCTCGGCAAGCAGACCCGCTGCGTCAATCACGACAAACGACGCTGGTACGTCTGGGATGACCCGAAGTACATCCTCTACGCCCACGGTGGCACCTGCTCGCTCGACCTTGACGTTCCCGATGGCTGCACACAGCTCCAGGCCGCAGAAGCCTTCATGTGGGACGTGGGCTACCTCAAGAAGACCCTCACGCGAGCGGAGCACGACGGCTACGTCTTGCAGGGCTCCAAGGCGGCAGAGCCGCACGTCGAGGTCTTCCGCGACTACACCCCGGCAGAGCTGAAGGAGTTCGTGCTCGGCTACTGCGACGGGCAGATCTACTGCGACTTCCAGTGCCGGAACACCGATCTGAACATGGTGTTCATGGTCCTCATCTTCGGAGCCCTGCACACCAGAGGCCCAGACGAGAAGAAGGGCACGCCCGGCTCGCCTGCATGGCTGGCAGAGCAGGAGCTAGCGCCCCATCCCGGTGACGCCCCGGCCCGCGAGTACCGGCCCCCAATCCCGGAGAGGGCCGAGTACCCGCGAGCCCCGGAGCCACAGTCGATGCTGGTCCCGGACGAGGTCACGGTCGAAGCGTTGTCCGGCCGGGACGACACCGATGTCAGGGTCGCGGGCGTGGGGGACCTCTTCACGGAGGGTCCATTGCTGGGCCTGGCCGCGTACCACGATGAGCTGCGTCTCAACAACGAGGCCCGGACGGCGGCCCACCAGGCCGCTCTGGTCAAGTGGGAAGCGGCGAAGACCAAGATCGATACAGACCACCAGGTCGAACTGGTGGAGCACGCAGCCGAAGTGGCCGCGTGGGAGAAGTCAGAAGCGGAGTTCGATGTTCGGACGACCGCATGGGAACGACAGAAGGCAATCCACAAAGCGGCACACCACGGCTTCACAGCGACCCGCCTCCAGAACCTCGGCGTCATCTACGAGGAGATCAGCAAGGCCGGTCCACGCAGCGTCAATGGTCAGCCCATCTTCATGTCCTGTCGCATCCTCAACCGCTCGGATTGGATTCGCTGCCGTGCAGCGATCAACCGAGAACTTGCAAGACGCGATGAAATGGAGATCTAGACACAGATGGCAACCATCAAGAGCACCACGCTCACCGAGACATCGGACGGAGCCAGGCGGCTCGCCAAGGTGCAGTTCACCCCACAAGTCCCGAACCCCGCTGACCAGCACGACGTTGAGGTGGTCTTCGAGATCCGCCGGTTGAGCGCACCACACCTGGCGGGGGAGCCCTATGCCGTCGTCGGCCCGCTCTCCGTCACCCGCACCGACACCCGCGAGACGTACACCCTCTCCGAAGAACAGCGGAGTGAGGTGATCGACGCAGCCATCAGCGAGGCCGCCGAGGATGACGGGCTCGGCTGGAAGCCCTGACCACAAGAATCTGGTTCGTGTGGGCTTGACACAAACCGTTCGTGTGAGCTAGACACAAATAGTTGCCGGTGGGGCTCAGAGCGCGTCGGCGGCCAGTAGTTGAAGGGAAGGAGATCCGATGACCATCGAGATCCACGAGGCGAGTTTCGAGGAGCGATACGCAGAGCTACTGCGCGGCGGTGCCGACAAGTCGCCCCTGGCTACTGACGGCTACAAGTTCTCGATGGCCCAGGCGGGGAACCCCCTCCGGCACGAGACCTTCTACCTCCACTTCCGCAAGGGCGGCGGCCAGTTCCTTCCCTTCGACTTCGCCCAGGTGGTCCAGCTCCTCAAGCCTCGCCCGGTGAACTCCCGCGAGCAGGGTTTCCTGGCAGCCAACGGCTACGCCATGACTCCCGCGATGGAGGTTGCCCTCCAGGGTGACCTTCAGGTCTGGGGTCAGCCGAAGCACTCATGGGCGAACGAGCATGAGCCGCTGGTCACCCCCTCCGGGCCGAGTTTCCTGGTGTCGTGGATGGAGGCGATGGGCATCGCGTTCCACTTCCCCATCCAGATCGCCACGGCCATCCAGAACAAGGTCTACGCCTTCAAGGCGACCTGCGACGACGAAGCCGACATCATCCACCTTGTCGCCGAGGCGATGGGCAACATCAGGGTCGAGGTCGAGGTCTACGAGGAGGCCTACCGGGCGAACCTCCGCGACCATCTCAAACGGCTGAAGAGCGCCCTCGGTGGGGACATCCACCGGGCCTTCGAGGTCGGCACCCGCTCGATGTCCTGTATGCAGATGCACCGCATCTGCCTGGAGGAGTGCAAGGCGGCGGGCATCCACCGGACGGCGAACGTCAAGCTGGCCTACGACCTCTACATGGTCCCCGTGGGCACGACCGGCCACGAACACCAGAAGCGGCACGGTGCGGACATCAACGGCTTCCGGGCCGTCCGCGACCAGCGACCCGAGCCCCCGTCGTACCTGTTCGACACCTACGACCCGATCAACAGCGGCATCCCTGCCGCCATCCTGGCGATGCGGGAGAACCGGCAACGCCGTGCCTCCTGCCGGTTCGACTCCGGCGACCAGCCGGAGCAGCTTCGGTTGCTGCGGGCCGGGGAGAAGGAGTACGGGCTCAACGTCTTCTACCTCTTCATGGACGGCTACGACGACGTGCGGACCGGCGAGATGGACACGCTCGCTGCTGACCTCGGCGTGGCCCGCGAGGATCGGCACTTCGGTCTCGGCAGCTACCTCGTGAGCAGCCCGGCTCCGACCGAGTACACCCGCGACCGGCTGGCGATGGTCTACAAGCTGTGCGAGTCGGGAGGCCCCAACCCCATCGGTCGTCGGAACGTCCGCAAGTACGGCGGCTCCATCCACTCAGCGGCTCCCATCGACCCGACCGACCCCGGCAAGGCGTCCATCGCGGGGCACCCCTTCGTGGTCGCTGCCCTCGACGGCACCCGGTTCATCTGCCAGCAGGGCGAGAACTTCAAGCACGGGGAGGGCTTCTGGCCCTCTGCCCGGATGCTGCCGAAGCCGACCGGCCCCTCTGTCCTGTCGCCCGGCACCCTGGCAATCAACGAGGCGTGCCGCGTGCGTGACCTCGCCAACTTCGAGGTGCAGTCGTGAGGCGCTATCTCGCCATGCCGGGCGTGACCGCCCTGGCCCAGGAGTAAGTGTCCATCGAGACGTTCCCCGATGGGGAGACGGCCATCACCGTTCCCGACATCGGCATGGACGACGACATCGTGCTCATCGGCAACTGCCCCACGGCACAGGCGTCAGAGTCCTTCCTGGCGTCGGCCTACGAGGTGGCCAGCTACGGCCCTCGCAGCCTGACCGTGGTGAACACCTACTTCCGGCACGCCCGCTGCGAGCGACGGTTCGGCAAGCAGGCCATCATGGCGAAGCATCAGGCTCGCTTGTGGTCCGGCCTCGGCGTCATCTTCCCCGGCGTCCGGCTGGTGTTCCTGGACCTGCACAACGACCTGGTCCTCTCCTACTTCGAGGGTGCCGTCCGGGCTACGAACGTGTCGGCCCTGGCCCTCCTCGAACGCAAGATGCAGCCCCTCTGGGGCGAGCTGGTCCGACCCGTCTACGCGACCGTGGACTTCGGCGGCGTTCACGAAGCCAGGCTGCTGGCGGACGCCAGAGGGTGTGGCTTCGCCCACATCGACAAGAAGAGGCTCTCGGGTTCCGAGACGGAGATCCGCGAGGTTCACGGCGACGTGGATGGCTGCGATGTCGTCATCTTCGACGACGTGATCTCGACCGGCGGCAGCGCGATCAAGGCCGCTGCTGCCTACAAGGAGCGAGGTGCCCGCCGGGTGTTCATGGTCGCGGCCCACGGGCTGTTCGCCAACAACGCCGTCGCCCGGATGAACGCCTCTGAGATCGAAGGCGTCTTCGTCACGGACTCCCACCCCAACGCGGCTGCGGCCCACACGCAGGCGACCAGCTTCGTGTCGGTCTACCAACTTCGACCGGAGCAGCTCGCCCCGCCCGCTTGAGGGCTCAGAAGCGATCTCAGCCCCGTAGTCCCACTGAAACGACCGGAGACCGAATGCCCGTAGTCAATCCCGATGCCCTGCTCGACGACCGCATCGCAGCGATCCGAGCCGAACACGCCCGAACGGGCATCACCCGAGCGGAGCTGGACGTGTCCGGCGGCATCGACTCCGCTGTGATGGCGTGCCTCCTCGTCCTGGCTCTCGGGCCGAGGAACGTCACCCTCCTGCACTCCCGCATGAGCAGCAACAGCGAGCAGACCAAGCGGGCGTTGAACCTCGGAATCGCCTTGGACTGCCTCGTGGCGAACGGCGACTTCGGGGCCATCTTCGAGGCGACCGTCAAGGAGCTGAGGCGCTGCCTCGTCGAGGCCGGACACGACATCGCGGAGATCGACGCCCGGTGCGCGGCCGACCCCACCATCCTCGGCTCCATCCGCTCCACGCTTCGTGCCCCCCTCGGGCGAGGTGCGAACCGCCTGACGGGTGGTGGGCTCCGCTACGGCACGGGGAACGAGTGCGAGGATCGGTTCCTGCGCTTCTACCAGAAGGGCGGCGACGGGGAGGTGGACAACAACCCCCTGGCGATGCTCTCCAAGGGCGAGGTCTACCAGCTCGCCTACTGCCTGACCTTCCGCATCCCAAGGGCAGCGGATGTCCTGCTGGCGACCATCAACGCGGTCCCCTCCCCGGACCTCTGGGGCACGGGCGACGGCCACTCCGACGAAGCCGAACTCCTGTCCTGGACGGGAGCCCCGTTCACCTACGGGCGCATCAACCCGGCGACCGGCGAGATCACCAGCATCGGCAGCATCGAGCGGGTGTCCCGGTTCCTGGACATGGTGGTCACCAACCGGGCGGATTACGACCGGCCCTTCGACCACACGGTCGGGGAGCAGCTCTTCGACGACGATCTGGTCGATCCCAACTGGAACATGATCGGCCAGCTCGCCCTGACGACCGACTGGTTCAGCGGGTTCGACCGCGACGCCATCGTCGTGTTGCTCAAGGCCGCGAAGTGGGTCGAGCGCATCACCCGCCACAAGTTCAACCCCAACTGCCCGTCCTACGGGGATCGCGCTTCGCTCGTCGAGGCCGGAATCCTCACGAACACCTTCCCCGCGACACCCGACGCGGCGAACTAGGAGCGACCCCATGAAGCTGCATCTGATGATCATCGACCCCGAGTGGGACTTCACCTGGCCCGGCCTGGCCCACTTCATCGACATCACCTCGAAGGAGTGGACCGCCTGTGAGCCCATCCTGCGTCGGGCCCTCGGCCCGATGCTCGACCTGCTCATCCAGCCCGGCAAGCTCTACGTCCCCGGCGGCTGGGAGGCCATGGAGCGCCTCGCGGCGATGATCGACCGCATCAGCGACAAGATCGACGACATCACGGTGACGCTCGACGCCCACCAGATCGTTGACCAGGCCCACCCGATCTGGTGGCTGAACGACAGCACCGGACAGCAGGCTGACCCCTTCACCCTGCTCGGCGTCATCGGCAAGACGATCCAGTCCCTCGACCCGGCGAACGGGATGGCGGGCACGGGCGTCGAGTACCGCACCAAGCTGCCGTCGCTGCTCCACAAGGGCGGGGCGACCGGCAAGGGCTCCTTCGGCTACCTGGAGGCCCTGGCGGCTCGCGGTCGTCAGGCGCACGTCGTCTGGCCCGTCCACTGCGAGATCGGTGCCCTCGGCTCCATCGTCGTGCCCGCGCTGATGGAGGCCCTCCAGCGGTGGCAGTCCAGCTTCGCCACCATCAACTTCCTGACCAAGGGCTCCAACATCTTCACCGAGCACTACGGAGCCATCGAGGCCGAGGTGCCGGACCCGAACGATGAGGGCACCCAGGTCCGGGCGGCGACCGTCGCCTCGCTGGGCGAGGCCGACATCATCGCCTGGGGCGGCATCGCCTCCTCGCACTGCCTCGCGGAGACCTTCCGGGGCGTGGACGCCAACTTCCAGGGCGGGAACATCGTGCAGAAGATGGTCCTCCTGACCGACGCGACGGCCGCCGTCCCCGGCTTCGAGTTCCTCTACGACGCCTTCGTCGCGGAGATGGTGCCGAAGGGCATGAAGCAGGAAACGACCGTCAACTTCCTGACCTGATCGACCACCACCAACCTCTCTGCCTCCCCTGCGGGGGAGGGGGGATGGGAGCATCACCATGCCGCGACTCACAGACAACACCCCGTTCAGCCAGGCCATCGGGGGCACCCAGTACAACTTCTCCGGGGCGTCCATCGACTCCCTGGGGGCCTCCGAGTACACGCTCGGGGTCATCATCCTCGATGTGTCCGGCTCGACCGGGGGCATGAGGGCGGACATGGAGAAGGCACTCAAGGCCATCGTGGCTGCCTGCCGCAGCAACCCGCGTGCCGACAACATGCTGCTCCGCGTGGTCATGTTCGACGACAGCGTGGTCGAGGTTCACGGCTTCAAGCCGCTGCCCGACTGCGCCGAAGCGGACTACGACGGTGTGCTGGGCCGGAGCGGTGGCCTGACGGCCCTGTTCGACGCCTGCTACACGGGCGTCAAGTCGGTCACCCTGTACGGCGAGCAGCTCACCAAGCAGGACTTCGACGTGAACGCGGCGGTCTTCGTCGTCACGGACGGCGGGAACAACCGGGGCACAGCGACCGAGAAGATGGTCAAGGAGGCCCTGGCCGAAGCGGTCCAGAGCGAGGCCCTGGAGAGCATCACGAGCGTCCTGGTCGGGCTCAACGCCCACGGTGGCCTCGACCAGCTCCTCGCGGACGTGAAGACCAACTGCGGCTTCACGCAGTACGTCGCCATCGCGGACGCCAACGCGACGACCATCGCCAAGCTCGGCGACTTCGTGAGCCGGTCGATCTCCTCGCAGTCGCAGGCCCTCGGCACGGGTGGCCCCTCCCAGTCCCTCACCTTCTGATCACCCCAGGGACGGTGGGCTCAGATCGGGCTCGCCGTCCCTAGTAGGGGTGCGTGAAACGACTGGAGACCAGATGTTCGACTTCATTGGCCAGCCCCTCGTCGTAGGGGCCTGGGTCGCCATCAGCGGCAGAGGCAACGGGGCAGCCGAGTACGGCATGGTCCTGGGTCGCGTGGTGTCACTCGACCCCCTGCGCATCGAACGCCTGGACGTGGCCTACTTCCCTGGCGACATCAGGGTCAAGCGGCGGAAGAGCATCATCAAGAACCCGAACAAGTGGGTCGTCGTGCAGCCCACCGCTCCCGCCATCGCCCTGTGGGAACGATGTGCTGCCCCGTCGCCCAGTCAGGCTGACGCCCAGCTCCTTGGCGACTGGCTCCATGGCAAGAAGACCCCGAAGTTCGCATGACCATGCACGCAGACGCCCACTTCGCCATCGGCAAGACCCACAAGGTCTGCGAGGACTACGCCCTTGCCGGTCAGGCGAACGACCGCGCCTTCGCCATCATCTCTGACGGTTGCTCATCCTCACCGGACACGGACTTCGGCTCCCGGCTGATGGCCCGTGCTGCCCGCTCTGGCCTCATGCGGTTCGGGGACAGGTTCGACCCTGAGCGAGCCGCCTGGGTGGCCCAGGGCTGGCAGGAGAGCCTGGGACTGGTCCCGAACGCCCTCGACGCCACCTTGCTCGTCGCCTTCGAGACGGGTGACGACCAGATCCGCATCGTGGTCGTGGGCGACGGGGTGGTTGCGGGCCGACGCCGGGACACCGGGCTCATCGACTACTGGGCTGTCCGCTACCCCGCCGGGGCTCCGGGCTACCTGACCTACCTGCTCAACCCGGAGCGGGAGAAGCTGTTCCTTGAACACACGGACGGCATCCGGCAGGTCGAGGTGTCGTGGGGCCACACGGACACCGGCATCACTGCCGAGACCCGCTGGGACGAAGTCGGTCCCGTCTGGACTCTCGACCGTGACCCTGCCGTGTACGACCTGATCGCCGTGATGTCCGATGGAGCCGAGTCCTTCCAGCGATTCGCCGGGACGCGGCTGGAGAACATCCCCGTGCGGGAGGTGCTCGACCAGGTGATGTCGGTCAAGGGCAGCACGGGCGAGTTCATGCGACGGCGGGTCGGCAAGTTCCTGTCGAAGTTCTGCGTCCAGAACGGCTGGCAGCACTACGACGACTTCGCCGTGGCTGCCCTGTTCATCGACCCCCCGGAGGTCTCCGATGGCTGACTTCTCCATGGACCCCCAAGGACTTCTGCGCGGTCTGCTGCCGGGACTGGGTTGATGGCGACGTGCCTGCCCACTTCCCGGCTGGCGTCGCTCCGACCATTGACCCCCTCGACCACTGGTACATGCAGACGTGCCACCAGGCGTGCATCGACCGGAAGGTTGAGAGTCTGAAGTCGCTGGACAAGGCCGCCAGGGATCGTATCGACCGCGAGAAGGCTCACCACGACGAGTGCATGGGGATCATGGGGCGCATCGAGGACCACATGGACCACATCAAGGACAGCCTGGAAGCCATCAAGGCAGAGGCCTCTGATGGCTGATCCCTCCTTCCCGAAGGGGAGTGAAATGCGTTTCCAGGTCGAGGGCTTCGGGATCGTCCAGGAGTCCCGCTGCATGAGCCTTAAAGAGGCCAGAGGCGTTCGTGATGCCCTGGTCAAGCGAGGTTGCAAGGACGCACAGATCGCTCGGTACGACACGTCGGACCACAGCGACTACTACGAGATCGTGGAGTAGACGATGAAGGTCACCATCAAGGGCAAGGGGAAGGTCACCCTCACGCAGCAGGACTTCGTGGCCGAAGGTGGCCAGGGCAAGGTGTTCGCCAGGGGTGGCACCGCGTTCAAGGTCTATCACGACCCCGCGAACATGATGCCGGAGGGCAAGATCCTGGAGCTGTCCAAGCTCCCGGTCCCTCTGTTCAGCCGCCCCCACGACCTCCTGCTCGACAAGCGGTCGAAGGTCATCGGCTACACGACGAAGTTCGTGCAGGACGCCTACGTGCTCTGCCAGCTCTTCCCCCGGTCGTTCCGGGACCGCGAGGGGCTGACCCACCAGCACACCCTGTCGCTCGCGGAGAAGATGCGGGACGGCATCGGGGTCGCCCACAAGGCGGGCATCATCCTGGTGGACCCGAACGAGATGAACTTCCTGGTCGGCCGCAAGTTCAAGACCCTGACGTTCATCGACACGGACAGCTACCAGACGAAGAGCTACCCCGCGACGGCCATCATGGCGTCCATCCGGGACCCCCACATGACCGGGCTGGCCTTCAACGAAGGGACCGACTGGTACAGCTTCGCGTGCGTCGCCTTCCAGCTCCTCACGGGCATCCACCCGTACAAGGGCAAGCACCCGACCATCAAGGGCTTCCAGAACCGGATGAAGGCCAACGTCTCGGTCTTCAACCCGGCTGTCAGCGTCCCCAAGTCGGTCTACGACTTCGGCGTGATCCCGGCGGACTGGCGGGCGTGGTTCGAGGCCGTGCTGGACCGTGGCGAGCGCATCGCACCTCCGGGCGGCACCCTCACCGTGGCCTTCATCAAGCCGGTCGTCTCGGCCATCAGCGGCTCCGACAACATCATCCTGGAGGAGATCGGCATGTACGACGGCACGGTCACCGGAGTCTGGGGCAACGGGCAGCACCTCGTCGTCTCCACGAACAAGGGCCTGTGGGTCAACGGGCAGAAGTCCAGCGGTCACGGCGATGTTGTCGCGGTCGGCTTCAGCCCGGCGATGGGCGTCCCCGTGGGCGTCCGGCACCCGGACGATGTCCCGGAGCTATTCAACACGGTCACCCGGCAGCCGGTCAGCTTCGGCCTCAACGCCCAGCGGGTCGCGGGCACCAACGGCCGCGTGTTCATCAAGAACAGGGACAAGGTGCTGGATGTCGTGATCTCCGACGTGGGTGGTGGCGTCGTCGCCTCGACCCGCAAGGTCGTCTCGGTCCTCCCGAATGCCTCCCTGCTGTTCCCCGGCGGCGTCGCCCAGAACATGCTCGGCAGCGCCTTCATCAACCTCTTCTCTGGCGGGGCATCCCATCAGGTCCGCATCCCGGAGCTGGACGAGTACCGCATCCTCGGCGGCCAGTACGACGAAGGCGTCAAGGGCGGCGTCCTGATGATCATCGGGGTCAAGGGCGGCAAGACCGACCGTCTGGCCTTCCGGTTCGATGACACCTTCAGCAGCTACGACATGCGGACCGTGGCCGACGTGCAGTCCGGCGACCTCAACTTCGTGGTCACGGACAAGGGCATCTGCATCCTGCTCGACGCCGACCACGACTGCCTCGAACTCAGCAGCGTCCGCAAGGGCTCGACGGCGGTGAAGACCATCACCGACAAGGCCATCGGCGGCGACATGCGGCTGTTCAAGCGGGGAGCCCAGGTGCTCGTCGCACAGGGCAACCGCGTCTTCACGATGACCATGAAGTAGGAGCGACCATGAGCCTCTCACAAGCCCTCCAGCGGCCCGCGAACCACAACGAGCTGTCGGCCGAAGCACAGTGGGCCATCGACAAGCGGCTGGGCATCCTCGACTGGGACCCGACCCCGGCAGAAGTGGCCGAGTACCGGCGGCGACGTGCCACCCCCACGCCCCCGGAGCCCCCCAAGCCCGCCGTCCACAGCCTTCGGCTCCCGGAGCTGAAAGAAGAGGCGAAGTTCCTGCTCCATGAGTGCTGGAGCCAGGCCACGGAGTCTCCGAGCTACGACAAGGAGCTGTGGTCACGATTCTCGGAGGTCATCGAGAGGTTCCGGGCGAGTATTCCCGGTTGATGCAGGACTGGTTGCGCCAGAAGATCGACCACATCACCACGGAGTTCCTCGCTGGCGGGGGGCACGGGGCGGTGTACGAGGCGCAGTTTCTTGCGTACCTGGAGTGCTGCCTCAAGGCCCGCAAGGGCGACCCGACGCGCATCTGGACGGAGTTCACGGCTCTCTGTGTCGAGGCAGCAGCCGAAGGGGAGCCACCCCGCAGCTACTCCTGCCGTCTCACCGACCGGCAAGAGCTGGTAGACGCCCTCCGCAAGTTTCAACGGCGGTTCGACCTGCCCCGCAAGGCGAGGTTCGTGACACCGTCCCCACCGGCTCAGACGGAGCCGGTCACCAGTAGTAGTGATGGAGAGGCACTGGGCCTCTTCGAGCTGCTCACAGGCGAGGACTAGCAATGAGCGAGATCCCACAGATCGTCCAGAAGATGCTGCGAAGCTGGGGTGCCCGATGGGGCCAGGCCGCAGATGCTCAGGACCACTTCGGGATGGAGGACATGCCCGCGTTGCCCGGCGACGTGTCCATCGGAGCCTTCA
>Ga0209250_1000284_pt1 | contig 26772 bp, 22 predicted proteins | sample SaaInlV_200m_DNA_FD_184663 | JGI IMG/M metagenome (GOLD analysis project Ga0209250, IMG submission 184663) | Marine microbial communities from expanding oxygen minimum zones in the Saanich Inlet - Saanich Inlet SI072_LV_165m_DNA (SPAdes) (version 2) | ecosystem: Environmental > Aquatic > Marine... | reverse complement strand
CCCAGATGGTTCTATGCCCATGGCAACTCCCTCATCTACAGGGCAATGCCGATCTATTTGTCAATTTTATCTCCTTTCAGGAGATGGAGCCGGATGTGGTGGAGCATTACCTGCACCATGTTGACCGCCTCAACTGCCAATATATTCTGTTGCGTAACCTAAGAGAAGGAAAGCAGAAAAGAACAAAACACTCTTGTGGAGTAGAAAGCCCTACTCTATCTGAAGACTATGATCGTTTTCTATCCAACTATCAGCTGATTGCTACCAACGTGCACCCATTCGGCTTTCGTACACTGGATGGATTTCATTCTGAATTGCGCCTTTATCAACGCTCAAGCCAATAATCGCTATTATTGCCGTAAGCACTACTAAGGAGGATTTCTGGTTACAAAATAGAACTGATCAAAGTCGGCCTTTGGAAAAGCATTAGCAATCACTACACCACGCTCACTATCTTGCTCCACCTCAGTAAACCCCTGATACTGGTTCAATAGTTTAACAAAGTGGTTCTCTCTACTGATGACCGCTATCCACGGAACATCTGGATGGTGTTGATCAGTCCACTCTAGTTGCTTGGATAGCGCATAGAGAGTGTCTTGGTACTGGCACCCTTCACCACAGACAAACCAGCCTCCAATCCAGTACCCCCCCCCCGACACCTGAACAATCTCTTGCCAGATATAGAGCTTCGCTTCACCATCTTTAGTCAGTAAAAAAGAGTCCCGTTGGGTTTGGAACCACCAGCGATAGTGGACAATGGGACGAATGGCCCGCTCTTCAATCATGTTCCCTCGGTTAAGTTGCAGATTACGGCTCTGCAGATAGTGGTTGATATCCTGGTCCTTTACCGGGCGCAGATGATAACCTCGCCTTTCGCTTCCATTTTGCTCCGCCCGCTCTGGAGATTGCATCACACAATCGTTGTTCGAGAATAATTGACACACTTCAGCGGCAACCCGTTCCACTCCTCTTCCATCCAACTGAACTTTAGATTCAGAAAAGAGCCGTTGCACTCTGGCATACTGCTCCTTAACCAACAGGATCAGCTGTGCCAGCCGTCTAACATCGTCATCTAAACAGCTTGGCAGATGGAAATAACGACCAATTTCATCCAACCAAGACTGAGGAGTCTGCTGATTATCACTCATTGAAAAGGAGATCATCGGTATACGTAGCCGCACCAGTTCATAGACTGTACCTCCGGCAGCACCCACCACCAATGAAGCAGAGCAGTACGCCTCAAATAGAGAACGTTTTCCAACCAGTAGCTCAACGGCCCCTTGTTCAGCCAACTGTTGCAACCGTTGTCGATTACGGCTGGATGGCCCCACAACAGCCTGAAGCTGGATCACATTAGCATCATAATCGGGCTGCTGCTGCAGCACCTCCAGCAGATCAGCAAGGATATTAAGGTCTCCTCCCCCTCCAAGGGTGAACAACACCCGGAACAGGTTATCTGGTGAACCCTCTCTCTTTTTCAAAGAAGTCCCATACTCTGCTGAGAGCAGGGCATAGTCCGGCCCCAGAAGCCGATGACAACCTTGTGGTACCAGCGATTGATAACCACCTGAGGTCTCTGCACCTCTCCATTTTGGATCTACCAGAAGATCACACTGATGGCTACGGGTAGCCATATCATCAATACTGACAATACGAAGGCCCGCCCGTGCAATTTCTGCCTCCCAGCTGACATCCAAACGGTAGTCATCAACAACAACAACCTCTATCGAGGTGGTGGCAAGTTGCTCAATAACCTGAGATGCATCTTGTTTCTGTGAAGTAAATTCACCTAAATAACCAACATCCACTCCATCCAGCAGCTCGCTTAATCCCGAGTCAGGCTTGTCAAGTAGAAAAAGCACCCCTATTTCTTGCTGTTGCAGTGCCAGCGCCAGATGGCGCATACGTACCAAGTGCCCAATCCCGGTTTCACTACTCGCAGAGGTACGGATGGCTATGCGATGGTTTGAGTCAGTCAACATGGTTGTAAACCTTATCAGGACGGAGCATTAAATGTCCGAATCATCTCAGATAGATCCAATCCCAGACGGTTATACTCCTTTCTCAAGGCCCGTTTATTAAGCTTTCCTGTAGCGGTCAACGGTAGCTGCTCAATAAAGAAGTATTTGAGTGGGCGCTGAAACTGAGATAACTGGCTATTGACCCACTGCCTCAATGGCCACTCGTTCTGCTCCTCCCCCTGCTGGCATACACAGACAGCAATAACCGCCTCCCCTAGGTAACTATCATTGATTCCAACCACCGCACACTCTGCAATAGAGGGCGACTCTAAAATCACCGTCTCAATGTCCACTGGGTAGATATTACTGCCTCCGGAGACAATTACATCCTTCTTGCGAGAGACGAAATAGAGAAACGCATCCTCATCCAGATACCCCAAATCCCCGGTTAGAAAGTACCCCTGGTAACAGGCCATCTCCGTCTTCTCCGGCTGGTTAAGATAACCACTAAACATCAGTGGAGACCGGCAGGCAATCTCCCCCACCTCCTCAGCAAGGAGCGGCTGGTGTTGATCATCCAGAATCATCACTTCAACCCCTTCACATGCCTCCCCCACCGAGGCCGATTTATGGGCTGCATCTTTGGGATCTAAGTTAGTCGCAATGGCCACCTCCGTTGCCCCATAGATCTCATAGAAGGCACAGCCTACCTGATCAAACAGATAATCTTTCAGCTCCTTATCAATCGCTGCCGATGAGCTAACAAGGGTATGCAGTGATTGGAGTCGCTCTCCTTGAGAAACCAGTTGCTCACGCAACGCATAGAGGTGGGAGGAGACACAGATGGTGAAAGTAACCCCCTCTGCCACAACCTGATCAATCCAGCGTTGCGGAGTAAATCGTTCCATTAATACCAGCGTTGCCCCCTTCAAGAGCGGTACAAAGGTGAGACGCTGCCCCAGTGAATGAAAAAAAGGAGAGGCATTCAGCACCACGTCATCTGCAGTAATATCATAGAGTGTCCCGGTCTGCTCTGCCCGTTTCAGTTTGCTCTGCTCTGAGAGCATGATAGGCTTCGGGTCGCCTGTTGATCCGGAGGAGAGGGTAACCAGAAAGGTCTCATCCTCTAACCAGAGAGGCCTATTCAGATCCCGCTTACTATCTACAGGAGCACTGATCAGAGATTCAACCGACACCTCTCTAACTGTATGCTGACAGGATAAGGGGCTTTCCCTCTCCATAATCAACACTCCTGCAGCGGTAGCAGCTAACGCACCTTCAACCTGCTCATCGGTCAATTTTGGATTCAGTGGCACCATCACTGCATTAATCCGGGAGAGGGCAAAAGCAATTGCAACCTGCACAGAGGAACTACCCATCCATACCGCAACCGTTCGGCACTCTGCCTCTATAAGTATTTCCAGTAAAGTGACTGAAAGCTGGTCCACCTGATCAAGCAAAGCTTGGTATCGCACTACAACACCATTATCAACCACCGCTTTTTTCTCTGGATTGAACTCAGCAACCATTCGTAACCTGTTGTACAGAATACTCATAAAGGTATCTTTTTGGCGCCTATAGCATAAATATTGAGTATCACAAAACAAACCCAGCATCAACAGATGGAGGATGAGAGCTACACAGCTCATGATAACCAACATCCAGATAATCCATTAATATGGGCATATCAGAACCATAACGTTGCCAATGGCTTTTTGAAATTTCGTTAGTTTCTATTTGAATAGCAGCTTCTCTTAAATCTGCAGTTGCTCTATCAGTATCCCCCAGTTGCAGATAGGATTGAGCACGCATATAGAGTGCAGGGATATGAAATTTATATTTCCACAAAACCATGTCTGTAAAATATTTTGCTGCTCGTTCATAACGCCCATGCAAATAATTTCTATTGCCAAAAAAGTTAGTGTAAATATTTACATCATAGACCAAATCTGTTAATTCCTGCGCAGATATTTCACTTGTATCAAACTCTCTTGAACTATACCCACAGCGATCCCAGTCAATATTATGCGGATCAAGCTTCCCCATTTTAGCATATTGATCAAATGCCTCTGTACCTGGAAGTGGCAATAAAGAAAATACTTGAATCCAATCCACATCAATCGTCTTAATATAATCAATCGTCTCTTGCATGTGTCGCTTGGTTTCATAAGGAAATCCAAAAAGAATATTTGTTTCCACTTTAACCCCTAAAGTGCGCGCATGTGCAATCAGGTGACGGGCCTTATCCAAATCAACTTTTTTCTTAACAATATTTTTTTGTGCATCAGAAGAACCAGATTCAATCATAATCCTCACATAATCGAACCCAAGAGAACAGACGGACTCCAACAACTTATCATCCATAATACGCACACTTAATCCACTTGGCATAGAAAAAAGTAAACCTTTATTAACCTTTTCCTCCAATATTCTACGTGCTAATTCTGTGAACTTTGACTTCCTCGCTGCTAATAGGTCATCCCAAAGAACAACATTCGTAAAACCGCACTCATCTCGAAGATATAGAAAATCATCAATAATGCGTTGATTGGATTTTGCACGGATACCGCTACCATGAATAACCATTGAAGCACAGTATGTGCATTTGAATGGGCAACCACGATCCATCATGACCCCTATTGCACCCTTAGAAAATGCATTAGAAAATTGGCGATAGTAGTCCAGATCAAGAAGGTCATAAGCAGGCAAACCTATTTGATCTAAATCAGTTAGCAACTCACCAAATTCTGCATTAACAATGAAACCCTTAAGATCATTATTAATTTTCTCTCTATCATACACCCCTTTAATATCTTTAACAGAAATATCAGTCCCACCATTACATTGAGAATAATACAACTTCTTAACAAAGCTTTCAAAACCTATTTCTGCCTCACCAACAAATACATAATCGACAAAGACAGAATCTTCAAAAACTTTAGAATGGTAGAAAGTTACGTGCCCACCACCAAATATGATTTTGGTTTTTGGCCACTTTTCCTTGATTATTTTTGCCAGACTAATTGATGATAGGTAGGATGATGAAAACAGTATTGATATACCAACAACATCAGGCACCGTCTCCACCTGAGACAACAGCCTATTCACAAAACCACAATAATCAGTTGGCAAATTACCAGAAAGATTTCTATGGTAAGCATTCAACTCTTTTGCAAGATCAAGCAATTCAAAACTCACATAATCAAGATTATTTCTTACATAGGATGCTAGCTCAATCAATCCTGTAGGGGTTTCGAATTTAGGCACTAACAGCTGATTTTTATCAAACAATAATTCCTCAACCTGGAATAATGGCATAGAACTTGGACTGACAAACAAAACATCGATCATTCTATCACTCATAATAAACCCCGAAAATAAAAATAGGACACAATTAAATCAACATGATTCATCAATGATTTTTTTCATTTTTAAAAATTCTTCGACAATAAGATCAGCAGACCTATCCTTCCCCCATACCGCCAGCTGAAAATTAGTCTTCGCAGAATACTGCCTACCAACGGGAATCCCTCCAAGCTCACCATACTCTTCTGACGAAGAATAGCCATCAGTTGACAATGGATTAAATAAAACATATTTTACTCTTCTATTATGTGTACAAAAAACATGGGGGCCTGTACTGGCCATCATATTCAAAAAAACCACCTCATAAAAAGCAATTCTTAAATAAATATTCCATGATACCTCATGAAAAACAACATAACCTTCAAGATCATCAATCGAAAAAGAGTTATAAGTATCTCTTACAAAAACAGGATAAAACCCTTGCTTATAAATATAATCAGCAAACTCCTTCCAAACTTTTAAGTCACTATTTCTTTCCTTCTGGTACCCACATTCACGCAATGTAATCGCAACAACCTTATTTTTATAAAGGTTATTATTTATCAACCATTTCTTAACAAAGCTTTTAGATGCATCAGTGGCAATTAACGGCAAAGCATACTTGCTCATTTCCATTGATTCATCATACAAGTACACATGACTCGTCAACTCTTCTGGGTCAGATATAGAATAATTAAGTGGGAATGTATTAATATTTTTTTCGCAGCACAAATCACGATACTCTTCTCTTCTCCCAAGAACTGTAAAGCTATTTGATGTTGGCAACAATGAAACTGACGGAACAATTACATTATCCATAAACCATCGATTATCTGATTCAACACCACCACCGACAGCTGCTCTAGACAGGTCAAAAACTGATTCTTCACATCGCGGAACAATCACCACATTTATTAAATCCAGCCCCCTCTTTACCCTTTCCAACTCCGCATGACACAGTGAATTTACAAATTCAAAATTCAATGCATTCTTCTCAAGATCATAAATAAAGTAAAGCACACTTTTCTCTTCTCTACCAATCTCACACTCTTCCAAAATAACACCAGATTTTATATATGATACCTTTTTAAATCCACTTTGAAACAAATTAGATACAATTCTTTTTCTATACCCTTCTCTTTCTATAGAAACAATCACATGAGCTGTTCGATCAATATTCGAATCATCAATTGAAAGAACTTCAAGACCTGAGCGCATTCCATTTTTATAACTATCAAGATAATACAAAGTAGTCACATCCGGCCTCCTGCCACTGATCAGGTGATGCATTTTCTCACTAGAATTTCCGGCGGGGGCCAAACAAACAACATCCCCATCCTGAATATCAGACAAACGTTTTATTTCTTTAGCTTCTTGAAAAACCATTTACCAATAAACCTGTTAATTACTATTATTCATAATACAATAAATTGACACACACTCATCACAGAGAGCCTACGTGCAATATCTTGCGATTGCTTTCCCATTGGGATAATACAAACATCACATTCCTTCAATTCACCAGGAGCTAATACTTTTTTCCCACAAAACCCAACCTCCTGCTTTCTTTTGTTCTCATCCACAAAAAAAGACACCCGTTTTGAAATTAAGCTATTAACAAATGCAGCTTCTATTGTGGTACCCAACACCACCACTTGCTGCTGGTCATTAACAGCAGCATATGTAGCCATTTCTAATTTATTCAACGCCACTATTACTTTATCGCTTTCCCACTCCTGACTTACATCTATTTCTTCACTAGATTTTTTTGACGCGACTACCAGTATATCTTTTGGAAACAATCTCTCCCCAATAAATTCAATAGAAAACCCACAACTAAGCAAAAGATTTCCTAATGCTTCTTTACCAAAATAGTAAAGTTGATCCCCTAACAAGAGGGTACTAGGGCGAACATCAACATTAGGCACATGGACAAATAGCACGCCATCCTCTGCCAACAGCTGATCGATGCGATCAAACAGCCCCTTCACATCCTCAATATAGATGAGCGAATGGGAGAGGATAATCAGCGCATAGCGACCATCAACCTCATCCAGATTTTCAACAAACTCAAAACCCTGCTCCTGCGGGAAACTACTACGTGGTGCAACATCATATCCGGTTAATCGCACAGCACCCGTTCTATACTTCAATGCACCAAGCAGCTTGCCATCAAAGCAGCCGATATCCAACACCGCAGCCTGTTCAGGAATTGCCTCTAGGTGTTGAGCAATCAAATCTGCCTGTACCTCTGCCGCATCTCTTAACACACCACTCTGGTCACGAACCTGATGATCCTCTTGGTGAGCAGCATACTCATCCGTTGTGAACTGGTCGACCAAAGATATCTCTTCCCAACGACCCACACGGTAGATCACTCCACAGTCCGAACATGCACACACCACGTTGGGGAAATCATCCGTCGTTGGCTGTTGAGCAAAGTCGAGATGGCGGAATGTGGCGTAGTCAAACCGGTAGACCCGCTCATTCCTGAACTGGCACATCGGGCAACGTGTGGTACGTGCGATAAGGTTCACGGATGACATTGATCCCCCCCCCTGCATAGTTATTGTCTGCTTCATCCCACTCATAGTTTCTCTGGCACCACCCGGATGCCTCGCACCCTTCTCGATATCACCACAAACGAGAAGAAGATGCGGTTGGCGATCTCTTTAGGGTAGACCAAAATATTCCAGCCATAGCGCAGCAGGTTGAAGGTGACATAGAGCGCCTTGGCGCTCTGCAGGCGCAGCAACTGTTCCGGGGCCTGTAGCGCTGCACGCAAATGGCTTACGTACCACAACTCACGGTGAAGATTCATCCCCCGATTCATCCATTTGTGGCGATAGTAGGCGTTGCGGGAATAGTCACGCAGCTTCTCCAGACTACCGCTCTCCTCCAGCACCGCCCCCATATACTCCCTGAATACAGCAGGACGGAAGAGGCGCAGGAATTCCCGAATCTCGCGTGGTGAGGGGATGCAGATCAGCAGCATCAACAGCACCATCCCCGCAATACTACCCGGCTTGTACTTCTCCAGTGGTGGATAGTGTTGATCGATCACCTCACTGTTAAGTCCTTCGATCACATACCACTCCCGAAAGGAGAGCATTTTCTTCCAATCCTGGGAGACCACCTGTGGATTCACTAGGTATTTCTTGTCGATATCGTAGTAGGTGGTTCTCCACACCTTATCTCCAAAGGTGGTGTCATAGAGCAGTGGCGTACGGGTAATCCCGACAAAATCCGCAGTCGCATCCATCACCTCATGGAGGCGGAGATGAAGATCCTCATGACGTACCACTTTATAGCACTCCAGCGGGATACGGGTGGTGGCATCCAACCCATCCCAGATCTCACGGGCAATCACCCGGTAGGCACGTTTGCGGTGGATAATGTAGTCGGAGATCCTAAGCTTGGTCAAATCCGGCTTGAAGACACTGTTCTCAACCCGCCGCTCCACATTGGCACGCGGCTCACGCACCATCGAGATCAACTTTGCATCCGGGAAATCGTCGGTCAGATAGAGATCTACATAGACCGGGTGGTGGATGTGGTAGATCAGTACCCGCTTGGCCTGAATCTCCTCTCCACGCGCTGCTGCATAGGCATAGTGGAGACCCAACACCATATTTCTGGAGTGGATCGGCTTCCCGTCGAGTGCGCGGAGCATCTCGCTTCTGAATACCCCCTCATCGATAGAGAGCCACTCATCCTGATTTTCACCCAGCTGATCTAGGGTCTCACTCCCCGGCATGATGCGGGTATCAAGGATAGAGGGATGGTTGTAGAGCAGGGCATCAATCACCGACTCCCAGGAACCACACCTCCCCTCCTCCACCCACTGATGCCAGTGGGGATAGAGATACATCAACGGGTAACCGGGGATCATCAGGATCTCCGGATGCCCATCGAGGAAGGCCTGAAACACCTTGCTTCCGCTTCCCAGTCCACTGGTCAGGGCAACCATTTGCAGCCCGAAGGCGTGGGTAATCTCTTCTGTCTCTGACGGCCTGTCCATTTCTTATTCTCTAAGGAATTTTACCTTTTCACTCCGTTAATACTTATTTTCGGCCAATCTGGAGATTCATTTAGGCCAACCATCGATAAAAGCTTACGAGCACTCCGCTTCAACACGTTCACAAGCGATGGCGAGCGCATCAAAGAGAGACATCTTCTGCCACTCCCAATCCGAACCGAGCGGGATATATCTGGGATAACACTCCAATCCGATCTCACTACGCAGTACCATCTGCAGGCTCTCCCTCCCTTTCCCCAGCCGCTTGCAGGCCAGTAGTGCCAATTCCGCTCTGGAGACCAGTGCCTTACCCGGCAGATTGAATACCCCACTCTTGTCATCAGTGGCTATCTGGATCAGCGCACCAACCAAATCATCGATAAAGATCGGGCTGAAGAGCTGATCAACCAACACCTTCTGCGGTTCATCACACTGAATCTTTCTGCACATCTCGGTCAGGAAGCTACCTTCCGAGGGGTCGAGAGAGTAGACCTTTCCGGGGCGTACAATAGCGTATGAAGCACAACACTCCTCAATACCTGCCTCCACCGCACGCTTCTGTTTTCCATAGTTGAGCAGAGGCCTCTGCTGCCGGTCATCCTCAACCGCATAATCGGAGGAGAGAAACAGGATACGCCCCTCTCTTTGAGCGACCGCCTCAATCAGGCGCAAGGTATGGATCACATTGAGCGCCCAGCTCTCCTCTGGGTGATTCTGGCAGAAGGCGGTATCAGTGATACTAGAGGCAACGATCAGTACCGTCTGTTCGGAGATCTCGACCTCCAATTGATCAACACCATCCTGCAGCAGATCAAACGAGACAAAGCGGTGGTCATCACCGCTATGCTGCGTGCCGATCAGATTGTAGCCGCGCTGCTGCAGCTCGGAGAAGAGGTGTCCTCCAATAAAGCCACTGGCCCCCAGAACAATCACTAACATCAGATCCGCTTCCAGATCTCTTCGATCATCTCCACATCGGTAGAGGAGTCCGCTCCTGAGTTGACCGGTTGCTCTCTATTCACCACCGCATCAACAAATCCCCTAGCCTGTTCAATAAAGGCCCAGGACCAGTTGGGCAGTGGCTGGGTAATCTGATGCGGCTGATCTCCCCCTTGCTCATAACGTACCTCAGCCGCTGTGTTTTTCAATAGAGGCGGTGGCAGGGTCAGGGTGACACGGGCATCGGGGTAGACCACATCCACCGACTCATTCCAGCCATGCAGTTGGGTATAGGCGGTGCTCAAAGCAATGCAGATGCCGTTCAGCTCCAGCGTGACCACCCCCTGCCCTTCCTGATCGAGCGCTACATGCTGGACCGTTCCACTGGCACCAAACAGAAAGCGCAGCAGATTGACAGTATGGGAGAAGGTATTCAGGTAGGCGAGATAACCCTCCTGCAGTTCAGGCTTCAGCCCCTCAAAGGTCGGTTCCCATCCACTTGCCCCCATTCGTCTCTGCTGTTCACTCTGCAGATCACCAAACGGGTTGCAGTAGGAGTTTCCAGCATAACAGTGGGCCGCAACAGTAATAGGCTGCTCTCCCCGTTGTACCCGCTCTTCAATAATCTTTCTGGCCTCCAGCACCCCGACATCAAAACGTTTCATGTAGCCGACGGAGTAGACCAGATCATGCTTCTTGGCGATCTCTGCCAGATGGTTGGCCTGCTCCAGCCCCAGCGCCATCGGCTTCTCGGTTAGCACATGCAGCTTTGCCGAGAGGCAGTCGCGAGTAATCTCTGCGGTATGGGGGCGAGCAACAACAATGATCACTCCATCCAGGTCACACTCCCGAATCATGTCGAGATGACTGGTATAGCGATGAGGAATGGCATATCGGTTGGCGACCGCCTCCAGCAGATCCTCCCGCATATCGGCCATTGCCACCAGCTCGCATTCCGGCAGTGATGCAAAGCTGGGGAGATGGCACTGCTGGGAGATAAAACTGGCTCCCACCACCCCTAACCGCAGTGGGCGTTTATTGGCTTCCAATGAAACTCTCCACGTTACTCTTATCGATCAGGGTCACCTCCGGATAGAGGGCAAGGAACTGGCCTCCCTCCTCCAGATAGTCGAGGTGCTGGCGAATGATACCCTTGGTATGGATCCATGCCAGTACAACCACCACATCCTGCTCTTGTGCCGAGAGCGTTGCGGTGGGCCTCACCTCCAACGCCTCAAACGGGGCGAACTTGCCCACTTTCATGGAGTGGTTATCCAGCAGATAGCTCATCACATGTTCCAGCCCAAGCTGAATCGCCAGCGTTGGTCCGGAACGTGCCGCGCCATAGCCACAGACCGTCAAATCCGCCTGCTTCCACTCCTGTTTCAGCGACTCCACGCGCTTTCGCTGCTCACGAAGCCACAACTCCATGGTGTGGACTGTAGAAAATTCAGTTAATTTACGCTCATCTTCAAGCTGCAGCAGATCGGTTACCGCCTGTTGTCTCTCCCATTTAGAGCCGTCTCTGGCCACATAACCAATAATCGACCCCTTCTGGATATTTACCCTCTCGACATCGACCAGCTTCATCCCATAGGTTGCGAAGAACTTGGAGAGAGAGGAGAGCGAATGGTGAATCATGTGCTCATGGAAGATGGTACCCAGCAACTTCTTGTCGAGGATGTCCATCAGATACTGCACCTCAAAGGCAAAAACCCCCTCACCTTCAAGCAGCAGATCAATGCCTTTGATCATCCCCACCATATCCGCAGAGTGGGCAAATACATTAAAGGCACTGATAAAGGAGGCCTTGCCATGCTCATCCAAAACCTTTTGCGCTGACAGCTCAGAGAAGCACTCTGGCAGGGTTGGAATCCCGTTTGTGGTCGCCTGCTGTGCCAGCTCTGTGGCCGGATCAACGCCAGCAACCCGCATCCCCTTCTCTTTGAATGCTCGCAGCAGCGTTCCGTCATTACTGCCAATATCCATCACCAATTGCTCCGCACACAACGCGTATTTATCAATTGCGGCATGAGCAAATTCATTAAAGTGGTCGACAATCCCCTGGGTCTGCCCGGAGAGGTAGGTGTAATCACTCCACAAGAAATCGGGGTCAAGATCATCCAGCGTCTGAACACAACCACAGGATTCACACCAGTAAAGGTCAACAGGATAGCGGACACTCTCCGCAACCTTCTCCTTGCTATCGGCATACTTCTCACCTACAGGAACGGGCAACAGCTGTACAACCTGCTTCAGATCAGGGCTCAGACATAGACGGCAACTTTCTCTTTTTGTGTGCACAATCAATCCTTTGTTCAATAACACGATAAATACTTTTCACCACGATCACTGGTTCGCCAGCGCATAGGTCTTTGGCGTGCCTATATCAAGAAAGGTCTCCGCAGTCTCGTAGCTATAAATACGTCCAACAAAATAACCCAATATCTGAGTACTAAAGTCCTCAGCAGTATGCAAATCACTCGCCATGATATCGAGACATTCACGAGAGAGGATATAGACCGCCCCGTTGGCCAGGTTACCAGAAGGGTTGGAGACCTTTTCATGGAACCCAACCACAACACCACGCTCATCCAGCTCCACAATGCCGCAGGAAGAGGGATTTTTAGTACGAAAGGTCATCATAGTCATCAAGCATTCTGGAGGTCGATGAAGGTGAGCCTGCTGAAAAGCGGCCAGATCTGCCAAGCAATAGTTGTCTGCATGGATCAACAGACCCTCCTCCCCCTGAAAGAAGCCAAGGTTAGCGATCAGGGTACCTGCCGTACCACGCAGCTCATGCTCATTTTCCAGACGAACCTGCTCACAATAGGCACTGCTCTCAACATAGGCTTCAACCTGATCTGCCAGATAGTGGGTGTTGATCAAAAATGGCCCAAATTCCGCGTCAATCAAACGCTCCAACCAGATCTCCAGCAGAGGCCGCCCCTTTATCATCACCAGGCATTTGGGTACGGTATCGGTTAACGGGCGCAGACGCGTCCCCAGGCCAGCAGCCAGCAACAACGTACGCATCAGGCAATTTCCCGCAACAGCTCTTCGCGATGCAGTGGTGTATTCCCCACTCGACCCACCTGAACTGCGGCCGCCAGTGATCCCCAGCTGGCTGCATCCCAGATCGTACCACCTGCGGCTAGGGTCATCGCACCAGCAATTAACAGCGAATCCCCAGCCCCTGCCACATCCTTGGGAGCGCTGTTCAACGCACTTACTCGGTCGGTAAGCCAGTCACCGCTGTTGCCATTACCGGCATGAATCAACAGCCCCTCCTCTCCCAATTTGAGCAGGATATTCTTTGCGCTGGCCTGCTGACGCAACTGTTCGGCCAGCACCACCAGACCATCTTCCCGATTACGGGTACTGATACGCGCCTCATGTTCCGTAGGAGTAATCAGGTCCATCCCCTTGAAACGGCTGATATCACCCACCTGTGAAGAGGACTGACTATCGGCAACCAGCAAGATCCCCCGGTCTCTGGCCATGGTCACCAGCTGATCCACCAGCCCCTGCGGTAAACAGCCATAGTTGAAGTCGGCAAACACCAGTAAATCAAGCCTCTCCAATACCTGCTCGAGCCGCTCCAGAAGCTGACTCTGTAGTTCTGACGAGATGGCCCCCTGATGCAGATGGCTCACCCGTAGCAGGCTTTTTCCTTTACTACGAAAACGTTGTTTCAAGGTTGTTGGGCGGCTCTCATCCATCAACAGATGGGCCTCCACTCCGGCCTCTTCCAGTCGTTCCTGTGCAAATACTCTGGATACATCACTGCCGGTCACAGAGATAAATTGCACTGAAGCCCCCAGCCCTGCGGCATGCGCAGCGACAATACCCGCCCCTCCAATAAAGCGGGTGGTGTCCAACGGCATCACCACAACGGTGGGATCTTCTTGCGACATCCCCAGCGGTTCACAGGTGATGTACTCATCCACAATCAAATCACCGATCACGCAGACTTTCAGACGGGTAAATCGCTCTAGCAGCCCCTTCAACCGCCCTTTATCAATCCGGTGCCGCTCAAGATACTCAATCGGAAGGCGTATCGATTGTGGATCAAACTCTTTGAACTCTTTACGGATCAGATCGAGGGATGAAAAGAGCGTCTCTCCAGAGCTGAACAGCAGCCGTCCGCCATACAGCTTCAACGCCTCCAATTCGGCATTTTGACGAAACTCATGCTCTTTCCCTTTAACCACGATATCCGGTTTGATTCTGCCAAGCGCATCGGTAACCGATTCATTGAGAATAAAGGCTTCATCAACCATGCTGTGGCTTTGAACCCCCTCCAGCCGCAAATCTTCCGGGACATGAGCAGCAGAACCCGCAACCTCATCCCCCGCTACAGCAACAATCAGCCGGTCCCCACACTCCCTAGCAAAACGTAACAGACGCAGATGACCCGGGTGGACGATATTAAAATTTCCGGAGACAAAGACAATGCGCTTTTTTTTCATCAATACCACTTATCCAAATGAAACAGGTAGGCCACTCTTTCTGTAAAACACTTTAATCAGAAGATCGAAAACGCGCTATTTATAGAGATCGTTTGAAACATCGTTCATTTCCCCGTCAATCCTTGCCATAAACTCTCAACAACAGCGCATATAGATCCTCTGCAGACAATCGAACCGGGTTGTTCTGTAGGCGCTCCATATTCACACTATCCACAATGGGTTGCAGATCCTCTCGCCTCACTCCACCAGCATGGCACAACGATGTTTCCAATCCTACATTTTGCATTAAATTATACCATTTATCCCTGCATACTTGCACGCTCTCACACCCCAATAACTGCAAGAGTCTCTCCATCCGGCCCCGATATTCATCACGATCCAGATCCGGCGACAAATTGTCTGCCGTGGGCTGCACATTCACAACCAGAATCTCCCCCAAGGTTAAGGCCACCGCATGCCCGTGCGGGATCTTGAAATAGGTAGTCAGGAAATAGGAGAACGCATGTGGTGCCGTGGTGGTGGTGAGATTAATAGCCTTGCCCGCAAGATGTGCTGCCCACGCCATCCGCCCCTTTGCCTTTTGATCCCCATCCAGAGATGCTTTAAACATATCCAGAATAATCCGAATCGCTTCGCCAGCATACTGCCTACTCTCCTCAGTAGAACGTACCGACCAGAATGATTCAATCGCCTGAGCCAATGCATCCATTCCACTGACCGCTACAGCCTTGCGAGAGAGGCTGTAAGTGAATTCCGAATCAACAATCGCATAGCTCGGCAACAGATGGTCATGAGAGAGCGAGAATTTGACCTGATCAACGTAAACCACCGCAAACCGGGTCGCCTCGCTTCCTGAACCAGACGTGGTTGGAATCGCCACCAGCGGCACCCCTTTATTCACCAATGTCTGACCACGGGCCACATAATCGACAGGAGATCCCGATTGATGAGAGAGCAGGTTCACTAGCTTGGCCATATCCATCACACTGCCACCACCGACCGCAATCATCAGATCGATATCCTCTGCCTGCATGAGTGAAATGCCACTGCGAACGTCCTCCAAATCTGGGTTCACACTAAATTCACTGAACCGTGTTACCTCCACCTCAGAGAGCAGCGGTTCCAGCCGCGCTCTGGCCCCCGAATCGTGATAAGAGCGTTTGCCAGTTACAAGCAACACATGGCGTGCATTTTCCTTGCGTAAAATCTCACCGAGTGAGGTGATCTGCCCTTCTCCAAAAATCTCTTCCTGCATACGCCGCAGTCACTGATCCAGAAAACGCATAAAGGCGCGTTTATTTTCTGTCGGACTGATGGTCGGCCTGCCCAAATTTTTACGGCTCCCCGCCCTCACCTGAATCTCCAGAAAAGCAGGACCTTCTATCGTGGAAAGCGCCTGAACAGAGGAGAGCATCTCTGTTTCTGTAGAGGCACACGCTGACCATCGATACCCCATGGACTTTGCAACCAGCGACAGATCCAGATTACCACAAACGGTCGGCTGCCCTCCCACAGAGTCATGGGCACTATTATTGAATACGATATGTTTATAGTTGGAACACCCCATGTTTGCGGTGATCGCCAGCCCTCCTGTATGCATCAACAACGCACCATCACCATCCAGACAGTAGACCGTTCTATCCGGTTTCTGCAGCGCTACACCAAGGGCGATCTGGCCCGAATGGCCCATACCTCCCACTACCAGCAGATCCTTCTCATGCCCCTCTCTGTTTTCGAACATCTCCCGTGAGGTGAGGCCGGTAGTAGAGACCACAATATCACTCGGGTTCAGATGATCAATAATCAGCCGGATGGCCTGCTCCCTCAACAACGGACGCTCAAACAGCTGGAGAGAACAGCTTTGGTACGGTTCAAACACCCCTTTCCTTACCACAATAGCACACGGGCACTTCTCCTGAAGAGATCGTTGCATTAAAACGACGAGCGATTGCCGTATTGCACCCACATCATCATCCGGAGAAATTACCTGATAGGGAATCTCCATCGCCTCCAGCATGGAAATTGTGACTCGACCCTGTTTACTGTGTTGAGGCTCATCCTTCACACCCGGTTCACCTCGCCATCCAACCATCATCAATAGGGGGACCGACAACACCTCCGGATCCGCCAACGAGAGCAGTGGATTGACCACATTTCCCAACCCCGAGTTCTGTAGATAGATCAGGGGCAGCTTGCCAGTAGACAAGTGGTATCCAATACCGATCGATAGTGCATTACCCTCATTGGCCGCAATAATATGGTTGCTTCTATCTGTATGGTCACTGATATATGAACAGATATTTTTCAACAGAGAATCAGGCACCCCCGAGAAGAAACGGACCCCCCCCTTATTCAACGCCTCAAAGAAATCTCCCGGGTGGATCATCTAGTGGGTTCCCGGTATCAGATCCAGTATCTCTTTAATGGACATACATTGATCTGAGGCTTCCAACGAGCGTCCATTTTTCAATATAGATTGAGCCACATTCAACATCGCCGGATAGGAGGCGCGCAACATATGATTAGCATAAGTAACAATACTCACCCCATGGTCGATCCACTCATCCTCAGTGACCGCATTGAAACTGGAGGGGACAACCTTCAGAGGCACCGTTCTAGGCAAGCGATGATATCTTTCACAAAATGCAAAGATTTCATCCGGCTCCTTGTGGCGGCTGTGAATCATCACCACATCGGTACCGGCATCGATATAGGCCTGCGCCCGGTCCAGCGCATCCTGCATACCGGACTCCAGTATCAGGCTTTCTATTCGAGAGACCATCATGAAATCGTCGGTAACCTGGGCCTCTTTTCCTGCATTGATCTTGGCCTGAAAATTCTCAATAGAGTCCTGCTGCTGCACCACCCTATTCCCTAACAATGAGTTCTTCTTCAACCCAATCTTATCTTCAATCACTACTGCAGAGACACCGAGCCGCTCCAAAGATTTAACGGTAAATCTAAAGTGCTCTATCTTTCCACCCGTATCTGCATCAAAAATCATCGGCAGCGTGGTGACATCAAAAATATCATTCACCGACTGCATTCTTGAGGTCATATCCACAGCCTCAATATCCGGCTTACCCTTTGCGGTAGAGTCGGTCAGACTACTGGACCACATCGCATCAAAAAAGACCTCTTTCCCCTCTCTCTCGGCACTTACCTTCTCGGTAATCAATCCGGATAGCCCATGGTGTACTTCATTCACCCGAATCAGTGGCTTGGCGTGTAATAGACGCCGCAACATTGCTTGCCGCATATTAGGCGTGGTGCCAAGCTCTCTAATCGACTCCAACATGCTACTGGCCGACATCCCCTGTGTATAAGGCACCTCGACCAATTCCCCACCCCACCCTTTCAATACATCAATCACCTGTTGACGGGTTTTACGCTGTACCCCCTCGCGCCAATCATCCCCATGAATCACATAGTCGGGCTTAAGCTCCAGCAGATTAGGTCTATAGTCTAATGTGGCTTGCGGCACCACTTTGCAAACTCCCTTGATATTCTCTATGACCTCTTTGCGCTGCTCATAGGTCATATGTGGAAGCTTCTTATAGCTTGCAATAGCCTCATCAGTTAACAGTCCAATGATGATGTCACCATATTTTCTGGCCTCTTTCAGCACATTGATGTGACCAGTGTGAATCAGATCAACCGCAATACCCGCATATATTTTTTTATTACTCATAATCAATCAAACCAGCACTTGCTCTCTTTTGCTGCTCTACCTGTCTCAATAAAACTGGACAGCTCTTTTTGTGTACAGAGGTTCACACTCCCACCTACCCGAACAATAAAGATATTCCCCTTTTTCTCTTTACTGCTGAATCCATATTTCACAAAAGGCTGCACATAGGCCGAGTCCCAACTACTCAACACAACAGAATGCGTTTCTCTCTCATGCTCCCAAATCATCTCAACCTCATGATCACTATAGTTGTAGATATAGCTATGCAGCGCACTACTGAACAACTGCTCCATATCCACTTTACTCGACTCCACCACCACCTCAAATGACTTCAGATCGGGCAGTCTGCGGATTCTGGCCCCAGGATAGATGGAATAATTGCGGGTATCCTGGTTTGGATAACGGTAGGCCGCAACCTCATCTTTCTTGCAGATGACCACATCATCCTGATCACAATCATCAGGAAGCATCAAATCCGAGACCGATACATTCAACCACCCGGCAAGCGATGCCAGCACAGTATTGTCCACATCCACTTCACCCTTCAGAACCTTCTCCAAATCGGGCACAGTAGAAGGGGCCATCTCTACCGTATAGTTCTCATTCTCCATATATTGCTGAACCAACTGAGAGCGCGCACCCCTCCTATTTGCCAGATCAAGAGCATACTTGCCAACCCGCTGTTCCCCCAATACATAGAGTTCTTTCTGCGATCTTCTGACATTGCCACCAAAGGTAACGGCCACAATGTAGGCCTCTTCATCCGGGCTCCTGTTGGTGAAGGTATGTGGTGCATAGGGGGTGATATAGCAGGAGTCACCGGTGCTCATCTCGACGCACTTTTTCTCACCATTCACTTCATAATAGAAATTCACAGGCCCCACAAAGAAGGTGAGCTGATGCATAAAGTGACCATTGTTATAGATCACATCCGGATTATAGGGATCTGCATCCAAGACCACTCGCAACTGCTTGATCCATTCCGGTTTAATCGGACTGATCTTCGACATCGCAGTATCTCTATACTCATAGAATGGTGTTCTCTCCCCCTCTCTGTCCAGACGATTGAATACCCTGCTGGTCCCTTCACTAACTTGCCTGCTGAAATAGACCACACCGTTACTACAGTCATCGTTGATCAGACGCAGATCACCACCATCTACCGGATAGAGCGTCTCAAACCGATCAATAAAGCCAAACACCTCTTCCTTGCTCACCTCCCCGGAAACAATCTGCTTAACCACATCCAGATCTACAGACATCTCTTCTGCCACTGCTGCAACGGTGCGTTTCAGATCATTGGCCTCACTCAGTATCCTTGCACCAACGGCCTTTAAATACTCTTTATCTGTTTCCATACTAAGCCTCTCCTTTTGCAGACAAGCGCTGCTCCAGCCTTGTCAGATCCTGCAGCGTGTCCACCTCTGCCCACCCCTGTGTATTGATACAGCAATTCACGCTATAGGATTTCAGGATCAAGTGCTGAATAAAATCGGTCAGATAGGCGTTCTCAAAACGCTCTGCATTCTGGAATCTCTCATCCAGTCCAACACTCTCTTTTAGGCGTTCAAACTCTTCAACAATCTGCTCGATGATCGTTGCTGAAAACTTCAGCAGCCCCATAAATTCTCCCACTTGATGATGCTGCTCCGGCTCACCAATATTCTTTCCTGTTCTACATGCCTGCCGTTCACCATCAAAGTAGACCACCTCTGCCTCGGCAATGGGGTGGTCCGTTCTCCCTTCATAATACTCGGTCCACTCCTCGTCCACGGCGATGGAAATATCCTCACCAGCCATGGACATTTTTTTGATCGCCCGCTCCTCAAACCAGATATCCCCATAGGCGACCATCACCTCCTGATCGAGAAAATCTCGTGCACAGAACATGGAGTGCAATATATTGTTGCTTCTCCAAGTTTTATTCTCAAAGAAGGTCAAGTCGCTGTATTGGTAAAACTGTTCTCTCTGATAGCCCACCACTGCAGCAATATCCGTCACTCCACAAGCACGAAAATGGTCCACTGTGTTCTCGAAAAAGCTCTTCCCAGTCACATTCACCAATGGTTTGGGGGTATCGTCCGTCACACTCCCCAACCGGCTTCCGCGCCCGGCCGCAATGATCAATCCTTTCATTCCATTTCCTTAAACATTACTCAATCATCTCAAACGGAAACAGCGCACGATTTACCGCTTCCGTTTTCTCAAGAATTCTATTGTGAATCGACTCCAGCACCCCCTCCCGGAGCACACCCTGTCTGGATGCCAATACCGTCCACGCAGGACACAAAGGATCCTCTCTTCTGTTGCTATAGTGGCTGAGATCCTCATTTTTCACGATCAATCCCGTATCGTAATCCAATTTGGAATAGGCGGACCGGACAGCACACCCCCCCTGGCACAAGCTATTCTCATACAGATCACACACCTCCGGGGAGCAGACATAGATCCCGTGTCCTTTGTCAAAATCGACTCTGTAACTGGCTAGGTGTTCACTATTCGCTAGTTCAGTCAGAGAGAAACGCTTATCCATAACATTACCAAAGGTGTAATCCGGAGTCTCTTCTCTATTAGGGGATTCTGAGCAGGCGGTCACATCCCCATCGGCACGCACATGCAACCCAGAGCGGTTTCTGTTACAGGTCTTATTATAGGCAAAGGCAGACCATGGATGCCAGTTGAGATCAAAATAGTGTTGATCCACCCTAGCAATCAGGTCATACAGCACCTTCACATGAGTAGAATGGATACCGGTCTCCTGATCCTCATCCTCTGCGTTCCCACAATAGTGAACCGGGACAATAGAGTGATCAAAGCCATTTCTGACCACCCACATATGCAGGTCCAGCATGGAATCGAATGTGGTGTGGTCGAGAACAGAATTGACCACAACACGCAGCTCCTTCTCCTTGCCGTAACCGGCATTCATCAGATGCTCATACCCCTGCATCATACGATCAAAGGCCCCCACCTTATTGACCTTATAGTCCTGCAGGTCAGCAATCAGCGTATCCCCCTTGGTACACAGCCCCACCTTGTACTTTGCAAACTTCTCTGCAATCTCTTGGGTGATCAGCGCCACATCATCAAAGATCAGCACCTTGGGGGTAGTCTCCTTATCTGCATAGGCCGCATGGATCATCTCAATCACCCGAAACAGGTGCTCCCCCCGCCCTTCCATCTTCCCCAGCTCCGGATCACGATACATCAACGGCTCACCACCAGTCAGCACAAACAGTGAGACACCAATCTCTGCCGCCTCTGCGGTCAGCGACTCCAGCATCTTGAACGGGATAAACTCCTGGGCCTTGGGGTGACTTCCTGCAAAACACCAAGTGCAGGAGAAATTGCAGGTGCGGGTAAGCATATAATCGAGTGAGGTAATCTTTCTGCCGCTTTTGACCATCTCGATCAGCTTTCCAGGTGCAATCCCCCCCATTCCGGGATGTAAATCAACCACCGAACCTCTTAACGCCCGGATATCATCAATCTGCTCTTGGCTCAGTTGGTAGACCTTTTCACCCTTTTCAGCCGGTTCAAGCCTCTTCATAAAGATCGGTTCCCGGTCATTCAGGCCGGGGTTAAGCAACCCGTTCAGGCGCTCTGTCATCGGAACCTTACAGGCTAAAAAAGCTGAACTCATTTTGTTATCTCCTTATACCATTTCACAAGTCAGCAGCTGGCTATCTTCTCAACCAGTTCTGCTGTCATTATATGCACCTCTTTCCCCTCCTCCCAACGGAGGTGAATATGGGGATCGGCAGGATAGTCCACTTCCAGATCGACACCGGCAACATTACTGATATTTCCCGACTGTGCCCTTGCATAGATCCCTTTGGGGTCTCTTCTTTGCAACTCATCCATTGGGGTATCGATGAAGACTTCAATATAGCCCGGTATATTTTCTCGATTCCACCGGTGAATCTCTTCAAACAGGCCAATCACCCCGATAACCACATCAATACCTTGGCTGGCAATCAATTTACACAATCTGGAGTAGCGCATGCCGATAGCAATCCGCTCTTCCCGGGTATAGGCATCTGTGGCCAGAACACCTCTCAGTTCATCTCCATCCAGCTGCACCACCGCTCTTCCACTAGAGCGAACATGATCAGCCAGAAAAGTGGATAGTGTGGTCTTTCCACTCCCGGATAATCCGGTAATCCAGTAGCAGCTTGCTTGTTTTCTCTCCATATCTTCTCTATCCAGATCTCATGCTGCAAAAAATGCCAATACCGAATCAGCCACACAGCGCCTCTGCTGCTCCGTCAGTTTCTCATGTACAGGCAGCGCCAGAATGGTTTGGGTCAGCTTCTGCGCAGTGGCATACTCCCCCCTTGCGGGCTGGTATGCCGGTTGCTCCGGCATCAATATCCGATGCTGAACCTTAGTCTCGATATTGCGCTTGGCCAGATACGGCTCCAGCGCATCTCGCTGCTCTGTGCGAATAGTAAACGTATAGTAGACCTGTCGCTCATCCGCCCCCTCTTCCGGCAAATCGACATACCCTGCCAACCGGGAGATATAGTAGGCGGCATGCTCCCGACGACGGGCAATCAGCTCATCAAAACGTTCCAGACGATATAACAAAACTGCTGCCTGTAACGTGTCCATACGCCCATTCAGGCTGGGCTCGACACAGGTCTCCCAGTTTACCGTACCGTTGTAACGCAACATAACCAAACGTTCATAAAGATCCGGATCATCACATAACACCGTGCCCGCCTCACCGGTTGCCGCAAACACCTTCATTGGATTGTGGCTGATCGCAGAGAGCACACCAAAGGAGCCACAGCGCTGACCATTACGCAGCGCCCCAAAGGCTTGTGATCCATCCTCGACAAGATGCAGATGATGCTGTTCACAGAGTGAGATCAACATCTCCATCTCTGCAATCCGCCCTGTGTAATCAACCACCAGCAGAGCACGGGTACGGGGGGTAATCAAACGTTCTACACTGGCAGGATCGATATTGAGATCCTCTCGAATGTCTGCAAACACTGGGGTTGCTCCAGTCATCGCAATGGCATTGGCAGTGGCCACCCATGATAATGCGGTAGTAATCACCTCATCACCCGGCCCCACCTTCAACGCCCTCAACCCCATAAACAGGGCATCGGTGCCCGATCCGACAGAGACACCATACCGGCGCCCACAGTAGGCCGCAATCCGCGCCTCAAAGGTCTCAATCTCCGGCCCCATGACCAGTCGACCATGTGATAACACACGCTCCATGACCTCAAGCAGCTGCTCTCGCTCTTTGACATCATGGATACTGAGATCCAGAAACGGTACTCGAATCGTCATGCCGTCACACCCCTTTCTCTTTCTTTACACAGGCAATCGCAATCAGATATTGAGACATCGGGAAGTAGCCGGTATGGACCACCTCATCGTTCATCGAGAAGACCAGCACCTGACTGCTGAGCGGCTCTAATAGTTGCCTTAACTCATCCCCTGACTTGCAGTTGACATGCCCCATACGGGAGATCTCACTGGCATACTGTTGAGACTGAATCGATGGCATACCAATAATCAACATCCCCTCATCATCCAGGCTTGCCAGAATATTGGTCAGGAAGCGGGACTCATCTTCAGACTCAACATGTTCCAGTACATCCAGCAGGTAGATAGCATCATAAGTTGAGTCGGTAGCTCCATCCAGCATGTTGTGTACGAATGCTTCCGGTCTCCAGCGTGAAGGGCAACGCTGTTCAATATCCTCGATAAACAGTGGATCGTGGTCAGTCACCGTCAACTGCTCCACCTCCTGCTGAACCAGCCGGGAATGAAAAGCATCTCCGCAACCGATCTCCAGCACACTCTTTCTCCCGCGCAGGGTTTTGGCCACAAACTTGTAGCGCGACAGGGAGAAGAGCAGACTGCGTGGATCGTCATACCACGCCTGTGAGGTCATCAATCCCAACCGCTCAATACCGATTGAATCACTGAGTTCAATCACCCGCTGATTTTCTGGGCTGGCCGTCTCTTTTATTGTGCTACTCATGCTCTCTGTCCTTTCCCATTCATCCAGCTAAAACTTGATAATGCAACGCCCCTTCACCTCACCACTACGCATATGCTCAATAGCCAGATTGACTTCATCCAGAGAGTATCGATTGGTAATCAGGTCACGCAGTTCGATTCGACCTTTCAGATAGAGGCGCAACAGCCGCGGGATATCTTCCTGAGGAATCGCTTCCCCCCCATGTGATCCACTCAACACCTTGCCAAAGTGGAGCGGCAGTGAGTAGATATTGATATTGTTCCCGATCTTAGGTACCCCGACCAGTATCACCCGCCCCTGTGGTTGAGTGATCTGATATCCCTGTTCAATAATGGCGGGTTGTCCGGTATTATCGATAAAGACATCCACCCCCTGCGCCCCAACCGCCTTCTGAATGGAGGGTATGGCATCCACACTTGTGGCATTGATCAGGTGAGTCGCCCCCATCTCCTTTGCCAGCTCCAGACGATTATCAAACAGGTCCACTGCAATGATCGGATAGGCCCCTGCCAGTGCCGCAGCCTGAACAATATTAAGCCCTACCCCTCCTGCACCATAGACCACTACAGACTCACCAATACGGACCTCGGCATTGTTCTCCACCACACCAAATCCGGTAGTAACTGCACAGCCAAACAGCGCCGCGACATCTAGATCACTCTCATTGGGGATCGGGGTCATGCGGTTCTCTGAGACAATCGCATACTCATTGAAGGTGGTCAGCCAACCGGCATTGACCGTCTCTCCTCGCCAGCGATATTTGGGCGGAGCCCCTTCAACCCCTTCCCCCTTGCGCCAGTGCAGTACCACCACATCTCCGGAACTCACCTGCTTCACACCCATCCCCACTTCAACAACCGTAGCAGAGGCCTCATGCCCCAACAGGTGAGGCAGAAAGCGATCTTCCCCTTTTGCCCCGTCAATCTCACCCAACTGGGAACCACAGATTCCACTGTAGTGGATCTTCACCAACACCTGCCCCACATCCAGGCTATCTGGTAGCTCAATCTCGTCAATCACAAGCGGTTTACGCTGCTCCACCAGGATGGCAGCCTTCATTGTCTTTGGAATCGTCATCACGCTCTCACTCAAAATAGATCAGGGAATGGTCACCAGTGTAACCGGTCTGCTTGAACCACCACTCCCACTCTTCTGGTGTACAGAAGGCCTCACAGGTCACCTGCCAGTAGAGCAGATTAGCCTTCTCCTCCTCATTTCGGTACGCCTCGACACAGAGGTACTTATTGTTCTTGCCAACACGCTCCATCTCACGCAGCGCCTTGTCCAGATCATAGTTATGCAGATTGTGCAGGGTGGTGATGGAGAAGACAAAATCAAAATAGTCATCAGGAAATGGAAGGCTGTTGGCATTCCCTACCTGCAGGTGATCCTTGATCTCCTCTTTCCCATTTTCAATGGCATAGCTGGAGACATCGATTCCATACACCTCAAGCCCCGGCAATAGCTGGGTCAACTCATAGAGCTGGAACCCCTTGCCACAACCAATATCAAGAATCTTGTCCCCCGGCTTCAGCCCGTAGTGGTCAATCATCGCCTGACCTACGGGGGCCCAGCGCCCCGGCATATAACGATAGCCACCATAGTTGATACGACGATCACCATCCCAATAGTCATGCCCCCACTGTTTGGCCAGAGCTGCCGCCTTGGCCTTGGGGAATTCCGAGTCGTTTACCCGCGCCAGATAATCACGCGAGGTGCTCTTGTGTACTGTTGACATGAAATCAATGTAGGCCATAGCTGGGGTCCTTAATGGTTTGAAATAGTGTTTGAGCTTTTAATAACTGATCTCTTTTGAGCGCAAGCGGATCAATCTGAGGGTTGGCAAATCTTCTCCGCTCCATATGGACCGACAGAAATACGTTCAACGTAATACAGCACCACTTGATTTGATAGGCCGTCCAGAGCAGTCGGGTACGCAGCTTCAACCGCTCCGGCTCCTCAAACATAGAAAGCACTTTTGTCTCAAAATAACTGTAGTAATCCAATGGCACCGGAACGGCTGGCTGGCAGAAAAAGTCCGCAATGCTCTTTGCCGGGTCATCCCAACCAGCATACTCAAAATCGATGAAACGGATCTCCCCTCGTGGCATACGAATCGCATTATGAAAACCGAAGTCGGATGGCGAGATACAACGCTGATCGACTGCCAACGGCTGATCAATCAGCCATCCCATACGATGAACCTCTTCCAGAATACGCCCCCGATAGTGGTTCCAAAACATAACTATTGACTGGATAAAGGCCACACCTTCATGGTCCACCTCATCCCTTGCTTCTATCTGCTGTAGCTGGTCGGTTCTATGTTCTATGTGGCCGAG
>Ga0209250_1000207_pt1 | contig 34071 bp, 27 predicted proteins | sample SaaInlV_200m_DNA_FD_184663 | JGI IMG/M metagenome (GOLD analysis project Ga0209250, IMG submission 184663) | Marine microbial communities from expanding oxygen minimum zones in the Saanich Inlet - Saanich Inlet SI072_LV_165m_DNA (SPAdes) (version 2) | ecosystem: Environmental > Aquatic > Marine... | reverse complement strand
TTCCTTATCCTCATTTTTATCCTTGGAAGCAAAAAGACCCTTCTTTTTCTCTTTCGCTTTAGAGGTATCCTGGGTGGCTATAACAAGTGACTGATCGAGGTAATTTAAATCATTGACGCCGGTGAGAGCGATTTTCAGACTATCGGGAGAGAACTGAAATCCCGATAAACTACTCATCGGCAAGGTAGCAGTATCACCAATTTCCTGAGTTGATTCTTTCTGGGCTTTATAGCCATAATAATAGGTAAACATGACCTGACGCCATTCCTCGTTAAATTGGCTGACGGACATATGCGTATATTTTTTGAATGATTTTTTAAAACTAAAAAGACCCAGCTTATTTCGTTCGGTAAATATTTTGACAATTGTGGAATCACCAAACATATCACTCATTAATTTAATTTTTGAAAATCCATCATGATGGGGATCCATCTCAGATGTTTTATTTCTGTAAACGTGATATTTATGTGATAAATCAGAACGGTATGGTCGCCATTTTTCAGTATAATATTCGGCAAGGCCTTCCACGACCCAGCCTGGCGTTCCGGAAAACAGAAATCCAAAAGGCTGCGGCATCCATGAATCAACCTGGTTAAAGAAAATGATATGCTGTAATTCATGCGTGAGGACCTGCTTGAGCCATTTTCCATCTTCAAGCCAGATGGCAGCATCATTCTGATCCACCCAAATAAAAGTCTGATTGGTCCACATGGCATAACCATTAAGTATTTCATCTTCACTGGTAAAAATAATATCGATTCTTGGAGTCGATTCCAATCCTGCCTGTTTTAAAAGTACTGGATAAGCCTGTTCGGCGATAGCAGCACCTTTTGCAGCAATTTCCTCAATGCCATTATGGTAATGCACGTTAAAATTCTCAGTTTGAATTGTCGTCCATTCCAATTCTGAATGGACTCTGCCCGTCCACAGCCATGTACCCTGTGAGAAACAGAAGCTGGATAACAAAAGAAAATAGCAGATTAATTTATAAATATTCATGTCACACCTTATTTTTTAATATTAATATTATTGTTGACGTCAACAATCATTCTAATAATTTGTCTTTTCCTAATGGAAACCATTAAAATGATTAAATATCATTTTCATATTTGATACCCACGACTAAAGTCATGGGCTACTTCTAAATATGTGAAACCAATAAATTAATTGAATCTTGTACCCAGGATTAAATTCATGGGTTGATTCGAATTAGAGGATCCACCAAAATGATTGAATTACTCCAGGCTCATTTGATACCCAAGCTTATAATTGTGGGCAGTAATTACTCTATTCTTTTGCCTTGATGCTCAAAACCAGGGAAATGTCATCCGCTACTCAGGAGCCATCCGGTGACAATGGGGGTCAAACCATTGACAATAAATTGGACGGCAATAACCATGAGGATAAGACCCATAATGCGCTGCATGACCCTGAGACCGGCAGTCCCAAACTTGGCGGTGAATTTATTCGCCAGTAGAAAAATTATGTATGTAAGCACCATTACAATAATTATGGTAATTAGAAATACCGCTTTGTCTATAAAATTTGTCGCTTCAGAAGATAGAATCATCACGGAAGTAATCGCACCAGGTCCGGCAATGAGAGGGATGCCAATGGGTGTAAAGGCGATCTCGTCTTTATCCTGAGCTTCCTCTTCTTCTTTTGGAGTCGATTTTGTTCTGGAAACTTTTCCTTCCATCATTCCCATACCCATCTTAAAAAAAAGTATGCCGCCGACAATTCTGAAGGCATCCACTGTAATACCAAAAAATGTAAAAATTAATCTACCAATCATCATAAATATTATAAGAACAGATGTGGCCGTGAGTATTGCTTTGAGGAGTACTTTCTTTTTCTCCCTTTCATCAAAATGTTCCACCATTGACAGGTATACAGGGCTGAGTCCAATGGGGTTCACCAGGGAGAAAAGTGAAAAAAATGAAATTAAGAAGTATTGAAAATAGGAGGGAAGTACGGTGGAGAGATCCATTACATTTTTTCTGGAGCAGACAGACCCAGCAGAGTGAGTCCATTAAAAATAACAATCCGGAAGGCGGCAATGAGGACCATCCTGGCTGCCGTTAATTCTGCATCATCTGATATCACTCTTTCATGGGCATAAAATTTGTGAAATATTGATGCCGTTTCCTGTAAATATGTGGCAATCGATTGCGGTTCAAGACTAATGGCGGACTTGCGCACAATGACGGGGAAATCCAGGAGTTTGCGAATTAGTCTTAATTCAATATCTTTGGTCAGGATGTCCAGTGATGTTTCCAAATCTGGTTCAATCTCTATGGCTTTTGCTCTTGCCATAATACTGCAGACCCTGGCATGGGCATATTGAAGATAAAATACTGGGTTCATATCGGAATGGTCTCTGGCCAGATTTAAATCAAAGTTCAGATGAGTATTCATCCCACGCATGATGAAAAAATATCTCACCACGTCAGCACCCACATCCTCAATAAGCTGATCCAGCGAGATGAAATTTGCTTTTCGAGTAGACATTTTTACCTGTTCACCATCCTGATAAATTGTTACAAACTGGTGAATCAGTACTTCGATTTTTGTCGTATCATTATCGAGAGCATCCAAAACAGCGAGGACATCCGGATAGGCATCGGCATGGTCCGCACCAAAAACATCGACAATTTTATCATATCCTCTTTCAATTTTTTCCCTGTGATAGGCCATATCCGGGAGACGATAGGTCGGCTCTCCAGTGGATTTCACCAAAACCTTATCCGCTTCACGACCAACGGTTGTGCCCTTGAACCAGGTAGCATTATCCTTTGAATATATGAGATCAAGAGCTTTTAGATCATCGAGGATTTTCTGGATTGAACCATTATCATACAGTTCCTTCTCATTAAAGAATGAATCAAAAACCAGGTGAATATCCTTCAATGTTTTTTTTATATCATCAAAGATGAGTTTCTCAGCGCTATCCCTGAAAATTGACGCCTCAGGTTGTCCGATATTGGCAGAACCGATTTCCTCAGAAATTGTGGCAGCGATATCTTTTATATAATCGCCTTGATAATAGTCTTCAGGAAAATCAATTTCCTGACCACAAATTTGGAGATAACGATTGTAAACAGAAAGACCAAGCATCTTCATTTGGCGGCCGGCATTGTTGAAATAATATTCGCGCTGAACATCAAATCCGTTCCAATCCAGAATACTGCTGACACAATCGCCAAGAACAGCACCACGACCGTGACCGACAGTAAGGGGTCCGGTAGGGTTAGCACTGACAAATTCCACCAATGCTCTCTTACCATTACCTGAATCGTTTTTACCCCAGGAGTCTGACTCAGTAAAAATGGATTTTAATTGACTGTAATAATAATCCGGATTGATTCTGAAATTGATAAAACCAGGATTGGCTGCATGAATTTCACTAAAGAAATTTTCATCGGTATCCTGTATATCGGCAATTATTGTCTCGGCAATAACCATTGGCGACATTTTCAATTCTTTGGCCAGGGTTAAAGCGACATTTGAAGCAATATCTCCCAGCTCAGGACGATTAGGCGACTGAACAGAAAAAGGAGTGATTTTGTACCCTAAGCGGGTGAGAGATTCAGTTATAAAAGAAGAGACCTTCTCGATCATTCCTTGCCCTCATCGGATATTTCCGTGACAATTGCGTCTCCCCATAATCGTTCAAGATTATAAAATTCGCGGGCTTTAGGACTAAAAACATTTATAACGATGTTTACATAATCCATGAGGATCCATTCCATGCTTTGAATGCCTTCAATATGCCATGGTTTTATCTTTTCTTTTACGAGTTCATCTTCGATATGATTTTTAATCGCTCGTGCCTGCGGATGCGAATCCGCTGTACAGAGTATAAAAAAATCAGTCATCGGAGTTACTTCACGGACATCAAGAAGGATTATATCCTGTGCTTTTTTATCCAGCATGAGTGATCCAATTTTGTTGGATATTTGTTCTACAGGTTCAGTTTTACGCTTTTTATTCATTGGTTATTTTATTATTGGATATTTAGTTGTGATTAAAAATTGTTGTTGATAACAATTAACATTTAAAAAATGTCATGAAAAGATCAGGGCTCTTTATAATGAAGCGCTTCTTTGAAGGAAGTTAAATCATCATAATCCTGCCCAATAATAATTGTGGCATCAATTACAGCATCAGGAGATGATATAGTTTCAATTTTTGCAGGATCCACACCCATTATCCGTGATAATTCTTCAGCTATCCCCTGTGACCCTTTTCGGCGGATTATAATTGTTTTTTCGTACTCTGAGTTATCAGCATTTTTCGAACGGATAACATCAATTCCCTGGTCCCTTAAAAATTCTCGGTATAGTGCAGCCAGTTTCCTGACACCACAGCCATTGAGTACTTCAACCCTGATGATATGACCTGTTTTTTCTTCGTAAATAGATGGTTTTACCAAGGCTGATAGATCTTTTGTGGTTTCAAAATCTAATTTTCCTTCTATACCAAAATTTGATAAAAAGGACCAGATGAATCCAATAACGATCATACCAAGACCAAACATCATCACATTTGACATCATATTTCTGAAATTAAATGACGATGATCTTTTAGCCGGTTTTCTTTTTTTTATTCGTTTTTTATTTTTTTTTGTCAAGGGGTCAGAACTGCAAACTGATGTGGTTTAGATAGATAAGATTAATCATTGTAGAAATCATTGATATATGACTTAATGGGTAAATGAATAATTATTGAATCTATGATTATAGTAAAGATTATTTGAGGAAATTTTTGCAAATCCAAATTGCAGCAGTACATTGTCGGAAGGTCGATAATTTAATTCCATTTCAAAATCAACATTGGGTTGATTGGTATTCCCAAACATATTGGATCCGCTGCTTGAAATAAGATGGATTCCAGTTTGAACATCCCATTTATCTGAAATACGATAGGTCATATAGTTTGAATATATTCCGGCAGATTGAGAACTGCCATTACCCATACTGGTGGTAAATGTAATACCATGTTGGACCTGAAGTTTGCTTGGATTCAAAATTGAGTTTGTGAAAGATGGTGTATCTCCAGGTGTGCCAATTTCTGGTAATCTGCTAGAAATTCCCTGGCAAATAAGAGGGGAAAGAAGCATTATAGTAAGAAAGTAAAATCTATTTCTCATCTTGCTTTTTAAATATTTCATTGAGTTCCTCTAATTGTTTGACGGTATTCACACCTAGAATTTCGTGAGAATTTTCGGTTTTTTCAATAGATACTTTGCCTTTTTTCGACAAAATCATCGGTAAAACATCCGGCAGGTAGTATTCCTGCTGAGCATTTTTATTTTTCACCTTAGGCAGCAACTCGAATAAAGTTTCAGAATTTATTATATAAATACCAGCATTAATTTCAGGAATTAGTCGCTGATCATCGCTGGCATCTTTATGTTCGACGATTTTATCAAGCGTATTATCGTTCCGGCGAATTACTCTACCATATCCTGTCGGATCATCCACATCTGCTGAAAGAATCGTTGCATCAGCCTCGCTACTTGAATGTGTAGAAAGGAGATTCAGCAGCGTTGATTTTGAAAGCAATGGCACATCACCGGATAAAATAAGAACATTCCCTTTGAAGTTTTTCAGGTTATCTCTGGCCTGTTCCACAGCATGACCGGTACCCAACTGGTCTTTTTGTAAAGCATACTCAACATTTTCATCGGCTAATGCATCCATGACCATCTGGTATTTATAACCGATAATGACAACTGTTTTAACAGAGCCAATTGCCTCGCTTAACTGAATAACCCGTGTCACCATGGGCAATCCTGCCAGCTTATGAATTACTTTTGGAGCATCGGATTTCATCCGTGTTCCTTTACCGGCAGCCAGAATGATAGTAGCCAGGGCTGGATCAGAAATTTTTTTCAATTATTCCTCCCCCGAGAACGATATCGGTATCGATTTCATCATAGAATACGATGGATTGACCAGGTGTAATAGACATTTGCGGTATTTCAAATTCAATATGACAATCCCATTTCTCATCCATTAATATGGTCGCTTTTGATACCTTTGAATTATAGCGTATTTGAACTTCCGTTTTTTTGGGAAAGGCGATATTTTTTATCAGCCAGTTTATATTACTCACTTTGCATGATTGTGAATAGAGGCTATCCTTCCCGCCGATTGTAATTGTATTGGTTTCAACATCAATCTTTTGAACATAACGCGGATCTGGCATTGAAACTCCGATGCCTTTTCTCTGACCGATGGTGAAATGAGTATATCCTGGATGTGTACCGACAATTTTACCGTTTTCAACAACATTACCTTCACCAACTCCCTTATACTGATCTGGTGAATAATCACTTAGAAAGCGTTTATAATTCCCATCTGCAACAAAGCAAATTTCCATACTTTCAGGTGTATTTGCCGTTGCCAGATCGTTTTCGGCGGCGATTTTCCGTACTTCTGATTTATTTAGACCCCCAAGTGGCAACAGGGTTTGGTGCATTGATTCTCTTGGTATCCCCCAAAGGACATATGCTTGATCCTTTACTGGATCAACACCTTTTTTGAGGATGGGCTCTCCATCATGATATTCAATTTGGGCATAATGACCAGTAGCTATTAGATCTGCGCCAAGGAGCTCAGCCTGTTTAAGAAATGCATCCCATTTTACAAATGAGTTGCAGCGCACACAAGGGTTCGGCGTACGGCCTGAAAAATACTCACGGGCGAAATCGTCAATAACAGATTCCTTAAAAGTATCCATGAAATCAATTGTATAGTGGGGGACACCTAAACGATCACATACCAGTTTTGCACCGTTTATTTCTTCAACTGAGCAACAGCTGTTTTCGCGGCTGATATTGCCACCGGCGGATTGATAATCCCACAGCTTCATGGTTACACCAAAGGCATCATAACCCATTTCGATTATTTTTAGCATAGCAACCGAACTATCCACACCACCTGACATAGCAACCATTACTTTTTTAGCCATTAATACCTTGCCTTTTTGAGATGATGTCGCAGATTTTTCCTGCAACAAATTCAATATCTTCTATTGTGTGATATTTGCCAAATGAAATTCTGATACTGCATGCTGCTGCTTCCCGATTGAGCCCCATTTCAACTAATGTTCCTGATACTTTAACCGTACCTGCAGAACAGGCTGATCCAGCTGAAACAGCAACACCTGCCATATCCAGACTCATAACAAGAGTTTGGGCATCAACATTTGGGAAAGTGAGATTTATTACACCGGGAATAGTGTTTTTACCATTTTGAGAGAAATCCAACCCATTTTCTTTTAGAATATCAAGGAATTGATCTGTGAGGTTTTTTATCTGATGTGCGATGTCACTCAAATTCTGTTGTGATAATTCTGCCGCCAGTCCAAATGCGGCAATACCTGGAATATTTTCAGTACCGGGTCGAAGATTTTTTTCCTGTCCACCACCAAATAAAATGGGATCGATCCCCGTCCCGTTGCGAATAAATAAAGCACCCACCCCTTTTGGACCATATAATTTGTGAGCGGACAGACTTAACAGATCGACTGGTATTTCGGTCATGTCAATTGGGATTTTCCCAAATGCCTGTACAGCATCAGTATGAAAAAGGATATTGTTATCCCGACAATAAAGTGAGATTTCCTCAATTGGATTAATCGTCCCTACTTCATTATTCACAAACATGATGGACACTAAACGAGTATTTTCCTTGATTGCCGTTTCGACCGATTGACAGGTTACAATTCCATTAGAATTCGGTTTAATTCTGGATACTGTAACGCCATTTGATTCCAGGTAATCTAATGTTTTTAGAATCGCTGGATGTTCATATGACGAAGATATTACGTGATCACCGGGCTTGAGTAAAGCCTGCAGAGCCATATTATTGGATTCAGATCCGCAACCTGTAAAATATATTTCTCCCGGTGAACAGTTCAATGCTGTCGATATTTGTCGACGGGATTTCTCCAGAATGGCTTTTGATTCCTGACCAAATCGATGAATACTCGATGGATTTCCAAAGACCTTCATCTGGATCTGATGCATATATTCTGCTACTTCAACCGACAATGGTGTGGTTGCTGATATGTCACAATAAATATTTTTCATGGTGAATTAGGATGTGAAATTTAAATCTACGCAGCAATCAGAATAGAGTGAAAAATTAAAAGTAAAAAGTAGCTAGCCCGCCGAAGGAGGCCGGCCTGCCGCAGGTAGGAATGTAAAAAGCGAATTGCGCCTAGAGTCGAAGTCACTTCAGATTGCTTTTTACCTTAGATGATTTATCTTATTTAGTATCTTGATTTCTCTGACCCAACAGACGCAATTCATCTATATTATATACTTATTTTTTTGATGATTAAAGATCACTGAGCGGAGTCGAAGTGAACTTTATACTTTATACTTTCAACTTTCCCCAACTAATATATTGACTCTTATTTCACCACAATAAAGGAATTTATATGGATGTCAAAACGCGGATCTTTGCAGATAGACTATACCTTATCCTGGGAGGAATCTTTATCGCCTCACTGGTTTCTTCTAATCTTATATTTCAAAAATTTTTTATTTGGACAACTTGGTTACCATTTTATGGAGATTATACATTTGAAATATCGGTGGGTATTCTGCCATATCCCATTACATTTCTGGTGACAGATATTATTTGTGAAATCTACGGCAGAAAAAAAGCCGACCAGATCGTCTTTTCCGGTTTTATTGCCAGCATGTTTATCATGGGTGTAGTATTTATAGCTGATTTGGCTACTGCTACTACCTGGTCTCCAGTTGACAATGATACATTCCACAAAGTATTTGGATTATTTGGACCGGCAATATTTGCCTCTATGGCAGCCTATTTAACAGCCCAGTTTATCGATATACGAATTTTCCATTTTTGGAAAAAACTCACACATGGTAAACATCTGTGGTTACGCAATAATGGCTCAACTATCTTGTCTCAACTCGTCGATACATCCGCCGTTCTGCTTCTTCTCTGTTCTTTTGGCGTAATAGGGTGGAGCAGATTCGGCATTTTGCTCATCAACGGTTTTCTTTTCAAGGTGCTCATTGCCCTCATAGACACGCCCTTGTTTTACCTGTTTTCAGGACTTTTAAGACGGCGATTCAAATTGGATTTGGGGCAGGAGATTACCGAGTAATATAAGAATAACTCTATATTTATATTCTTTAGATACAATAGTCGGTTTAGTGAAAAAAAGCAAATATGACATTTCTGTCGTATTTAAAAAATGTTTCAAATCGCCGGCAATTGTAACAAAATGTTCCCATATTTATAAAAAAAAGCTGTGCCCTATTTATGCTGTATAGTATATTCAATAGTTCCACGGTGCGGAATTTTTAAATATTTATCATAGATCCACAACCCAACGCTTGTCTTTTGGTAGAGTGATTCCAACCCGTATCTAATTTTGTATTAACAAACAAACAACGGAGAAATAAATGAGAAAATACCTACAATTCTTTTCTGGGATTCTTGTTTTGGCTTATTGCAGCTTTTCATTTGCTGCTAATGATTTTGCCATAGACCCCAACTTAAGCGATTCCCAGCTTACTCAAATGCTCCAGAGTTTAGACCCAACATCGGATAATTACGATATGGAAAAAACTCTTCTGTTAAAAGAACAGGAATCTAGAGCTATCCTTAGTGCAAGGATGCAACAGATTCAGGAGAAAAACGATTATTATCAAAATTCATCATTGCATATCATTGCACAGATGGGTGAAGCAGAATTGAATGCCCTAGATAAGGTCGCTCTTGTTGAAATGGAAACAGATGAATTAGTACAGGTAATTTTGACCTCCAAGAACCTTGGACTCAATAATGTTGCTTTGCTTGCTCATGCTGTTTTCACCAGTAGGATTCCCGTAAATTATGATGAAAATAGTGAACCGATTATTTTCCAAAACAGAACAAACTATTTTTTCGACGATTTCGAAACAGGAACCGGACAGTGGACAGTTACAAACGATGGTGGTGACTGTGTTTGGGAAAACTTCTATGAACCATGGCCAAATAGTTATACTTTGCCTGAAACTGCCGGCGGTGGTGTTTTGGCCGCTGATGCCGATAATTGTGGAGGATCAACACTAATTTATACTACTGCAACTACATATGATTTAGATTGCATGAGTGCAGCACAAGTCTGGCTTGAGTTTGATAATGACTGGCAAGCTATTGGTACTGAAGATTTTGCTTATGTTGATTATTCAACTGACTTTGGTGGAACCTGGACAAATGTATTGACATTTGATTCTAATGATGTAAGAAACACCCATGAAGTACATGAACTGCCAAATGCAGCAGGAAGCGACGGCGTCATGGTACGTTTTGTTTCTGTCCAGCCCGGATGGGATTGGTGGTGGGCGATTGATAATGTATTGGTCACAGATACACCAGGTGGTGATCCAGTCTTAACTGGTGATACCATGGATGATCCATTTTTTGTTGGTGCATTACCATTTAATGATAATGGGTCTACTGAAGGATTCAATGCTGACTATCATAATCAGACCGCTCCAGATGTTGTATATCAGTTTGATACTGATGGCGGCGTATATAATTTCAGTCTTTGTGGTTCCTTATATGATACCTATATTCTCATTTTGGATGATACTGGTGGCTTAATTGCATCGAATGATGATTTCTGCGGTCTCCAATCTGAAATTCCCGATCTCAGCCTGGGAGCAGGTACATATTTTGTAGTTGTATCAGGATTTTCCTCAGGTTATGGTGAATATGCCTTAAACATATGGGGAACCGATGCTGGTTGCACTGATAATGAAGTAACTTTATTTATTGATTATGACAGCTATGCTGGTGAAACTTCATGGGATCTAACTGATGATGTAGGCAATGTTGTTGCTGCTGGTGGACCTGGTTCTGGTGAGACCTACGAAGAAATTTTCTGTCTCCTTGACGGCGACTACACTTTTAATATTTACGATAGCTTTGGTGACGGATTATACTGTTGGGAAGGTTATTATGAGTTGACTTCTGATGGTAGTACTCTCGCCGGTGGTCCAGATATTGGATGCGATTATGGTTTTGGAGAAAGCACCCCATTTACAGTACCAGTTGGCGGTGGTGGATGTACAGATCTATTATTGGATATGTATGATTCATTCGGTGATACCTGGAATGGTAACTGGTGGGAAATATGGGATGCTGCTGGTAACTTAGTCTTCACCGAATCTTTAGATAATGTTGATGGAAGTTACGAACAAGCTGCCTTTTGTTTAGAAGATGGTAACTACACAGTAGTTTGTGATTATGGCTCTTGGCAATCTGAAGTTTCATGGGAATTATGGGATCTTGCTGGTAATCTGTTATTAGCCGGTGGTGCACCTTATAGTGAACCATTTGCATTTAATGTTGAAGGTGATATCTTTGGTTGTACCGATCCTGATGCCATTAATTATAATCCAGATGCAACAGTTGACGATGGAAGCTGTATCTATGATTGTGCTGACAACGCAGTTGTCTTGTGGATTAATACTGTTTCTTGGGGTGGCGAAATATCCTGGGACCTATATGATCCTGCAGGTAATTTAATAGGTGCTGATGGTGGTGCTTATGTAAATAATTCATCATATAGTTATGATTTCTGTCTTCCTGATGGATTTTATACTTTTAATGGTTATGATAGCTTTGGTGATGGTTGGAACGGTGGATGGTTTGAATTCCAGGATGCCTTTGGAAATCTTCTATTTACAGGTGCAGTTGATGGTAGTTTTGGAACATGGGAAATCTGGATTGGTCCTGTAACTTTAGGTTGCATGGATTGGACGGCAACAAATTATGACCCAGAAGCCACCGTTGATGATGGCAGCTGTGTATATATGGATGGTCCCTGGGGTTTAACAGCTGATGCCAATGGCGCTGTTGTTGATGTTGCCTGGCACGATCCTGCCGAAGTTCCACCTATTGTTGAATATCATGACGGTGTTCTCCAGAACGCTTTTTATTTTTATGATACTTACGAATTGGGTTATGCCCATGGTGTCAGATTTGATATAGCTGGTGTATATGATATCACTGCTGCCTCTGTAAAAATCCTATCAGAAGGTGATGCTTACTGGCCATGGCCAAATGATACACATGGTCCTGTCCGCGTCATGGTATTTGATGATGCTGGTGGTGTACCAGGGAATATGATCCATGATGAATTAGTTACAGCCTCTGATGGCTGGGCAACCGTTTATCCAGGATATTCTGGTATGGTTGGTTCATTTTATGTAGTTGCTTCCCATGAATTTGTTTGGCCTGGTGCCGAAGATATTGAAGGATTTGGCGTCGATGGTGCCGTCGATTTCGGTGACAATATGTATACACTACAGGCTGGTGTATGGTCAACTGGCGATGTCTTAGGCTATGGTGGTGACTATATGTTTACTGCATGGGTTGGTGGAGATTATGTCAACCAGGAAGTTTCATATCATAATGAAATACCACCTTCAATCTTGGGTGAAGACAACAACTCTTTATCTGTTCATAATGGTGATCAATATATTGAAAATGCCCCTGAATCACATCCTTTTAACTTCCTTGCAAACCGCGAACTCGTTGGTTTTGATGTTTATCGTGATGGTGATATGGTTGGCAGCGTTGGTCCAGATACCTATACCTTTACAGATGACGATATGTTTGATGAATTTGTCGATTATTGTTATTATGCAAGAGCTGCTTATACAGAAGGTCCATCAATTCCTTCAAATACAGATTGCGCCATGTTCCTTGGTGATCCTCCTGCAGCCCCTGAAAATGTCATGGCTGAAGGGTTTTATGATGATGTCGATTATGTATCCGGTATCACATGGACCTGGGATTGGTCTGACGGTGAACCAGTAATTGGTGAATCATGTGGTGAAGGCATGGTCTATGACTGTGAACTCTTCTGTGTTGATGAAGTTACTGCCTGGGATTATGTCGGAGATTTATTCTGTGATGACGGCACCTGGGGATATTATTTAGATTGTCCTGAATTTGAAAATGACGGTGGCGACTGTGCTGGTAATGCCATGGATGTGACAATTAATATTCTTACCGATAATTATCCTGGTGAAACTTCATGGGATATTGTCGATTCTGCTGGAAACAATGTTGACGGTATCGCATCAGGTACGCTTGTTGACTCAGCTACCATGTATAGTTGGACTCTCACACTTGATCCAGGTACTTATACATTTAGTATTTTTGATGCAGCTTTTGATGGTATCTGCTGTTTCTATGGAGAAGGATACTACGAGTTGTTAGTTGATGGCACATTAATAGCATCGGGTGGAGAATTTGGTAATATTGAAAGCCATACGTTTACAGTCGGTGGAGTTCTCCTGAGTAGTTCTGAATGGAATCTTTCATCACCACTTGAAGGTGAAAAAGGTCAAGCTAATTATGATATGTCCGGTATTGAATTGATTCAGACGGTCACCTATCAGAATGATGCAAAACCATTTATCTACCAGCCACGTGCTGTCTTTAACCTTGCAAATGGAACAACTCAACAGTCAAGAAATGTCAATCGCGACACAGCATTCACGCTATATTTCACCTATGACGGTGATGATTATGCATTTACGACAGCTGATATGTTTATTGATATTATTGGATTCGCGAATTGGTCTGATGTTTGTGGTGTAGTCACTGCAACAAATGACTGGGGACAGGAATCTGACCTTTCAAACGAAGCATGCGCCACATCGGGTGCACCAGAAATATGTGATTATGTTGCTCCTGAAAATCTGACTACAACCGATACCGGTGTATCAATTTTATTGGAATGGTCACATCCTGATTATGTTGATCCAAGTATGGTTCTTGGTGAAACAATGGGTAATCCATATATTGTTGATCAGGTGCCATTCTATGCAACAGGTACAACTCTTGGGTTTATGGATGATTATGATGAAGAATGTCCTTACACTGGAAGCACCTCCGCAGATGTAGTATATATGTGGGATGCCGAACCAGGTGACTGGACATTTGATATTTGTGAATCTGACTATGATACAAAAATCTATGTCTATGACGGCGACGGTATACTCTTAGGTTGTACCGATGATTCATGTTCAAACTCAGAAGGATCTTCCTTTAGATCTGATCTAGGTCTGACAGTAATGGATTATGGCACATTATACATAATCGTAGATGGTTATTCTGGAAACGAAGGAAACTATACTCTTGAAGTCTATAGTGGTCTACCAGTTCTTTCTGAGGAAGATCAACCGATCAAAGAAGACGTTGAAGAATACCAGAATGCTGACAGAGAATGTGCTGTCACAATGTTTAATGTTTATCTTGAGACTGAAGAAGGTGACTGCCCTCCAGGACAATTCATGGATTGTATCGGTGAATGTTTTGATGAAGGTTTCCTATCATGGATAGGTGATGGTTTCTGTGATGATGGTACATTTGGTATTGTTTTATACTGTGAAGAATTTGATTGGGATCTTGGTGATTGTGATGGTGATGCACAAGAAGGTAACAAAGAAACGGCTGAAGGTTATGTACCTTCAAATCGTAACTGGACATATATTGCCTCAACAATCTATCCATATTATGAATATACCAGTAGTTTATCAGGCTGGTTCATTGTAACTGCAACTGATGGCTATCCTGATAACTGGAACGAATCACTTCCTACTGACCCGGTATATGGTGAAGTAGTTGTTGAAATACCTGATGTACCGGCAAATGTTGAAGCCGAATGTTACTTTGAAGCAGGAACTTCCGGTATCGTATGGTCATGGACATTTGGTGATATTGAACCAGAAATCGGTGCACCATGTGGTGATGGAATGGTTTACGACTGTGAACTCTTCTGCGTTGATGAAACAATTGCCTGGGAATATGTCGGTGATGGATTCTGTGATGACGGAACATGGGGTTACTACCTCGCATGTCCAGAATTTGAAAATGATGGTGGAGATTGTGGTGGTGACATGAATGTTACAGTCACAATTCTTACTGATAACTGGTCAGAAGAAACCTCATGGGATGTCTATGACTCTGCTGGAAATTTTGTTGATGGCATCGAACCTAATACTCTTGAGGATTATACCATGTACACATGGGATCTAACCCTTGAACCTGGCTCTTACACATTTAATGTATGGGATGCATTTGGCGACGGTATCTACTGTTCTGCTGATGGATACTATCAATTAGACGTCGAAGGCGTATTAGTTGGTGGCGGACCTGGAATTGGATGTGACTTCGACTTTGGAATGACTCATGAATTTACCATCGGTGGATTGCTGCTAAGCAATTCAGAATGGTCCACATTATCACCTATTGACGGTGAAAAAGGTCAGTCCTATATCAATGAAGTTGAGTTGATTGAAAATGTCACATACCAAAATGAAGTCAAACCATTTGGTCAACAGACACGAGCACATTTTGACCTCGCCAATGGAACTGAACAGGCGAACAATGTCAACCGTAATATCTTCTTCACATTATATCTCACCTATGATGGTGTCGATTATGCCTTCACTACTTCAGATCTATTTATAGATGTAACCGGTTTTGACGGTCTGAATCCTGTTGAGGTATGCGGAGTAGTATCCGCCACTGAAGATGTATTTGGTCTTGAGTCAGAACTTTCAGATGCAGCTTGCACTGAAACATGTACTGATGAAATATGGTCATACGAACCACCCACTAATGTGAATGCTGACGGTGGTGATACCTCTGTAATGGTTACATGGGATTATGAGGGTTATGAAGCTCCTGAAATTCCAGTCTGTGGTGATTATACAATTACATCATTACCATTCTCTGATGAAAATTCTAATATTGGTATGGGTGATGACTGGTTAGTATCTGGTAGCCAGGGTGCCGACGTGGCATATGCCTTAACACTGAACTCTGCCACAACAATCACTGTTAGTCTTTGTGGTGGACTTACTAGTTATGACTCCAAACTTGAAATCTTTACAGCTGATGAAAACTGTACTGGTTTGAGTACTGGTTATTACAATGACGATGCATGTGGATTACAATCAGAAATAAGTAATGCCTACCTAGAAGCTGGCACATATTTTATCGTCGTCGATGGATATGGTGGTGGTGAAGGCAACTTTGGAATCGATGTTTGGGAATCTGCTGCACTTGCATCTGAACCTATTGATCCTGATGAGGGTCTGGCTTATGAATCTGAGAAATCAGGTGTAGATATTGCTGACCTCAACTGGAATTATGTTGATGAGAATGCTTCACGTGAAGAAGGTGTCACTCACTTTAATGTCTATGCTGATGTTGAAGGTGATGTCTTATCTATCATGTTGATGACTGATAACTATGGTTCGGAAACTACATGGGATCTCTACAATGATGATACTGGAATGTTAGAAGCTTCTGGTGGACCATATGATTCTGCGACATCATACCAGATTGACTTAATCTTGACTTCAGGAAACTATACCTGGACAATCTATGATTCATTTGGTGATGGCATCTGCTGTACCTATGGTGAAGGTTTTTATGAATTGTATATGAACGAAATGTGGATTGCTGGTGGTGGAGAGTTCTTAGCCTCTGAATCAGTAAGCTTTAATACTGCCGATGGATCTTTTGCTGTGGGTCAGAATGATTACCTCAGTCTTCCCACCTGGGAAAAAGGAACTGAAGGAATTGAACTTGAAATGACTCCAATAGAGATAATTGAAAATGGACAGTTCCCCTTAACCGAAAGCAGAGAAATCATCTGGATCGGTTCAACCAACCAGTTAAGCTTTGAAGTTATGGGACAATCTGAAGGTTGTTTCTATGTGACTGCTGATGATAACTCAACATGGGACAATGAATCAGATATGTCTGATGAAGCATGTGCCGGTGGTTGTGACTGCGAACCTGGTGACTTTACCTGTGATGGTTCAATCAATGTCCTTGATATTGTTCAAATCGTCGCTGTAATTCTAAATGGTGTTGAACTCACAGAATGTGAACTCTTCTACGCAGATTACACTGGTGACGGCCTTGTAAATGTTCTGGATATTGTTCAGATTGTTGCTATCATTCTTAATCCACCATCAAGATCAGACAATGCAGATTCTGCATCGTTTATGAGAGTTGATGATGAGTTGAGAATCAATGCCAATGGTTTTGTCTACGGTATTCAGATGACCTTGAGTCATGATGAAGATTTCTCAATCAATCTATCTGATGCATGGTTTGCTGATTATGTTACTTCAGACAATACTACCAGATTGCTAATCATTGATTCGCAAACTGATGTTCTGTTCACCTATACCGGTGAATTCGAAATTGTCGAAGCCTTAGCAGCAAACACAGATGGTATGATTAATGTAAATCTTGCAATACCAATGGACTTCAATCTGGGTCAGGCATATCCAAATCCATTCAACCCAACAACTCATCTTACCTTAGATCTACCTTCTGATGGAATAGTATCCATCCAGGTATATAATGTAGTGGGTCAGTTAGTTGAGACACTCGTTGATAATCACATGACCGCTGGGTCTTATGATATCACATGGAATGCCGGAACTATTCCAAGTGGAATGTACTTTGTACGCTCCACAATGGGATCAGAAATAAGAACTCAAAAAGTGATGCTTCTTAAATAGATCTACTTAATACTCTTTATACAAGAACGCCTCGGAAATTCCGGGGCGTTCTTGTTTTAAACGGGTTGAATGTACTGTTCGTTTGATTAAGCGTCAATATTTCTTTCGTGCGCCAGACGTTTTCTATCCTAATTTATAAATAGAATATTTTTATTAAATGATGATTAAACTAAATAGATTATTTCATTTTTTTAAATCGGATATATGGAATATTCGAATAGCTAATCTCTCAGATACAAGATCATTTTTTCTCAAACAGCTTCGAATTCTACTTCTGGCATTTCACAGGCTGAGAAAAGATCAGTGCTCATCAAAGGCATCTGCCCTTACTTATTATTCAATTCTTTCAATTATCCCCATTCTTGCAATCGCTTTTGGAATTGCTAAAGGCTTTGGGGTTCAAAATCTTCTGCATCAACAGATACTTGATAATTTTGCAGCCCAAAAAGAAGTTCTCACACCAGTAATGGAATATGCAATACAACTCCTTGATAAAACGCAAGGTGAAACCGTTGCGGTCATTGGGGTGATTTTTCTATTATGGATTATTATAAGTTTAATAAAAAATATCGAGAACTCATTTAATCAAATCTGGCAGGTAATTAAATCCAGAAATATCGGTAAAAAATTTAACGACTATATAACAATATTGTTGATTGGACCTGCCTTTGTATTGATTTCAAGCATGGCTGTATTTATATCAACCCAGTTAAAAAATTTCACCGGTGAGAATTCTATTTTCTTTTTTATAAATCCAATTACCAACTGGATGATGCATTTATTGCCGTATGTCCTAATGTGGATATTATTTTCATTCGTAATTATTTTCATACCAAATATCAGGGTAAGGTTCCGATCGGGGTTAATTGCTGGAATTATTGCTGGAAGTATTTACCAGGCGACTCAATGGGGTTATATTGAATTTCAGGTTGGGGTGGCAAAGTACAATGCCATTTATGGAAGTTTTGCCGCTATTCCGCTTTTTATAGTTTGGCTTCAGATTAGCTGGCTCATCCTTTTATTTGGAGTCGAAATTTCATATGCCCATCAAAATGTTGATGCTTATGAATTCGCCAGGGACTGCACAAATATTAGTCCAGAATACAATCGCCTATTAACCTTGATGGTAATGCACAGAATCGTCAAACATTATTCTGACGGTGAGATCTCTCGAAATACTCAGGAATTATCAAACGAGCTCGAGATCCCAGTCAGACTGGTGAACACTATTATAGGTAATTTGTCAACATGCAGTCTGATTATTGCTATCGTCACCGAGAAAAATGATACCACCTGGCAGCCTGCGAAGGATATCAACAATTATACAATTCAGTATGTAATCGATAGTTTGGATAAATGGGGAGTGAATGATATCCATGTAAAACAAAGTGAAGAATTGACACAAGTATCACAATCTCTTAAAAATATGGGGATTCTGGTAATAGAATCCAATCACAACCTTTTAATAAAAGATTTATAATATTCTGATACGGCGAATATTGTTTAGTTTGTCTGAGATGCCAAAATATTCTCGAGGATATCACGATAATCATGGATTTGATTTACATAGCGGACAGGCTCACTGCCACGTGCATATCCATGTTTTAGAGTTTTATAAAACTGCTTTTGACTTAAAAAAGGAAGGGTTGTTTTTAAATCTAACCATCTGTTTGGATCCAATCCAAGTCGCTCAGTTAGAATACGTACATCCTTCATATGTCCCATACCCACATTATAGGTGGCAAGAGCATAAACCAATTTATCAGAATCCTGGACAGATTCTGGCACAGCTTTGAGAAGTTGAGCCATATATTTTGCCCCGCCCATAATACTTTCTCGCGCATCCAATCTATTGGATACACCCATTTTTTTAGCGGTGGTAAGGGTGAGCATCATCATTCCACGAACCCCGGTTGGACTTTTTGCATTCACTGACCAATGTGATTCTTGATAAGCCTGAGCAGCTAAAAGTGTCCATGGAATATCGTAAGTCTCTCCTGCTTCTTTAAATAATTCACTGTATTCAGGCAGTCGTGTTTTTATTCTATTATGATATTTACGAATATCCACATAATCAAAAAGATGGACGTGGGTATAATATCTCTGGATCAAATCCTCTAACTTTTGAGTGAGCTTGTATTCCTCAAGCCATTCGTCGATTAAAGACGACAGACCTCTCAGGTTTTTATTAAGCACCCAGGCAAGGCTTTCCTCTTCAGTGAGAGGGATTCCGATTTCAAGTTCCGGGAAGTATCGTTGATTGATCTGTGCAATATTATCATCTGCTACCGTATAATCTATTTTCCCTTTCCAAACTTTTTCAAGAAGCTGATCAGTGGATAATTTTGGATTATTAATCCATTCAAGTTTTGGTGAGTTTTGTTTTAGTTTTATTAGATTTTCCTCATAACTACTATTGCCAACAATTTCAAGGATACCATCCTGTAAATCATCAACCGACTTAGGGGCGCGGGTGCCGCTTTTATAGACAACAACCTGTTTTACGTCATAATAATCAGGACCGAATAAATACTTTTTCTCCCTGTCTTTGGTTCGCGTAATAGCTCCAGACCCTATATCACATGTGCCATCCTCAATCACCTGAAACAACTCAGGAATACTATAGACAACTTTTAATTCCAGTTCAACACCAAGATGGTCTGCAAAATCCCGAAGTAGTTCGTACTCAAAACCAGCCAATTCATGAGCCCCCTCATAATACACAGTAGGCACATTACGGACTGCAGCAATCAATTTCCCACGTTCCTTTATGGTATCAAGGGCTGATGTACTGGTACATCGGTAAACAAAGGTGCCCAATCCTAATAGTATCACACAGGAAAATATCAATCGTTTTCTTATATTCATTTTAAATCTTTTACTAAATTTTTAAAAAAATGTCCTAATTCCGGATGCAAATTTAGAATTTGAATTATCTCCCATCCTACCTTTCATTTGAGATATTATTATCCCTGGTAGCCAGTTTATAAAGTCAGAGAAAAATGTTTTGTCAACTCATCATCAGATATATCGAAAATTAAAATTTGTCTGTAAGAGATAGGATAACTTTTGTAGAAATCAAAAATTCAGATGACAATTCTACCATGAAATATTATTGGGATGTGGAATCAGCTTTTGTGTTTACTCGCCTGATATCAAAAGGCCACTATTCATTCTGTCAAAATAATTCTTGGGAATATAATCCTATTAACATATAATTTTGACTCACCGTATAGATATATTCCAATGATATATTCATAATTGGTTCAAACTATAAAAGGATGCAGGATGAAAAATCAGATTTTAATTATTTTCATAACCTCGCTTTTGTTTAGCACAGATACAGCTGAGTCACTCACTCCTAACTTTTGTCAACTGAATAAAATCCGTGAAAGTAAATATTCAGTCAGGGATTTATTACCACAACAACTTCATTATGATATAAAATCTTATGCCATTGATGTAGAAATTGATCCTGCTGAACAAACAGTCAACGGATCCGTCATCATCGAATTTACAAGCACAGATGAAGAGGTAAGCGAAATCATCCTCGACGCTGCTGACCATCTGATTATTCAAGCAATTGAATCAGATGGATTGATCAATTATACCCATTCAAATGATTTGTTGCATCTGTTTTATAATGCTTCGCTTCCAATTGGAATGATGCAGTCCGCCATTATTTTCTACCATGGTGATACCGGCTTGGGAGTTACATTTACCGGAGGTATTACCTATTCTGCAGGTTATTTCTATTCTTATGATACTCCTTATGGTTTATTTAAATGGGTCCCATGCAAAGATCATCCTTCAGATAAGGCAGATTGGTTAGATTTAAAACTTCGTGCACCTGATCAATATGTGGTCGCATCTAATGGAGTATTACAGAATATCATAAATAATGGTGACGGTACCAACACTCATCATTGGCATGAATCCTATCCAATCACCACCTATCTTTTTTCAATAAATGCCTATCCCTATAATGTATTTACTGAGTATTTCCAATATAATGAGCAAGATTCCATGGCAATTGAATATTATGTACCCAACAATGTATATGATGGATTCAGGTTTGTGGAAGTAGCTCTTCCTGTGTTTTCAGACATATTTGGATTGTATCCATTTGTTGATGAGAAGTTTGCCATTGCCAAAGTACCGGGAAATATTGGAGCTATGGAGCATCAGAATTGTGTCACCACTTCCACCGCCAATGGCATGGTGCAGGTTCATGAATTAGCCCATCAATGGTTTGGCGACATGGTTACTTGTACAACCTGGCAGCATGGCTGGCTGAACGAAGGATTTGCAACTTACTCAGAAGCATTATTTATTGAGAATACGCAGGGCAGCGATGCCTATTTAAATTATATGGATAATATTGAATTCCAATGGAATGATAATCTCTCAGTATTTGTCACTGATACCAGCAATTTTAATCAAATTTTTGATATCATCATTTACAATAAGGGTGCCTGGGTAAATCATATGCTGAGGAAGGTAGTCGGTAGTGAAGTTTATTTTGAAACGCTGAGGGACTATCTGGATATCTATGCTTTTGACAATGCTGCAACTGACGAATTGAAAACCGTATTCGAAGCGCATTTTGGTGAGGATCTCCAGTGGTTTTTTGATCAATGGATTTATGGAAACGGTCATCCGCAATACGAATTTCAATGGGCATCCACTACAAATGAATTTTTTCTTGTTATTGATCAAACGGCAAGTGGATCTGCACCAGAGGTTTTTACAATGCCTGTGGAAATCCAATTAAATTTTGATAACGGTAGTTCTTCATTGGAGACATTCTGGATATCTAATGCCAATCAGTCTTATGAGATGGCTATCCCCACGACAGTTTCATCCATAATTGTTGATCCTGATAACTGGGTCCTCGAGGAATCAACCATATCAGGAACAACAGAATTTTCTCTCGGTGAAGCTGCTATTACTATTCTTGATGATTCAGGAGATGGTTTAGTTAATCCTGGCGAATTATTTCAGATGAATATCCAACTGACAAATATGGGTATTCCATTCGGCACTGTTATAGGAATAATATCCACCGATGATCCAGGAGTCTCAATAATAAGTGATACTGCAGAGTTTAATTCGGCTGGTCTCGGTGAAATATCATCTTCCATGGAACCATTCCAGTTAGGGATTTCGGAAGATTATGTAGCCAGGGTTGCTGAGTTTTCCATTCAATTAACATGGGAAGGTTATATCGATACTGTCCAATTTGATATCGCTCTGGGTACACCTGAATTTCTGATTGTGAATGCAACCGGGAATTCTCTCAACAGTCCATTCTATCAGCAATTTGCCATGGAAGCAGGAATTGTGACCCAGCTTTGGGATGGAGAAAGTCCAAATTCACTGGAGTCACTCATACCTCAATTCAACAATGTATTTTACTTTTCAGGTGATAATGTTTACGAACCAGTGCCATCTGTATCACAGAGCTTATTGACGAATCATGTGAATTCAGGGGGAAATCTGTTGATCATGGGGCAGGCTGTCGGTAATACTCTGGCGAATACGGATTTCTATAATGATGTACTCCAGGCCCAGTTCATTGGTGAACATAATGGTTACCTAGTTTATGGAAACACTGATCACGATGTAATTCAGGGTGCAGATATTTTTGCTGACAACAGTCCGGATTGTGATGTGATGATACCGGTAAACGGGGCAGAGTCTGCCTTCGAATACAGCGGCGGCAATGGTACTGCAGGAATTATCTCAGAATTTTCCGGAAAGTTGCTTTTTATCGGATTTGATTTAATCCATTTTATCGAATCGAATGCTTTTGGTATGTCAAAATCAGAATTTCTTACAATGACAGCTGATTGGTTCAGAGATAGCGAAGTAATAGGGGATGTGAATCAGGATGGCATTTTAGACGTACTTGATATTATCTTTGTGATAGATTTTATCATGGGGTTTACGATACCATCTGAACTTGAATTTCAACGCGCAGATATAAATAATGACGCCCTTGTGGACATCCTTGATATTGTAGCTATGGTGACAATAATTATGACGATAGATTGATATATGATTGAGTTTGACAAGGGATTATTAAGTGGTTTAACTCTTCCTCGAAAAAATAGTATTAATCTCTTCAAAATTGATAATATTACTAACGTGTAATCAGGGTTTTCTTCCCGATTCATAAACCAGGGGAATTAATACATCAAAATAAATTTAAGAATTCAGCCGTAGTTGTATGGCCGCTAAAAATTATAAATTGAACATCCAATATGATGGCACCGACTTTTATGGATGGCAGGTTCAAGCCGTCGATCGTACTGTACAGGGCGATATTGAAAAAGCTCTCGGTGAGATCGTACCCAATCAGAAAATTACACTCATCGGTTCAGGCAGGACTGATTCTGGCGTTCATGCCCTAAATCAGATTGCCAATATCAAATTAGACACAAAAATGTCAGCAGATGAATTAACTAAGGCATTAAATTCGAAATTAGGGCGAGATGTTTGGATTTCCCAATGCCAAGAGGTTAATGATGATTTTCATGCAAGATTCTCTGCCGGAAAACGAGATTATCGTTACAATATTACTTTTGATTATTCACCATTTAGCCGAAATAATTCATGGTGGGTCAGATATTCACTCGATGAGGATTTATTACATAAATGTGCCAGTATGGTTAAAGGAGAAAAAGATTTCACAACATTTTGTAAAGCCACGGCAGAGGTAAATAATAAAATTTGCACCATATTTAAATCCAATTGGAAATGGTGCGGTGAATTTCTCGAATATAAAATCTCAGCAAATCGTTTTCTGCAGCATATGGTGAGATTTCTGGTTGGTACGATGGTAGAAGTGGCAAGAGGCAGGATTTCAATTGAGGATTTCAAGTTATTGCTTGACAATTCACACAAATCACTAATGGTCTTCCGTGCTCCGGCACAGGGATTATTTCTTGTAAATGTTCATTATCAGGATGATTAAATGACAAAACTATTTATCAAAACTATAATAATAATTTGGGCAGTATTTATCGCCTTCAAATATTTTACAAATCTGAATGCCGATTCCACAGATGATCCAACCAGTTTATCTACAGAATTTAGTGACATTACATCAAGCCGCAAGACGGCAATTACCAGAGCAATTGAAAAAGTTTCTCCATCGGTAGTCGGGATAAATGTGACCCAGCTTAAGCGAAAGCGGGGAAATTTGCAATTGGATCCCTTCTGGGGATTATATTATCCAAAGGATAAAGTGTACCAGGTGGAAAGTCTTGGATCGGGGGCTATAATAAGTGAGGATGGGTATGTAGTGAGCAATGCTCACGTCGTCGAAGATGCCCATGAGATTCTCGTAACCCTGCCAGGAGGTATTCGTCTCAATGCAGAACTTGTGGGATCAGATAAATTAACGGATATTGCCCTACTAAAGGTGGATGAAAGCAATCTGCCGTTCACTGAACTTGGTAATTCGGATGATCTCATTGTTGGCGAATGGGCGATTGCACTGGGAAATCCCCTTGGGTTATTTGATGTTGGTTATGAACCCACTGCTACACTTGGAATCATAAGCGGTCTTGATATGGATTTTGGCCTAAAAGAATCAGGGAGAGTATATCAGGATATGATTCAGACAGATGCATCTATCAATCCAGGAAACAGCGGCGGTCCACTGGTAAATTCACTGGGCCAAATAATTGGAATAAACACGTTCATTCTCACTGGCGGTGGCTATTCAACTGGATCAATTGGTATAGGTTTTTCGATTCCTATTAACCGCGTAAAAGAAATCATCGAAGAATTAAAAAAACATGGCAAAGTTGAAAGGGATTTTTCAACTGGAGTTCATGTCCAGGCAATAGATTCCTATCTAAAACAATATCTGAGACTGCCGTCCACCGATGGAGTAATAATTACTGATATAGAAAAATTGTCCGCTGGAGACAAAGCAGGACTGCTTATTGGAGATATTATTCTTGAAGTCGAAGACCAAAATATTAAATCACACACAGATATTTTGAGAGTCATTGACGAAGGCTTTAAAAAGGTCGGGGATTTTGTCACATTGACGATTTGGCGTGATGGAAATGTGATAGAATTGCCCTTAGAATTAGCGGATCGAAAATGAGGACTATTTGAATGATTGAGCGCTATAAAACGCCTGACATGGACCGTATCTGGTCAGAGCAAAATAAATATAATACCTGGAAAGAAGTAGAGATCACGGTTGTCGAAGTACTTGCCGATATGGGAATCGTTCCTTCGGAAGCTGCAAAAGTAATTCGTCAAAAAGCCGATTTTACCATCGAAAGAATTCTGGAGATTGAAGAAACCACACGGCATGATGTAATTGCCTTTCTCACCTGCATGGCAGAATTTATAGGACCTGAATCAAGGTTTGTCCATATGGGCATGACCTCATCTGACCTTTTGGATACCTCGTTGGCGCTCCAGGCTCAAGAAGCTGGTAAAATTATTCTTGAAAAACTGACTGTTTTCAAAGGGGTACTACGAAAACAGGCTGAAAAATATCGTGATACATTCCAAATCGGAAGATCACATGGCATCCATGCCGAACCAATTACCTTTGGTGTAAAACTGGCGCTCTGGAGTGAGGAAATCGGCAGGCATATCAATCGCTGGAATGAGGCAGTGGATACTATTTCTACAGGCATGATTTCCGGTGCCGTTGGCACATACCAGCATCTTGATCCTGAGGTAGAAGCCGAAACCTGTAAACGCCTGGGATTAAATGTCGCTTCTGTATCGAACCAGGTGATACAGCGAGATCGTCATGCCCATTATATGACCACGCTCGCCCTGATAGCAGCTTCGTTGGAAAAATTCGCCGTTGAAATTCGCCATATGCAGCGCACCGAAGTTCTGGAAGCAGAAGAATTCTTTTCAAAGGGACAGAAAGGATCTTCAGCAATGCCTCATAAACGGAATCCCATTGTTACTGAACAGATTACCGGGATGGCCAGATTACTACGGGGTAACGCCCACACTGCAATGGAAAATGTTGCGTTGTGGCATGAACGTGATATTTCCCATTCTTCTGTGGAGCGAATTATCATTCCCGATTCAACAACTTTGATGGATTACATGTTGAATAAAATGACAGCATTAATGGAAAATCTCCTTGTCTATCCGCAAAACATGATGGATAATCTAAATTTAACCCATGGTCTAATATTCAGTCAGGAAGTTCTGCTCGCCCTGGTAAAAAGCGGTGTTTCCCGGGAGGAGGCATATTCTTTAGTTCAGTGTAATGCCATGAAAACATGGGTAGATAAAAAAGATTTTAAAACGCTACTCAAATCTGATAAAGATATAACAAAATGGTTGGACAATGAATTAATAGACAGCTTATTCGATTTGGATAAGGTGATGATAAATATAAATAAAATCTTTAAGCGATTAGGAATGGAATCTTGAACCAGACAAAAGAACAGCTTAAGTACGCACTTGAAAATTATGATCAAACCGGCATAGGAGAACTGTACCGGGGAAAAGTACGTAATAATTATAGTCTTGATGATAAAATTGTTATGGTGACCACTGACCGTATATCGGCGTTTGATAAAGTTTTAGGGACAATCCCATATAAGGGTCAGATATTAACCCAAATTGCCCGGTTCTGGTTTGATAGAACAGAAGATATTATCCAAAATCATATTATTTCCTACCCAGACCCGCAGGTATTGGTGGCTAGAAAGGCAAAAACACTTCCAATAGAAATTATAATCCGTGGATACATCACTGGCAGTCTGTGGCGTGAATATTCCAGAGGTATTAATGGTCAATACGGATTTATGATTGCTGATAATTTAAATGAAAATCAGAAATTTGACGAAGCGATCGTTACTCCTTCAACAAAAGCAGAATATGGATTACATGATGAGCCGATTTCAAGGGAAAAGATAATTTCCGGTCTTGTGGAAGAAACACTCTATGATAAAGCTGTAGAATGTGCTTTGCAGCTCTTTCAAAATGGACAGGAGTGGGCAAAAACACGGGGACTGATTCTTGTTGATACAAAATATGAATTTGGTACAGTAGATGGTGAGCTTATACTTGTGGATGAAATTCACACACCGGATTCCAGTCGTTACTGGGTAGCCTCTGAGTATGAAGATAGATTCAGCAGGGGAGTAGGTCAAAATATGTTGGACAAAGAGAATATCCGTCAATGGCTTCTCGATCGTGGATTTTCAGGAGATGGTATTCCACCCGAGTTGACTGACGAAGTTAGAATTTCTCTCGCCGAACAATATATTGAATTGTTTGAATTACTTACCGACAAAAAATTTATTCCACAAAATGGCCAGGTGGCTGATCGAATCACTCATAACCTGAAGAAAACTGGATATCTAAAATGATTGCTGCCGAGGGTAAAGTAATCCTAATCCCAATATTCCTGGTCCTGATTTTCGGATTTGGAGTACAACAAATAGTACCAATGACATGGTTATATAAAATAAATTGGCTGGTTCTTGCCCTTTTCATTTTTAGTCTATACTTTTTCAGGATACCCGTTCGTCAATTCCCCGATGATGAAAAGCTGTTTATCTCACCTGCTGATGGTAAGATTGTTAAAATAACTGCAATTGACGATCCGGATTTAGGCGCGGTGACTCAGATTTCAATTTTCCTCTCCGTTTTTAATGTCCATAAACAATGGATTCCCCTTTCTGGAACTGTACTCGATAAAAATGTAAATAAAGGAAAATTTCTTGCCGCCTTCAATCATAAGGCTAGTATGGATAACGAGCAGACCAGCACGGTTTTAAAAGATTTGGAAGGAAATAAATTTAAGATTAAACAGATTGCCGGATTTATTGCCCGCCGGATAATTAATAATCTGTCTGCCGGCGAAACCGTCGTTCGGGGAAACCAGTTGGGATTCATTCGTTTTGGCTCCAGGGTGGATATTCTTGTTGGTGATAATTTTAAAATCAACATAGAAATGGGAGATAAAGTAAAGGGTGGTGAAACAATAATCGGGTATTTTAAATGAAGAATCAAGGTGTGAGCCGACATATACCAAGTTTGTTTACTTTGGTGAATCTTTTCCTGGGATTTCTTGCAATTATCAATATTCAGGCAGGTAATATTAACATGGCATGTTATCTTGTACTGATTGCCGGTGCATTTGATTCATTAGATGGCAAAATCGCCAGAAAGATTGGCATCGCCACATCTTTTGGAACAGAAATAGATTCTCTTGCCGATTTGGTATCTTTTTGTCTGGTTCCATCTGTACTTGTCTATAATCTGTATACAGCGGGTTTGCCTGGAGTTACCGGTGAATTGATAGCCGCAACACCTCTGATTCTTGGTGCAATTCGACTGGCAAAGTTTAATGTAGAACATGATGATAAACCATCTTCATATTTTATTGGTCTGCCCACACCAATTAACTCCCTGGCAATAATTTCCCTGGTACTGTGGACAGAAAACTTGAAGATGACCAATCCCGAATACACCCAACCCAGATTACTAATACCAATAATCATGTACATCTCATTTTTAATGGTTAGCAAAATCAAGTATCCAAAATTTCCACTGCTCAATATTAAATCCGGTAATGATAATAATTTCAGACTCATCGGGATAGGTTTGTTTATTGTCAGCTTTATCACAGCCGTCATTTTTAATATGCAGCTTTGGATACTTATGGGTTTTGTAATGTACTACATACTATCTGGAATTCTCCGTCGTCTGCTGAATCCGAAACATGACGAATTATTATAAATAGATACTTAAACAGGATGATCATGAAAGCAAAAATTTATATTACATACAAAGAGGGGATATTAGATCCTGAGGGCAATACCGTCAAAAGAGCACTTAAATCCATGGGTTTTGAAACACTGGATACAGTTCAATTTGGTAAATATATTGAGATGACCTTTAACGACGTAACAAAAGAAGAAGCAGAGTTGTTAACTGATGACGCTTGCCGGAAACTATTGGCCAACCACAATACCCAATCATATACATTTGAGGTTACAGACGAATGAGAGTCGCAGTTGTGGTTTTCCCAGGATCAAATTGTGATCATGATGCCTATCATGTCATTCAGCATCTCCTGAATATCGATGTTGACTTTGTATGGCATAAGGAAAAAGATCTATCAAAATATGGGGCTGTAATAGTGCCAGGTGGATTTGCCTATGGAGATTACCTGCGAGCCGGTGCTATTGCTCGCTTTTCGCCCATCATGGAGGAAGTAATCAAATTTGCAAATCGAGGGAAACCGGTTATCGGGATTTGCAATGGTTTCCAGATTCTTGTTGAGTCAGGATTACTGCCAGGTGCCCTTATCAACAACAGGAATATAAAATTTATCAGTCGTGATGTGTGTATTAGAGCTGAGAATTCTGATACGATATTTACTAGTTATTATGATGAAGGCGAACTGCTAACTATTCCAATTGCCCATCGACAGGGAAATTATTTTGCCAAGCCGGATGATATTCGTCAATTAAAAGATAATGGTCAAATTGCCTTTACCTATTACCCCGAGGATACCGATGGAAATCCAAATGGATCACTTGAAAGTATAGCCGGGATACTGAATGGCGCGAAAAACGTTTTGGGCATGATGCCGCATCCAGAAAGGGCTGCAGAGGAAATACTGGGTGCACCTGATGGCTTGAAGATTTTTCAATCAATGCTGGGAGTCTCATAATGAAAATCACGCCAAATAGAAAATGGCCGGTTTCTTTTATTTTTCTAATCCTCACTATGGGATCTATCCTGGGAACGATTTTGAGCCAGGTTGTTGCAAAGGCTGTCCCAGAAGGTGTTGTCAGAGAGTTTTTTCTCACCAGCAGACCAATTGGTTGGGACCCCTTTACACTGAATCTGCAGACAATCACTTTTACTTCGGGATTTACAATTGATATAAGTGTAGCCAGTATTATTGGTATGGCAGTAGCATGGTATTTTCTAAGGTATTTCAAATAGAAAGTACGGTATAATATTCACCAGTATCTTCTCAAGATGTATTTATATATATGTATTGAATTATCGTAAATTTACCAGCTGTATATTAGTTAAATTATTGGAGAAATAAATGTCATTAGGACCATGGGAAGTAGTCATCATTTTAGTAGTTGTCCTGATTATATTCGGTGGAAAAAAACTACCTGAACTGGCGAGAGGACTGGGGCAAGGTTTAAAAGAATTCAAAAAAGCCACCAAAGATATTAAGGACGAGGTTGAAAATACTGTAAAAGACATCGACGAAGAAACTCCAAAGAAAGATAATTAATATTCCCTTCCGAGAGATTCCATAAATCTACTGTTTTTCATTGGCCCTCTCATTTTAATGGGGAGCTAACTGACTCAGATGCAATCATTAAATCAGAATAATCCCGATTATAAATACTGTATTCGATGGCTGAATTTTGCATTAATTTTGAAATTAGGCTGGTGATGTTTAAATTAATTATTAAAATGGATTTTATTAAGAAACAAATGTACAGATCTTACATTAACAGGCGTCAGGAAAAGGGACAAACGACCATAATTATTCAATGATAGAATTTCAGCATCCAATATATTTAATATTATTACTTTTAGTACCTCTGCTATTTCTATGGCGTCAATCAAAGGGGCAGCATCGGGAGGCCACCCTTAGATTTTCTTCAGAGGCATTAATTCCTGCTACTTTGAAACGATCTGCCAATAGGAAAATACAATTTCTCTTAATCATCAAATATATGATTATGATATTTATTATCCTTGGTCTTGCAAGACCTGTTAAAAGGGATACTATTAAAGAGACAAATACAGACATAATTGATATTATGCTTGTCATTGATCAATCATCTTCTATGTTAGCACAGGATTTTGAGCCCAATCGTTTAGGTGCAGCCAAAGAAGTTGCCAAACAGTTTATACAGGATAGGGAAGGTGACAGGCTGGGTATCATAGTATTTGCCGGCGAATCATTTATTCAATGTCCCCTAACAACAGATACAGATGTGCTGGTTAAATTTGCCGATCAAATTGATATTGTTGATAAAGATCATGACGGCACCGCCATCGGAATGGCAATAGCAAATGCCCTCAACCGGCTGCGCAGTTCTGAAGCCGAATCCCGTATTATGATCCTCCTATCTGATGGCAGTAATAATCGCGGAGAACTGGACCCCTTGACTGCTGCCGATCTTGCTGCAAAATTTAATATTAAAATTTATACTGTGGGGGCAGGTACACGAGGCATGGCTCCGTATCCTATTCAGGATGTCTGGGGACGAACAGTAATGAGACAGATAGAGGTTGAAGTGGATGAAGAGACATTAAAAGAGATTGCCAATATTACCGATGGGAAATTTTTTCGCGCCACCGACAATCAATCACTGCTAAGGGTGTATGATGAAATCAACACTCTTGAGAGAACAGAGATTGAGGTCAATGAATATGAAAATATTACTGATCTTTATAGCTTTTTCACAATCCCTGCCGCCTTTTTTGCCATTTGTTTTGTTTTCTTTTTTAGAACCGTTTTTAGGAATATATTTTAATGGTTCGGTTCACACATCCTCAACTCTTTTACCTATTTATTCCCTTTATAATATTCTTGATTTGGAATGTGATTTCATTAAAAAGAATCAAAAAAAATCTGGATGCTTTAGCTGTTGGCAAAATTAGAAGTTTCCTTTTAAACCGAATATTATTTAATCGAATTCACCTGAAATCATTTCTAATCATTTTGGGAACTATATTTCTGATTATTGCCTCCGTGGGTCCTCAGATTGGCACAAAACTGACTGAATTGAAAAGAAAGGGAGTGGATGCAGTCATTTTGCTTGACACATCTACCAGTATGGATGCCGTTGATGTAAAACCAAGTAGAATTGAAAAGGCAAAATATGAATTATCCAGATTAATAAATAATCTGAAGGGAGATAGAATTGGACTGGTTGTCTTCGCCGGGAGTGCCCATCTTCATATGCCCCTTACAACTGATTATGCTGCAGCAAAACTATTTTTAAATTCAATCAATACCCAGATGGTGACAAATAAAGGCACTGATCTCTCCGCTGCAATGTCATTAGCATTAGATAATGTTGCTTCTGAAAATGATAAATACAAAGTTTTGATTCTTGTCTCTGACGGTGAAGATCATCAGGGAAAGGCATTAGAATTGGCGACGGAAGCAAAGGAAAAAAGAATCACAATACATACTCTTGGTGTGGGAACACCTGCAGGAGGCCCAATACCTGTATTTGATAAACAAGGAAATCAGGCATTTAAAAAAGATAACTCCGGAAAGATTGTCACTACAATGGTAAATGATGGCATTCTAAATGAAATTGCCATGATTACCGGTGGAAAATACATTAGGGTGGAAAATCAGGCAAATGCAATTGGACCATTACTCAGCGAGCTGGAAAATATGGAAAAAAGAGAATTAAAATCGCATGTATTTTCCCAGTATGAAGATCGCTATTATGTATTTCTTATCCTGGCAGGATTATGTTTTTTACTTGAATTTGTCATACCCACACGCAGTGGTAAGGAAATTGTCTGGGAGGGACGATTTAGTAAATGAATATCTTTAATAATTTCACCTTTCCCTCATTTTTCCGATTAATTCTGATTCTGTCTATTTTTATTGTTGGAATCTCAAATGGTCAGAATCCCATCACCCAGGGTCAGCCAAATGCACAACCCCAGATGCCACCGGATCCAGAACTGGAGAAATCTATCCTGGAATATGAACGCCTCCTAAAAAAATATCCCAACAAAAAAGATCTGAATTATAATATGGGTAACCTGCAATATGTACTTGGCGACATGGAAAATGCGGTATCAGAATATCAAAAATCTCTTGAGATGGAAAATGATCTAGTCAAATCCCATGCTTATTATAATATGGGGAACGCCTATGCTCAACAGGGTAACCTGGAAGAGGCAGTTGCTCATTTTCAGAAAGCATTGGAATATAATGGATCAGATGATGATTTAAAATATAATTATGAAATGAGTAAGATGATGCTTCAGCAGCAGGAGCAGGAGCAACAGCAGCAGCAAGGTGATGATGATCAGGAAAATGACGATCAGGAGCAGGAACAAGAACAGCAGGAACAACAGCAACAGCAAGATCAGTCCGGCGAAAAAGAAGAATCCCAGGAAGAAAGTGAGAGCGAAAAATCCGAGAGTGAAGAAGAGCCTGAAGAACAAAATAAACCTGAAGAGTCGAAGGGAGATGAGGAGAAATCTGAAGAAGAATCTCAACCCCAGCCCCAAACTCCAGAAGAGGCTGCCGAAAAAAAATTAGAGAAAGAAGAAGCAGAAGCAATTCTGAATGCCTTGAAGGCAGATGAAAAAAATATGATGAAGAAAATTTACAAAAGTGGTAAAAAAGTTAAGGTGGAAAAGGATTGGTAGTAAACAGGTATTATATATTTTTATTATTCCTCTTTGCAACCCTGATGGGAGCTGATCCAAAG
>Ga0209250_1000168_pt1 | contig 41522 bp, 37 predicted proteins | sample SaaInlV_200m_DNA_FD_184663 | JGI IMG/M metagenome (GOLD analysis project Ga0209250, IMG submission 184663) | Marine microbial communities from expanding oxygen minimum zones in the Saanich Inlet - Saanich Inlet SI072_LV_165m_DNA (SPAdes) (version 2) | ecosystem: Environmental > Aquatic > Marine... | reverse complement strand
CTCCAAAGGGGTGGATTAGCTCAAAGTGTGCATGGGCAGCGGTGATCTCCTCTAGAGTGGAGCAGTCTTGATACTTGGTTACCCAGTACTCAACCTCTTCGGGAATGTCTTCAGGCTCTGTTAGCTGCAAGTCCGTTTGAGGAAGTAGGCGTTGCATGGTGGAGTACTCGCCAGCATCCGCACGGATGCCTTGCATAATGGCATAGTGTAGCTCTCGAACGTGGCTAGCAGTGATTAGTGGCAGCTCATCAGCGCTGCACTGACGCAAGATTCTTCGAGTGGCAGAGTAGATGTTCTGGATGGCCAGGTATTGCGCTGCATCGATATTCTTGGGAATCTCTAACGCTTGAGTTGCCTTTCTGAAATCGCGCTCGCTAGTACCAGTCTCCACTTCCAGAGAGCCAAAGCTCAAGCTATCAACCACTGCAGATTGAAGTGCAATTTCATTACTGAAATTTGTAGGTAACGCCGAGCTCTCTTTCTGCTCTAGCTCATTAGCATTGTAGCGAATCATCCAGATCGATTGGTGCCACTCAACCTCAATCCGTAAGAGATTCTCTTCACGGATTGATTCCGGTCGCTCTCTCCAATTGAGCAGGCTCATGCGACTGATCTCTAGCTGGTGTGCCAGTGCTGTAGAGGTTTGGTAAAACTCCAACAGGTCGCTGAGCATGGATGGGGCAAGCTTATAGCGTATGTTCATGTTATAAGTGTAAAGTAAAATGTAAAATATTTAAAGTGCTTTACATTGTCTGTTCTGCACAGTTATAACGTAATCACCCCATCTGAGGCATTATCCAGCTCAACAATGGCGGCTTTCAGTACCTCCAACTTGCACTGGTCCTTTATGAACAGCTCGCGTAAAACCTCCTTGGCATCATAGCCAGCCGCTTCAGTGATCAGAATGAATGTAATACAGCGATCTTTCAGCGCGTTCAATGTGTACTCTTCGCTACAGCCTCTCATAAAATGAAATTTTATACTGATTGGTTATTCTGTGGCCTACAAGCTACAATAGAGGGTAATGAATTACGAGATCCGACGCACCCATGTTTTTGATAAGTGGCTCAAGAAGGTTCGAGATCGCCAGGCAGTAAAGGCGATCCTTCAGCGCATTGATCGAGCAATACTGGGTAACTTTGGCGACTCTAAACTGGTTGGTGAAGAGGTAAGCGAGATGAGGATCTTCGTCGGCAAGGGTTATCGACTCTATTATACAATGGAGGGTGAGAGGGTTATCGTATTGCTCTGCGGGGGTACTAAATCCAACAAATCTGCTCAACGGGCTGATATTGAACAAGCAAATCGACTAGCAGCAGAACTGGAGTAAATCATGGCTACACAAACGGGACCTTACAATCCGATTGACTACCTAGAGTCAGATGATGAAATCATGGAATATCTGAATGATGCATACCTTGATGATGATCCAAGAGCTTTTGTGCTTGCACTAGGTAATTGTGCAAAGCACTATGGAATTTCGAAGCTTTCTGGTGAGACGGGACTCAACAGAGAAAGTCTCTACAAATCATTTTCCGGCAGCGTGCAGCCGAAGTGGGATACCATACAGAGAGTGATGAAAGCTATGAATATTCAGATTCATGTTGAAGCTGCTTAGCTTTAAATGAGGTCTTGCTGCACAGATCATATTGGAAAAACGGGCTATTCACTTGACGTAAGTATGCCCTATATATAGCGTTTAGTCGTGATGTGATATGTTCCATATCTTTTAACAATACTCTCTATTGTCGGACAGCCACCTAGGGAACCCCTGAATAAGTCATGTGTAAATGCCTAACGCCCATAGCGCCCAATATCTTCGTTGAAAACCTTGCTAATAGCCCGCTATTGGCTGCGATCTTCGCCTTGATCTTGAACACTATGGACGTAATTCAAATTACCCAGACTTTTTCAGAGGTTCCCTAGCTCTTCTTCCGGTATACCGATTTCTCTAATTGTTTATCGAGTTCTCCGGTTGCACCTGCTGTAGCAGGAGTTGGTGTTTCTATTTTTCCCTTACATAGAGTTGCCGTGAAGTTTTGACGATCTTTGCAGACATTGCGTATTTGTGAATGATAGTGCTCTGTTTTATCATGCAATTCTTGATATACACTGAATCAATCTTTCGGTATCAATCGGTTTTGAGAACACTTCATCAGCACCTAAGTCAGGTGCAACATCGAGATATTCAAGGTATGCTGATATAGCAAAGATAGGTAGTGATGGATATTTTCTCTTCACCTCAATGATAACCTCCAGGCCATCTTTTTCAGGCATAACGATATCAACTATTATGAGGTCTGGTGATTCGCTCTCAACGATATCCAGTACATGCTGCCCATTTTCTAACTCAACTATCTTGGATGCATAGCCATCGAGTACCTCACTCAGTAGAGTCCGAATAAACTCTTCATCATCAATAATAAGTATTTTGGGTCTGTCCATTGCACAAGCACCTAGCCGTTGAAGAGAGCAAAAGATCTCGTTAGCTGAAAGTTCTCCTTTCAGGTGAAACCTCTAAAACATCACTATATGTATATCACTATGTATATTAGGACAGCTTTTAGAAATAGAAAGAAACCTGCCGTTTTGAGATTACAGTATTCAGTACCATGATGCCTATTGCATTGTTGTCCATGTACAATGAGTGTAAGCACAACAGGAGATAGATGATGTTAAAGAAAGATAGAAGAAGTGGATTGAAATTAGTGGTGGGAGGGCTGTTTGGATTTGCCTTGCTGGCGGGTACTCTGTTAACGAATGAGCAAGACGTAGTGGCAGCAGATGTTGTGGTGTATAAGAGTCCGACCTGTGGATGCTGTAATGCGTGGGTAGATCATCTCAAAGAGAGTGGCTTCACTGTTGAGACTCGTGATCAACAGAAGATGAATGAAGTGAAGAATGAGCTGGGGGTGCCTCGTAATCTTCGTTCCTGTCACACCGCTCAGGTTGGTGGATATTTAGTTGAAGGCCATGTGCCTGCTGATTTGATCACTAAAATGCTTCAGGATAAGCCTGAGATCGCTGGATTGTCTGTTCCAGGTATGCCGATGGGGTCTCCGGGAATGGAAGGTCATAGAAGCGATCCATATGATATTTTGGCATTCAAAAAAGGTGGTCAGGTTCAGATTTTCGATAGCCGGAACTAGCAGATTGAAACGTGCAGGATCTGAGTATGGGTGTTGGGACAGACTGAATCAAATAAAAGGAAAGTAAGATGAGTAACAAGTTGCTGTATATAGGGTTTTTTCTCTCAATGAGTGTGCTCTCTTTGACGGTGCAAGCAGAAGAAGAGAGGAGCTGGTTTAAGTCATGGGGAGAGAAGATCGGTCTGAAGGCGAGAGAGGTGACCGATAAGGCTGACCCGGATGGTTCGCTACAGGAGAAGGCAAAAACCACATACGAGGGTTCTAAACAATATCTGGGTGAGCATTACGATACTGCTGAGCAGTATGTGAAAGAGAAAAAAGAGAGCTGGAAGAGTGATGGTGGTATAGCTTACGAGGCAGTAAAACAGAAAACGAAAGAGATGGTAGAGGGTGCTCGGCAGGGGTATGGAAAGAGGGAGAGTGAGTGATTTTTTCTGTGCTGATTTAGGCATGCTCAAATCATGAAGAGGGGGTTTCACTGTAACGATCAAGAGCAGCAGAGTCAGTTGATAGCAAACCTGATACCGTTACTTGAGAAACAGTACACGGCCTCAGTTACCACTATTGAGACCCATATTTCAACAATTCTTCTGGTTGAGGAGCAGGCATTCAAGATCAAAAAACCGGTTAATTTTGGGTTTCTTGATTTCTCTACACTTGAACAGCGGCACCACTACTGTCAGGAAGAGTTGCGTCTGAATGGCCGGACGGCACCTGCAATTTATCAACAGTTGGTTGCCATAAAGGGCTCTATAGAGGTCCCTCAAATCAGTGGGGAGGGTGTGGCAATCGAATATATGGTGCAGATGGCCCGTTTCGAACAGGATCAAATTCTGCAGCGGTTGCTGTCAACGCCTCACTTTGGGGTGGAGGTTATTGATAAGCTCGCCAGCAGTATCGTGGCATTTCATCAGTCAATTCCAGCCGCCGACGGAAGCGAAGCCTATGTTCAGCCAAAGATCATTGAAGAGGCTGTGCAGCAGAATTTTGATCAGATTCGCCCGCACTTGGAAAAAGTTCCTCTAGAGGCTCAGCGCAAATTGGCCAGTCTGGAGTCATGGAGTGAACAGCAATATCGTCATTTAAAACCACTGCTTTTTTCAAGAGTGGAACAGGGCTTCGTACGTGAGTGTCATGGCGATATGCATCTTGGGAATATTGCACTGATCGATGGACAAATCACTCTGTTTGACGGTATTGAGTTTAATGAGGCCTTTCGCTGGATCGATGTAATGAGCGACCTCTCCTTTTTATTGATGGATCTGCAGCGGCACGGAGAGGTGGGGTGTGCCACCAGGCTATTGAACCAATACCTGGAGGTGAGTGGAGATTATAGCGGGGTGCAGCTACTGCCTTTCTACCAGATCTATCGGGCAATGGTACGGATCAAGGTTGGCCTGTTTCGATTGGTTCAACTGCCGGAGGAAGATGCAGAGTATGAGGTATTGCAAGGTGAAATCGCTGAGTCTGTTGAGTTGGCAGACTGTTTGATGAACCAGCACTGCGGTGCATTAATGATCACTCATGGAGTATCAGGATCTGGAAAATCTTATGTATCGCAGCAGGTACTTGAATCAATGAATGCGATTCGAATTCGTTCCGATGTGGAGAGAATTCGGATGTTTCCAGAGAAGAAGGGCCGATACAGTTCAGCTGCAACCCTGCAGACCTATCAGAAAATACACCATTTGGCGCACTCTGTTGCAGAGGGTGGCTACACTGTTTTGTTGGATGCAACCTATCTGAAACAGGCTCAACGTGAACAGGCTGTTGAGTGTGCGGATGAGATTGGGTGTAATTTTCTTATCCTGGATATGCAGTGTAGTAGAGAGGAGCTGGAGCGCCGTATTCGGCACCGCATTGAACTGAGTAATGATCCATCAGAGGCTGATATTGAGGTGCTGCATCAGCAGTTGCAGCAGCAGGAACCTCTGGTTAATGAAGAGATTACGCATGCTCTGGTAGTTACACCGGAAGTTGATCTCAAAGCCTTGTTGAAGGGTGTTGCTTCACTTCAGAGATGTGCTGAATAGTTACGTTCTGAGCTTGTTAAGAAGAAGTTGAATACAGGATGGCTATGCAAAGAGTTTCAGGTAGTATACTTCTTGGACAGGCATCAGGTAGCGTGGTTCAGCGTTATCTGCAACTTATCGAAGACACGGGTCATTAGTAATGAAAATTGGTTATAAATTCAAATTTGAGAGTGGGCGCAGTGAGGTGTTTGATCTGGAGTTTGATGATCAAAGCTTTGCCATTCGACCCAACCCAATCTCCACGGTCTCGACTTCAGAGTCCTGGATGGAGCTTGAACATCACCAGTGCCCTGATTGTACGCTATCAAAATACCAGTATCCCATCTGCCCGGTAGCAGCCAATCTGGGGTGTGTCGTAGACCCTTTTCAGCAAGATGCCTCATATACGCCGGTTACTACAGAGGTTGATTTTAGAGAGCGGAAAGTGGTCAAAAAAAGTGACCTGCAAGGGGGGTTGAGTTCAATGATTGGGCTGGTGATGGCTACCAGTGGTTGCCCTGTATTAGATAAATTACGACCGATGGCGTATACCCATCAACCTTTCTCCAATATCGATGAGACAATCTATCGTGCGATTGCCGGTTATTTATTGGCTCAATATGTGCGTCAGGAGGAGCAGCGTGAGGCTCTTTTTAAGGCAGAGGGGCTGGTTGAAATTTATACCAAGATTGGTCGTTTGAATAATGCCTTTTCAAAGAGGTTACGTGGGTTTAAAGATGATGCCAATATTAATGCATTAGTCATTCTTGACCTGTTTGCAAAAATGGGTGAACTCTACCTAAATGATGAGTGGCGAAAGCAGATGCTTCCCCTGTTTGAAGTCTACCTGAATGAGCAGAAGCCATTATTTGGCGGTTTATCTTGATAGGTCGTGGCTGCAACATCATACTGATGTAGTTGATCAGCAGTAAATAGAATGGCTCTCTATTCTCGGACAGGCACCTAGACTATGTCAGAGATTGACCACGATACGCTTGATGTTGACCGCTTGGTGGAAAAGAGGGTTGATTCTATAACCCTCTATCTGCGTGAATTGCGCCAACACCCTCTGCTTACCGCAGAGGAGGAGATTGTGTTGGCACGTAAAGTTCAACAGGGGGATCTGGCAGCGCGTAACCGGATGATTGAGTCCAATCTGCGCTTGGTGGTCAGTATTGCCAGACCTTATCAAAATCAAGGTGTTGCATTTATGGATCTGATTGAGGAGGGAAACCTTGGATTGATTCGGGCCGTTGAGAAATTTGATCCGGATATGGGTAACCGATTCTCAACTTATGCCACTTTATGGATTCGTCAAAGTGTAGACTATGCACTGATGGGGCAGGCGCGTACGGTACGTCTGCCAGTCCGCATCCTGCGTGAGATGCGAAAATATAAGCGTACAGCAAGACAACTTGCACAAATTTACGGGCGAGAGCCCTCATTGCATGAGATTGCAAAATTTCTGCAAGGTAGTGTCGATGAACTCAATCTGGTGATGGGGTGTAGTGAGCCAATTACCTCACTGGAGAAACCTATTGCAGAGGGAGTTACACAAACGATTGCAGAGTTGATTGAAGATGAATTGTTGCGACATCAGGATGATGTGCTGTTAGAGGGGGAGGTGCTGAATCTTGTCAAAATGTGGTTGGAACGGTTGGATGAGCGTTCACGTCGGGTGTTGATCTGCCGTTTTGGTCTTGAAGGCAGAGAGGAGATGACTCTGGAAGAGTTGGGTAATGAGATGGGGTTGACCAGTGAGCGTATTCGACAGATACAGTCAGGTGCTTTAAAACGTTTGCGTGAGATCTTGCGGCGAGAGGGGTTCTCGGGAGATGTGCTACTCTAGAAAGATATATGAGTACAGCAACTATGGATAGAGAGCTGATATATAGAAAATGGAAAATCAATGATAATTCCCAATAGAAAAATTTCTGAAGTCATTCTTGAATTTGGTGCCCCTTTACTGGATGAGCTACCTGACTCAAAGGACCGTTTTGAGTTGGAGAGTGCCATTAAATTGGTGGTTGCTGCCTGGAATGCGGTGATACTGGATCAGCAGCAGAAGACCCGACTCTATGAAGATGAGTTGCTGAAAGCGATCAAACCGATGCCGGAAGGGTTCTCTTCAATGGTGAAATTGCTCTTTAAGAGAAAACGCCGTGAATATGGATCGGACCCAAGAACGGTTGGTCACTACGAAGTGGTTGATAGAGACGGGGTACTGACCTTGAAGGCTGAGTCAAAGGTGGATATTGAGAAGATCGATGCCGGAGTGATGGTTCACTAAGCCATCCCGGACAGGCTCCTGGACAGACCATTAAAACAGAGAGGGTACCTCAAGGGTAAAGTACCCTCTCCATTTTTATGGTTTGTCCAAGTGCTGGTTTAGAAGCTTTTTGCAACAGTAAATGTCACCGCATCTTCATCACTGCTGTTACCGGAGTCTGCGTCAAAGTCACTCCAGGCAAGCGATAGTTCCAGTCCGCCAATCTCTTTAGAGGCGCTGACCACGGTGTATTTACCGCTGTTGTCGTAGTCACCCAGGGTGATACCAAGACCAATACCACTCAGCTCGGTACCTGCAGAGAGTTCAATGTTGTCATTGGCATTATCCAGTCCGAACGAGAAGGTGGCACCCAAGTCAACGGTTCCGGCTGTGATACCCAGTCCAAGGTACCACTCTTCAAAGTCACCACTTCCACCTGGGTAGTTGTAGTCTATATAGCCAAGGTCATAGCTCAGGGCACCAGTCTCTCTGCTGTAGCCACCGTAGTAGTCTAATTCAATGTTGTCGTTTGCATCGAAATCAACATTGGAACCCCAAACACCCGCATAGAGTCCCGAATCCAATACCAGGTCAAAACCACCTGAGATCGCGGCTTCATCTTTGGTCTGCGTCATGCCGCGCCAGATATAGTTACTCGCAAGCGCAACATTGCCAGTCACCGCAGGGGCAGACTCATCAGCCATTGTAGGGTGGGCGGTAGCAATCGCGACCAGGGCAAGGGCAACTGGAAGTTGAGTTTTCATTCTATTCTCCATACAAAATTCGATAATCCGTTAATACGCCCGCTCAAAGAGTGAGCAGGTTGTATGGATCTCATAGCATGAGTTGTGCCAATGTCATACAAATCTTTTATAACAGTGACTTATTTGTTTTTTTATGAAATAGTGTGGCTGCATAAGAGTTATCGTGCACCACAAGAATACAGCGATGCACCACAATAACGCAGAGAGGCCCTGTAGTTATTCAACCAGAAAAAGTGGGAATAGAGGGCGCTCTATAGTTCGAACTTAGATAGCTCAGCTACCCAGTTTGAGGCGTTGAGTTCGTGCAGAGACAGCTATCGCCTCAACATGGAGGCGTTGCTGATTGTCCAGGCTGCTCTCAAGTAGTGCGTCACAGTGGCCGATCATCTTGGTAAGGGCCTGTTCAACCCCTGCAGGCAACGTGCTCTCAACTGTTGAAGAGACTGGATTGCTCTGCTGCTGTATCTTCTGTTCAATCGCTCGAATACGTTGCAGAAAAATTTCTGTTGGATCGTTTTTATACAGTATTTCTGAGCCACCTGCGTGGGATAAGGGGATTGGACTATTGTGGTCGTCTGCAAGTAGTGCCAGTTTGTGCTGAGTAGCGTCGAGGCAGCTATTGATCAGCGTCATCTGTTGTGAGTTCATAGAGAGACTGATGATGCAGAGGTCTGGAGAGAAGCGGTTGATCAGCATCAATGCCTCATCAGTGTTTGCAGCACAGGCAACGTCATAATGGGTATTTCTCAATAGCAATTTTTCATAGAGACTTCTAATGGCAGCCATAGGGTCAATCAGAACAATCCGCATGGGATGCTTTTGGTCCGTTACGGGTGCCTCCTCAACCGTCTTGGTTGGAATTGAGTATCCCACCTGATGTTTTTGGGGCTGAATGATCTGTGATGCGCGTTCCCACTGTGAGGCAAACAGCGTTGTTAGTTGAAGCAACTCATCACGGTCAATTGGTTTATGTAGAAAGATAAAATCGTTACCAATACGCTGTTGAATATCGCTGAGTTCATAATCCATATAGGCGGTGATCAGGATGATCCGGATCGTGGGGTCGGCTTCACGAATCTTCTCAGCAGTTACCAGGCCATCCCAACCGGGTGGCATACGCATATCGAGGAAAACAACAGAGTAGGGATTCCCCTCATGAATGGCATCAAGGACGTGTTGTAACCCCTCTTGACCGCTGTATGCGGATTCAAGTTGGAAATGGTTCTCTTCCTCCTGAACTTCAAGGTCCATTCCCTGAGTCAGTGCCATCAGCTCATCATCAAACTCAGCGGCACTACTATCCAGAATAGCGTGATAGGTGTTATGGACGTCAGGATCGTCATCGACTGCAAGAATTCGATAAGTTGTTGTGTCTTTTTGCATTTTTATTTTGTAGTCTCAAGTCAAAGAGGAGACGTCCATGCGTACTGTGCAATCTCCCCAATTACAGCAGTATTAGTTTTATCAAAAAGGAGAGTAGCAAGTCTGGGATAGAAGTGTCAAAAATTAAAAGGCAGGAGATCGTCGATTCTTAGAAAGCCTATATTCAGAAGGCACAAGCATAGCTTGTTCAGCGGTTCCCTAAGGAACCCCTGAATAAGTCATGTGTAAATGCCTAACGCCCATAGCGCCCAATATCTTCGTTGCTCGACCTCGTTCCTCGGTTGAAAACCTTGCTAATAGCCCGCTACAAGGTGAATTGCGCTTGCGCAAGAGAAGGTGCCCTGGGGTATTGGCTGCGATCTTTCAAGGTGAGACGTATTACGTCTAGAGAGACACCCTGGGGTGCGCCTTGATCTTGAACACTATGGACGTAATTCAAATTACCCAGACTTTTTCAGAGGTTCCCTAATCTATTTAAGATACCCTTGAAATGTTTGTTGCCAATTCCACTATGCAGCTTGTTGAACTACAGTCATCGGTTTATGTCCATGTTGCTGGATTACGCTTGAGAGAATGTGGTGAATAATAACCCCTCTCTGTAGTTCAGAACGGATGTGGTGAAGCGTATTGAGCCGTGATTGACACCGTTGCACCACATGGTTGGCGTGTTCAGTTCTTCTGGAGTAACCCTCTACATCCTCAAGGCCCAACATCTGGATCTGTCCATGGGAGTTCACCATGCTGGCCTCACAGTGGTTCAGGCGGTGATAGGCTTGACTGAGCAGGACTCGCACCTCATTTTCACCCATCTGTTCAATCTGCTCTTCATAGTAGTTCATGATCTGCTCCTGTTTGTAGCGTTGTGGCCAGTAATGGCCTCACTCTTTAGAGAGAAAGATGCAACTACTGAACCGTAAAAGAGAGGGAAGACAGAATCTGTAACAGAAATCTTTTATCAAATCGTCTGTAGTGAGAATAAAATTTATCCTTCATTAGATGGGTCGTTTGTGGGGCGTTGATTTAATTAGGTTGTTGCAGTCAGAGCGGGGCGCTACACTATGCGCCATCATTATTTACAGGCCCCTACTGGATCTGCATGAAGCTCCGTTTTCAGATATTGTTGTTGCTAATCCTCTTGGGGTGGGTGCCACTTGCCATCTTTGGTTTCTTTACCGATATCAATACCCGGTTTGATTTGAAAGCTCAGGCACTCGACCATCTATCTGAAATTCGAGATCTCAAGGTGTTGCAGATTGAGAACTATCTGCGCCAAACCAAACAGCATGCCAAAACACTCTCCCGCTCCCCTTTTGTGGTTGAAAATATGCATCGTCTACCGCAGGACTTTGCACAGACTTCAATCGAAGAGTTGCTGCAACACTATATTTACAAAAACCCACACCGTTCTGATGATCGTGATCTGTTGGTGGATCCAGGGGACGGAAGCCCATACAGTCAGCGCCATCGCACCCTTCATCCGACCTTGGTGGAATATGTGAATGACTTCGGTTTCTATGACCTGTATTTGATTGACCCTTCAGGAAATATCCTCTACACCGCTCAGAAGGAGTCAGATTTTGTGGGTAACCTGAATCAGGGAGGACTTCAAAAGAGCCAATTGAAGAGTGTGTATGACCAAGCGATGAAAGCGCAGCATCGAGATAAGGCCTATCTTTCACATGTCGAGCCTTATCTGCCGTCAAACCTGAAGCAGGCTGGTTTTGTCAGTTCATCTATTGATGGTCAGAATGGTGAGCGTTTGGGGGTGCTGGTGTTGCAATATTCGGTTCACCCCATCAACGAGATAATCAATAACCTAGAGGGACTTCATCCAGAGAGTAAAGTGATTCTGGGTCAGCTGCAGGGTGAACAAATACTGTTTTTGAATCAGACAATGTTTGATTGGAGTAAGCAGGCTCAGTTTTTGAAATTTCAGCAACAAGCGCTATCTGGAGAGATTGAGAGTCCAATGGTACTGGCACTTAAGGGGGAAACAGGGGCCAGACTTACCCAAAATGTGATGGCAGGGGAAGCAATGTTTGCTGCATGGGAACCGATTGGTGATTTGGGTTGGGGAGGGGTGGTGATCTATGTCTCTGAGTCTTTACTGCTGTCAGAGGTTAATCAGGATCGACAGGTTACGATCTGGGTGCTGGCTGGGCTGCTCGTGCTAATCTTCTGGGTTGCATGGATTGAATCCGCTTTTCTCAGTCGTCCGATTCATCGGTTGCTTCGGGGGATTGCCAAGGTCAAAGATGAAGATTTTGCCGTTGGCATTAATACCGTGCGCAGTGATGAGCTGGGTGATCTCAACCGTGCCTTTGTTGAAATGGCGGCAGAGCTGGATAAAAACAGCCGTGAACGGGCACAGATTCAGCAAGCACTGGAGGCCTCTGCCCTGCAGGCTGACGAGGCCAATAAGGCAAAGGATGATTTTTTGGCTGCGATGAGCCATGAATTACGTACGCCATTGACATCTATTATTGGTAATAGTGAACTATTGGCAACCAGCCTGCTGAGTGAGGAGCAGCGAGAGCTGTTGCTGTCGGTTGAGTTCTCCAGTCGAGGGTTATTGTCATTGATTAACGATATTCTCGATCTGTCCAAGATTGAATCAGGAAAATTTGAGATCGATGAAGGGAGTTATGATCTGGAGCAGATGATCGATGAGGTGGCGCGTATTTTTAAGGTACGTGCAGCTGAGTCGGACATTAGTTTCAATGTGGATTTCACTGAAAAACTGACGCATCAGGTTGAAGGGGATGGGCGGCGTATAGGGCAGGTTCTGATTAACCTGTTGGGAAATGCATTTAAATTCACCTCTTCAGGGGCGGTATCTCTTAAAATTTGGGCAGATCATCGTCTCCACTTCCGGGTAGAGGATAGTGGTATCGGTATGTCTGTTGAAGTGCTCAATCGTCTGTTTCAGCCCTTCGAACAGGCAGATCGATCAATCTCTCGCCGCTTTGGAGGTACCGGTTTGGGACTGCATATCTCAATGACGCTGGCGCAGATGATGGAGGGCGATATTGAGGTGAGTAGTGAAGAGGGTGTGGGCTCCTGTTTTCAGCTTAATCTCCCCTATCAAATAGATAGAGAGAGCAGGGTAGAACGGGACCAAGAGGCTGTTGATAGTGTTTCTCAGCGCTTCGTGGGTGAGGTGTTGGTTGCTGAAGATACGGTTGAGTTGCAGGTTTTGGTGCGTAAAATGTTGGCCTCTGTGGGGGTTAAGGTCACCTTAGTGAATAATGGTCAAGAGGCGCTAGAGCAGGTGTTGCATCAATCCTATCCTCTGTTGTTGATGGATATGCAGATGCCGGTAATGGATGGGATTGAGGCTACACGGAGACTTCGAGCTGTCGGCTATCATGCGCCTATCGTAGCCATGACCGCCAACGTGATGCAGCAACACAGAGACCAGTTCAAAGAGGCCGGTTGTGATGATTTTCTGAGTAAACCCATTGACCGGAGGGCATTGAATCAGGTGTTGAGCCAATATTTGCAGCGAGAAACCCCCGTGGGTTCACCACAAGAAGAGCAGCCAGTCGAACAATCCGTAAAACCGCCAAAAGAGCAGTCAGGAATGGATAATGAAATTGATGATGAGCTGATGGCGCTCTTTATCAATAGAGCTGAAGAGTTATCAGAGACATTAAGTCGGGCTGTTGCCGCAGAGGATTGGAAACTGGTTCAGGAGACAGCGCACACCCTGAAAGGGAGTGGTTCCAGTTTTGGATTTCCAGAGTTGACCGAAATGGCCAGGAGGGTCTGTGATCTGATTGAGTTGGGCCAAGAGAGTCAGCGTCTGGAACAGACTGCTGCGCTGCAACAGAAACTTGAACAGATCATAGAGCGCTGAGGCCATGTTAATCTATATTGCGGTCGCCGTGCTCTTGATGATGCTGTGGATGGTGCTGTAATGCGGCACCTTGAAAAGCAGTATTATAGTGGCGAAATGATATGAGGTATGGTCTCCATCGAGTGTGAAGTTTATACTTGACCGCCATGAACAGAAAAAACTTTTTATTGTTACCCGTAATGGCCCTGTTGACCGCTTGTGGACAGTCTGGAGAACTCTATCTGCCAGATAATCTGAAGGCGAACCAGTTGGAACAGCAGTCACAACGGGCAACTACAGAGGCTCAGGCACAACAGCTACGTACACAGTCGGAGGCACTGTATCAGCGCTACCAACAGGAGCAGGAGCTTCGTGCGCAACTGTCTCAAAAACAGGCTAGTGAACAGAGTCTGCGTAGCGAAGGCGCTCTGGAGGCCGCTGACAGTGCGCTGAAAGAGGTCAATCAGCTCCGTTACCGTCTCGGTCAGTTGATTCTGCAGCAGCAGACATCGAAGTAACCTCAAATAAAACCTCCAGGAAGAAAATCCTTTTATGTATCCATATATTGAAAGAAAAGAGGGCACGCTCCATATCGAGTCCCTCTCTCTGAAATCATTGGCAACACAGTATGGCACCCCGCTATTTGTCTACTCTGAAAATGCGATTCGAGGCCAGTGGAGCGCCTATGAGTCAGGTTTTAGTGGCCAGAGCCATCTCATCTGTTTTGCGGTTAAGGCCAACTCCAATCTTGCAGTGCTGGCACTGCTGGCCAGACTGGGTGCCGGTTTTGATATCGTCTCGGTCGGTGAACTGGAGCGTGTACTCAAGGCGGGTGGTGATGCAGGAAAAGTGGTTTTCTCCGGTGTTGGTAAACGTGCGGATGAGATTCGGCGAGGGCTGGAGGTGGGGATTCGCTGCTTCAATATTGAATCTGAGGCAGAGCTGTTACGGGTCAATGAGGTTGCCGCAGGGATGGGAGTCAAGGCGCCGGTCTCGCTAAGAGTTAACCCGGATGTAGATGCGGGTACACACCCCTATATCTCAACGGGGCTACGTTCCAATAAGTTCGGGGTGACGATTGATGAGGCGCTACGGGTCTACAAAGAGGCAGCAACACTCCCCCATCTGGAGATTATCGGCGTCGATTGTCACATTGGATCGCAGTTAACCGACCTATCACCCTTTGAAGATGCGTTGGATCGGGTGCTGCTGTTGATCGATCAATTGGCAGAGGCGGGTATTCAGCTGCACCATATTGATGTGGGGGGTGGGCTTGGTATTGACTATCAGGATGATAGCCCCCCCTCTCCGCAAGCCTATGTGCAGGCGGTTACCACCCGGTTGGAGGGGCGTGATCTGGAGGTGATCATGGAGCCGGGGCGGGCCATGGTTGGCAACGCAGGGGTGATGCTGACGAAAGTAGAGTTTCTCAAGCAGGGTGAAGAGAAAAATTTCTGTATTGTGGATGGTGCGATGAATGATCTGATCCGCCCCGCTCTTTACAGCGCATGGCAGAAAATTGTCACGGTTGAAGAGCGCAATGGTGGGGAAGTGGTCAACTATGATGTGGTTGGGCCGATCTGTGAGACTGGTGACTTTTTGGGTAAAGACCGTGCTCTGAATGTGCAGTCGGGTGATTTTCTGGCGGTGCTCTCTTCCGGGGCCTATGGCTTTGTGATGAGCTCTACCTACAATTCCCGGCCTCGTGCAGCAGAGGTGATGGTCTCAGGTGATCAGCAGTGGCTGGTTCGTGAACGTGAAACCATTGAATCACTTTATGCCGGTGAGCACATCCCAGAGTAAAGGAATATGAGTCAACTGCAATTTACAAAAATGCATGGATTGGGTAATGACTTTGTCGTCATTGATGGGGTCACCTCTCCCTTTGAACCAACAACAGAGCAGGTCCGTTTTCTGGCAGACCGGAACTTTGGGGTGGGGTGTGATCAGTTATTGCTGGTCGAGCCATCGCTCAGTGATGAGACCGATTTTCGCTACCGTATCTGGAATGCTGATGGTGGAGAAGTGGAGCAGTGCGGCAATGGGGCACGCTGTTTTGCCCGTTTTGTCCGTGAAAAGGGGCTGACCCGGAAACAGGAGATTGTGGTTGAAACAGCATCTGGAGTCATCACTCTGAAGCTTCAGCCCAACGGCTGGGTTACCGTCAATATGGGGACACCGATTTTAGAACCAAAAGCGATCCCGTTTGAGGCAGAGCAGCAGACTGACCAGTATGCGATTGAGGTTGATGACGAAACCCTGAAGGTGGGGGCTGTTTCGATGGGAAACCCTCATGTGGTCGTGACTGTCGATCAATTAAGCGATGCAGTGGTGGAGCGCTTGGGGCCACTGCTGGAGTCTCACCCCCGTTTTCCGCAGCGGGTGAATGCAGGTTTTATGGAGATAGTGGATCGCTCCAGAATCAAGTTGCGCGTCTATGAGCGTGGTGCTGGTGAGACCCTGGCCTGTGGCACCGGAACCTGTGCTGCCGTGGTTTCGGGGATCGTGCAGGGAAAGTTGGATCGTAAAGTTACAGCAACCTTGCGGGGTGGTGAACTCTTGATAGAGTGGAATGGAGGAGATGCACCAGTGATGATGACCGGTCCGGCAGAGACCGTTTTTGAAGGGGTGGTTGAGTTATGAGTCAGCAAGAGGGTCAGTCAACAGATCAGCAGATCATCACGGCAGAAGATGTGGTTAGCTACTTGAAGCAGCATCCGGATTTTTTTCAGAGGCAGCCGGCACTTCTGGGTGCGCTGGAGATTCCACATCAGAATGGAGGTGTCACTTCACTGATCGAACGTCAGGTGGTGATGTTGCGTGAACAGAATGGCAAACTGCAAAATGAGATCCGCAGTCTGCTCCATGTAGCGCGTGACAACCACAAACTGAGTGATAATATGCACCGCTTGGCGTTGGAGTTACTGGAGTGTGAAGATCATGATGACGTGATCGCTTCACTCTATGAGAGCCTGCGAGAGCACTTCAATATAGAGCAGGTGGTGGTGCTATTGCCACATGGCGAGACTGCCGAGACCCATGAGACCTTTGAAGAGATGATGCGTGACAGTGTTCCGTTCTGTGGACAGTTGGAGGAGGAGCAGCGCAAATCTTTGTTTGGGGAAGGGGTAGAGGATGGTGCCTCGGTTGCATTATTGCCACTGGGGGAGTTTGGCAATCAGGGTTTGGTGGCACTCGGTAGCTCAGACCCGCAGCAGTATCACCACCACATGGGGACCCACTTCCTTGATCAGCTCTCCGAACTGGTCAGTCGCGCACTACAACATTGTGAGCGAAATTGATTCTGCAAAGGTAGCAGAGTGGGTCGCCCGTTTCTTGGGTGACCTGGAGAATGGTCGGTTGCTCTCTCTCAATACGGTTCAGGGATACCGTAGAGACCTGGACCATTTTCAGCGTTATTTAGAACAGGGCGCTGTGGATTGGGTTGATCTAAATCCCCATCAGGTCCGCGAATTTGTTGCTCAGCGCCACCGCAAAGGGGCCTCCAGCCGAACCATTCAACGCAACTTGTCCGCCATTCGCGCCTTTTATCGTTTTCTGTTGCAGGAGAAATTGGTGGAGTCCAACCCCGCTGTGGGTGTCAGCGCCCCCAAAGGGAGCCGTAAACTGCCCTCAACGCTGGATGTGGACCAGATGGCGGGACTGCTCAATAAAGAGTTTGAAGGGAATCCCCCAGAGGATGACCCACTCTCCGTGCGAGACCTTGCAATGTTTGAACTCTTCTACTCCTCCGGATTGCGTCTCACCGAGTTGGTCAACGCCGATTGTGGTGCCATCCAATTTGATGAGGAGACCATTCAGGTGGTGGGTAAAGGGCGTAAGGAGCGCATCATCCCGGTCGGGAGCCAGGCATTACAGGCGGTACAAGAGTGGCTACCGTTGCGTGATCAGATGGCTGCAGTGGGTGAGATGGCACTGTTTGTCAGCCAGCGCGGCAAGCGTATCTCACCCCGAACCATTCAGCAGCGCCTGGCCGATTGGGCCAGGCAGCGTGGTATCACCCAGCATGTGCATCCCCATCTGTTGAGACACTCCTTTGCCAGCCACATTCTGGAGTCGAGTGGTAATTTGCGGGCAGTACAGGAGATGCTGGGGCATAAAAATATAGGTACGACACAGATCTACACCCATCTTGATTTTCAACACCTGGCTGAGGTTTATGATCAGGCTCACCCCCGTTCGAAGCAGAAGAGCCGTCTCAAACACTTTGTGCCGACAGAAACTGAATAGAAACCCCATTGTGCTGACGACATGGTGTGGATTACGGTACTATTCCCCTCTTTCCTGAATGAAAATGGTTACGATCAGAGGGTTTCATGCTTGGTGTCGGATTCTCTGTTAACCATGCTGTGAACCGCGTTCAACACAGTAAATATTTATGAACCATTTTCCAACCATGGGTCGAGGTTGCACCATAGAGCAACAGGGCCAAATTGAAGTGAGGTAGATGAGTACAATGGAGCAGTATCACGGAACAACGATTCTCTGTGTCCGCCGCGATAACCAGGTGGTGATTGGTGGAGATGGACAGGTCTCGCTGGGGAACACAGTGATGAAGGGCAATGCGCGTAAAATTCGCCGCCTCTACCATGATAAAGTGATCGCCGGTTTTGCCGGTGGCACTGCAGATGCTTTCACCCTGATTGAACGTTTTGAGGGAAAGCTGGAGAAGTATTCCGGTCATATGGTTCGCTCAGCGGTAGAGCTGGCTAAAGATTGGCGAACAGACCGTATGTTGCGTCGTCTGGAGGCGCTACTACTGGTTGCGGATGAAAATGAGACCCTGGTAATTACCGGTAATGGTGATGTTATTGAACCGGAGCACGGTGCTGTAGCGATTGGCTCGGGTGGTCACTATGCGCTCTCTGCGGCACGTGCACTGCTGGAAAATAGCGAGATGGATGCTAAAGAGATTGTTGAGAAGAGCATGGGAATCGCAGCAGATATCTGTGTCTTTACCAATCGCAGCCTGGTGGTTGAAGAGCTGAGTGAAGAGAAGGATGGCTAAAATGGCACAATCAACCTTATTTTTTAAAATGGATACAACGAAGTTATGAATGAATTGACTCCAAGAGAGATCGTTCACGAGCTGGACAAACACATTATCGGTCAGGATGAGGCCAAGCGGGCTGTGGCGATTGCGCTACGTAACCGCTGGCGCCGAATGCAGGTGAGCGATGAGCTGCGATATGAAATTACCCCCAAAAATATCCTTATGATTGGGCCAACGGGTGTCGGTAAAACCGAGATTGCACGTCGTTTGGCGCGTCTCTCCAACGCCCCGTTTATTAAGATAGAGGCGACAAAATTCACTGAAGTGGGCTATGTTGGGCGCGATGTTGAGTCGATCATACGTGATCTGGCGGATATCTCTATCAAGAAAATGCGTGAAGACGCGGTCGCCTCCGTCAAGGTTCGGGCTGAAGATGCAGCAGAAGAGCGCATACTGGATGTGCTGCTTCCACCGGTACGTGGCAGCGGAGATGAGCTGGTTGAACAAGAGTCACCGACCCGCCAGAAATTTCGCAAAAAGCTGAGAGAGGGGAAACTGGATGATCGGGAAATTGAGATCGAGGTTGCAGCACCATCGGTAGGGGTTGAGATTATGGGGCCGCCAGGAATGGAGGAGATGACCTCACAACTACAGGGCATGTTCCAGAATATGGGGGGTAAACCGCCCAAACCGAAGAAAATGCAGGTTAAAGATGCCCTCAAGCTACTGATTGAGGAAGAGTCTCACAAAATGGTGGATGAAGAGGAGATTAAATCCAGAGCCATCGAACGGGTTGAGCAGAATGGTATTGTCTTTCTGGATGAAATTGACAAAGTGGCACAGCGCAGTGAGGGAGCTGGTGGTGGCGGAGAAGTTTCACGGGAAGGGGTGCAGCGTGATCTGCTACCTCTGGTTGAAGGCAGTACGGTCAGTACCAAATATGGAATGATCAAAACCGACCATATCCTCTTTATCGCTTCAGGTGCCTTTCATCTATCCAAACCCTCCGACCTGATTCCAGAGCTGCAGGGACGTCTGCCAATCCGGGTAGAATTGAAGGCGTTGAGTGTGGAGGACTTCACCCGAATTCTCTCTGAACCGAATGCCTCACTGACCGAGCAGTACACGGCCTTGATGGATACCGACGGAGTGAACCTGCAGTTTGATGAGACAGGGATCCACCGCATTGCCGAGTTCTCCTGGCAGGTGAATGAGCGTACAGAGAATATTGGGGCACGTCGCCTCCATACCGTGATGGAGCGACTGTTGGAAGAGATCTCATTTGAGGCTGCAGATCGTGCCGGAGAAGAGGTGGTGATCGATGCAGACTATGTTGAAAAGCATCTTGCAGAACTGGCTGAAGATGAAGATTTGAGCCGTTATATTCTGTAGAGAATCTTGTAAACCGGGAAAACGCACCCCGGTTATTTGAGGAGCATGGTTTCAAGGAGTTGTGAACAATGAGTGAAAAAAGAGATATCACCCCGACAGAGATTCGTTATGACAAGGAGTCACGGATTCTTACATTAAGTTACGAGGATGGTAAAACCTGGGACTACACCGCAGAGTTTCTGCGCGTCTACTCGCCTTCGGCTGAAGTGCGCGGGCATGCCCCCGGCGAAGAGAAGCTGCAAGTGGGTAAAGAGGATGTAGCAATCGATAAAATCGACCCGGTCGGACGTTATGCGGTCTCACTCAAATTTGATGATGGTCACGATACCGGCATCTACTCCTGGGATTGGCTCTATACCCTGGGGGAAAGAATGGAGGCATACTGGCAGGACTATCTTTCCAGACTGGAGGCTGAAGGCATTCAGCGTATGACCACTTCTGAACGTCTCGCCACTTAAGAGCTCTGCTGGAGCGGCTGCTCTAAAATCTTGGGTCTGGCCAGTAACTCACAATTTAGCTGTATTGCCTCTGTTGTGAGGCGGCTCCTGAATGTGCTGATCTACCGGATATGTCAATTGACGCTCCTGAGGTGCGCGATATCGTATAATCACCTGTTTGAAGATAGCGCTGACGGATGAATAAGATGAAGGAAGAGACTACACACTTTGGTTATGAGGATGTTGCCGTTGGCGAGAAGGCGGGCCGGGTTCGTGGAGTGTTCGACTCGGTCGCCAGTAAATATGATGTGATGAATGACCTGATGTCGATGGGAATTCATCGACTGTGGAAGAAGCAGGCCATTGAGATGAGCGGCGTTCGCGAAGGTCAGGAGATTCTTGATCTGGCCGGTGGTACCGGTGATCTTTCCCTTCAGTTTGCAAAAATTGTCGGCCCACAAGGTCGCGTAGTACTCTCGGACATTAATCAGAGTATGTTGCATAAAGGGCGTGAGCGGCTGATCAACGAGGGGATTCTCGGTAATGTGGAATATGTCCAGATCAATGCCGAACAGCTCCCCTTTGCGGATAACCGCTTTGACTGTATCACCATCTCCTTTGGGTTACGCAACGTGACGGACAAAGATCAGGCGCTACGCTCTATCTACAAGGCATTGAAGCCGGGAGGTCGCCTGCTGGTGCTGGAGTTCTCCAAACCGCAAGATCAGCGACTGAAGTCAGCCTATGATTTCTACTCGTTCAATATCCTTCCCTTTATCGGTAAAGTGGTTGCCAATGATGAGGACAGTTACCGCTATCTTGCAGAGTCAATTCGTATGCATCCTGATCAGAATACCTTGCGGGAGATGATGGATGAAGCCGGATTTGACCGCACCGAATACTTCAATATGACAGGCGGTATCGTCGCACTCCATCGTGGTTTTAAGAAATAAGCAGCGCCAAAAATGGTTTTTTCCCACAACTGCGGTATAACTGTTGATGATTAGGCCCGGACAATTTGTTCGCCTGCTCGCCATTCAGCGGGTGTTGGCGCGTCACCGTCTGGATGAGATTATTCTGGCACTGCATCTGTTTCGTCCACTCCGTTTCCTGCTCTATCTCTCACCGCTCTATTGGGTGAGACGTGAGCGTGGTCCAGAGGGGGTGAGAATTCGTCATGCTTTGGAAGATCTGGGGCCGGTGTTTGTGAAGTTGGGGCAGATGTTCTCTACCCGTCGAGATCTGCTGCCAGATGAGATTGCCGATGAGCTGGCCAAACTGCAGGATGCGGTACCGCCATTCTCTGGAACCGATGCCAAGCGGATTGTAGAAGAGGCTCTGGGGGATCGAATTGAAAACCTGTTTGACCACTTCGAGGAGATACCGATTGCCTCTGCCTCGATTGCACAGGTACATGCAGCACGTACCCTGAAAGGCGAAGAGGTGGTTATCAAGGTGGTGCGCCCGGATATTGAGCAGCAGATTCGTCGGGATGTCGGTCTGGCCAAACAGTTGGCAGCGCTCGCTGAGCGTTACTGGAGAGAGGGGCGACGGCTTCACCTTAAACAGATTGTTGCCGATTATGAGCAGGTCATTCTGGATGAGCTGGATATGATGCGCGAATCTGCCAACCTCTCACAGGTGGGGCGCAACTTCTCCAAAGGTGAGCATGTGCTGATCGTACCAGAGCCGGATTGGGAGCTGACCCGTGAAAAGATTCTGGTGATGAATCGGGTGCGTGGTGTGCCCGTGGGGGATCTCGATACCCTGCGCTCTCTGGGGGTGGATATGAAGCGGTTGGCGGAACTGGGGGTGGAGATCTTCTTTACTCAGGTATTCCGTGATAACTTCTTTCATGCCGATATGCACCCCGGCAATATCATGGTGGATACAGAGAATCCGGCCTATCCAAAATATGTAGCAGTCGACTTCGGTATCATGGGAAGCCTGACCGAAGGGGATCAACGCTACCTGGCTGAGAATTTTTTGGCCTTCTTCAATCGTGACTACCGCCGGGTCGCACTGCTCCATCTGGAGTCTGGCTGGGTACCAGCAACAACCCGTGCCGATGAACTGGAATCTGCCTTCCGCAGTGTCTGCGAACCAATCTTCGAACGCCCCTTCAGTGAGATCTCTTTTGCACTGCTGTTACTCAAGCTGTTCCGTACCGGACGCCGTTTTGGAATGGAGGTACAGCCTCAACTGGTGCTGCTGCAGAAGACGCTACTCTATATTGAAGGGTTGGGAAAGCAGCTCTATCCAGACCTTGATCTGTGGGATACGGCAAAGCCCTTCCTGGAAAAGTGGATTCGGGACCGTAAAGGGTTTGATGGTCTGAAACGCAAAGTGATGCATGAGACTCCAGATCTGCTGGAGCAGATTCCCGAAGTGCCCCGTGTAGTGATTGACCTTCTCAATAGGGCGCAGCAGGGCAAGCTCTCCATGGAGTGGCGCTCAACTGAACTGCAGCAGCTGCGTGAAACCCTGGAGCAGAGTCAACGCAGCCACTATGGTGCTATTGCAGGTGGATCACTGTTGATTACAGGGGCACTGCTGATCACAGAGTTTGTGGTTACGGGCGCTATTGTCAGTGTAGTAGGTGCAATCGTGTTGCTACGTGGCGGACGCTGATTAGCCTGTTGGAGACGGCAATGCGCGAACGTTTTTGGGAGTATTTTTCGCTCAATGAGTTGACACCCAAAGAGTGGGAAGCACTCTGTGATGGCTGCGCACGCTGCTGTCTGCAGAAGCTGGAGGATGAGGATAGCGGAGCCGTCTATTACACCAGTATCGCTTGTCATCTGCTCAACCTTGAACAGTGTAGCTGTAGTGATTACCCGAACCGCAACCGAAATGTCCCCAACTGTGTCCATCTTACACTTGAGAGAGCTGCTGAGTTTGATTGGCTCCCTGCTACCTGTGGTTATCGACTGGCTTATAACGGGGAACCACTGCCTGGCTGGCACCCTCTGATCAGCGGGTCAAGAGAGTCCGTACATGATGCAGGTGTCTCAATTCGCAGCTTTGCCATGTTGGAGAGCGGGGAAGAGGATCTGCAAGATTACCTTTTGGATGATCTTTGAGGTCCTGTAATTCTCCCTAATGGGAAGGAGACTACGTTAACTCTAAAACTTTCTTTGATTGCGTGGGTTGCAGAGCGGTAGTATAGACAGTTCACACTCCTTCAATCCATATTGGCTACAACAATTATGGCTATATTGTTGGGCAAGATTGAGAAACACTGGGGAATACTATGTTTGAGACCGCAGAGCTAGGGCGTAAAGTCAGTAAAAGTGATTACAAAAAATTGGTGCCTGAGTTACGGGTACAGCTATTAGAGATTCAACAACAGGTACGACAGGCTAACATCCCGGTTGTCATTGTATTGGCCGGAGTCGATGGTGCGGGTAAGGGGGCAACGGTTAATCTGCTCAACGAATGGATGGACCCGCGCTGGATATCAACTCATGCCTATACCGACCCTTCCGATGAGGAGCGCGAACGTCCACCCTTTTGGCGTTACTGGCGAGACTTGCCGGGCCGCGGTGCCTTCGGCATGTTTATGAGTGCCTGGTACTCCAAGCCGATTCTGGAGTGGGTTCATGAAGTGACCGACCACTCTGAGCTGGATGAAGAGCTGAGTCAGATCAACAACTTTGAAAAGATGGTAGTGGACGATGGTGCGATTGTTATTAAATTCTGGATGCACCTCAGCAGGGCCGCGCAGAAGCGCCGACTGAAAAAACTGGAGTCTGATCCACTGTTGCGCTGGAAAGTAACCGAAAAAGATTGGAAGAACTGGCGTCTCTATGAGCGTTTTATTGAGGTGGCAGAGCGCACCATGCAGAAAACCAGTACCGGTGGCGCACCCTGGCATATCATCGAAGGCGAGGATGACAACTACCGTAATCTGGCGGTAGCCGCTATTGTTCGGGACACTCTGAAACGAAAACTGGACCAGGCAAGACAGCTGACGGAACACCCCCCTGTAGAGGTTGGTGAACTGACAGAACAGATCGAGTCGGTGACGGAGACCTTGAGTCAACAGACCAGTATTCTGGAGAGCCTGCCCCGTGATCTGGTACTGGAGAAGTCTGAGTATAAGAGAGCACTTAAAGAGCAGCAGGCACGTTTGAGTGATCTATTCAGAAAGGCAGGCAAAAAACAGAAAGGTGACTCGATCATCCTCTTGTTTGAGGGGTCGGATGCTGCCGGTAAGGGGGGGGCGATCCGCCGCATCACCGCATCACTGGATGCCCGTTCGTATCGGGTAATCCCGATTGCTGCACCGACCGATGAGGAGCAGGCACACCACTACCTGTGGCGCTTCTGGCGTCATATCCCGCGTAAAGGCAGAGTCACCATCTATGATCGTAGCTGGTATGGCAGGGTCTTGGTGGAGCGGGTGGAGAAATTTGCCAAAGAGGAGGAGTGGCGACGTGCCTATAGTGAGATTAACGACTTTGAAGAGCATCTGGTCAGTAGTGGCGTGCTGTTGCTGAAGTTCTGGCTCCATGTCGACCCGGATGAGCAGTTGGCCCGTTTCAAATTGCGGGAACAGACCCCTCACAAGGCGTGGAAGCTAACCGATGAGGACTGGCGCAACCGGGACAAACGACAGGAGTATGAAGAGGCCGTTGATGACATGATTCAGCGCACCAGCTCAACCATTGCACCGTGGTTCCTGGTTGAAGGCAATAATAAATACTACGCGCGGGTGAAGGTTCTTACCACCGTCTGTGATCAGTTAGAGGCTCAGCTGAAGAGTAAGATAGAGGAGTAATCCGCTTGTTGTTCAAAACCATTTAACCAAGGATGCAGACAGGATGGAGCTGAAAGAGAGTACGTTGTACCTTAATCGGGAGTTGACTTGGCTCGCCTTTAATCAACGGGTATTGCACGAGGCAGAAGATCCACGTAATCCTCTGCTGGAGCGGGTAAAGTTTATTGCAATTGTGAGTAACAATCTGGATGAGTTCTACATGAAACGGATTGGAGGGCTCAAACAGCAGGTTGCTGCCGGTTATAAAGAGCCCACCGTGGATGGACGGACACCACAGCAGCAGATTCGTGAGTCCAACAAAGTGGTACGTGAGATTCAGGCTCGTCAGAGTGAAATCTGGAGGGCATTGAAAAAAGAGTTGAAGAGAGAGGATATCGATCTTGTCTGTTACAAGGATCTGACGGAGAGTGAGCAGGGGTCGATGAGAAAGGCCTTTCAAGAGCGGGTGCTGCCACTGCTGACCCCGTTGGCCATGGACCCGTCACATCCGTTCCCCTTTATCTCAAATCTCAACCTTAACCTGTTAGTAACGCTACGTTACCCGCAGGAGGAGACCCCGGTTCTGGCACGCATCAAGGTGCCACTACATAAAGAGTTTGCGCCGCGCTATTACCCGGTTGAATGTGAAGGGTCAGGCTATCGCTATATTCTGATCGAAGAGCTGATCACCTATAATCTGGATCTGCTGTTTCCGGGCATGGAGGTGATTTCGCATGAGATGTTCCGCATTACCCGCAATGCGAGTGTCGAGAAGAGTGAGGGGGGGGCCGATGATCTCCTCTCAATGATTGAGTCAGAGGTTAAAGAGCGCCATTTTGCACCTATTGTGCGGCTTGAGGTGAGTCGTGGTTGTGATCCCCTTCACTATGGCATGTTGGCCGCTGAACTGGGACTCGATCAGGAGGAAGATGTGTTTGAGCAGGACAATCTGGCAATGCATGATCTGTTTCAGATTGCATCGATTGATCTTCCTGCACTGCATGATGCTGAACTACATCCGCTGGACCACCCGCTGCTGGCTGAGAATAGCCAGAATATTTTCCATATTATCCGCAATAATGGCCCGCTGTTACTGCACCACCCCTACCAGTCTTTCGCCAACTCGGTCGAACGGTTTGTACGGGAGGCGAGCACCGACCCCAAGGTGTTGGGCATCAAAATGACCCTCTATCGCACAGCACCGGATGGAAAATTAATTCGCCACCTGATTCGTGCCGTGCAGAATGGCAAACAGGTCGCCGTGCTGGTAGAGATCAAGGCGCGCTTTGATGAAGCGGCCAACATCCACTGGGCACGTGAACTGGAGCAGCAGGGGATTCACGTGATCTACGGAGTGATTGGTCTCAAAACGCACTGTAAAACTATTTTGGTCGTGCGGCAGGATTACAATGGATTGGCGCGCTACTGTCATATCGGCACCGGTAACTACCATAGCGGCACAGCGCGGCTCTATACCGACTTTGGCCTCTTGACCCGTGATGAAGATATTGGCAATGATCTGACAGAACTATTCAATCTGCTGACCGGTTATGGCCCCAAAGAGCGGGAATACCGAAAGATCCTTACTTCACCGAAGATGATGAAGAAAAAGCTGATTGAGAAAATTGGACATGAAGTAGAAAATCACAAGCAGTATCAAAATGGTCTGGTTCAGTTCAAGATGAATGCGCTGGAGGATGCGGATGTGGTTTTCGCACTCTATCAGGCAGCGCAGGCAGGGGTAAAGATTGATCTGATTATTCGTGATACCTGCCGTCTGCGTCCCGGAATTGAGGGGCTCAGTGAGTCAGTCAATGTGATTAGTATTGTGGGTCGTTTCCTGGAGCATGGGCGGATCTACTACTTCTACAATGGTGGCGAAGAGGAGTACTTTATCGGCTCTGCAGACTCTATGAAGCGCAACCTGGAAAGTCGTGTTGAGGTATTGGCACCGGTTGAAGAGGGGGCGCTGCGTCAGGAGCTGAGAATGACCCTCGATGCGCAGTTGGGTGACCAGCGTGGGGCATGGGAGATGCAGCCAGATGGTAGTTATATCCAGAGAAATCCACAAGGGAGCAATCGCAGTGCGCAGCAGTTATTGGCAGAGGCGGCAGAGAAGAGCATGAATGCAGCTCTTAAGCATCGTGAATCACAGATGCGAAGCAAGCTGCTCAACCGCTTCAAGAAGAGACTTAGACAAGGTGAAAAAGGGTAGTCTGTTGGTGGTAGCATAATAAGATGACACACCCCTATCTGATTGATCTCATTATTCTGCTGGTTGCAGCCGTCATTGTGGTGCCTGTAGCGCAGTGGGTCCGGCTTGGGGCAGTTCCCGGTTTTCTGGTTGCAGGCGGCGTGGTCGGTTCTTCTGGTCTGGGGTTGATCACCAATGCCAGTGAGGTGAGCCACTTTGCCGAGATCGGTGTGGTACTGCTGCTGTTTGTGATCGGTATTGAACTCAAGCCTGAATTATTGTGGAAGATTCGCCGCATGGTGTTCGGGATGGGGAGTGCGCAAGTCATGGTGACCGGGGTGCTGTTGATCGCAGTCTGCCACCTGCTGTTTGGTATCGCACTGAAGGCATCGATCCTGATTGGTCTCGCCCTGGCACTCTCTTCAACCGCCTTTGTATTACAGTTATTGACAGAGAATAAATGTCTCAACTCGGTCTATGGTCGCAGCTCCTTTGCCATCCTGCTGCTGCAGGACCTGGCGGTGGTGCCGCTGCTGGCGCTTGTGCCACTACTGGCGATGCCCGAGCTGAGTATCGGGGCAGATATCGGCCTCGCTGTAGCGGAATCTCTACTGATTTTGGGTGCAGTTGTGGTTATCGGACGTTATTTTTTGCACCCGATTCTCCACCGAATTGCATTGTCCAAAAGTTCAGAGATCTTTACTGCAACCGCAGTGCTGGTTGTACTCGGTATCGCACTGATTACTGAGCATATCGGGCTGTCGATGGCGATGGGTGCCTTTCTGGCGGGTATACTGCTCTCAAACTCCTCCTATAAACACCAGGTGATGGCAGAGATTCACCCCTTTCGTGGCCTGCTGTTGGGACTCTTCTTCATGTCGATGGGGATGTCGCTCAATCTTGGGCTCTTGCTGGATCAACCGTTACGCTCTCTGGGGTTGGTTGTGCTGCTTATTGTCATTAAAATAGCGTCGCTCTATCCGGTGGCACGCTGGTATGGGTTGAAGCCTAACCAGAGTGGTGCAGTGGCACTGGTATTGGCACAGAGTGGAGAGTTTGCCTTGGTGCTCTTTTCATTGGCATTTCAGGCCGGACTGCTAGAGAACGCACTGTTTGAGCAGCTGTTACTGGTGGTGCTGTTGAGCATGTTGGCCACTCCACTGTTGGCCCATGTGGCACAACGTATGGCCAAAAGACCGGCTTGCATTACTTGTGAAATTGATCCGGTTATTGAGCAGCCGGTGGCCGCCTCGGTTATTCTGATTGGGTTTGGTCGGGTCGGGCACCGTATTGGTGATGTGTTAAAAATGGCGGGACACCCTTTTGTGGCACTGGATAGCAGTGCAGTAATCGTTGAGCAGGAGCGAGCTAAAGGACATCCGGTCTACTTCGGGGATGGGCACAACCCGGAACTGTTGAAAGCAGCAGGAATCAACGAAGCTGCTGCGGTGATTGTCACCATCAACAACCCTAAATCCGCAAAGAAGTTGGTTGAATATCTACGCAGTAATTATCCCCATGTAAAACTCTACGCGCGTGGGCACAACATTGATCAGTGTATCGCGCTGCGTAAGCTGGGGGCATCCGATGTGGTCTCCGAGAATATTGAGGCGAGTCTGGAACTGGCTAGAATGGCGCTTGCCGATACAGGAATCGAAATGGCTGAAGGAGAGGCGCTAATCGAGGCCTACCGTCGCCACTACCATATTGAAATCGGTGGCGGCCAAGCAGATCAGGCCGTGTGAAGTAGAAGAGTCAAGACAATGCAGGTTCATCACGTTCTGGTTTGTCCGTAACTACAAAGCGAGCCAGGCCAAATATGGGGTTTGAAGATTTTGGGCTGGATCTGACAAATCCAGATTTTGTAAAATATGCCGAGAGCTATGGGGTTGCAGGGCATCGTCTGCAACGCAGTGATGATCTGGTTGAGCTACTGGAGCGCTGTTTCAATACACCGGGTGTTCATCTGATTGAAGTACCAGTGGATTACTCGGACAATGACCGTATCCTCAACCATGAGATTCAAGAAAAAAGTCAGTTTATTTAGCCGGAGAGAAAAATGCGCCACATAAAACTGGATTACCCGACCAAAACCAGTGACACCATAGAAGTCACTTGTCCCTATGATGGTGAAACGATTGCCACGGTAGAGGTGGCCGATGCCTCTATCGTTGAACAGGCTCTCACCACTGCCAATAATCTCTTCAAAGATCGAAAACGGTGGTTACCACAGCCCCGGAGAGTTGAGATTTTGCAGCGTGTGGCAGAACTGATGAAAGAGAGGGCAGAAGCCCTGGCACAAGATGCCGCAGCCGAAGGGGGGAAACCGCTGCTCGACTCCAGAGTAGAGGTGGCTCGCGCCATTGATGGAATTAATATCTGTATAGAGACTCTGCGTAGTGGTGGCGGAGAGGTGATACCGATGGATGTCAATGCCGCATCTGCAGGACGACTCGCCTTTACCAGCCATGAACCGATTGGGGTGGTAGTGGCGGTGAGTGCCTTTAACCATCCATTGAACCTTATTGTGCATCAGGTTGGGCCAGCCATAGCGGCAGGCTGCCCGGTGGTTGTTAAACCTGCCAAAAATACACCGATATCCTGTTTCAATTTTGTCGATCTGCTGCGTGAGGCAGGTCTGCCTGCTGAGTGGTGTCAGCCATTGGTGATCAGGGAGAGCGCAATCAGTACATCACTGGTCTCGGATCAACGGGTTGGTTTCTTCTCCTTTATTGGCAGCGCACGGGTTGGTTGGATGCTGCGCAGCAAGCTGGCCCCCGGCACCCGTTGTGCGCTGGAGCATGGCGGAGTCGGACCGGTGATTGTGGCTGAAGATGCTGAACTAGAGGATGCCTTGCCAAAACTGGTTAAGGGCGGGTTATACCATGCGGGACAGGTGTGTGTATCGGTGCAGCGGGTCTTTGCGCACGAATCCATAGCCCGTGAGTTGGCATTGAAAATTGCGGCAGAGGCGAAACAGTTGGTCGTGGGTGACCCGCTCAAAGAGGAGACCGAAGTGGGGCCACTGATTCAACCGGCAGAGGTAGAGCGGGTCAACCAATGGGTGAACGAGGCGCTTGCGGAGGGTGCAGAGTTGCTGGCTGGTGGTGAGCCTCTCACAGAGAGCTGTTATAGCTGTACCGTACTCTATAATCCCGCAAGCGAGAGCAAGGTGAGTCAACAAGAGATCTTTGGTCCGGTCATCAGCGTCACCCCCTATAGTGATATTGACGAGGCCATAGCAAAGGCCAACGCACTGCCCTACGCCTTTCAGGCAGCAGTCTTCACCCAAAAGATTGATAGTGCCCTGCACGCTTATCGCAATCTGGATGCATCGGCAGTGATGGTGAATGACCATACCGCCTTCCGGGTGGACTGGATGCCTTTTGCCGGTTTACGTCAGTCAGGGTTGGGGGTGGGGGGTATCCCACACACACTGCATGATATGCAGGTCTCAAAGATGATTGTTATGAACGGCTGAACTCTTCTTCCATTACTAAGGAACCCCAGACTTAATGTTCAGAGGTTCCCTAAACTTTAACAGGTAAATCCATGATGCCATCCAGTTCCAGACAGATGCTGATCCGCACACTCTTATTGCTCGTAATACTGCTGCTCATCGGCAGCTTTTTTGCCTTTGATCTGGGGCGTTATCTGACCCTTGAACTGCTGCAGTCCCAGCGACAGGAGTTGCAGGATCTCTACTCCAATGATCCGCTCACAATTGTAGCGGCCTATGTCGCGATCTATATTCTTGTCGCCGGTTTGTCCCTGCCTGGGGCCGTCATTATGACCCTGGCCGGAGGGGCCACATTTGGTCTTGGGGTGGGTACGATTGCGGTCTCACTCGGCAGTACAGTCGGTGCAACAGTAGCCTTTCTGGCGTCACGTTTTCTATTGCGGGACACCATTCAGCAGCGTTTCCAGGACAAATTGGCAACCTTTAATCAGGGGATTGAGAGGGAGGGCGGGTTTTATCTCTTCACCTTACGCCTGATCCCCCTGTTTCCGTTTTTTATGATCAATCTGGTGATGGGAATTACCGCCCTGAGAACCTGGAAGTTCTTCTTTATCAGCCAGCTGGGAATGCTTCCCGGAACGCTGGTCTATGTAAATGCCGGAGTGCAGCTCTCCAGTCTTGATTCGCTCTCCGGTATCCTCTCGCTGCCGTTACTGCTCTCTTTTGCCCTGTTAGGGGTGTTTCCATTGATCGCCAAGAAGGGGGTTGAAGGTTTTAAGGCTCGGCAAATTCTCAAGGGGTATCAGCGTCCGCAGCAATTTGATTACAACCTTACAGTGGTTGGTGGGGGTTCAGCGGGGCTGGTCTCTTCCTACATTGCAGCAGCAGTCAAGGCCAAGGTGGCCCTGATTGAGCGCCACAAAATGGGTGGTGACTGCCTCAATACCGGCTGTGTGCCGAGCAAGGCACTGATCCGCTCCGCAAAGATGGTCGCCTACGCAAACCGGGCGCAAGAGTTTGGTTTCAGGAGCACCACAGTAGAGTATGAGTTTGCCGAGGTGATGGAGCGGGTGCAACGAGTCATCACTAAAGTAGAGCCGCATGACTCGATTGAACGCTACTCTAACCTTGGCGTAGAGTGTCTCACCGGTGAGGCGACGATACGCTCCCCGTGGGAGGTGGAGATCAACGGGAAAACCATCAGCAGCCGTGCCATTATTGTTGCCACAGGGGCGAGGCCGATGGTGCCCCTGATTCCGGGACTGGACCAGATCGACTATCTCACCTCAGATACCGTCTGGAATCTACGTCAGCGGCCCGAGCGTATGGTGGTGCTGGGAGGTGGTCCGATTGGCTGTGAGCTGGCTCAGAGTTTTCAGCGGCTCGGAGTCAAGGTCAGCCTGATCCAACGAGGTCCACAGGTCATGCCGCGTGAGGATGTTGAGGTGTCACAACTGGTGCGTCAGCGCTTTGAGCAAGAGGGGATGTCTGTCCTTACAGGTCATACAGCACAACGGTTTGAAATTCAGGATGAAGAAAAATTTGTTGTGTGTGAATTTGAGGGCGAGGAGGTCAGGGTCGGTTTTGATCAGGTGCTGATCGCACTGGGTCGCAAGGCCAATATCAGTGGCTTTGGTCTCGAAGAGCTGGGCGTGACCTTAAATGATAACGGTACCGTTGCAGCTGACCCGTTTCTGACCACCAACTATCCCAATATTTATGTCTGTGGCGATGTTACCGGCCCCTACCAGTTTACCCATACCGCAGCTCACCAGGCCTGGTATGCTGCGGTTAATGCACTCTTTGCACCGTTAAAGCGGTTCAAGGCAGATTACTCCGTCATCCCCTGGGCAACCTACACCGATCCTGAAGTGGCGCGTGTAGGGCTTAATGAGCTTGAGGCAAAAGAGCAGGGGATTGCCTATGAGGTGACCCACTATGGCATAGATGATCTGGATCGCGCGATTGCCGATGAAGAGGATCATGGTCTGGTCAAGGTATTAACGGTGCCAGGCAAGGATAAAATTCTGGGAGTCACAATCGCAGGATCTCATGCCGGAGATCTGATTGCTGAATTTGTGACAGCCATGAAGTATGGACTCGGGTTGAATAAAATTCTTGGCACCATCCATATTTATCCCACTCTTGCCGAGGCCAATAAATATGTCGCCGGAAACTGGAAGCGGGCACATAAACCAGATGGGCTGCTGCGCTGGGTGGAGCGTTTTCATCGCTGGAGACGCAGTTAAAAGTCAGCACAAACAGAGCCAGCACAAATCTATGAACGACCCACTGCAGGAAGATTTTGAGGCCGCCTATCCACTCAAGAAGAAGTTTCGACAGATTGTCCTGCCGATTCTCCTGCTACTGTCGGTGCTTGTTGGTGTCGTGTTGAGCATAGGCAGTGAGTATTGACGTGGAGCTTCTCGATCTGCGTTCTCCTCCGGGCAGCCACTTCATACAGATCCGGTTAGTGGGCTGGTCTGGTGATTTATTGGTGGAAAATTCTGGGCTGTGTTTGATGGTAGTGAGGTTGTTGTCCTTTAGTTAGGTCGCCGTTTAGATCCACTACCATATCTTGTGGTCAGTGTGTGGCTGCATGATGCTTGATTATCCACACAATTCGGGACGGAGCCGGTTATTGAGAAGTTACGCTTGAGCCTTGTAACATTTTGTTACAAAAATATCCTTGTTATTTCAGCAGTAAGCTGGAAAATATGTTAATTCAATGTATTGAGGATGTCTCTCAATAATGTTGAGAGTGACTTTGTAGGCTTTGATGTCTACGAGACTCAATGACCCCCATAGGAGCTTGTCCGAGAATAGAGAATCTACTGCGGAAAAACTGAATTTGGCCATATTTCCCCATCCTTTTCGTTAAATAGTGGAACTATTCGCCTCAAATGATGACAAAATCTGTCTCAAATCAGCTTCCCCTCGCTACGACTTCTATTCTCGGACAACCACCTAGTAAAAAGGACTTTTGTGAGGACGGTTAGAAATAGATGAAAGCTTCATCACTATTATTGTTGTGTCTGCTGCTACTCCCTGTTGTCAGCAATTTATATGCCCAGGATGATTCGTCAACCCTTGCTCAACAGGAAGACCTGTTGATGTTGTCAGCCCATGTTTATGATTTGGAGCAGCTCGCAATTGATATGGGAGGAGTTGAACAGGTAAGCAATCACGCTATTTACGACCCCACTGATCCAGCGATTATCAGCTCCAATAAATGGGGTACATGGCCTGAGGCTGGAGACTGGACTGTTATTAATTACAAAGATAACCTGTTTTCTGGTTTGACGGTTGCAGTGTATAAAAATGAGTTAAAGAAAGAGTTAGTGATTGCCTTTGCTGGAACAGGTGGCGGTGGAAATGATATTGAATCAGACTTTAGAGAAGATCTAAAATTGGTTAACCCAGTGGCGGGATCTTATCTGTTTTCAGATGCTAAATTAACATTAGAAAACTATATTCCACAATATAGTAGTCAGTATTCAGACTATTCAGTTCGTTTTACAGGGCATTCGTTGGGTGGTGCTATGGCTCAGTTTGCGGGTGTCATGTATGGGTTGGAAACAGTTACATTCAATACGGCACCATTCAGTTTGAGTCAAAATACACGTAGCCTATTAACAGATGAAGCAGAATATAGACTCTACTATTCAGATGGTAGTGATAGCTTTATTACGAATATAAGAGCAGCCAATGATTATGTATCCTATGTTGCAATAAAGCTTAAACCGATAACTGCAGGTTCTTCAATGCCTGGCCACACAGTCACGCTAGAGAGCTACATGACAGGCCATACCATAGCTGAAATGATTCGCCAGTACAGTCCGGATTATAAAACAATATTGGGTGAAACAACTCCGGTAACGAGCGCCTATAATAGTTATACAACATACATAAAAAACAAAAATGAAGTAATGTTGGCGGTAGGCGGTCAAATAATAAATACTGGATATGTATTAAAAGATGTTGTGGTAGAGGGTGCAAAAAACAATATTATTGCAAGTGTTGTTGTTAATAACCTGGATAAGCTTGACATAGCAATTGGTTGGTTGGGGGAGGTTGAGTTTACGCCGGGCTATTCATTCAAAGATTATTTTGGTGCCTTATCACAGATCTATTCTGTTACTCAAGATGTAGTGTTTGGTATACCATCTCCCGATATGGATTTAAGTAGTGGTACTATTTCATCAGCAACAACAGTATGGCCAACAGGGCATGAAGAGGCCCTGTTGGTGAGTAATATAGGGAAGCTGGCTGAAGCGGTAGGTACGATCTCTGAAGGGACTCAAAATTATACGCAAGGGTTAGTTGAAGGTGGAGTGGTTAATATACTTTCAGATATTGTTGCAGGGGCCTGGTTGAAGTTGGCAAAGTACCCTGCTGCAGGGCAAGTTTTACATAAAATTAACAAGGCAACAATAAAGAAAAGAGTCACAGAGAGAGTAACGGATTCACTCTATCTGAATGATAAGAGTAACTTCTCATCAAAGGCGATGATTAATGGAATGGTAACCAATTTGGTTATTGAGATTGTTGCAGATGTGCTAGGCGAGATTACAGGAAAAAACTGGGTTAGAGGTGCATCGTGGTTTGTTCTTAAAGAGGCATTTATTGCACACGAGGCATTCTATGGTTGTGAGCCGGTAAAGAAGTGTGGGCCAATGGTTTCAAAAGTAAAGTTGGCAATATTGCAAGCTGAGCTATTGGGGGCAGTGATTCAGAAAGATGTTCAAGAGTATAAACAACTTATTTCTGATGTCGATTCAAAGCATAGATCAAAAATCAACGGACTACTGATGAATGCCGCCTCTGTTGTTGATATTCAATATGGACCAGATGTCGTCTCTTACTATCGTGTAGAGGATAGGCAAGATCTATTAATTAAGCTTGAGAAAATCAAACAAAATGGAAGAGATGCTATCGCCTCTTATGTTAATCCGTTGCATAGTGTATGGCTAATACAAGACCCTGATGAGGTTAAGAAACTTGCAAACCTAATATTGGTTGAATGGGAGAGTGAGCTTGAACCACGGCTAGAGCAGTCCAGGTTAAATGCGCAAAGCTATATCTACAGACTGTTGGCCGATGGGAACTTTGAACAGGCAGAGGAGACTGTATTACGCTTTGGTACGGTAAGTGATGTCTCAAATTTTGCTTTAAGTCAATACCAGGATAGAGTGTTATCCATGAAGGGGTTTAGCAAGCAAGAAATTGATCACTTTGTCTCAAACTACATGAATAATAGTGATAATGTAGATTATGTTTATGATATAGATAACTCATATAGTCATCTTTATATGACTAAAGAGTTTGTTTCATCAATCGGGGATATCTATGACTCAACAGAAAACCTGCTGAATGTTTTGATGGCTGTGAAGGTGGAAGGTTCAGACAGATATGATGTAATACCATTCACATCGGATAACTATAAAGAGGTTATCGATTCAAAAGGTTCTGAGGGGTATTTAATTGCACTGAGTGATCAATATTTCACAAGTAGTACAAAAATCACAATAGCCCTGTTTGATCCAAAGCTATATGAATACGCCATTCAGGATAATCCCCGTTATCTTGATGGTGCTATTGACCAGGGTTACGTTGCTGATGCAGAAGGAGAGTTGTATAAAAGTGCAATTGTATTTGAAGTGGATAGAGCACTAGAAGGCACTGTTAAGGCCAGGCAAGACTTTACGAGTACAGGGGCACCTGCAGAGACTTTTTTAGAGATTACTTTTCCTGAAATTACAGGGCGTAGCGTGATTGAGGGACAGTATGCCTTTAATGCTCTGGCAGGCGATGAAATTGTATTGCGCCAACGGGTTGGCAGAACCGTTGAAACCAGTGTTGCAGAATGTTGGATGGATGCACCGGAAGATCGATATGCGCCAGAATATAGCTTCAAAACCTATAAGGTATGGTTGCGTGATTACAGCACGGGTGATTTGTTCTCTGTGGATGCAACAAGAAGTAGTGATTGCCAATCACTTATATTTTCACCTCCCTCAGAGGGTGGCTGGATGTTGAAACAGTACACTGCCGAGTATGAAAATTCTTCTGGAGAGAAAAAGGTATTAGGGGGTAACTTTGTTGCGAATAAGATGGTTGTTGGAGAGCCAGACGGTGGTGATGTTTCATCAGAAGGCAATCAAAGTGCCCAATCTGATACGAGTGATAATTTGATAAATGATGTTGCCCTCAAGCCCCTCAACGACACCGGTATCACTCGCTGTGGCAATGCCAGTAGCAACGATGAAGATTGCCCCGTTGCCGACTACCCCGGTCAGGATGGTGAATACACAACAGCAGGACGACACGGTCACTCCTTCAGCAAGCTCGATCATAACGGTACTACACTGCCCGACAGTGCAACCGAGTGGAGTTGTATCAAAGATAACGTGACCAACCTGACCTGGGAGGTGAAAACCGATGACAGCGGATTACATGATAAGGATGACCGCTACAACTGGTACAACACCGATGCGACTACCAACGGAGGTGCCGTAGGATATGCCGATGATGATGGCAATATCTGCACTGGCTATAACAGCAGTGATGCTACTAGCTACTGCAATACCGAGGCCTATGTGGCACGAGTCAATGCGGCAGGACTGTGTGGTGCCAGTGATTGGTACCTGCCGGAGCGTGAACAGCTTCGTACCATCGTGGACTACAGTAGATACAATCCTTCGATTAATCAGGGATATTTTCCCAACACAAAATCCTCGTATTATTGGTCTTCGTCGCCGAGTGCCCACTATTCGGCTAGCGCGTGGTATGTCAATTTCAACGATGGCCTCGACGGCAGAGACGGTAAGAGCGCCAGCAAGTATGTTCGTCTCGTGCGCGGCGGACAGTGATTTTGCTATTAGGAGTGGTTTGAAGATGAGACATATGCAACAACTACCGATTTGGCGAGATGCTAACCTCCTGCTATTGGAGGTAGAGAAGGCTGTTCGTCATTTTCCCCGTTATCATAAATATAGTCTGGGAACGGACCTGCGTCAGCAGGCGATGGGTATCTGTCGCCTGATTATTCGTGCCTACAACAGCGACAATAATCAGCAGAGTCAGATAAAGCGGTTGGGATTGGCAGTTGATGATATCAAGGTACAGATCCAGTTGGCGAAAGAGCTAGAGGCCTTTCGTCACTTCAGGGAATTTCAGCAGATCGTTGAACTAGCGGTCTCTGTAGGTAGACAGAGTGGGGGGTGGCGTCGGCATCTGGAAGGGCGCAACAGTCAGAACCGGAGTGCTCCCAGGCACAACGGGCGTACTGAGTCACTGTGTGCCGGTGACACCACACCGCGAGGTGGGGTATGAACCGTTTTGTTTCACACTACCGCATGGATGTGTGTCAACAAACAGAAGTTCACTGGTCAGAATTCGTATTATTGGTCTTCGTCGCCGAATGCCAACAATTCGAATAACGCGTGGAATGTCAATTTCAACAATGGCAACGACAACAGAAACAATAAGAACAACAACAAATATGTTCGTCTCGTGCGCGGCGGAGCGTGATGTGGAGGATCTCTTCTCCTTTCGCTCTCTTTGGCAGGCTTATCGTAGCTGCCGCAGGAGAAAGCGAGGGAGCGCAAATGCACAACGCTATGAGGTGCATTTGCTGGACCATCTGGTCGAGACCTTAAAAGCCCTGCAGAGTCGCCAGTATGCCCCCTCCCGCTCTCTCTGTTTCCTCGCACAGCAACCGAAAATGCGCGAGATCCATGCTGCAGATTTCACGGACCGCGTGGTACACCACCTACTGGTACCCCGGCTGGAGGTGCTCTATGAGCCGATCTTTATCCATGACCTCTACTCCAATCGTAAGGGGAGGGGGATACATAGCGCAGTAGAGCGTCTTGGTCATTTTATGCGCTCGGTAAGCGATAACGGCAATAAAACGGCCTGGTTTCTGCAGTTGGATATCCGTAATTTCTTTAATACTATTGACCGTATCCGGCTACTGGGGATGATTAAGCGGAGATTTCTCAAGGCTGTTGAGCAACAGAAACTGCAGCGTGATGAGGCCAATCAACTCTATTGGCTCACAAAAGTCATCCTGCAACACAACCCGGCAGAGAACGTTACCTACCGGGGAGATCTGCAGGCGTTCAAGGCGGTACCAGACCATAAGCGACTGTCGATGGCGGCGCCCGGTAAAGGGCTGCCGATTGGAAACCTCACCAGCCAGTTCTTTGCAAATGTCTACATGAACGAGTTAGATCAGTTTATCAAACACCAGCTTAAGTGCCGCTACTACCTGCGTTATGTGGATGATTTTATCCTGTTGGATCCCAACCAGGTGCAGTTGCAGCAGTGGCAGCATCAGATTGAGCAGTTTTTGAATGAACGTCTCGACCTTCAGCTGAAAGCGGGGCAGATCCTGCGGCCCACTCATGCGGGGGCTGATTTCCTCGGCTATATCGTTCGTCCACACTATCGGTTGGTGCGTCGTCGCGTGGTGGGAAATTTGCGTGACAAGTTACGTAGCTTTCAACAGCAGCTCTGGCATGGTGGGCAGCTCAATCTCTCCCCACAGTTACGTGAGCAGCTAAGGGCTGCCCTCGCCAGCTATCTGGGCCACTTTCGTCACGCCAATAGCAATCGACTGCAGCAGCAAATCTGGAGTGAATTTGGTTGGCTCAAGCTGCTGTTTGAATCAACCCCAACCAAACTGAGGCCGCGCTGGGAACCGCAAAGTGTCACCTCGTTCAGAAGCCAGTGGCGCTACTTTAGCCACTGGGCCGCTAGCATAGTGCAGAGAGCACCGATCCCCATCAGTCTGATACAGATGGGTCGTTCCGTCATGCTTTTTAATCGGGATGTGACGGTGCTGTTAGAGCAGATTCCCCGATTGTTACAGTGGCGAGGTGTAAAGTTACAGAGTCGAAGTGGCTTTGAGCAGACACTGGAATTTAGTTTCAGCAGTTATCGTAGTCTGAACAGAAAGCTTCAGAAACAGCAGATCTCATTCCTCTTTGTCGCCGAAGAAGGATTTCTCCGTGGTGGCCTGAAACGGCGCGCCTTGCGAACACTCTATATTGCGCCGTGCCCCCCTGAAACCTCTAATCTCTCCCCAAAAATCGCATGATAAAAAAAATACTCCTATTGACTCTACTGTTGAATCTCTATCCAGTCGTCTGGGCTCAGACCTGTAGTGATACAATTTTTGTCACTGCCCCCGACAGCCGTTACCGAGACAACAGTGACGGCACCATCACTGATCTGCAGAGTGGACTGATCTGGAAACAGTGCTCCCAGGGACTCAGTGGCAGTGACTGCAGTAGTGGTGCCGTAGAGACAAAAACCTGGCAACAGGCGCTCCAGGCGGCAGATACCGAACAGTTTGCCGGATATGATGATTGGAGACTCCCCAACCTGAGTGAGCTCGCCTCGTTGGTAGAGATGAGCTGTTACAGTCCTGCAATCAATGACAATTATTTTCCCAACACAGAGAATTCGTATTATTGGTCTTCGTCGCCGTATGCCGGCAGTTCGACTTACGCGTGGCATGTCTATTTCTACGGTGGCAGCGACGGCAGGCTCTCTAAGAACAACAACGTATATGTTCGTCTCGTGCGCGGCGGACAGGCTTTGCCCTTTTTGTCCCCGGTGCCAAAAGTATCCCTGCTTTCTGAGAACCTGCAAGATGGTGTGATGGTGACAGGGACCAACCGACAGGAGTATACGCAGGCGACCAAACAGTGGAGTTTCAGAAATGGGAATGTAGCAATTTCTGGACTGAAGGCGGTCATGGTCTCTGCCGATAGTGACTTGGTAAGCACGGATTATGTGTCCGGTAGCGAGATTTCTATTGGAGATGTGGCTGTTGATGGAGCGTTTTTGGTGGAGCTACCCATCCGTGTAAAAGGGGGGGGCTCAGAGGTATTTAAAGAGTCGGTCTGGAAGCTGGTGGATGGCAGTGGAGAGACGGTAAAGGTGGGAAATTCCGATACCTTCTGGGTTAAGTTGCGAACCAACCATCCTCCGCAATTTAGTCGTAACCAGCCACTGCAGGTGGCTGGAATGGTCAATAGTGACTTGATTCTGGATCTTATCGCTGTAGATGCGGATGGTGATACATTGAGTTATTCAATTGTCTCTGGCAGTGGTGCCTCGATCAATGGCAATCGGTTCAGTGCAAACTACAATGATGGTCAAATTCACCATACCATCACAGTTGCGGTCAGTGATGGCTTGGAGAGCAGTGAGTCGACCATTGATGTGCTGACTTTTACCGAGGGTAATGTTCTGGATCTCTATGCTGACGTGGACGGTAGTGGTGCCCATGATGATTATATTGCCTATGCCACATTACAGGGGTTGGTGGTTGGGAATGCAGAAAGTGGTACCCGTAACTTTTATCCGGATGATCAGCCCAGTTGGTCTGAAATGCTGGCAATGGTTGTCGGTGCAGCGGCTTATCATGGGGCTGTAACAATCCCAACAGATGCACTGTTAAAGGCACCTGGTCCTGTCCCTGTGTGGGTGGACCCCTATTACACAACGGCACGACTGCTCAATGGCCTGGATGTGGATACAAACCTTGCTGCAGCCCCCACCAATGAGGCAATCAGTCGTTTGATGGTAACGTTATTGGGGTTGAAAGAGAGGGTCTCTGAGCTCGGTTTAGAGGGTGATCTGCCCCAATTTTCTGCCCCCCTTTGTGCGTCGACGACTCAACAAAACTGTTTCAGTAGTGCAGACCGTCTCTATGAGGCCCAATTGGTTCACTTGCATGGACTGTTTATGCGCGACACCAGCGTCAATCCACAAGATTTAGTGACACGCGCTCAATTGACAGAGGTGATGAGTCGTATGATGTTAATGCCA
>Ga0209250_1000142_pt1 | contig 48703 bp, 43 predicted proteins | sample SaaInlV_200m_DNA_FD_184663 | JGI IMG/M metagenome (GOLD analysis project Ga0209250, IMG submission 184663) | Marine microbial communities from expanding oxygen minimum zones in the Saanich Inlet - Saanich Inlet SI072_LV_165m_DNA (SPAdes) (version 2) | ecosystem: Environmental > Aquatic > Marine... | reverse complement strand
CTTCCTACAGCGAAAACCTAAATATGCGTGTAGGGCGCAGTGATGTGACCAAAAACAATTCTCTTTATTTTACTTTAACAGGATCTTCGATATACACAAATGTGAAATATCGTACGTACAGTACCTGGGATATCAGTGGGGTTGGCAAGGAAAACTTGATTGATAATTGGGGCATAAAGATAAATAGTATATTTTATGCTTCAACTTTGAATTTCCACTTTCAAAATAATACTTGGACACAAACAGTATATATGAAGTATGGATATATAATACCATTTTCTAGTTCTAATGCCCAATCGAATTACAATACAATCGGAAGCGCTCCAACAATTATTAGTAAAAATTTAACGGGAGACGCGTATGGGAATTGGAGTGATGAATCGTTTAATTATGCTTCAAACGGTTATACGAATCTGGATCAATATGTTAAGGATCTACGAATAAACGGCGAAAATGAATTAGACATTTTATTCAAAGCCAGCAATGAATCATCAAATTTTACTTACAATAGCGATACATCAATTTATTGGGATTATAGTGTTGAGATTTCACCCCAAAGTCTTATGGTAAATTGGGAATATGAAAGTCCAACATTATACCTGGCAAATGAATTGAATGGCATTAATCTATATACAACTTCTTTGTATTTAGAAAACCTAACCACCGGTGAGGTTTACAATTCTATTCCTTCCGGAACAAATGTACCTGTGAGTGATGGTGACAGCTGTTTTGCTGAAACGGATACACAGTTTGTCAACTGGTATGGTAATTTATTACAGCATCACCATTGGAAACCACTCGCGGGTGAAGAAATTACTGAATATCTGTTGTCACATACTTTTACCCATGACGTCGATGAAAGAAACGATGATATAGCAGAGTTTGAAAAAGTTGAAGAGGTAACAATATCAACATCATTTCCGGTACAAATACAAATTCAGGACCCCTGGTATGTCCGTGAAGATGGCACCCAAAACGGCACAGACTGGGTTCAGGTTGAAGGCGGTTCATATTTGGTGTTCCTAGATCAAGATCCAAATGAAACCCCCGTTTACTATACCCTTCTCGCTCCTCGTATTTTTGCCACACAGGATAGCATATATGTGTTTGATCGGTGGACTTTTGTGACAGGTTCTGCTTCTTTTGGTGACGAGTATTCTAGAAAAACTGATGTTGTATTCCATGAAAATGTCGAGACAACTTCTGTGAAACCCTTGTATTCTTCAGTTAATGATAGTACCAACTATACTTTAACATTAAGTGACTTCGATACTTTAACAATTCCTAAAGGTGCAAATATTGATTTTGCTCCGGGTTTTACAATTGAAACGGCACTTATGAGCAGTATTATTATTAACGGTACAGAAGAACAGCCTGTTTTGCTTTACGGTGCAAATGGCGAGTGGGGCGGAATAAAGTCAGGCAGCGATGATACACAGTCAATTGTGGAATTAAATCATGTACACATGTTTAGCACACCTGTTGCATTAGATTTAAACTCCCCTAAAAAAGTAATCATAAATAATTCCACTATAAGCGGCCGGGTGATCTTAAATGAACCGAATAATTGGCTTAGTGAAGAAGGTATTGATATAACCCATACTGTTTTTGAAAACATTCCTGGTGCAGCCCTCGATATCACACGACTAAGAAGTCCTTTAAATATAAGCGACACTAAATTTTCAAATGTTGGTACAGCAATCAAGTTAAACAAGGTTTATGATTTTGTCACTATGAGCGATTTAAATATAAAAGCGGTTGAAAAAGGCATACATATTATTGGACGTGTAATAGAGGATGAACATATAATTAGTATTGAAAAAAGCATAATATCAAATGTGGCAAATGGATATGGTATATTTTATGAAAATATAAGTTTTTGGTATCATCTATCCTTAAACAGAGTTTATCTGACACAGGTTACGGTCACCAACAATAAGTACGGTATTGAGTTGATATATACTGATGGCAATCCATCTTTTAAATTGGACGAATTAGAAATAGTTAACAGCATTATCTGGAATAATGAAGAATGGGATTTTGACATTACTGATTTGGAAAACATTGCCATTACATTCAGTGATTTTGGTATTACATCTGCTGGCAGTGGTAATATTAATACGGACCCATTTTTTGTAAATACGGGAGAGGGCGATTACTCATTACAATGGAATTCACCCTGCATAGACGCGGGTAGGCCTTATAGCCCGCTCGACCCCGATGGCACCATCGCTGACATGGGCGCTTTTCCATTCCTGCATTATTCGGGTGAAGTTACAGGTGAACTGGCGGATGGTTCTGTTATCATGGGTGAAGTCTTACTTTCCGGTGATGTCTGGGTACCGGCAAATGCTTCCGTAACCATTGCACCTAACACAAACATTTCTTTTTTACCGGAAGCGTCATTAGATATCCAAGGTACACTTATTTCAGATGGAAATGAGGGTACAATAACTTTTACTTTCAACGGCAGTAATGCCACTATCACAGGCGAAGCGCAGTTTACAAATACCTATTTTACGAACGGCAACCTAATCTATGATGGGGATGCCAGCACCGGATCGGTCAATCAATGCAGTTTTACCAATGCCACCCTTATAATAAAGCATGGTGCCTTTGCAGAGGTAGGTGGTTCTTCTTTCAATGAAAGTGATATCGGCCTGATTACAAACGGCATTGATACGTCTCCCGAAATAACAAATTGTACCTTTACCTCAAACGGGATATCCATTCTATCCAATTACTATTCTTCTCCCATCATCAGGTACTCAACCATTGCAAACTCCGGGGTTGGGCTTGATGCAATATATTCATCATCACCAAACCTCACCAACGGCATCACTGCCATGAGATCCTGTAATACCACCAATAATGTGATTAAAAATTGTGATGTTGCAGTACACACCTGGCATATGTCTTCCCCCAATCTGGGTCATGGTCCCTACAGACTCAGACCCTGGCTTGATGTTTCATACGATTTATTGGGTTACAACTATATTTACAGCAATGAAGTCAATTTCCATAATCAGGGCAGCACCATTTACGCCATAGGAAACAATTGGTCTGGTTCAGAATGTTCCTTTAACAGTCCATTTGATTTTGATGAAGAACCTGTTGAGAATGTTTTGTGGGATCCGGTTCTTGCAGAACTGGTGCCTGCACTTGAGATTGCCAATATTGAAGAGCTGTATCACAAGGCTTCCAAACTGGAAGCCATAGGCGAGTTTGAAGCAGCACTCGATCTTTATACCCAAGTTATACTGGCAGTCCCGAATGAAAAACCGGGTGAACTTGCACTCTACGGAATGGCTCGGTGTTACAAGGCACTGAATCAAGAAGACGCCATGATACTGGCACTTGTATCTATTTCAGAGCAATTTGAAGGAACCGGTGTACATAAACACGCTCACTCACTCTTGTCTTCTCACAAGATTAAAGACGGGGAACTAGCAATGCTTTTAGAAGCAGAAGGTCACATCCATACCATCCGCACTGAATACCCGAATAATGAGATGGAACCTAAACTGTTGTATGAAGAATTTTTGATTGCCAAAAAACGCGGTACCAATCCTTTAGGCAGAGCTATTCCGGGCAGCCATGTGTCTTTGGGAACTGCGGAAGTTTACCGAAAACTAAAAGAAAACTATCCCGACTCCCCGTTTACGTTTCTGGCTGGTTTAGGGTCAGCAAACAGTAAAAAGACAAAAACCACCGCAGCCGTTCCAACATCATTTACACTGTATCCTGCCTATCCGAACCCGTTTAACCCCGTTACCACCATTCGGTTTGATATTCCCGTAGGGGTAATTCATGAATTACCCCTACAATTGCGGATTTACGATATCACCGGACGGATGGTGGAAACTTTGCTTAATAAACCACTCGCGTCAGGAACCCATGAAATAACATGGAACGCAGAATCATCATCAACCGGGGTTTATTTTATCGTCCTCACTTCAGGAAATGAACGGCAGGTGCAAAAAGTGGTGTTGATGAAATAAGACATAGCAGCAAGCGGATAATCAGCTCCAATGTCCATTGGTTTCTAACATCTGATTATCTAAATTCGCAACCGTTTTTATAACATCTTGTAAGGAAATTTATGGCAATCATGACATCCATCAGGAATCGCATGCACGTTGTGCTGTGGAGTCTTCTCGTTTTATTCGTCTTAAGCATGGCGGTCGGTGGGCTCGTTGGCGGTGCAAATATTATTGATCAATTGCTCGGAAAAATTAAACCATCAGACGCTATTGGAATTGTCAATGATGAAATAATTGTTCCGGAACAATTTAATAATTCAGTTACCATGCGAATCGAACAACTTCGGCTCGATGGGCAAGAATTGAATGATCAGCGACTTTCCCAAATTCGGAACGACGTTTGGGCTTCTATGGTGGAGGATATTCTACTGACCAATGCGATTAGAGATTTAGGAATTGAAACTACAGATGACGAAATCCTGTTTCACCTTGAAAATAACCCACCACCTCAAATTCGAAATATCTTCCAAAAGGATGGTCAATTTGATATTCAAAAATATCAACAAGCTTTAAACGATCCCAATGCCATGGATTGGGCTTCGGTTGAAAAATGGATGCGCTCGTTTTATCTTCCGAGATACAAATTCCAACAATATCTAAACGCGACTCTAACCGTTACTCCGGATGAAATATTGGAAAAATATGTTTTAGAAAACATCCAATTTACATTTGAAGGAATTCACGTTACATCTGCTGGTCGAGAAGTTGAAATTGAAGAACCTACTGAACAGGAAATTGTCGCTGAATATCAAAAAACTATTGACGATTACGAACGAGACGAAACACGAGAACTTCGATACGTTGTTTGGCCTAAAGTTCCTTCCAATCTTGATTCTCAACTTGTATTAGATCAAGCGAATGAGCTTAAATCTAAAATATTTTCAGGGGCAGATTTTGCGGAACTCGCAGATTTGTATTCTGAAGATCCCGGTAATAAAATCACTCCGGACTCAGGCCGTGGCGGATCGTTGGGTTGGTTTGGTCCAGGTCAAATGGTGAAACCGTTTGAAGATGCCGCATTTAAAGCAAAACCCGGCCAAATTCTAGATCCGGTATTGTCGAGATTTGGATATCATGTAATCAAGGTGCACGATAAACGAACGAAAGACCAAAAAGAAGAAGTCAATGCATCACACATTCTTTTGAAAATTGAAATGGGACCATCCACTAGAGATGAAATCCAACGAAAGGCAAAATTCTTTTCTTATGATGCAATGGACTACGGATTTGATGCAGCGCTGGATACACACTCTATTTCTTCCGGACGCGCAACGGGAATTCGCGAAACATCCCAATTCGTACCCGGAGTCGGATCCAACCGTAATGCTGTTCGTTTCGCTTTTGATGCTGAAATTGGTGACATCTCATCCGTACTTGAAGTGGATCGTCTGTTTACGGTGGTACAGTTGGATTCCATCGTAGAAGCGGGACTCATTCCAATTAATGATGTAAATGAACGTCTTGCTAATCGCCTGAAAAAACAAAAAACCAATGACCTTGCAGAAGCATTCGCCTACGAAATACGCGCACGGATTGACAGCGACGAATCATTCAATACGCTTCTCGACGAATTTAAAGATCGCCAAGATATTCAGCGTGTAGAAAAACAAACGAAACGATTGAATCAAAACTTATTTACAATCGGAAGAAGTAATTATGTATCCGGTGCGCTCCTGTCCGCCAAACCTAATGATATTCTTGGACCGCTAAAAACAGACCGTGGATATGCAATTATTCGAGCGATTGGTTCAACCAAAATAGATTCAGTGAATTTCCAACAAAAAGAAGATGCTCTATTTCGACTGATTTACACCGAAAAACAAAACAATCTTTATCCTGATTGGGTTCGGGATCAAAAAGAAAAAGCTGACATTGTAGATAATCGGAAATATTTTTTCTAACATTTATAATACATTCGTTTCATTGTTTGAATCGAATGTCCTCTACGTCGTACTTTAATCAGCTTATAGGATTCATAAAACCACATGGCTGATTTTAAAACCATTCAATTTCGTATGGACGGAAACATTGCACGGGTAACCTTAAACCGTCCTGATGTCCGCAATGCGCTGAACACGAATATGATCCGAGAAATTAAGGACGTGTTTCAGCAAGCTTCATCCAATGATTCCATTCGGGTGATAATTCTTAATGGCGCAGGGTCTTCCTTTTGTGCAGGCGCAGATTTACAATCCATGAAAGATTCAGGTCAACAGTCCTTTGAAGAAAATAAAGCAGATGCCGAATTGCTGCAATCTATGTATGTGTCCGTTAACGAATGCCAAAAACCGGTGCTTGGAAAAATCCATGGTCATGCTTTTGGTGGCGGATTCGGATTGGCAACTGTGTGTGATATTGTAGTTGCGGAAACATCAACCGTATTTTCTTTGAGTGAAGTATTGCTCGGCATCGTTCCCTCAGTAATCGGACCCTTTACAGTACATAAAATCGGAATGTCTCACTTTCGTGCTTTGGGTATTTCCGGTGAAAGATTTGATGGCGCTTTTGCAGAAAAAATCGGCTTGGTGCATTTTTCTGTTCCCGGAGAAAAATTGGATGAAATGACAGAAAAAGTTGTTACACAATTATTAAAAGCCGGACCGAACGCAATGACAAGTTTCAAAGCGTATTGCCAAACTATGGATTCGGTAGATGCTGCCGGACTGATTGCAGAATTGAGATCATCCAAAGAAGGCCAGGAAGGCTTATCTGCATTTCTAGAAAAACGCAAACCGAATTGGATGGATGTATGACATTCCCCGATTCGGTCAAATTGGTTGAAGTTGGCCCGAGAGACGGACTTCAGAGTATCGAAAATCTGATCAGCACAGCAGAAAAAATTCAATACGTTAATTTGCTTTCTTCCGCCGGGGTTTCGGAAATTGAAGTGACCAGTTTTGTTTCACCCAAATGGGTGCCGCAACTCGCGGATGCGAAAGAAGTTTCATCGCAAATTGAACAAAATGAAAACATCATTTATACCGCGCTCGTCCCAAATAGAAAAGGGCTCGAAGGCGCTTTGGAATCCGGATATAAATCCGTCGCGATATTTACAGCGGCAAGTGAAACTTTTTCTCAGAAAAACACCAACTGCAGTATTGATGAAAGTTTTCAACGGTTTGAGGCAATGAAACCGATGTGGGAAGCTAATCAAATCAGAGTTCGCGGATATATTTCCACCTGCTGGGTGTGTCCGTACGAAGGCATCATCAGTATTGAAAAGGTTTCGGATGTTGTTCAGAAACTCGTGGACTTAGGCATTAGTGAAATTTCTCTCGGCGATACCATTGGAAAAGCTGACCCTGATTCTGTGGAAGAATTGCTCGACTCTCTCCTATCCGATTTTAGCTCATCACTTTTTGCGCTTCATTTTCATGATACCTTCGGAAATGCTCTGGACAACATTCGCAAAGGATTGGAATATGGAATCGGTATTTACGATTCGAGCGCCGGAGGGATTGGTGGATGTCCTTTTGCTCCGGGTGCATCAGGGAATGTCAGCACCGAAGCTGTGGTAGATTTGTGCATCAAAGAAAAAATTAGGTCCGGCGTGGATCGCGATTTGCTCGAAAAAGCCGGCAAATTTATTCAGTCGGCAACATTACAAACAAAGGTCGCTACATCATGAAACAGATTGAAACACGCATTGATATAAATTCTGAACCATTCAAAACAAATGAAATGTTCCATAAAAGGTTGGCAGATGACTTGAGAACACATTTGCAAACAATTGAAAAAATGGGTCCTGAAAAACGGGTTGAAAAACATCGTTCCCGCGGGAAAATGACAGCGCGAGACCGCATAGATTTCCTCAAAGACGATGGTACGGATTTCTTGGAATTTTCCCAATTTGCCGGGTATCAGGTTTACAAAGATGATGTTCCGGCTGCAGGCATTATTACCGGCATCATTACCGTTCAGGGAAGGCTCTGTATCGTGGTTGCGAATGACGCCACGGTGAAAGGCGGAACCTATTATCCCCTAACAGTCAAAAAACATTTGCGTGCGCAGGAAATCGCCATGGAAAATCGCTTGCCGTGCATTTATCTCGTGGACAGCGGTGGTGCGTTTCTGCCGAAGCAGGATGAAGTTTTTCCGGATAGAGATCATTTCGGGCGGATTTTTTACAATCAAGCGAGAATGTCCGCAATGGGAATTCCGCAGATTGCCTCCGTAATGGGTTCTTGCACAGCCGGCGGCGCATACGTTCCGGCTATGAGTGACGAAGCAATTATCGTGAACAAAACAGGAACCATTTTTATTGGCGGACCTCCGCTCGTAAAAGCTGCTATCGGACAGGACGCAACTCCCGAAGAACTCGGCGGCGCCAAAATGCACACCCAAATCAGCGGTGTGGCGGATCATTTCGCCAAGGACGATCCCGAAGCGCTGGAAATCTGCCGATCTATTATTGAGCATTTTCCGCAACTATATTCAACTAATATTGATGACATTGAAGCGCCGCTGTACGAAATAGATGATGTGTACGGAATTCTCTCCACCAATCATCGGAAACCGTTTGATGTGAAGGAAATTATCGCTCGGCTTGTGGATGGTTCCCGGTTTCAGGAATTCAAAGCGGATTATGGAAAAACACTTGTTACCGGATTTGCGAAAATTGACGGACAATCACTCGGAATCATCGCCAACAATGGCGTACTTTTTAGCGAACCTTCCGTCAAAGGTGCTCATTTTGTTGAACTCTGCTGTCAGCGAAAACTTCCTATTTTATTTCTGCAAAATATCACCGGGTTTATGGTCGGGAAAAATGCAGAAGAAGGCGGCATTGCCAAACATGGCGCAAAATTGGTTCAAGCTGTGGCAACAGCCAATGTCCCTAAACTAACACTCGTAATTGGCGGTAGTTTTGGCGCCGGGAATTATGCAATGTCAGGTCGAGCGTATCAGCCACGATTCCTTTGGATGTGGCCTAATGCAAGAATTTCCGTTATGGGCGGCGAACAAGCAGCTGATGTGCTGGCAACCGTGAAATCTGACCAAATGAAATCTGAAGGAACAGAAATGACTGAGGAAGAACGTGCTGCCGTCAGAAATCCTATTCTAGAAAAATATGAAACCGAAGGACATCCGTATTATTCCAGCGCACGCATCTGGGACGACGGCATTATAGATCCGAAAGATTCTCGTAAAATTCTGAGTTTGGCACTCAAAATAGTTTCCAATGCACCGATAGAGGATCACCATTTTCCCGTTTTCAGAATGTAATTCCCTACCCCTTTGAAAACCACTAAATCGCTTCTGTACATCCTCATGGCGCTCGCGATGATAACATGGGGAATTTCCTGGACGAATGCCAAAATCCTCGGCGAATATGCTCATCCATACACCCTTATGTTTTGGCGGTTCCTGACAGGTGCATCCGCTCTGATTCCTGTGATATTACTATTAAAGGAAAAGTTGAAGTGTTCCGCACATGTCTTTAAATATGTTTTATTGAACGGTCTTTTCCTCGCGACATATAATTATTTTTATTTTCGCGGTACACAGCTTGGACTCGCTGGGTCCGGTGGAGTTTTGGTCACCACGCTTAACCCGATTTTTACGGTCATGATTACATCTATATTTTTAGGAGCGAAACTGCGAATAAAAGACGTTACCGGCCTCCTGCTCGGAATCGCCGGTGGTGTGCTAATTATGCGCATCTGGGAACTGGATGCTACAGAATTATTCGCATCCGGAAATGTTCATTTTGTTATGGGCGCATTCACATGGGCATTTGTAACTATCTTAGCCTCCAAAGTGAAAAATCATATTCGCATTCTTCCCTTCAGTTTTTGGTCGTTTTTAATCGCGGGAATCTTGTCCTTTCCGCTGGCGGTGTCTCAGCCGGATTTTTACATCTTTTCCCACGATAGTATTTTTTGGATGAACTTCTTCCTTGTGTCCGTCGGATCGATGACATTTGGAACAACCGTGTACTTTATTGCGGCGATGGAACTCGGCAGCGAAAAGGCGAGCGCATTTATCTTTTCCGTTCCGGCTATTGCCATGCTAACTGCCATAATTTATCTCGGTGAAAAAATAACTCTCACAACTGCGGCGGGAATGCTGTGCGGTATGACGGCTGTGTTTCTGATCAATCGAAAATAAATGGTGCACGAGCACAAGAACCACGAACCAGTCTGGGACGAAGCCGCTGCCGAATGGTACGCTTCCGAATACGGCGATCACATTTCCAATAAAATGACCATAAACGCAATCAGTCTGAAAGCGGATGACACTTTGCTCGATATCGGCTGCGGAACAGGGACCGCCTGCCGCATTGCTTCCCGAATATTGACGGAAGGAACTGTGATAGGAATTGATCCCACGCCGGCGATGATTCGCATCGCCAAAGAGCAAACCGACGCATCCTATGCAAACATTTCATTTTTAGAAGAATCCTCGGAAGACCAACTATTTGCGGACGAATCTTTTTCTGTCGTAACGGCAATCAATTCACTGCATCACTGGACAGATCCGAAAAAGGGATTAAAGGAAATCCGGCGGGTGTTAAAGTTAAACGGACGATGTTTTATTTCGGATGAAGTCGTGGAAGGTGGCGGCTGCGGACACGGTGATGGTCCTCTGTCAAATCCGGACGCCGTTCAGGAATTTCTAGAGGATAATGGATTTTCGGACGTCGCAATGGACATCATCAAAAAGGACGGCGAAGGGATCTATCTATTTAAAGCAATAAAGAAATAAATTGATTAACTTTCTGAAGAGGAATGGGAATACTAAACTTTGAAATGAATTGCATTTTAGGGGAATAAAATGAAAACACAGCATAGTACATCAATTGAGCGCGTATTCATGCAAATGTGCTGTATAGAAACGGGTTGGTCGGCACATTGAGTAAAATTAATAATATCTAATGTTGAGTTGTCAAACACATCAGTTTCTATATGGATACACTGAAGAAGGAATGATGGGTGCAATGGACTTGCGAAGAGACTTTCGTTATTTAATTGATCAAGAGTTCATTTTAAAAAATGGCAATAAGGAAGTAGTAAAGAGTTTTTTTGCTTTATTTGCACTGAAATATGATGAAATTGATTTTACAAAACCTTTACCAAAAAAATTACCTGCGGTAATTGGTCCCGATATAGAGTTAGGTGCATATATTGCATGTGATATTTGCGGCGACCGATTAAGATTGTCTGACGAAGAAAAATTAATAGCTCATAATTTTTTTAGAATACGTTTAGGGGGTGATGAAAAAGTTGATGGGTTAGTTCCTTTAAAAACACCAATTGTAGATGACGGAAAAAATCTACCTGACTTTTGATATGAATATTTACGATAACGGCGACGAATGTTATAATAAATGGTATGACCAATTTCATAATTTTATTACACAGACCAACCTTGAATTAATTAGACAAAATATTAGTGTAATTCCTGACGAATTATTGCTTTTTAATAAATTTATATTTTATCTATGGGGATCATCCCTTGACGAAACTATTGCATCTACTTTGGATTGTCAGTTAGATATGGATTCTAAAATTGAATTTGCTCTAAAACCATATGCTTTGACATTTTCACGGGGGACTGGGATAGATGACTCAAATTCTGTTTCAATACTAATTATCGCCAGAAAATCACAATACAAAGATTGTTTGGGTGATGAACCTGCTAATATAAATCTTGATTCTTATAACTACAGTAAAATCATTGATTTAGCCTACGATAATATGGCTAAAACGCATGCATCCTATAACCAACAGTTTATCAATATTTACAATAATGTATTGCATGAGCATCATACACTTTTTCTCCAAGCTGTTAGTTCATTTTTTAATGAATCAAAAAGTTTAGGGAGTGATGACAATTATTAATGTGCTTACCAACCCCCACTCCACCGGACATGAGAAGTGAGTAGCATGATTTCAGAGTTTAGGTGAAAAATGAGAGAATTTTTATTTAGCAAATGTTTAAATGCGAAAATCTCATGCGCGGTAAGTTTTTTCGTTAGGCGTCAATATTTAATGAAATCATCAAACTCGGTAGATGAAAGCGAACTAATAGATTGGCTGATTGAAGGGGATGTTTCAATCCAAATTCAGGTTCATCGAGACTTGTTGGCTGCCGCAAAACCGCACCTGCGTGATCGCATTGCCACCGAAGGTTGGGGGGCTCAATTTCTCAGTTTTAGGAAGAAGGAAGGGCATTGGGGAGATCGTTTTTATCAACCGAAATGGATTTCAACACATTACACAATTCTAGATCTAAAAAACCTTGCCATATCTCAAAATAACGAGGTCATTAGACAATCCATATCACAGGTCATACATACTCTCAAAGGGCCAGACGGCGGGATCTATCCAATCGGTGTACACAAAAAATGTGATGTCTGCTTAAACGGTATGTTTCTGAACTATGCTTCATATTTTTTAATAGATGAAGCAAACTTAAAATCAATCGTCGATTTCTTACTGAAAGAACATATGAATGATGGTGGCTTCAATTGTGAATCAAATACTAAAGGAGCAACACACAGTTCTCTGCATTCAACTATTTCTGTTATCGAAGGAATTTTGGAATATACTCAAAATGGCTATGGATATAGGCTAGACGAGCTTCAGGAATCGGAAGTGGAATCAAGAGAATTCTTGTTGCAGCACAGGTTGTTTCGATCCGACCGAACGGGAGACATTATCGATAAGAAAATGTTAATGCTTTCATATCCATCACGCTGGAGATACGATATATTACGGGCTCTGGATTATTTTCAATATACGGGAGTTAAATACGATCCTCGAATGAAGGATGCGCTAGATATACTGAAGAAAAAAAGACGGAAGGATAAAAAGTGGCCAGTTCAAGCCATGCATCCAGGACAGACCCATTTCGATATGGAGAAAACAGGAGGTCCAAGCCGTTGGAATACCCTACGAGCATTGAGAGTGCTTAAACGATTCCGCAACGCTTAACAAAACTTCCAGAATCATCTCCGGCGCCCGCATTGGGTTTCCATCGCTATTTGTAAATGCGTGTTGCGTAAATCCTGATACCAGCAATTCCTCCCCTTTCAGCACTTTGTACTCTATCCTGAGTTTTCCTTTCGGCAGCTCAGGAATCATAGTGCGCACGATAAGTTCATCTTCAAACCCGGCGCCTTTTTTATAATCCGCATGTGCTTCCACTACCGGTAGCGTCGTTCCGGAATTTTCGAGTGCGGTAACGTCCAATCCAATGGATCGAAGCAATTCCGTCCTCGCTTCTTCAAACATTTCAAAATACCGGGAATAATACACAATATTCATTTTGTCCACGTCCCGATAATACACGCGGACGGAATGGTCGTACTGAATCAATTGTTTTCCTGAAAAACGCCCATTTTTTCGTAACGGGCAATCCTGTTTTCCAAAAAGGAATTTTTGTCCACTTTTGAAAGAATTGTTAATTCTTCAAGAATGATAGATTTTAAGATGTCCGCAGTTTCCTTCGGGTTTCGGTGCGCGCCGCCGACAGGTTCGGGAACGACTCGGTCGCAAATTCCCATTTCAATCAAATCCTGAGGTGTTACTTTCATGGCGTCTGCCGCTTCGCTCGCCTTTGCAGAATCGCGCCAGAGAATGGAAGCGCATCCTTCCGGGCTGATCACGGAATACCACGTATTTTCAAGCATCAGCATTTTATCACACACGCCGATTCCAAGAGCGCCACCACTGGCGCCTTCACCTATGACGATAGTCAAAATCGGTGTTTTCAGCGCTGCCATTTTCAGAAGATTTTTCGCAATGGCTTCTCCCTGCCCGCGTTCTTCGGCGCCGATTCCCGGGTACGCGCCCGGCGTATCCACGAGGGTAACAACAGGACGATTAAATTTTTCGGCAAGTTCCATTATCCGCAGTGTTTTTCGATAGCCTTCCGGCCGCATCATACCAAAATTCCGGTATAGATTTTCTTTGGTGTTTCTTCCCTTTTGCTGTCCGATATAAAAAACAGGCACATCGCCAAGGCTTCCCAATCCGCAGACAACAGATGTATCATCCGCAAAATGCCGATCGCCGTGAAGTTCAATAAAATCCGGCGACCATTCTTTGATATAATCCAAGGTATATGGTCGTTTTGGATGACGGGCTAACTGTACCCGCTGCCATCGGCTCAAATGAGAATAAATATCCTTTAATTTTTCGTCTCGTTCGGATTTTAATTCACGGATTTTTTCAGAATCGGCACCATCTTCCCCAACCGAAGTTTCCAATGCTAAAATCCTCTCCTCAAGGTCTATCAGTGGTTTTTCAAATTCTAAAAGATAATGTGCCATGTTATGTGTAGGATCTTCTAAAAGGTGTTCTTGCCAGTCCAAAAGCAAGCTTTAGCGCCATTGCTGCATAATAGAAGATATTAAACAAAAATGGATATTCATGTGCAAAATGCTTTCGGTACAATTTGAAATAAGATCTGTGCCATTCTAAAACAGAAATATAAATATGGGATCTGCTAACTAGGGTTCCTCCCAACCCTCCCGCATGAATAATCTGAGATGTAGGTACGTAATGCACTTTCCACCCTGCTTCGGCAACGCGAATACAAAAATCGGAATCTTCTTGATAGAGGAAAAATTGTTCATCAAAATACCCAACAGTATCTCGAATTTCTTTCCGCATCATCATGCAAGATCCGGACACTCCGCCGACTTCCATTATTTCGTCCTCATTTAAATGTCCAAGATGATATCCGCTAAAAAACGCGTTTTTTCTAAAAACACGGTCTAGTTTTGTAAAATATGAAATAACGGGCCACGGGGTTGAAATTCCTCGTCTACACGATCGCTGAAAAGACAAATCTTCGTTCAGAACTTTGGGGCCGCACACGCCTGCTTCCCGGTTGGAGTTCATAAAGTCCATCAGAATGGAAAGCGAATTAGGCGGCGCGATGGTATCAGGATTAAGGACAACAATATAATCACCTTCCGCATGCGCAATGGCGTGGTTTTGCGCTCTGGCGAAACCGGCATTTTCATCATAAGGAATTATAGTAACTTCCGGAAAATCTCTCCGAATCATTTTTACCGTATCGTCCGTGGATTGGTTGTCCACAATCAGCACTTCCCAACTGGCGTTCCCAACCGCTTTGGGTAAAGTATGTAAACATTCAGACAGGCGTTTTGAACAATTCAGCGATACGATGCAAATGGAAATATCCATGTTTTACAGCAATCCGAAAATCTTGCGCAGTTTGAGTTTCCACACCATAAAAATGGCTTCAATCATAATAGCTTTAGACATCTTGGATTCTCCAATGGTGCGGTCCACAAAAATAATAGGATGCTCATGAATATTGTACCCGTTACACCACGATCTGAAGTTCATTTCAATCTGAAAAGAATACCCCTGCGAATGCACTTTTTCAAAATCAATAGAACCCAGCACTTCGCGCTTCCATGCTTTAAAACCTCCTGTGCTATCTTTCACAGGAAGCCCGGTGATTATTCGAGTATATAAATTCGCGCCGTAGCTCAACACAAGCCTTCGAATGGGCCAATTTACAACACTCACTCCGTGCACATATCGACTGCCAATTATCAAATCTGCTTCGCCTAATTTTTCAATCAAACCCGGTACATCATCCGGATTATGAGAAAGGTCAGCGTCCATTTGGACAATAATGTCGTATTCTCTTTCCAGCGCCCATTGAAATCCAAAACAATACGCGGTTCCCAAGCCAGCTTTTCCCGGACGTTTCTCAAGGTGAATATTGTTGTACTTTTTTTGAAGGCTTTCCACAAGATCACCGGTGCCATCCGGTGAATTATCGTCAATAATCAACATATGATAATCCGGATTAATCGAATTCACTTTCTGAATCAAATTTGCAATGTTCTTACTTTCGTTGTAAGTCGGAGAAATAATGAGTGTTTTCATGGATTCAGTATTTTGCTTTCAAGGTTTCATATTTCATCTTATTAATTTTTCCTGCATTTGTGACTTCGTTGCTCATAATCTATGTCAGTAAACTAATAATAACCATTTTCATCCACAAAGAAACTATGTGCCATAAAATCTAACTGTTTCAGTAATAAAGATTTATCATTCCCGGGATGGAAGACTAATAAAAATATGGCATACGTCTTGTTAGATATTCCATCATAAAACAGGTAACCTTTAAACGGACCTCCCTGCGCTTCTTCTTGATGTTCCCAAATTCCACCGTAGGTCCAAGTTGTCCAGTCATTAAACGGTTCCAATTCTGAAGAAAATTTGTATGCATTTAATTGAATAGAACCCAACATTTCTTCCGTAAAATTTCGAAAATATTGGTCGGCTGACGCAGAATCTGAAACCACAAGTCCGTCTTCCCAATGTATGGCAAACCATCGATAGGGAATGTCTCTCCCAATCCAAAATATTCCACGATCTTGATCCTCTTGTAAAATCGTATATCCCCAGGGAATTTTCATACTCCATCCGTATGCTTGTAAAATCCGTTTTTCGAGGTCTTCTTGCCGAGCATTTTCAAATAAATGTTTTTTCTGACGTTTTTCGTACAATGTTTCATAATAGCTCAAAATTTTAGAAGCTTGTTCATGTGCCCGATTCTTTATTTGCGAATAAGTTGTCCCGTTTATAAATAACACAAGCTGATCTTGAGCGAATACATTTTTTGATAAAATAAGTTGATTAGCACCGTGCATGGAATCCTCGTATTGAGATTTCGAAAGCAATGATTTAACCAATTTCGTTCCTGGATCTGAGAGGTCAGTCCCGATCGAACCAAAAACGATATTTACGTTTTGTTTAATTTTTGAATATTGATTCGGTTCGACAAAAACGAGACGATATAATGGTTCAGGTTGTGGAGTGAATAGGGTATCAGAAAAAATAATCGAAAGCACAGATCGCATTTCATTTTGTAAATCTTTTGAGCACACAACCAACAACTCATTATCTGCCCCAAGCGCATTCCGTTTTGGCAAATCGCAATTAAAGAAAAGTAAAATCAGGCACAGTGAAGTGAGTTTATTCAAGATCATCCAACATAAAATTTGCCCGCTGTTTATCAATAAGGACATCCAAAACCTTCACGTGCACTCGATCGCCTAATCTATATTCTTTTCCTGTCTTTTTTCCTCTTAAGGAGTACGACTCTTCATCATAAACAAATGAGTCTTCTTCCATGGTATCTATATAAACCAAACCTTCTGCCAGCGATTCTTTTAATCCAACAAATAACCCAAATTGCACCACACCGGAGATGACACCTTCAAATGTTTGTCCCACCTTTTGCGCAAGCCACCGAAGCTGTTTTAACTTTATATATTCTCGCTCTGCCTGAAGCGCGAGTAATTCTGCTTCATTGGACCGTTCTACGGCAGATTGAATTGCGCCGTGCCCATAGGATTCATACGATTTATCTTGAAGATTAAAACGCCTAATTAGACGGTGTGCCACCAAATCCGGATACCTCCGTATGGGCGATGTGAAATGAGTGTATTGATCAAATGCAAGTCCGAAATGTCCTCTGTTTTTCATAGAATATATCGCTTTACTCATGGTTCTAAGTGCCACATTTTCGATTAAATTACAATATGGAGAATCTTCCACTGCCAACAGAATTGCTCTAAAATCTGCTGAGGATAACTCGGTTCCTTTAGTTGGGACAGAAATTCCGAGTCTTCCAATCAAATCAAGGAATTTGCTTACATCCTCAGTATTTGGCTTATCGTGAATACGATAAATGCCACATTTTGATTTCCCAGATTTTTTAATGATAAGTTTTGCAACAGTTTGGTTTGCAATAAGCATGCATTCTTCGACAATACGGTGGCTTTGTTTTCGTTCGCTGGGTCGTATTTCGTGAGGAATTCCACCTTCTGCGATGGAAAAAACCGGTTCAGGGATATCAAAATCAATACTGCCTTTTTTGGATCTGTTTTTGAATAAAATTTCTGCAAGCGTATTTAAAAGTTTGACTTTACCGTTCAAAGGATCCGTTTCTTTACCATCTAAAATTTCCTGGACATCATCGTAAGTAAACCGTTTGTCACTTCGAATGACGGATGGAAAAATTTCATACGCTGTAACTTCACCGGATAAATCAATTTCCATGAGCGCCGTCATCGCAAGGCGGTCAACTTCCGGCCTGAGTGAGCATAAATCCGCCGAAAGTGTTTCCGGAAGCATATGGACAACCCCTTCCGTAAAATAAACGGATGTGGCTCGTTTTAGCGCTTCTCTGTCCAATTCGGAACCGGGAGTAACGAAAAAGCTAACATCCGCAATGTGTACCCCAAGTGAAAAACCATTTTTGGTTTTTTGGATACATACTGCATCGTCAAAATCTCGTGCACTCTCTGGATCAATGGTAAATGTGGTCCAATTTCGAATATCTCTGCGATTTGGGATTTCATTTTGAATGGTGTCTTCAGACATGAATTGAATAAAATCTGTTACCTTTTTCGGGAATTGAGGTCGGAAATCATATTTTGAAATGATGAGATCAAAATCATTTTCAGGATTCTTGGAATCGCCAATAACATGTGCTACTCTAGCGAAAATCGGCGAAACAGCTGTACCCCAATCCAGTACGTCAACGGTAACAATCATATTAACCTGAATCGGTTTTTTGGGATTCTTTTTTAGCTTGATACCACGTTCAGGTGTTACAGGTGAAATCGCTAAATAAAAATCTCTACCGGATTTGTATGTTGTTCCTGTAAATCGGGTCGAGTTTCTTTGAATAATCCCGGTTATCTTTCCTCGGGGATTTCCGGTGCGCTTTTGTTTTTTTAACTGCACTTTTACTTTGTCACCGTGAATGGCATCGCGAAGCTGGCGCCTGCCCACAAAAATATCCGGCTCATCATCCGGCATGAGTACAAATCCAAATCCTTTTTGAGTTACTTGCAGAATTCCTTCTTGAGTTACGTTTTGATGTTGTTTTTTATGCATTATAATAAACCTATAAATTGAATGTGAATGGTTCCATCTTCGGATGGACTATTGCCTGTACCCACTCCGTAAAATAGTTTAATAATAGCAGCATCAGATTCTTGGATTAAACCGAATCCATAGCTAACTGGATATTGATACACTTCGGAATGTAAGCCTGATTCAATGAATGCTGAAAACTGCATTCTGTTAAATAAAGCATACCGAATTTCGATGGTTGGGATAACAACCCAATCGGCTTTAAAGAAATCTTCTCTAAATCCGCGTAAAGATGCCATGCCGCCAAATTGAATTTTTTGTGACGATAAAATCTCGCCCGATTCCGAAAATATTCCCTGCCCTTTTAATCCTGCCATCCATATCCAACTTGATTTAAATGGATGAAAATATTCAGTTTCAAATTTGAAGCCGGAAATGGCAGACCTTTTATTTTCCTTTTTCTCAATACCATAATCAAAAAGAGTCTTCATTCGAAATCCAACCGTTGGAAGCCACCGATGATTTACGGAATTTTTTGATAAACCAAATACCATCATATCAGATGAAGATGATTTATAACCATTCAACAATCCATTTTCTGTGGGGTTGATTTCAGTTTTCTTTATTCCGGTATCCCATTTCCATCCGTTATTTGCATGAAAGATTGTCGAAACAGTTTTGGATCGTAATAAAGTAAACCCTTCCTGAAGATGTTCTTTCCATCCGAATTTTATCCCGATTGGGATAATTGGAAGATAGGGCTCGACAATCTGAATATCAGTGTATTGTGATGACAAATCTCTTCGGTGCCAATTGACATCAATCGTGCCGATTGTTCCCCATACATTTTCCAAATGAAGATTTAATTCGCCCTGGGATTCCCAAGTTCCTTCCGGAGTTTTACCGGTTCCAATCATTCCGGACACATGACTATCAAAATGTGGATCAAAATGAATCACAGCTGCAATTTTATTTTGATTAAATCGTGCAAGGGTAAACTGTGTTTTGTCTGAAAGAAATGGCGTATCTGTTTTGATATTATCAAATAAAATTGATGTTTCCTTTTGTACTTCAGATCCGGAAATGGGTTGAAAAATTCTGGCTTCAATAAATGGCAAAACGGTTGCCTTCGACAAAACAACAACCGAATCAATGGTGATAGATTGTCCGGTAGCAAAGGAAGCGCAGAAAAGGATGACATTAAAAATTCGCACGAATCTCTCCTCTCAAATTGATGAGATTTTCATACCGACTGTCAGATATCGTGTTTACGCTGAGATTTGCTGATAGTGAGTTAGCGAAAAGAAAATGAGCTTGAAGCTGAGTCCGAAATGTTTTCCCTAATGCAAATCCATGCAGAGCCTCAGGTGGAAGACTTGCAGTTGTTTCCTCTTTCATCCAAGAATCCGTCACAATCATTTCGCCACGCAATCTTCCTATTCGTCCAATTCTTTTTACAAATCCCACTTTTAATCCCAATGCATTTGCAATAAAATTTTGAGATTGATGCATACCAGAATCAGACCCTCCAATTATTTTGGTATTCAATTCTACTTCGGAGTTCATTTTCCATTCGGTTCCGGTTTCTATCCATCCTCCCGTTACACTGCGGTTTCGAAATTGGCTAATGGTAGATTCAATTTGATGATCCGCCCAGGATCCATTTACTGTCAAACGAAAATGTCTGTTGATAGCTTTTTTCCATTCGGAAGAAATTTCTTGGTGTTCTGTAATATCAATCCCACGGGCGTCCAAACCATTCAAATCTCTTTGGGCTAACCACGTTAATCTGCTTTGTCGTTTTCCACCAATCGGATTGCTATTAATCTCAGTCCGCACCATCCATCGGCTTCTTTCAATCGAGTTTGAACCAATGTCCGCAAAAATCCATTCCGTAGATTTTCCATTAGTCCCCGACAAATCAGCCGTCATATTCAACCGAAATTTCATACCGTGTAACTTCTCGTATCTAGTTCGATTAAAATCAATTTCAAACATCTCAGTTAGTCCGATCGCTTTCACGGAACGTCTGGTACCGGACGCAACAGCAAATCCACTGTAATTTCCATTTGGATCTTCAATAAAAGCGTCAAATTCTTCATCATATCGATATCCACCAAGACCGGCACCTATAGAATCGTACACCATGGTCCGACCGCTTCCTAACCGAGATTCCTGCTTTAGTTTCAAATCAAATCGAATCGGATGATTTGATTTCCTAAAATGCGTGCGAATGTGAGCAAGGCTAATATCCGATTCAGTATTCAATAAATTATTCTCGGTTATCCGTTTCCGAATCTGCATTGCTCCCGTCCAACCATTTTTTGATTTTCGAGACATATCTATTTCGCCAAATACTGCTTGCTGATATTCTTCCATTTTTCGAAGCAATTCTGAATATGATAAATCATTCCTAGATCCAAATCCAACTTTAAAAGAAGAAAAGTTTTGATCTAACTCCAGCCCGCCGGAGATGGTTCGCCACGAATCAAAATTCTGACGAGTTTCACTTTTATAATTCACATAAGGATGATACGACCCGGGCAGTGCTTTTATATAAATGGATTTCTGATAAAAATCCTGTTTACCTTTTACAGAATTGAAGGTTCCTTTTAACTCTGGAATCCATTTAGTTTTAGTATTCACGCCTGATTGAAATCGATTTTTATGAATATCTCCTATGGAATATTGATGGAACGATGATGAAATACTACCGTTCCATGGCAAATGAATTTCAGCACTTAATTTAGATAAAATTTCATTTCCACTTTCATTTCCTGTCATGTTCCAATCGCGATCAAACATCACATCTCTATCCCGAGTTAAGGAATAATATCGAATTCCCTGCTGCCAATTTGAGATAGAATAATCCACATCAAATCCTTTTCCAATGTTTATTTTTTCTCCTGTTAATTCAAGCAAAATGGCATTCCCAATATTATCATCATCTCCAACATTCGAAAGCCTGTTTTGATCGTATTGAGTTAAACCAATGTCCAACTTAAATAATTGGTTTTGAGTAATTGGAATTCCAGACCGCAAGTGGATTAAATTGAAATTTTCTGGCTTATGAATGGGTTTATCAGGTGAATACAAATCAATGTAATCGGTCCGATCATCCTCTAAAACAAACGAATAAAATAAGGTTCCGTTTGAAGAGATTTCCCTTGTATATGTTCCCGAAGAACGATCTAACGAAAATGTAACCCGATATCTATTTCCCGTTTCAATTCCGTCTGGATCAAACAGAAAATAATTACTTTTCATTACATAATTCCCGGCTGGATCTTCAACAGCACCGGAAATAACAACCGGCGAATCGCCTGCAGAACGCAAGAGATTTAATTCTGAATTCGAGTATAACGATCCATTGGTCGATGGATCATCAAAATCTCGAATCCAATTTACCTCGAAAATTCGACCGTCCTTTTCTAACGATAAGGATGATCCGGCTGTATTACGTCGGTAATGAAAATCCGTCGATTCAAATTCCACAAAAATATCAGAATCAGAATAAATAAGATGTTTTGGCTCAAAATAAAGTTCGCCGGTGGAATAATCTATGGTATAATCGTATTGACTTCCACGAATCAACTTTTGACCATCAAGCCAAACAATTTCCGATCCCGTAACGATGGTTTGGTATCGGATATCCCCGTTTCCTGATAAGATATACGGCCCCTGATTTCCTTCCATCCCTTTTATTTTCAACTCATGATAATTGCCCTTTGCACCCGCAAAAAATGCAGAGGCGGTTACATTATTGTATTTAAAGTTACTCTTTATACCAACTAGGTTTTTATTGATATTGAGCAACTTACCAGAATTCATTCTCAATATATAATCACCCGCTGTTATGCGAATGTTTGGATGAGAAACCGTTAAATGAACTTCATCTAAATCGCGGATAGTTTTTGTATCCCCTTGAGGACGAATCGGATTATTTTGATCAGATAAAACTCCGCTCACCTGGATATCATCTGTAAGATTTCCTTGCAATTGGAATTTTAATCCGCCTCCTACATCAGATCCCGATAAGGCCGACATGTCCATCAAACGAAAAAAAGTCCCCGAAGACAGAATTTGTTCGGTATTGGTATTCAAAGCTGAAATTTGTTTTTGTTTTAATATTTCCGGAGATCCAGTCTTGATTAATAAAGAATCAAGTTCCGGTAAAGATGCAATGAATTCCTTTATAGTGGTTGAATCAGATTTGAATTGATTCCCAGCCGAAACGCACCACGCGCACGACCATATGAGGACAAAAGAATAAAGCCGAACCATTGGTTTACTTCTCAGCAGAAAAAAGTCTGGCAGTTATAAATCTGCCAAATACGGAAAAGAAATATTCTACATCTGAGCAGGATGAAAATATAGTTATTGTGTTGATATCTGAATATGCAATGCGATCCGGACAAATGATTGGGATTGTTTGACGATTTAGATCAACAATTAATGTCCAGCTTGAAGCATGTGGATGTTTTGTCCAAATTTCGTTTCGGTCTTCAGAAAAGATAGCCAAATGACCATTCTTATTCACTGCAATTGAAGATGGATAAAATAGATTCATATCTTCAGGCAGATTGATTGGAATTGTTTGAACAAATTCAAGTCTTCGAGTGAATTGAATTATTTTATTTCCTGTGCGGTCGCACACAAAAATTGAAACACCATCAGTCACAATTCCAACCGGTTCAATAAAAGTTTCAAACCTATCGCCAAACCCTCCTGCAAATCTGGGTTCGCCATCAGTTAATTCTACGGCAACTTCCTTATTTGATTTATCCAAATGATATCGCGTTCCATCTTGTAGAATTAAAATTTGATCGGATTGGAATTCCGGTTTATCTGCAAAGATAACAGCATCAGTTAAATCTGTTGCATAGCAAAACCCGAGAATAATGAATATGGTAGAAAATATTCGGGGCATAGAAATGGGCTATGTCTGTTCCTTTGGTTGGATTTTCTTCTGATAGAATAGGAAAAAACCAATTCCAACTGCAATCATGATCAAGGAAATAACTTGCGCCCCGGAAAAGGTATTCAGTAGATATTTTGGATTTGTGCGAATAAATTCTATTGAGAAACGCTCAATTCCTGCAAGAATGAGATAAGTGAAAAAAAGGCTTCCAGCTACTTTAACAGATTTCCGTTTTTTCCAAAGAAATGCAAATATCAAAAAACCAATAATCGTTTCGTACATTTGAGTAGGATGAACCGTCAAATTTCCCGGAGCCCATCCTGAAATATCGACCCAAGGATAATAGTTTTCAAAACTGAATGTTGTTGTTGCAGGAATTCCATTTGGAAAATGCATCGCCCACGGAAGTCGGCTTGGAATCCCATAATCGTCGCCAACAAGAAAACACCCAACACGGCCAATCGCATATCCAAGAATCATCATAGGTGCAGCAACATCTGCAAATTCTAGCCAATTCAATTTATGCTTTCTAAAAACAAGCGTAACACCAAGGATTCCGCCCATGAGTCCACCTAAAAACACAAGTCCGGAACCACTAAAAATCATTCCAAAAGGATCTTCAATAACTCGACTATAATTTTCAATTAGATAATAGATTTTTGAACCCAAAATTCCGCCAATAGCAGATGCCATAATAATGTTGGACGCCAGTTCTGAATTATGCCCAAGACGTTTCAAATCTTTTGCTAAAAGGAAATAGCAAGAATAAAACGCTACAACGAGCATGAACCCGTATGAATAAATCTTGATAGGGCCAATTTCAAATAATACGGGAATCATTTATTGTTCCTTTCCGCATTTCGCGCAAAATTTATCGTTCGGCTGAACACCTGAACCGCATGATGTGCAAAACGCCTTTCCTTCGCCATGTTCTTCCCTTTTACGCTGTTGGGTAAACAATAAACCAATTATAATCGCCAATGCGCCTAAAACGGTTAGAGGCTGCCACGTTGGAAGTGTATGGCGCTGGATCGCACCCATCGACTTCGACCGATTAGGTTTTTCTCTATTTGTGTTTGTATTATTGGTATTAAGCATCGATTTTAGAAGATCAATTGTCGTTTCTCCTGAAGTATTTTGATACGAAACGACTATGGATTTGTTCGCACCGGGCTTTACATCTTTTACATGAAATCGATGAAACGTCAATCCGTGTGTATCCTGAAAAACTTCTGCACCTTTTTCCGATAAAGTAAATAACTCTGCAACCATAGGTTCTTGAATTAATATGTGTGCATCAGCAACGATTGCATCTATTTCCAGAATAACATCAAATGAAACAGAATGTCCTTTTCGCTCTACTGAATAAAAGTAGAAAATTCGGACAGAAACATTCGATTCGGGAATTACAATTTGACTTTCTCCATCAAAGGAATGGATTGCTAATAATATCGGTTCGCTCTCATCAGATTGACCTACCATAAACGCCGAGTCGGCATTGGATGGTATGACCATTGAAAATTCCGGAAACGATTGTCCCTCTAATGGTTCTACCTGAATCTCAACCATGACACCGGGAAAATAATATTCCGGATACACGGCAACATCAAATCTGCTGAAATCATTCCCGAATGCAAATATTGGGATAATGAGAAGTAAAAAACGTTTTTTCATTGTTCCATCCTTATTGGTTATTTAGACGTTAATCCTCTTCTAAAGTTTCATGAACGAGTTGCAACCTGGAAAAGGACAATCAGGTCGTAAATTGTATGGGTGTAAGCTGCAACACCAAATCCGCGAAAAACATATAATGTTCCTAGAAATATTCCTGCAGAAAACCGAATTAAAAATAAGGCTAATGTAGGCGTATCTCCAAATTCTCCAACAAAATGAAATGCTGAAAACAATGCAGATGCTAGAATTATGGCACCTACACGACTCGTTGATCGTTTCCATTGAAAAATAAATCCAAGGACGGCGACAAAAATGCTTATCAAAATGACTCGAAAAACAAATTCTTCATAGATTCCCGCTCCGATGGCAAGAACACCCTGCTGAACCAATTGGCCAAGGACAGGCGACATGAGCAACAGTGGAGTAAAAGACATAACCAAAAACAGGATACATCCCCACATAACGCTTTCCCCGAGCATTCTGAGAAGATACTCGCTTCTGACTGCTGTGGATGCCAATGCTTTTTTCTGTCGCATAAAGGCTGCCATAAATCCAATTAAAAATGCTCCGCTAAACCCATACATTCCGTACATGCCAAGCGATCCCAATACTTGCCGCATAAGTACGTCGGCACCGTTTCTTAAAACCATCAAATCATTTTTAGTTATAGCAAAAACACCGAGTTCATAGATCAAAAACAAGGGTAGCGTAAACACAAAACTGTAAAATGGTGTAGCGGTATCCTGCCAATATGTGGTTTTCTGTCTAGCCACGAAGAACGCCAATTTTCTCTAAGGGTTTTATGTCAGCCACAGAGATCACAGAGTGTACTTTAAGTTTTTCAAAATCATTTCTCTGTGTGCTCTGTCGCTCATCAATTTTTATCCAATTGCAGTACAGCAAGAAGGGCTTCCTGCGGAATTTCAACTTTGCCAATTTTTTTCATCCGCTTTTTCCCTGCTTTTTGTTTTTCCCACAATTTCCGCTTCCGTGTAATATCGCCGCCATAACACTTGGCTGTTACATTTTTTTTAAGCGCTTTTACGGTAGCGCGTGAAATAATCCGTGTACCAATAGAAGCCTGAATTGCTACTTCAAACATTTGCCTGGGAATCAGTTCTTTTAATTTTGAACAAAGAGCAACCCCTCGTTGGTAGGCTTCGTCTGAGTGAATAATAGTGGACAGCGCATCTACGGGATCACCCGCGAGAAGAATATCCAATTTCTGAAGCGTTCCTGGACGAAAATCCTGCAGCGTGTAATCCAGCGATGCGTACCCGCGGGAAGCCGATTTCAGCTTATCGTAAAAATCAAAAATGATTTCACCCAAAGGAAGATCATAATGCAACTGCGCCTTGTCCGGAGTAAGATAATCAGTATTCTTATAAATCCCCCGTTTAGATTGGCATAGTTTCATAAGTCCGCCAATGTATTCTTTGGGAGTTACAATTTCGGCAGATACGAAGGGCTCATTTATTTTATCAATTTCTCCGGAAGATGGCATTTTTGCGGGAGTGTCAACTTCCAATTCTGTTCCATCGCGAAGATTGAGCTTATACTTTACATTAGGCGTTGTTGTTACCAGTGTCAGATTAAATTCTCTTTCGAGTCGTTCTTGAATAATTTCCATATGCAGAAGTCCGAGAAATCCGCAGCGGAATCCGAATCCCATAGCTTCACTTGTTTCCGGATCAAAAATGAGCGATGCATCATTTAGCTTAAGTTTTTCAAGTGCTTGCCGAAGCTGTTCATAATCATCTGCATCCGCCGGATACATTCCCGAAAAAACCATCGGTTTCATTTCTTCATATCCCGGCAATGGCTCGGATGCGGGATTTTCTTTGGTGGTAAGAGTATCACCGGGAAGGACATGATTCACATCTCTTATATTTCCAACCACATAACCAACATCCCCGGATTTAATCTCGGCAGATTTGATTCGATTCATGATAAAATGACCGACTTCGCTAATGTCGTATTCTCTGTCGTGTGCAAAAAATCTAGCACGGTTTCCTGGTTTTAATACGCCATCCATTACTCGAACATACGCGATGGCACCCTGGTAATTATCATAGGTGGAATCAAAAATGAGGGCACGCGCCGGCGCATTTTCATTTTCTTTTGGAGCTGGTATCTGATCCACCACGGCACTCAAAAGCGCATCAATTCCTGAACCATCTTTCGCACTGGTGTGAATTATTTCCTCTGGTTTGCACCCAATGAGTTCCACAATTTGCCCGGTTACGTCTTCTATCCGAGCGCTGGGAAGATCTATCTTGTTTATGACGGGAATAATTACCAGGTCGTGTTCAATTGCCAAATACGCATTGCTTACAGTTTGCGCTTCTACACCTTGTGACGAATCCACCAATAGCAGCGCACCCTCGCACGCGGCAAGGCTTCGGCTGACTTCGTATGAAAAATCCACGTGGCCTGGCGTATCAATAAGATTAATAATATATTCGGTGCCGTCACCATGTTTGTAATGCATTTGAATCGGATGACTTTTGATGGTAATACCGCGCTCGCGCTCTAGGTCCATCGAATCCAACACTTGTGCTTTCATGTCCTTTTTGCGGAGCGTGTGGGTGACTTCTAATAGTCTATCCGCAAGCGTAGACTTGCCGTGATCAATGTGGGCGATGATGCAGAAATTTCGTATGTGGGTGGTTGACATGACTTTATTAATATTTTCGAGGTAAAATCAGTTCAGGGTTTATATTTTTTCTGAGCTTTTAACAAAAGAAAATTGCCTTTTTTTCGTTCGCCGTCCTGTGCCAGTGATACAATTCGAATAGCTTCCGTTAGTGGAATTCTTACATTGTCTGAATTGGCATAAAGTGCATCTAGCGAACCGGTAATTAGTGACAAGTTACCTCCAACTTCGGTAGATAAAAATTCATCGATAATTTGGTAATAGCGTTCAATGTAATACGGTTCAATAAATGACGGATCTCCGGTATATTGCTTTTTAACTTCAAAATCGTGAAGAGTTTGCAACCGAGAGGTCATCGCATAAGCGCCATTTACAAAGGTCAGTTTTTCTTCCTGACTTAGAGATTGCCAATAATCCGCCGGGGTTTTTCCCTGCCCAATAAGAGAACCCGTACATACAGAAAAAATAGCCATGATTAATACAAATTGTTTCACATCAGTCTCCCTTAAAATGATTTACAATAGGAATGCGTCGTCCCATCCCGAATGCTTTTCGCGTAACTCTTAAACCTGTAGCCGCTTGCCGTCGTTTATACTCATTTATGCGGATTCGATTTGCCAGATCATTCACCAAATCAGCGTCAGCTCCATCATTAATTAGCGAAGATGGACTTTGTCTTTCTTCTACTAGGGCATCTACTAACGGACTGACAATTTCATAATTAAACGGATCTTCCTGTCCCGGCGCTAATTCTGCAGATGGTGTTTTGGTAATACATCGATTTGGAATTCGCTCAGAATCGCGATTCACCCAATTGGAAAGGGCGTACACATCAGATTTGGACAAATCAGAAATAACAGAAAGTCCGCCGCTCATATCTCCGTAGAGCGTGCAATAGCCGAGCGCAAGTTCAGTTTTATTTCCCGTGGAAAGACACAGCCAGCCAAATTTATTTGACATTGCCATCAGGATGTTTCCCCGAGCACGTGCCTGTATATTTTCTTCGGTAACATTGGGTTTTTGTCCGATAAACACAGATTTCAATGAATTCTCATACGTATCCACAAGTTCGTTGATCGGAATTGTTTCAAAATTGATGTTCAGATTTTCTGCAAGCGCCTTCGCGTCAACGAGACTATGATCGCTCGAGTATTTGGATGGCATAGCAACACCGTGGACTTGGTCTGCGCCGAGCGCATCTGCAGCAATACAGGCTACCAGACTGGAATCAATTCCTCCGCTGAGGCCAATCACCGCTTCCGAATGGTTAGTTTTCCTGAAATAATCTTTCACACCGAGGACAAGTGCAGAATACATTTCTTCCTCGCGCTGCATGGAATGCGTGTGTGCTGGATTAAGATTATCGGTATCTACCAATACCAAGTCTTCAGAAAATGCTTTTCCGCAAGCAATCACAACGCCGGCTGCATTCATCGCCAGAGACGATCCGTCAAAAATGAGCTCATCTTGTGCGCCGACCATATTACAGTACACAAATGGAAGTTCTGTTTCATTCACTTTTTTGGAAATGAGATTGCGACGATTTGCAGACTTTCCTTCCCTGTAGGGAGAAGCGGAAATATTAATAATCATTTCAGCGTCAGAATTTTTGAGTTCACTAGAAACTTTGCATGTGTAATCCTCATCCCAAAGGTCTTCACAGATCTGAATTCCGATTTTTATCAATTTTTCTTTTAGAGTAATTTGAAAAATCCCAGGCTTCGTTCCGGCAGTAAAGTAGCGATCTTCATCAAATACATCATACGTTGGTAATAGAATTTTGTCGTAAGAATCCACTATTTCCCCATTGCTGCACAGGGCGGCGCTGTTGTAAAGATTGCCATTCTCTCTTCTCACATAGCCGATTATCATCGGGACAGTCGTTTTTAAAACAATAGAATTAAGTGTTTCGAGATTCTTCTCGATAAAAGAATCCCAATACAGCAAATCCTGAGGTGGATAACCCGTAATTGCTAATTCCGGGAAAACGACAAGATCAGCATCCTGACCGACTGCATTATTGTAAACATCCAGCATCTTTTCTTCATTGAAAGAAAAAGCACCGAGCGTTGGATTGATTTGGCAGAGGGCAATTTTCATTGTATTATTTTTTATTTTCCTCTCACCTTCGAATTTCAAAATCCCTGAAGCGGTGCTCATACGGAAGCCACTCCACTTGAACTTCATCGACATCCGCTCCACGCGGTCCCGTTTCAACTTCCTTTATTAAAGATTCGATATCCATTTTTTTGCCTTCCGCTTCAATTAAAACAGTGCCATCTTTTAAGTTTTTTGCGTACCCAGCCAATCTAAAATCCTGAGCCCATTGAACGGTAAACCATCGGAATCCGACTTGCTGCACTTTACCGCTGACTCCAAGCTTCGCTCCGGCGTTTTCTGGCTTATGAATATCGAAGTCCACTAAATGTGTTCCTTTATTTGTTTTATCACATCTGAAGGCGAATCTGCGTGATTTACTTTTGGAATATCCCAAGTGTGAAAACCGATTACAGGTTTCTCGAGTTGCAAAGCGTAAGCAATTTCGGACAAAGTTCCGTATTCACCTGAAATCGCTACAGCAATATCACAATTGTAAGCCAACATCAGATTTCGATAAATGCCGAGACCAGTCGTAATCGGAAGAGAAATAAATTCATTCGCCTCTTCGAGAGAACCATCTTTTAATATTCCTACGCAGGTTCCTCCGCCTTCATTCACACCTTTGGCAATGGCTTCCATCACGCCTGAACCTCCGCCACAAAAAACGAGATATCCTTCTTCCGCCATACTTTTTCCAAGCTCAACAGTTTGGCTGTACACCTCATCGGTAATGTTGCGACCGCCGAAAACAGAAACTCTTGTTGTAAAATTCTTCACGGTTCTAATCGTGAAAGTGTTCTTGGAAACGGAATGGTTTCTCGAATATGCTGAATTCCGGTTATCCACGCCACAGTTCGCTCAAGCCCAAGTCCAAATCCAGAATGCGGAACCGAACCATATCTTCTTAAATCTAGGTACCATTTGAACTCATCCTCAGGAAGATCGTGTTTTTTGATACGTCTTTGCAAAGTTTCTAAATCATCTTCCCTCTGCCCTCCGCCAATTATTTCCCCGTAACCTTCCGGAGCAATCATATCCACACCAAGGGCAAGGTTATCATTTTCTGCATCGCGCTTCATGTAAAATGCCTTGGCTTCTTTTGGCCAGCGATGAATCATGACAGGACTTTCGAATTCGTTAGAAATAATGGTTTCATCTGTTCCGCCAAAATCGCTTCCATATTCAAAATCGACATCGTTTTTCTTCAAAATTTCGACTGCATCATCGTAAGTGATTCGCGGAAATGGTAAAGACACCGCCTTCAGTTTTGTAACATCCCGCTCCAATGTTTTCAGTTGTTCTTCACATCGGTCAAGACACCTTTCTAAAATAAAAGCAACCAGCCGCTCCGCCCATTCCATATTTTCATCAAGATCACAAAAGGCTATCTCAGGTTCAATCATCCAAAATTCTGTGAGATGACGGCGTGTCTTGGATTTTTCCGCTCGAAATGTTGGACCAAAACAATATATTTTACCAAATGCCATTGCAGCCGCTTCGCCGTATAATTGTCCACTTTGCGTTAAATAAGCGGTTCGGTCAAAATATTCCACATTAAACAAATTGGATGTTCCTTCGCAGGCGTTTGCCGTAAATATGGGGGTATCAATCAGCGTAAATCCGTTTTCCTCAAAAAAGTCTCTGCAAGCTTTAATAATTTGATTTCGAATTCCCAATATGGCGTGTTGCTTTTTGGATCGAAGCCACAAATGCCGGTGATCCATCAAAAAAGCTGTACCGTGTTCTTTGGGAGAAATAGGATATTCCTCTGCAATTTGATGCGTTTTAATGTCTTTGACAGTAAGCTCAAATCCTCCAACAGACCTATCATCTTTCCGCACTGTCCCCGTTACAGAAAGGGATGATTCCTGCGTCAGAGTTGGTTCAATGTTAAACACCTCTTCCGAAACTTCACTTTTAACGACGACGCACTGCGTCATTCCTGTTCCGTCACGAAGCATCAAAAACCAAATTTTCCCACTGGATCTTTTGGAATAAACCCACCCATGAAAAGTGACGTCTTGCCCTTCAAATTCTGCTATGTTTGCTATGTATTTATGTTTCATAATTCCTTTACCATGATGTCATTATTTCGTTAAGTATATCTTCCGCAATTTTTTTTACCGCAACATTAGTAGCGAATTCACGAGCATCGCCAAATTCATCATCATCTTCATCATCAGTTAAACCGTCACCATCATTGTCAATACCGTCGGTACTAATATCTCCGCTTAATCCGTATGCGCCAAAACTGGAAAAATTCTTCTCAAATAGTGTTTTATCTTCATTTACATCAAACCATTCAACTTTCAAATTAACCGTAAATCGGTATTCCGTAACTGCTTCTTCTTTCGTGTAAGTGTAAGGCGCATCTTTTATGCTAATAATAGTCCCACGCAAGATGGAATCTGCATCATTTCCATCTTGAACTCGAAGAATGTTTTCTTCTGTGAATTTTTCAACCAGATTATCTGTCACTGCTTCCGCCATTCCAAATTCTGAAGTCTGATTTTCTACGAGCGGAATGGCGATGCTTTTTATGTGAGGCGGAATAGAACCTGCCATCGAGTAAAACATGCATCCTGGGACTAACAAAACGGAAAGAATGAAGATGTAAATTGTTCTAATCACCATTCTTTTTCCTTCGCTTAATTTTCGGTTCCAATCCGTATTCTTCAATTTTTCTGTATAAGGTTCTTTCGCTCATTCCGAGGGACCTTGCAGTAGCTCTCCGGCTATTATTAAAATATTTCAGAGTGCGCTCTAGTGCCTCTTTTTCGAGATTTTTCAAATTCATATCTCCTATAGAAGCACCGCGAATATACTCATCAAAAATTTGATCCACAGGAATTCGCCCATCCTCTGATTGTACTTCGGCAGTATAAGCCGGTATTTCCCCTTCGTTTATTACCGGTAACCCTTGACCGCTTAACATTGATTTTACCCATTCAACATCCTGGCGAAGAAGCAATAGTTGACGTAAAATTAATTCCCGTTCAGCTTGTTCAGGTGTTTGGCTCATTACCATCGGAAGATTTCCTTTTGATGGCATTCTTGCATTTCCTATCTGTTCCTCAACCATAACCGCTGTGATTCGCTCACCTTTTTCCAAAACCAGAATACTTTCTACAAAATTTTTAAGTTCACGAACGTTTCCAGGCCAATCATGATGTTTCATGATACGAATAGCGTCGGGCACAAATCCTCTATAAGGGATGTCATTACTCCTTGTAAATTCTAAAGCAAAGCGCTCAACTAGCAAATTCAAATCTTCTAATCTGGTACGTAATGTTGGAACATCAATCGTAATCGTTTTCAATCTAAAGTAAAGATCCTGTCGGAATTTTCCATTTTCCACAAGTGTGGCTAAATCCTTATTGGTCGCAGCAACGACTCGAACATCAGTTCTTAACGTTTTGGAATCCCCAACGCGCATAAACTCCCCGGTTTCAAGCACCCGTAATAATTTTACCTGTGTTTCATATGGCATTTCACCAATCTCATCTAAAAATATGGTTCCTTTATGGGCTGATTCAAAATACCCTTTTCGGTCTTCTCCAGCGCCAGTGTAGGCACCCTTTTTATGTCCAAATAATTCACTTTCTATAATTCCTGCCGGAATAGCACCGCAGTTTACTACTACCAATCCTTCATGAGTTCTTCTACTAAATTTATGGATCGCTTTGGCAACAACCTCTTTCCCAGTTCCAGATTCACCAGTTACCAAAACAGAAATATCTACTGGAGCAATTTGAGCTATCATTTCCAACACTTGACGAATAGCATCGCTTCTACCAATGATACCAGACCTTTTTTGTAATTTATCTAAATCAATCATGGAATGTTTCTCCTAAGCAGTTTTTTTTAATTCGTCGGCTGGGATATTCGGAATGATCTGCGCTTTTGATTTTTGTATTCAACTCAACCCCTCTCTTTCAAAAAGAGGGGCTGGGAGTGAGATCTAATCATTCAGTAACCTCCGCATGGCAATAAATTTCCCACATTGTTGAAATCAATGTTTCAATTTCAGAATGTTCGGCAGACCATTTTAATATTTCTTTTGCGTTTTCTGAGCTCGCAACCAACTTTGGCGGGTCTCCCGATCTGCGACTTTTGATCTCTGTAGGAATTATTTCTCCTGTTATTTTTCTAGCTGTGTCAATGATTTCTTGAACAGAATATCCAACTTCAGATCCAAGATTTACTGTAATTGATGGATTATTTTTTAAATAGTTCACTGAAAGAATGTGCGCTTTTGCGAGGTCTGAAACATGAATATAGTCCCGTACGCCGGTTCCATCAGGTGTTTTATAATCGTTTCCAAATACATTCATTTTATTGCGAGTTCCATTTGCTGTTTCCATCACAATCGGAAGTAAGTTATTCGGCCCTTTTTCCGGAATTCGTATCCGGCCTTTAATGTCATATCCGGCTGCATTAAAATATCGAAGTGATGCAGATCTGATTCCTTTGGATTCATATACATCCTTAAGAATTTTCTCAATGATTAATTTTGATTCGCCATAGGGATTAATAGGATTCACTGGATGTCGCTCATCAATGGGCAAATATTTAGGATCTCCGTACACAGCTGCGGAAGATGAAAACACAAAATTTTGAATGGATAAATCAACCATAGTATCAAGCAAAGTCAATGTTCCGTACACATTATTATGCATATATTTTTCAGGATTTTCAACAGATTCCCCAGCAGCTTTGAAAGCAGCCATGTGAATCACTGCATCGACACCATCAAGCGCTTTTTCATTATCTTCTCGATTCAAAATAGATCCAAGAATAAACTCGGCTCGTGTATCTACATTTTCCTTTGTGCCCATCGAAAGATCATCAAGTACTACCACTTCATATCCCTGATCTAGTAATTCCAAGCCGACATGAGCTCCAATATAACCGGCACCTCCTGTTATCAGTATTTTCATGAAGATTTGCCTCCTTCAAAAATTCCAGCCAATTCTTTTTCAAATTTCTGAATTTCATCTCTCAATTTTGCTGCTTGTTCAAATTCTAAATCATCTGCTGCTTCCAACATTTCCTTTCGCATCATTTCAAGCGCAAGCTGTTTATCCAACTGATCAAAATCTATCCCTTTGCGTTTTGTCTTTGGTTGAAACGCATCTTTTTCCTGAAGTGAATCTGCAACAGCAGTGCTATGCAAAATATCATCCATAGATTTGTAAACAGATTTCGGTTCAATATTATGGGTTATATTGTATTTCTGCTGAACTTTTCGGCGACGTTTTGTTTCACTAATGAGGTATTGCATCGCTTCAGTGATTTTATCGCCGTAAAGGATAACTGTCCCGTTTAAATGACGTGCCGCTCTACCCGCCACTTGCATTAGCGAACTCTTTGATCTAAGAAACCCTTGCTTATCTGCATCCAAAACAGCCACCAAAGATACTTCAGGAAGGTCTAATCCTTCTCTCAAAAGATTAATACCAACTAAAACATCAAATTCACCAAGACGAAGATCACGTAAAATTTTAACTCGGTCTAAAGTATGAATATCGCTATGTAAATATCTCACTCTGAGACTTAGTCCACGCAAATATTCCGTTAAATCTTCTGCCATACGTTTTGTTAAGGTTGTAATGAGACAACGTTCATTCATTTTTGTCCGGTTCTGTATTTCATTCACAAGATCATCCATTTGTCCATTTGTGCTGCGAGTTTTCACTATTGGATCAAGCAATCCGGTTGGGCGAATTAATTGCTCTGCAATTATACCATTAGCCAATTCAAGCTCACGATCAGACGGTGTTGCCGAAACATAAGTCACCTGGTTTTGCATTTTCATAAATTCATCTATTTGAAGCGGACGATTATCCAATGCGCTTGGTAGACGAAAACCATGTTCCACAAGTGTTAATTTTCGAGCACGATCGCCATTATACATTCCCTGCACCTGAGAAAGTGTGACATGTGACTCATCTATAAAAGTCATGTAGTTATCAGGAAAAAAGTCTAATAATGTAAATGGCTTTTCCCCCGCCTTTCGACCTGAGAAATAGCGAGAATAATTTTCAATCCCGGAGCAGTAACCTAGTTCCATCATCATTTCTAGATCAAAATTGGTTCTTTGTTCCAATCGCTGTGCTTCTAATAGTTTATTATTTTTTCTGAAATCCGATAGCTTTTCATCGAGTTCTTTACGAATGGTTTTAACGATTCCCTTAATTTGCTTTTTATCGGTTACAAAATGTTTTGCAGGATAAATAATGACTGAGTCCATTTCACCCAGAATTTCTCCGGTAAGGGGATCGAATCGAGTGATGGAATCCACTTCAGTTCCAAACATTTCTATTCGTGTGCAGGCCACATCGTAAGCGGGGAAAATTTCAATTACATCTCCGCGCACTCGAAAATTACCACGTTCTAGAACTGTATCGTTTCGCGCATAATGAATATGTATGAGTTTTGTAAAGACCTCTTTTCTATGAAGTGGTTTTCCTTTTACTATCCTCACAATTTGATCACGGTATTCATCTGGAGATCCAATACCATAGATACAAGAAACTGAGCTCACAACAATGACATCTTTTCGTTCCAATAGCGCAGTGGTGGTTTTCAGCCTTAGGCGATCAATTTCTTCATTCACTGCCATATCTTTTTCGATAAAAGTGTCTGTAACAGGTAGGTACGCCTCAGGTTGATAATAATCATAATACGAAATAAAATATTCCACAGCATTTTCCGGGAAAAGCTGCTTGAATTCACCATAAAGTTGTGCGGCTAATGTTTTGTTGTGCGATATAATCAATGTTGGACGCTGGACTTCTTGAATCACTTGCGCCATCGTAAACGTTTTTCCACTACCAGTTACTCCAAGTAAAACTTGATGATCCAGTTTCTGTTTTAATCCGCCCACCAATGAGGATATTGCCTGCGGCTGATCACCTTTGGGTTCGAATTCCGAATGAATCTTGAACTCTGCCATAATGTCTAAATTACGACGGATAAAAGATAAGGATCAATGGCAGAGAATTTAATTATGTTAAAAGGGTAATGTGAATAAATCCACATTTCCACCTGAAAGAATAATTCCCACTTTCTTCCTCTGAAATAAGGACTTTTCTTTCAACACTGCAGCTAGAGAAATTGCGCCTGATGGCTCAACCAAAATTTTCATCCGTTCCCAAATCAATTCCATTGCATCAATTATTTCTGCATCCGTCACAGTTATAATTCCTGTTACCATTCTTTGAATTATCGGGAAAGTAAGTATTCCAATTTGGGACCGTAATCCATCCGCAATCGTATCGACTCTTTTATTCGGGACAATTTCTCCCGCTTTCATAGACAAAAACGTATCATCAGCCCCTTCCGGCTCGGCGCCAAATACATCCGTGTTTGAATTCATCCCTTTCACCGCCAGAGCCGTTCCGCTAAGCAGTCCGCCTCCACTCACAGGCGAAATAACAGCGTCCAATTCCGGTTGACCTTCCATGAGTTCAAGCCCAGCTGTTCCCTGACCTGCAATAATGCGTTCATCATTATAAGGATGAATAACTGCCACATCTGTTTTGGATACATATTCTTGAAGAGCAGATTCACGGGAGATTTGATCCGGTTCGCAGGTGATAATTTCGGCACCATAAGATTTAACTGCTTCAAATTTGATCTTGGCTGAGTTATAAGGCATTATAACTGTAACAGGAATTCCTCGAATCTGAGCAGCTTTTGCCAAAGCGGCGCCGTGATTCCCGGATGAAACTGTTGCCACGCCTCGCTTGGCATCTTCATCGGATAAACTCAAAATTGCATTGGTCGCACCGCGAGCTTTGAAAGCACCGGCTTTCTGAAAATTCTCACATTTAAAAAACATCGTTGCCTCGGACATTTGATCCAATGTAGCAGAGGTAAGAATTGGCGTTCGATGAATGTAGGGTTCGATACGCTCATGCGCATCTTTTATATCAGCTAGTGAGACCAATTACTTTGGTTTCTGTGAAAGTTCGACAAGCACGCCACCGGTGCTATTCGGATGGATGAATATTACCAACATTCCCTCAGCGCCAACCGATGGCTCATCGGTAATCGTTTCAATACTATTATCTTTTAATTCTCTTATTGCTTCAAAAATGTTTTCTACTTCAAGACAAATATGATGCATGCCCGGTCCACGTTTTTTAAGAAATTTTACCATCGGCGAATCGACACCCAAAGCTTCCAATAGTTCAATTTTTCCATGTTCCGTATTATAAATATCTGTCGTAACCCCTTGGCCTTTCACCGATTCTGTTCCCAAATGTTGTATTCCTAAAATGTGTTTCCAAAAAGGTGCGTCTTTTTCAATGCTTTCAACAGCTATCCCCACATGTTCAATTCTAAGAATTTTCATATCAACCCCTCAATTCCAGATCTTAAAGTAATTCCTGCCCCATTTCCATCCGGAAGAACCAATTTCCCATTTTCAACGCTAACGCCTTGATATGGATCATTCGAAATCAGAAGGTTTCCATCAAGATCGGCGAAATCAACCAACGGAGATAAATGAGCAGCTGCCGTAATCCCTATAGACGATTCCACCATACAACCCAACATAATTTTTAAATCATGTTTTCTTGCAGATTCAATCATTCGCTTCGCTTCAAACAAACTTCCACATTTCATTAGTTTGATATTAATTCCATCAAAGGCATACGCTATTTTTGGAATATCTTCAGCAGAAATTGAATTTTCATCCGCAAAAATTGGAAGCGGAGACTCATCGCGTAAAACAGAAGATTCATCCAGAGAATCCGATGGTAATGGCTGTTCCACAAATTGCACATTTCGTTCCGATAACCATTGACACATTTCAATTCCTTGTGCGAGAGTCCAGCCTTCATTTGCATCTACTCGAATAGGTTTATCGGTGCAACCGCGGACTGCATTAATGATTTCTTTATCTTCATCTGTCCCAAGCTTCACCTTAATAATTGCATAGGGCTTTGCTTCTTTGATTTTTTGTGGAATTTCATCTAAATCGCCAATCGCAACAGTGAAAGAAGTTTGCGGCGTTGCATCTTTATTGGCATGTAATAACTGATGTAACGGAATTTCATCACGTTGGCACCACCAATCTAAAGCAGCCATACTCAAAGCGGACTCTAGCGCTTTAATACCTATAGTTTGGCCAGTTAATTTATTTTCCCAAGATTCATACTCATCATCTAAAGACGGAATTTCAATCCCTTTTTCTAATAGATCCACAATAGCAGAAGTGGATTCATCATATCGCTTGGACGGAGCTGCCTCTCCTCGCCCAATAAAACCATCTCCCGTCAAATAGATATACACAATATCGTAATAATTTACCGTTCCGCGTGATAAACCAAACGGATGCGTGCATTCTATTCGATATGTTGCCCAGCTTAATTCCAATTTTGCACATCCTTTAGAATGGAATCGATCAAGGATTGATCGCCAAATCGAACAAGATCGGTGGTGGGAATTCCGATTTTTGATTCAATATCAGATATGGTTTTCTTCGCTTCCTTTTCAGGTTGGTTTACCGTTAACAGATTGATACCTACAAATCGGGAAGACTTAAAAGGTTTCATAAGATCAATATATGTTGGCATGCAATCTCGGAGCTTTGCAGATGGAAACCCTGTGGTATCCGATTTTCTTACAACTTCGTGAGTCATCACAAGAAAGTCCGGCATCGATCCATGCAAAAGTCCAAGTGTAACACCTGCATAATATTGATTGGTTAAGGATCCCTGTCCTTCTACAATAATGAGATCACATTCGCCAATTTTTTCAATGGAATGTTCAATTTCACCTGCCATAAAATCTGACACAACAGCATCAATTGGGACACCATTCCCGCTCAGCAAAATTCCCGTCTGGCCCGTTCCGAGAAATTCAGCGTTCAGTCCTTTTTTCTTCAATCGGTTTGCCAATTCCCAAGCAGTGGTCATTTTTCCTGTATCGCAATCAGAGCCAACAACCAACAGAACTGGAATTTTTCGATCTTTCCATAAACCTTTCGGGAAATGAGGCGGATTGGGTGGCCGCCTTAAATCAGTGAGCGTACATGAATATTGTTCCGCCAAATTTCTTATTTCTGGGTCATCATTCAAAAAAGTGTGCATTCCACTAATGATATCACATCCACTTTCCAATGCGTGATTTATTTCTGAACGAACTAATTGAGAAATGATCCCGCCTTGAGGAGCACCACCTAATACAAGTGTATCAGGTTTAGTGTATTGCGCTTTGGCAAATGAAGAAACCACCGGAATTTTTCCACCATATCCAATAACATCTTGTGCAGTTTTCCCCGCATGCTCGGGGGAAATTACAGCGCACACGTCCTCTGGCCTGTACCTGAGAAGCATATTGCCCGTCTTATTAAGCATATAATTAAATACCCCGGAAGAAAGGATCACAAATTTCATCATTTTATTAGGATCGAAAGTTTGGCGGACGCTTTTCGATGAACGCAGTCAGTCCTTCTTTAGCTTCTTCTGTGCTAAATAATTGGCTGAAATTATTGACTTCGATATCCAATCCATCTTCTATCGAAATACCGGACCCCGCATTAATCGATGCAAGCGATTTAGCAATAGCATTGGGACTATTATGAAGCATTGTCTCTCCCATTTTTCGACATGACTCTTCAAGGTCTTTATGCGCCACCGTTGCATTCACGAGCCCAATCCGATAGGCTTCATCCGCAGAAACCATTTCGCCGGTTAAAATCATTTCGTTTGCTTTCCCTTTTCCCACAATTTTCGGCAACCGTTGGGTACCACCCCAACCGGGTATTAATCCTAACTTTACTTCCGGCTGGGAAAAAACAGCAGTGTCACTCGCTATTCGAATATGACATGCTAACGCTATTTCGCACCCTCCACCAAAAGCAAAACCATTCACAGCTGCAATGACAGGTTTCGGTGAATTTTCAATGATTGAAGTCATTTCTTGCCCGTTTTTCCCAAATTCAAGCGCTTCATTAGAATTCATTTTTGACATTTTTTTGATGTCCGCACCGGCAACAAATGCTTTTTCGCCTGCTCCGGTGAGAATAATAACACCAATGGACTCTTCAGAAATTGCATCAGTTAAAGCTTGACTCAGTTCTGACACAACCACATCATTAACCGCATTCAAAACGTCTGGGCGATTAATGGTTATGGTAGCTATTCCGTTCTGATTCTGTATCAATAATGTTTGCATCTAATTAAATACTTATTTCCAAAATACACGGCTAAATATTACCATAATGGTGAAGATTTCTAACCTACCCAAAAGCATACAAAAAGATAATAGCCATTTTCCAATCGGATGTAATAATGCATAATTTTCTGTTGGGCCAAAATCGCCAAGCGCTGGACCAATATTTCCAATTGATGATGCAGCAACACTGACAGCGGAAATGATATCTAAATCCATGGCCGTAAGGGTAATAGAAGTAATCGCAAAGATGGACACGTAAAAAAGAAAAAATCCGAGAGTATTTCGAATAATGTCCTCACTAATTAATCTTTTCCCAATTCGAATAGGAATTATTGCTTTTGTGTGTAGCATTCTTCGTGTTTCACTAGCGGCATATTTCAAAATTAACATAAATCTGATCGTTTTCATTCCACCACCTGTGGACCCTCCCATGCCTCCTATAAACATTAGGTTTAGTAATAAAAATTGAGCAAAAAAGGTCCAAAGTTCATAATCCGCAGAACCAAATCCGGTAGTTGTTAAAATAGAAACAGTTTGAAATAACGCATTCTGAAAATTACTGTGAGACCAATCATTTTTTGGAGCACCAAGTGTCAAAAAGATAATGAAAGTTATCGTCATAATTAATCCAAGGTAAAACAGAAATTCCTTATCTCTGAAATAGGTTTTTACATTTCCGGTAATTGCCCTGAAATGAAGTGTAAAATTCACACCGGCGATCATCATAAAGATGATGATTATATAATGTGTTACCGGATTTGCAAATGCCCCAATGCTAGCATTTTTTGTTGAGAACCCGCCTGTTGGCATGGTGGTAAATGCATGACAAACTGAATCAAACCAAGACATTCCGCTCATAGATAAAAGAATGATTTCAGCAAAAGTAAATCCGAGGTAAGTCATCCAAAGGAATCGAGCTGTTTCTTTAACACGTGGTCGAATTTTATCGGCAACCGGGCCGGGCATTTCTGCCTTAAAAAGTTGAACACCTCCAACTCCCAATAAAGGTAAAATTGCAATATAAAAAACTATGATACCCATTCCGCCAATCCATTGAATAAACGATCTCCAAAACAGTACACTCATTGGAAGACTTTCTATACCATTGGGTAAGTGAGGCATTGTGATTGGACTGCCAATGATAGTCGCACCGGTTGTTGTAACGCCGGACATTGCTTCAAAAAATGCGTCTGTAATATTTGGGATTGCGCCCGTCATGTAAAAAGGAATCGCAGAAATGATTGCGGTCGTTATCCAAGAAAATGCAACGATGGCAAATCCATCCCTATTGGTTAATCTGCGATCATTACGGAAAATAAACCATAATGGAACTCCAAATAATATGCAAAATCCTGAACTAAATAAAAACCCTGATTCCACACCTTCTCCATAATACCAAGAAATACCGGCGGGAATTAGAAGTGTAATTCCAAGCGATGCCATTAGCATTGCTAAGATATTAAGGATTGTTTTATAATTCATTAAGCCGAGAACAGCTTACGTAATTTCGGAATAGCTTTCTGCTTTGCAAACACAAGGACAATATCATCTTCGGTTAATTGTGACGATCCACGTGCTATACTTAAATGCCCATGGTGATTAATAATACCCACAATACTATCTTTGGGAAAATGAACCTCGGACAATGGAATGTCCATCACTTTACTTCCAGGCTCAGGACTGAATTCTAACACATCCACTTCTAATTCTTCAAATGAGGTAACCGCTGAATCTGAAAACCCACTTTTTATATTTTGCAGAATGGCATTTACGGTGGATATATTTTTACTAACCATGCAACCAATTCCAATTTCTTGAACAACAGGAAGATATTCTGTTGTATTAATGTGAATTATAGTCTGTTTTGTACCAAGATGGTGAGCTAACAATCCGCAAAGTAAATTGGTTTGCTCGCTTTGAGTTACAGAAATAAAACTATCTAATTCATGAATATTTTCAGATTTAAGGAATTCAACATCTGTTCCATCACTATTTAAAACCATGGTGTTTGGTAGCGTGGATGCAAGCCGTTCTGCTTTATCTCTATTTGCATCAATAAGCCTAACAGACATTTCATTTTGAAGAGTTTCTGCAAGGTTTCTGCCAATTTTACTTCCACCTAAAATCATAACGCCTTTCGCTTCTATAGCTTCTTTACCAAGCATTTCCATAATCTGGTCTAAATAATCCTTTTTAAAAATAAAATAACATGTGTCCCCTTCTCGGAAAATGAAATCGGACCATGGAACTTCAGTAGAACCATTTCGTGTTACTGCCACCACTCCAAATCTAAAATCTTCATTCTCTTCACAAATTTCCCGAATTGTTTTGGTCGCAATAGGACAATTTTTATCCAATCTAAATCCAATCATTTCCATTCGTCCACCTTCAAAATCCATCGCTTGTGTAGCATAAGAATGCCGCACCAATCTCACTATTTCGTCGCTGGCTGCTTTTTCGGGATGAATAACAAGATCAATGCCAAAAGATTCGGGTCGGATGATTGAATCACGTCTTGTATATTGCTCATTCCGGAGTCTTGCAATAATCTTTTTTGCACCCATTTTATGTGCTTGTTGGGATGCAATTAAGTTTACTTCGTCTGTGCGGGTTAGACTAAGAACGAGATCCGCGTCTTCAACGACGGCTTCGCGAAGGGTATTTGGACTCGCCCCATTTCCTTCGACGGTAATAACGTCTATATGATCGGAAGCTCGTTTGGTTTTGGCGGGATCGATATCAACAATCGTGATGTCATGATTTTCACCACACAACGCTTTTGCAGCATGGAATCCGACTTCTCCACCACCTATTATAACTACTTTCATTGTTCAGCTTTAAGAACCTTTAAGGCTAGAAAATCTACACCATTCCTAATAAAAACAAAAAACATCCTTACTCATATTCCCGGGAAATTTCTGCACCCAAATTCCTGAATTTTTGTTCAATATTTTCGTAACCCCGATCAATGTGATATACTCTGCTTACGTCCGTTTTACCCTCGGAAAATAGTCCGCCTAGGATAAGCGATGCGCTCGCACGTATATCCGTAGACATAACATTTGCACCCTTCAAAGAAGGTTTACCACGCACAAATGCTACATTATTTTCCACGCGAATATTTGCACCAAGTCTAATTAATTCAGGTACATGAGAAAATCTGTCATGGTAAACCGTGTCAGTAACCATCGAGGAACCCTCCGCTATCGTCATAAGCGCTATCCATTGCGCTTGTAAATCTGTTGGAAATCCAGGATACACATCCGTCGTAACATCCACCGGTTTTACACCCTTTGCTTTTTTGATGAGAATCGAATTTTCATTAATGGAGATTTCTGCGCCGACATTTTTTAATTTTTCAAGAACAATTGACAAATGGCTGGGTTCAACATTATGTAAGGTAAAATCCCCAATTGCAGCACCACAGATTAAAAAAGTACCTGCTTCAATTCTATCGGGAATTACGGTTATTTCTTGAGCAGTTAGTGATTGCACTCCTTGAATGACGAGTGTGCTGGTCCCAATGCCGGTAATATTACTTCCCATCTGAACGAGTACATCTGCCAATTGGGTGATTTCTGGTTCCATAGCAGCGTTAGTAATGGCTGTTGTTCCTTCGGCAAGGACTGCCGCCATTATGGTATTTCCTGTCGCTCCTACCGATGGAATTTCAAAATGAATTTCATTACCTTTTAATGTTTTTGCTTTTGCATTGATATATCCCTCATCCAACTGAATATCTGCACCCAATTTTTCCATGGCAGCCAAATGAAAATTCACAGGTCGAGGACCCCAAGCGCATCCACCCGGTAAAGATACTTTTGCAGAACCGAATCTGGCTAGTAACGGACCAAGAACATAAAAGGATGCTCGCATAGTTTTAACGAGCTCGTAAGGAGCAAATGGCGTGTCCACTGTGCTCCCATCAATGGTTAGCGTTCCATCTTTAAACTCAATCCCGGCACCCGTCATTTCAAGCAAACTAATCATGGTCCGGGTGTCTTTCAAATTTGGTACTTTATGAAGAATTGTTACACCTTGGGATAACAAAGAAGTTGCCATAAGAGGCAAAACTGCATTTTTTGCCCCACTAATTTCTACCGAACCAGAAAGTGATTTTTGTCCATGTATTACAATTTTATCCATAATCTTATTTAACCGACTGTATTTTAAACCATTTTAATGCAAAAATCGAACCGAAAATAAAACCCAACCCATCCGCAAACATATCGAAAACGCTGGAATCTCTCCCCGGTTGAAATGATTGCCAGGTTTCATCCATTCCCGAAACGACAATTCCTCCAATAATTAAAAAGAATATCATGCGGGGATTCGGTTTGTCAATACTGTTACATGCTAAAAGCCCAAAGAAAAAATATTCAATAAAGTGAACAACCTTATCCCATTGAGGGAATAGCTGAGTTGGAAGCGATTCTCCCGGAATTGCGGACAAACTAAAAATCGCAATGATGTATAGTCCCAATAACCACCTGAATTTCCGATTATTCATACAAAGCAATCGCTTTTGGAATTGTATTAAGTAGATCAGATGCAATCATACCACGCTGACCTAGTTCGCGAGCACAAATATCCGCCGCTTTTCCGTGTAAAAAGACTCCGATTTGCGAAGCGATAAATGGATCAAACCCTTGGGCCATTAAACTCCCCAACATTCCCGATAATACATCCCCCGTTCCACCCGTTGAAAGACCAGAGTTTCCTGATGGATTAAATATACCATGTGATCCTTTTAATGTGATAGTTGGTGCATTTTTTGCGACCAACACTCCATTAATATTTTTTGAAAGGTTGGAAGCCATTTCAGGAAAGTTATTTTCAAGATGCGTTTTGCCAACTTTTAGAATCTTACTTAATTCGCCACAATGAGGCGTTATAATAAACGGTGCCTCAACCTTGGATAGTAATTGATCATTATCATAGAATATTTCTAACGCATCTGCGTCTATAACCATCGGAATATTTGAGGTTACAACTATTTTTTCAACCATATTTTTTGTTGAAGAATGGTTTCCAATTCCCGGGCCAATCACCACGCAATCGCACCATTTTATTGCACTTTTCAACAGTTTAATGTTGTCCATTTGAAGTCGTCCTAAATCATGGTCTTCGCATGGAATGGTCATTACTTCAGTCATTTTCGTTTCAAAAATTGTATTTAGAGATTCCGGAACACATGCTTTTACCAACCCCGCGCCAGTTCGCATGGCTCCGATTCCTGCAAGAACCGCTGCTCCAGTCATCCCTTTTGATCCGGCGATTAATAGAACTTTACCCTGAGAATGCTTCGAAGAATTTCTTGGTAATTTTGGGAATAGGGTCTTCATATCAGAATCATCAAAAATTGACCAATGCATGTCTTTTTTCTTTTCAAGTAGATTCGGGAATCCAATATCTGCAGTTACAATTTCACCAGATGCATCGGGTCCATCATTATGCAACATCCCAATTTTTGGATATCCCATTGTAACAGTTTTATTCGCTGTAACGCAAATGGGATTGACTAACCCGGTATCCGCATGTAGACCGGAAGGAATATCGGCAGATAGAATCTGTGAATTTTGTTCATCCATCCAGCGTATCCAGGATGTTATTTCAGATTGCAATTCTCCTCTCACGCCAGTACCCAAAACAGCATCAATAATTAAAGAATAAGATATATTTTTTGTTGGTGAATGCGCAATGAATTGAACTTCTTGCCCTGCTTCGATGAGTTTTGAATAAAATGTTTTCGCATCTCCTGTAATGTTTGATTCTGGATATAGAGAATACACGTCTATGTTTCTTCCGCAATCTTTTAAAATCTGTGCAGCTGCAAAACCATCACCACCATTATTTCCTTTCCCACACACGACAGCAATTGCCATGTTCGCATTAGAGGCTGTTATTTCTTCTGCTAATTTTGCAATCGCCATTCCTGCGTTTCCCATTAATTGCTCTCCCGGGATTCCTTCTTTTACCATGGCCATTAAATCAAGTTCTTTGGCCTGTTTTTTCGTAAGAATTCTCATATTTTGGGTTTCACGATCGCAAAGGCGATTGCAAATTCTTCTGTGTGAGATATACTCACTTTACAATCCAAAGATTCATTGAGGTTCACGTGAGGTTCCCCTGAATCTAACCGTTGAATTTCTATCTTTTTTAAAGAAATTGTAGATTTGGGATTATAGGATAAAATTGCTTTTTTTAGTGCTTCTTTTGCAGCAAACCTCCCGGCGTAATGAATAGCTGGATTATTCCTTTTACCACAGTAAGAGATTTCACCTTTTGTAAAAATACGAGATATGAAAGAATCTTGTTCTTTGTTAATAATGCTCGAAATTCTGGGAACAGAAACAATATCTGTTCCAATGAACCAATTAGGTTCGGTTGAGTTCATTGACAATATCAAGAATTTCGGATACATCATTAATATCCCAATCTGCACCAGATTCTACCGTTCCAAATGTATCACCATATCGTGCATAAATAGTCTTAATTCCGAGCTGTTTTGCACCTTCCACATCTCGCTCCGGCCAATCTCCTATCATGATTGCCTCATCTGCTTTAACCGATAATTGATCGAGTGCCATTTCAAATGGTTTTGGTGATGGTTTTCGAACTCCCGTATCATCGAAGGTAAGTACAATATCAAACACATGATGAAGGTTTAGATAGAAAATTCTCATCCAAGCTTCGCGACGAGGCGCATCTGATACAATTGCTAGTTTTAGTCCCATTTTTCCAAGGGAAACTAATGTCTGATTTACGTTGGGGTACACTTTGAGGTTGGCTTCCCGTGCTCGGCGATAAGCTACAATTCCGGCAGCTAAAAATTTTGCATCAACTTTACCATGAATTTCCTCTAAAAATATATCAAATATTTGTTGATTCTCCCACCCTTTTGCCTCATATAATTCGAAAATTCTATCGACTGATTTATCTTGGTCAACCGTAAGACCGGCTTCAATCATGGACTCAATTCCTGCCCGAACGGCTTGTCGTTTCATTTTCATGAAATCTAACAAGGTATTATCTAAATCAAAAATAATTGCTTTTATCTTCAACAAATTTTCCTTTACAGTAAACGGACTAATTAATATATTTTATGGGTCATGACTAGTTTAGCGGGTTATTTCGAAAGTTTTCGAGTAATATTTGGTAGATATTTTCATGCCTAAAATTGAACCTAAACTCACTTTCTTTCAAATGAAAATAGAACGCATTTTTATGAATT